>OGGI01001239.1_pt1 | contig 19108 bp, 15 predicted proteins | sample 1571051 | NCBI WGS metagenome assembly OGGI01 (sample SAMEA2582075, study PRJEB24529) | metagenome | biome: Human gut stool | place: China | collected 2011 | reverse complement strand
TACCGCTGCCCGGTATCATCACATAATCTTCTTCCATTGTTTCCTCCAATTACACATCCAGCTTCGCGTACTGGGCGTTGGTCTCGATAAAGCGGCGGCGGGGCTCCACCTGGTCGCCCATCAGGATGGTAAAGGCTTCATCGGCCTTCTCGGCATCATCGATGGTGATCTGGACGATGACGCGGTTATCGGGGTTCATGGTGGTTTCCCACAGCTGTTCGGGGTTCATCTCACCAAGGCCCTTATAGCGGTTGACCTTTGCGCCGGGCATCTCCTGCGAGAGGATGGCCATTTCAGCATCGTTGTAGGCGTACTTGATGGTGTTGCCCTTCTGCACCTTGAACAGGGGCGGCTGGGCGACATAGACATGACCCTGCTCGATGAGGGGGCGCATATAGCGGAAGAAGAAGGTCAGCATCAGGGTGCAGATGTGAGAACCATCGACATCGGCATCGGCCATGATGAACACTTTATCATACCGCAGCTTGGAGATATCGAATTCCTCGCCGATGCCGCAGCCCAGAGCCAGCACAACGGGCATCAGCTTATCGTTGCCGTAGATGCGGTCCGCGCGGGCCTTTTCCACGTTCAGCATCTTGCCCCACAGGGGGAGGATGGCCTGAATGGCGGAGTCACGGCCCATCTTGGCGGAGCCGCCTGCAGAGTCACCCTCGACGATGAAGATCTCGGTGCGGGTGGGGTCTTTTTCACGGCAGTCAGCCAGCTTGCCGGGCATCCGGCTGGTCTCCAGCGCGCTCTTGCGGCGCACCAGCTCCCGGGCCTTTTTGGCGGCGGCGCGGGCGCGGGCTGCCTGGGTGGCCTTTTCAAAGATGGCCTTTGCCACGCCGGGGTTCTCCTCAAAGAACTCCATCAGCTTGGTGTACACCATGTTGGAAACAAGGGTGCGGATCTCGGTATTGCCCAGCTTTGCCTTGGTCTGGCCCTCGAACTCCGCCTCCTGCAGCTTGACGGAAATGACACAGATGAGGCCCTCGCGGACATCGGAGCCGGACAGGTTCTCGTCCTTATCCTTCAGCAGGCCGTGACTGCGGCCGTAATCGTTGAACACACGGGTCAGGCTGGTGCGGAAGCCCTCTTCATGGGTGCCGCCGTCCGGGGTGTTGACGTTGTTGGCAAAGCTCAGCAGCAGCTCGTTATAGCTGGAATTATACTGCAGCGCGATCTCGGCCATGCCCCGCTCGGTCTGGCCCTTGAGGTAGATGACATTGGGGTGGAGCACCTCCAGATTGCGCTTTTCGCCCAGATAGGTGACAAAGCTCTTGATGCCTCCCTCATAGCACATGACCTCGGTGCGGTAGCAGGGGTCGCCCTCCTGGCCATCCTCCAGAACGGGGGTGTAGAGCTCCCGCTCATCGGTCAGGGTGATCTTGACACCGGCGTTCAGGAAGCTCTCCTCGCGCAGGCGCTTTTCCAGCGTCTCGAAGTTATAGACGGTGGTGTCCTTGAACATCTCAGGGTCAGGCTTGAAGGTGACGCGGGTGCCGGTGACCCCCTCGGCCACCGTGCCCAGACACTTCAGGGGGCCGTCCGGGTCGCCGCGGCGGAAAGTCTGCTCGTATTCATGGCCGTCGCGGCGGACATTGACCCTCAGCCACTCAGAGCAGGCGTTGACCACGGACGCGCCGACACCGTGCAGACCGCCGGCCACCTTGTAGCCGGAGTTCTCACCGCCAAACTTACCGCCTGCGTGGAGGATGGTATAAACGACGGTGACGGCGGGCAGACCGGTATCGGCCTGGATATCCACGGGGATACCGCGGCCGTTGTCGGTGACCTGAATGATGTTATCCTTTAAGATCTTGACCTCAATGTGGTTGCAGTAGCCGGCCAGCGCTTCATCAATGGCGTTGTCCACGATCTCGTAGACCAGATGATGCAAGCCCCGCTCACCGGTGGAGCCGATATACATGCCGGGACGCTTGCGCACGGCCTCCAGACCCTTCAGGACCTGGATCTCGCTGGCATTATACTCATGGTCGGTCGCGGTTTCCACATTGGTGCTGGTGATGATTTCCTCTGCCATATCCTTTCTCCCTTTACTTGATATTTTTTCAATCGATTGGATCGTTGTTGATTTTTTCAGAACGACATTTCGGTGCGCCGCTTCATGGCCGCGCTGGACAGCTCCGAAAGATAAACGGTGTCCACAGGGGCATCGGCCAGAACATAACACTGGGGCAGGTCATCCGAAAGGCTGACCACGGCCCCATTCTTCTGGGCATAGTTGAGAAATTCCCGCCCCCGGGGGGAGACGGTGGTGGTCTCCAGATTGAAGATGCCGATGATATCATGGTCATTCAGGACATAGTCCCGGCCCAGATGGATATACATTGCGTATATTCTCCCGCAGATGCAGACTGCATATTCTGTCGCATTTTCCGCGTTTCATGCAATGCAGTGATGCAACATTTCTCCATTTCAGATTTTACTCAGGACACCGCCGTTCATGCGGTAGACCTCGCCATCCGTTTTCAGGAAGGCCGTATCGTCACAGCTGGTGACGAAGGTCTGTTTTTCCCGCATCCGGGTCAGCAGATACTGCTTGCGGCCATCATCCAGCTCACTGAGCACATCGTCCAGCAAGAGGACGGGGTGCTCGCCGGTGATGGCGGCAGCGGCGGCGGCTTCGGCCATTTTCAGGCTGAGCACCACGCTGCGCTGCTGCCCCTGGCTGGCAAACACTCTGGCGGGCTGGCCGTCCAGCAGCAGCTCCAGATCTTCCCGGTGGGGGCCGCACAGGCTCTGCCCGGCCCGGACTTCCTCATTCTGGCGGGCTTTGAGCAGAGCCGCAAGACCGCCGGGCTCAAACTGAGCGGCATACCGCAGCTCCATCCGCTCCGCCCCATGGGAAAGCTCCTCGTAATTGGCGCAGGCCAGCGGGGCCAGCCGTTCCAGATAGGCCCGCCGCCGCTGCTGGATAGCTTCCCCCTGCGCGGCAAGCTCGGTGTTCAGCACCTCGAGCAGGGCCATTTTTTCGGCGTAGGGACGTTCCTGCCCGGCAGGGGAGCGGCGCAGCAGAGCGTTTTTCTGCTGCAAAGCCCGCAGATAGCGGCGGTACACAGTCAGGTAGCCGGGGTAGAGCTGGCAGAGGGCGGCATCCAGAAATTTGCGCCGCCCTTCGGGCGCGCCCTTGACCAGGCTCAGGTGGCCGGGGTCGAACACGACAGCCGGAAAACTGCCGGCAAGCCCTGCTGCCCGCCTGGGGGCTGCCCCGTTCACCGAGGCGTACCGTCCGGGCCGCTGGGAATCCGGAGTGCCCACCGTCAGCCGGACACGGTTCGGCTCGTCAGGCTCCTGTTCCTCCTGCTGTGCCCGGAGCGTGGAGGCTTCCAGCACGGCAAAGGGTTCGCCCCGCCGCACCAGCTCTGCATCCTTGCCGCCCCGGAAGCTCTTGCCGCCGGTCAGCAGCCAGATGGCCTCCAGCAGGTTGGTCTTGCCCTGGCCGTTGTTGCCGCAGATCACGGTCAGCTCCCGGCCCGGGGTCAGGCTTGCCGATGCAATATTGCGGTAATTCGTTACTTCTAAGGAAAGCAGGCGCATGGTTTACTGGCCCTGTCCCACTTCCACGGTTTGGCCGTCCAGCTCGACGACATCCCCGGCGCGGCACTTTTTGCCCCGCATGGTGCAGACCTCACCGTTCACCTTGACAGCACCGCCCTGCACCAGTTCCTTGGCTTCGCCGCCGGTCTCACACAGACCCGCATATTTCAGCAGGGCATCCAGCTTGATAAACTCCGTATGGATGAGAATTTTTTGCATTTTTATGCCTCTCAATCATTCTTGAAGCGGACAGGCAGGACCAGATACAAAAAGTCGCTGCCCTCGGTAGGCAGAACCTTGACCGGGCTCAGCGGGCCGCTGATCTCCAGCTTGACCTGCTCGGTGCGGGCGTTGCGCAGGGCATCCAGCAGATAGCGGTTGTTGAAACCGATCTCCACCTCATCGCCCTCGCATTGCGCGTTGAATTCATCCACCACGCGGCCCAGATTGGTCTGGCAGCGGACCACCACTTTACCCTCTGTAAAACTGATGCGGAGGGGATTTTTTAAACGCTCTGTAATGATCAGGGAGGCGCGCTCGATGGTCTCGATGAACTCCTTGGTGTCCAGAACCACGCTGGTGCGGCTGCCATTGGGGATCACGTTGTGGTAGTTGAGGAACTCGCCCTCGATCAGGCGGCTCATGATGGTGTAACCGGCAGTGGTGAACACCACATAGCGGCGGTTAGCGGAGATGTGCACGGTCTCCTCGTCGTCGTTGGCCAGCAGGTGGGAGACCTCGTTCATGGTCTTGCTGGGCACGATGATGCGGATCTCCTTTATGGCTTCCACCGGCCGTTCCACAATGGCCAGACGGTAGCCGTCCAGCGCAACAACGGTCAGCTTATCCGGCGAGATCTCAAATAATTCACCGGTATGCGCGGGTTTTTTCTCATCCTGACTGACGGCGTACAGGGTGCGCTCGATCATATCACGGAGCACGCCGGTCTTGATGTTCAGGGTCTCCTCGGCACCGGTGTTGGGCAGCTCGGGGAAATCGGTGGGGTTCATGGACTGGATCTCGAACTGTGCCACACCGCTCTGGATGGTGGTTTTTCCATTTTCAGCAGATTGGATGTTGATCTGGCCGGAAGGCATCCGGCTGACCATGCTGCTGAGCAGCTTGGCGTTCAGCACCACCTCGCCGGGCTCTTTGACATTGGCATCGATGGTGGTCACGATGCCCATTTCCAGGTCGTAGCCGGTCAGGGTGAGCTGGAAGCCTTCGGCTTTTAGCAGGATACCCTCCAGCACAGGGATGGTGGAGCGCAGGGTAACGGCTTTGGAAACGCCGTCAATGGCTGCACTCAGCAGGGTTTTATCACAGATGATGTTCAATTGCGCGTCTCTCCTTATTTTGGATTCAAGTTTTGAGGTTCTTTCTCCCATAAAACAGGGACAAAACCTTCAAATCTATATTGAACTTGTTGTAGTATTCGTAGTAGGGGCTGGGGAAGATGTGGAAAAGTCGGAAAATGTGTGGAATGGTGCGGCTCTATGGTTTTCCACCGGCTTGTGAATGCAGTGTGAAAGGCTTGTGGAAAGGGTGGAAGCTGCTTTTCTTTCCACGGCGGGTGTGCAAAACAGAAGTTGAATGTTGAAAACTCGGTGGAAAGAGTGGAGAACTTTGTCGTCTGACCACAATATCTTGTTCTGTTTTCCCGGATTTCCCTGCATTTCTCCCCATATTTGGGGTTTTATCCCCTGTGAGAGTATGACTTTTACCCCTGTTTTCCCGTCAGGCCTTGACGTTCTTGATGATGTCGCTGACGGTTTCGCGCAGGTGCTGGTCGTTCTTCATGTCCCGCTCCATGGTCTTGAGGGAGTAGACGATGGTGGAGTGGTCACGGCCCGAGAACTCCCGGCCGATCTCCTCCATGCTCATGCCGGTGACTTCGCGCAGGATATAGATCGCCACGCGGCGGGCGGATGCAACGTTGGCGTTCCGCTTGGTGCCCCGGATGTCGGCAGGGGAGACGTTGAAGGTGCGGGAGACCTCGCCCACGATCTTCTCGATGGTCACGGGCACAGGCTGGGTCTCGTTGAGGATGTCCTTGATGGCATTCTGTGCCACGCTGATGACAGGCTGGATGCCCTCCAGCATGTAGTAGGCGTTCAGCTTTTTCACTGCGCCCTCCAGCTGGCGGATGTTGTTTTTCAGGTGGTTGGCGATGAATTCCGCCACGTCCTCGGGCAGATCCAGGTGGAGCAGCTCGGCCTTGCGTTTGACGATGGCCACGCGGGTCTCGAAATCAGGCGGCTGGACATCGGCGGTCAGGCCCCACTCAAAGCGGGTGCGCAGGCGCTCTTCCAGGCTCTTGATCTCCTTGGCCGGGCGATCAGAGGCGATCACGATCTGCTTGTGGGCATCGTGCAGGGAGTTGAAGGTGTGGAAAAACTCCTCCTGGGTGGATTCCTTGCCGGCGATGAACTGGATATCGTCCACCAGCAGCAGGTCGGCCACGCGGTACTTCATCCGGAAGTCCTCGGTGCTGCCGGCGCGGATGGCGGCGATCAGCTCGTTGGTGAACTGCTCGCAGGTAACGTACATGATAACGAAATCGGGGTGGGTGCGCTTGATCTCGGTCTGGATGGCCGTGAGCAGATGGGTCTTGCCCAGACCGGAACCGCCGTAGATGAACAGCGGGTTATAGGCCCCGGAGGGGTTGGCCGCAACCGCCTGCGCCGCAGCAAACGCAAACTGGTTGGAGGGACCCTTGATGAAGTTCTCGAAGGTGAACTCGTAATTGCCCTGGGGCGAGGCAGGGTTTGCCTCGTACTGCTGGGCCAGCACCACCTCATGGGGCGGGGTGCTGGGCACCACCAGCGTGATGTCCACGTCAAAGCCCAGCACGGTCTTGAAGGCCTCTTTCAGCAGGCCGAGGTAGCGGTCGGTGACGATCTTGCAGATGAAATCGTTGCGCACCGACAGGGTGATATGGCTCGAGTCCTCAAAGCTGATGGGCTCAAGTCCGTCGATGTAGAGATTATAGGTCGGCTCGGCCATCTGCGTTTTGCAGTATGCCTGGGCGGCCTCTAAAACGTCCTTGAAAGAATCCATAAAACATCCACTCCATTGAATTGGTCGAAGTTTTCAACAATGCTGCTGATACCCCGTTAGTATACCACAAAAATCTCCCTGCGTCTATATTCTATAATGTAATTTATAATACATAAGAAAAGACGCTCCATCGTGCCCTCGTGGCTCTTGTGTCCAAGGCGGTTTTTGGCCACAAGATATGGTGGAAGAAAAGTTTTCCACGGAGAACCGGTGAAAAAGTTGAAAGCTTTTTCACAAAGAAATTTGAAAAAAGTTTGCTGGAAAGTGAAAAAAACGCTTGACAGAAGGGGATAGTGTGCGATATACTGTTGAATTGCAAGCCTGTCCCCAATTTGGGACCAGAAATACCCCATTACCGGGGACGAGTTTTTACGGAGGATACAACCATGAAGAGAACTTTTCAGCCCAAGAAGCGTCATCGCAAGGAAGTTCATGGCTTTCTGACCCGCATGAGCACCAAGAACGGCCGCAAGGTCATCAATGCTCGCCGTGCTAAGGGCCGCAAGAGCCTGACCGTCTGATCCCGCTTTGCCAGGGATCCGGCGCAGAATTGAACATGCGCACAAAAGACTGCTGATCCAGAATTGGCGGTCTTTTTCTTATTTTGGACGTTCTGCGCGCGGAATGACTAAAAATTTGGCAAAAGATTTGGCACAAAAAACGCCCGGACAGCCTTTTCATGTCGGCGTTTTTTTGCTATACTGAATTTTGAACTTTGCCTTTAGGGAAGTTCTGCGATTTTTTAACCGAAAAGGAGGCGACGGAGCAATGCGCTATCGTCCCATCCGCCGCAACAGCGAGTTTGGCCGCGTGTATGCCCGCGGCAAGTCCTATGTGAACCCGGCGCTGGTGCTGTATGTGCTCAAGACCCGCGGCAGAAAGACCCGCGTGGGCCTGACAGCCACCAAAAAGATCGGCCATGCCGTCCAGCGCAACCGCGCCCGCCGCGTGATGAAGGCTGCCATTGATGAGCATCTGGATCAGAACATCGGCGGCTATGATCTGGTGTTTGTGGCCCGGGGCATGACCCCTCGCCTGAAGAGCTGGCAGCTCAGCGAAGTGGTGGCCAGGCTCTTTGCCCAGGCCGGCCTGCCCGACAAGGCAAAGCAGCCGGGCGCAAAGCCCCCTGCCACGGTCCCGCCCGCAGACCGGGCCGCAAAACAGTGAATCCCGTCTCCCATGTCTGCCGGAACGCGCTCTGTGCGCCCATCCGGTTCTACCAGCGCTTTATCAGCCCGGGGCTGGGCCGCAACTGCCGCTTTACCCCCACCTGCAGCCAGTATGGCATAGAAGCCATCCAGACCCATGGCTGCATCAAGGGCTTGCTGCTCACCGCCTGGCGCATTGCCCGGTGCAACCCGCTTGGCCGCTGGGGCTTTGACCCGGTGCCGCCCAAAGGCCGCTGGGTGAGCCCGGAGCGGAGACTGTCCCCGGCAAAGCTGTTCCGGGGGCGGCACGGTTAAGCAGCGTGCTTATGATACACGGCTCCTTTGTACAACCTCTCCGTCATTGCTTCGCAATGCCACCTCCCCTGGTAGGGGAGGCTTTGGCAGCCCGATCCAGTTGACGGTTTTGCCAAGGGCTCCCCTATTAGGGCAACGACGACGACCGCCGCCAGTGGTGGAAACAGGGAGGAGTTGTTGGGGCAGCGGCCAGCAGGACGCAAGTGCAAAACCTTGCACGAAGCGGACGCTGGGTGCCGCAACCCGTATGCTGTCGAGCGCAGCGAGACTGAGAGGTTCATCCGCTTTTTTGCTTCTTGTGACGCTCCGCACTGTGGGCGGGGTGTCCTTCTCATAAAAATCTAAAAGTCCCGCACCACAGGCGGGGCAGAATGGACGAAACTATGAATCCTTTGTACATCCTGGGCTGGCCCTTGGGCTATGTAATGGAGTGGATCTACAAGCTGATCCCCAACTACGGCTGGGACATCATCCTGTTCACCCTGCTCATCACCGTGATCAAGATCCCCCTCCAGCTCAACCAGCAGAAGAGTATGGCCCGCATGAGCGCTTTCCAGCCCATGGTGGCCGAGATCCAGAAAAAGTACCGCGATAAGCCCGAAAAGCAGCAGGAAGAGCTGATGAAGCTGCAGGAGCAGGGCTACAAGCCCACCGCAGGCTGTATGCCCATGCTGGTCAACTTCCTGGTCATGTTCGGCGTTATCGAGGTGGTGTACCGCCCGCTGCAGCGCATCTTCCACATTGGTGCCGATGCCCTGACCGCCGCAGGTGAGGCCCTGACTGCCATGGGCATCAGCTTTACCACCGTGACCCGCGACACCAACATCATTGCACAGGTCATTGCAGGCGAGAGCACCGTTTCCTCCTGCTTCACCCCGGATCAGGTGGCTACCATCACCGAGTTCGGCCAGCACATGGATTTCTTTGGCATCGACCTGACCCGTGTGCCCCAGTACAGCCTGGCTGCAGAGAACCTGCCCCTGCTGATCCTCCCGGTCCTGGCGATCGTGACCATGTTCCTGTCCACCCATATCAGCATGAAGGCCAGCGGTCAGGAGATGCAGGGCAGCATGAAGCTGACCATGTATATGATGCCGCTGATGTACGTCTTCTTCTGCTTCACCGTGCCCAGCGCTTTCTCTCTGTACTACGTTGTTTCCAACATCCTGATGACCGTGCAGAGCCTGGTGATGAAGAAGATCTACGACCCTGAGAAGATGAAGGCAGAGGTCGCCGCCGAGATGGCTGCCCGCAAGAAGGAGCAGAAGCGCGGTGTAAAGAGCACCACCATCAAGGTCACGGATGAAAAGACCGGCGAGGTCGTGGAAAAAAATATCTCCGCCAGCGAAATGAACAAGCGCCGCCTGGAGTATGCCCGCAAGCTGGATGAGGAGCGCTATAAGGACGAGCGCACCGTTCCGCTGAGCGAGCTGGAAAACAAGAAGGAGGATTGACGGTTATGATCCGTACTCAGGAAGCGACCGGCAAGACGGTCGATGAAGCCCGCGCAAAAGCCTGCGCCCTGCTGGGCGTGCAGGCCGACGACCTGAATGTGAGCTATGAAGTGCTCGAAATGCCCCAGAAAACCGGTTTTCTGGGCCTGAAGACCACCCCCGCCAAGGTGCGTGTGAGCGTGGAAGAGCCTGATGCCCCGGCCGCTCCCGTGGTGGAGGAGAAGGTGGAGCCTGAGGGAAAGCCTGTTGTGGAGGAAGCTCCCGCTGAGGAACCCAAGGCCGAGGAGCCTGCCGCTGCCCCTGTGGCAGAGGAGGCCGCTCCCGTTGAGGAGACTGCAGCCCCCGCCGCAGAGGGTGAGGAGCCGGAAGTTCCCATCAATATCGAAGAGAACGCCAAGGTCAAGGCCGCTGTGGACTACCTGAAGGAAGTCATTGCCCTGATGGGCGTGGAAAATGTTACCTTCAGCGCCGTGCAGAAGGGCGAGGCCACCATCATCCGTCTGGATGGCGAGAAGCTGGGTGCCCTGATCGGCCGCCGCGGCGAGACCATGGAGAGCCTGTCCTATCTGGCAAGCCTGGTGGCCAACCGTCTGGAAGGCGATTACATCAAGCTGGGCCTGGATGTGGCCGGCTACCGCGACAAGCGTGAGAATGACCTGACTGTGCTGGCACAGCGCATTGGCAACAAGGTGCGCAAGACCGGCCGCAGCTTTGCCATGGAGCCCATGAACCCCTACGAGCGCCGCATCATCCACTCTGCCATCGGCAAGATGGAGGGTGTGCGCAGCGAGAGCAAGGGGGAAGGCCGTGACCGCCGTGTGGTCATCTACTCCACTGCTCCCGATGCCCAGACCGACAACACCTACGGCGAGCGCCGCCCGCGGGGCAATGGCCGCCGCCCCGGCGGCAACCGCAATGGCGGCTTCCGCGGCGGACGCGGCAGCAGCCCCCGGAATGGCGGTCCCCGCAATGGCCGCCCCGCAGGCAGCCGCGGTCCCCGTCCTTCCAGCGTGCCCGAGCGCACCTATGCTCCCCGTGACGCAGAGACTGCCGCACCCGTGGCACCCAAGCGCACCGAGCGCGTGGATGATTTTGCCGATTTCAGCTTTGGCAAGATCGAGCTGTAAATCCTGCTGAGTTTTGCACAATGCTGCCCCCTTCCGGTGGAAAACTGGAAGGGGGCTTTTTGTCTCTTTCCTTTTTCGTCGCTTCGTGATACAATAATTCTGATTTGAGAGCGGAGGGAGAGCACCAACATGGAACATTCAACGATCGCGGCCATTGCAACCGCGCCCGGCGCAGGCGGCATTGCCGTGGTGCGTCTTTCCGGCCCGGAGAGCTATGCTGTGGCGGCAAAGGTGTTCCACCCGGCCAATCCCGATAAGCGGGTGGAGGAGGCCAAGGGCTACACCGCCCTGTTTGGGCATTTCATGGAAGGGGAGGAGGCCTTTGACGAGGGCGTGGCCCTCTTCTTCCGGGCACCCCACAGCTACACCGGCGAGGATGTGGTGGAGCTTTCCTGCCACGGCGGCAGTGCGGTGGCCCGGCGGTTGGTGGAAAGCTGCATCGCAGCCGGTGCCGCCCCCGCCGCCCCCGGCGAGTACACCCGCCGTGCCTTCCTCAACGGCAAGCTGGGGCTGACCCAGGCCGAGGCCGTTATGGATCTGATTTCTGCCGATGGCCGACAGGGGGCGGCGCTGGCCAATGCCTCCCTGAACGGCGCGCTGGCGAAGAAGATCGGGGCTGAAAAGGATGCCCTGACCGCCCTGCAGGCCCATCTGACTGCCTGGGTGGATTTCCCTGAGGAGGACGTTCCCGCGCTGGAGGATGCCCAGTTGGTATCCACCCTGACTGCCGTGAAGGAAGAACTGGACACCCTCATCCGGAATTATGATGCCGGTGCTGTCCTGCGGGAGGGTGTGGACTGTGCCATCGTGGGGAGGCCCAATGCGGGCAAGTCCACCCTGCTCAATCTGCTGGCCGGGTTCGACCGGGCCATCGTTACCCCCGTGGCGGGCACCACCCGGGATGTGGTGGAGCAGGCCGTCCGGCTGGGGGACATCCGGCTGAACCTGTTCGACACGGCCGGTCTGCGGGAGACCGAGGATGCGATCGAGGCCGAAGGCATCCGCCGAAGCTGGAAAAAGCTGGAAGAGGCGGGGCTGATCCTGGCGGTGTTCGATGGCTCTGAGCCCCTGACCCGGGAGGATCTTGCGTTGGCGCAGCGGTGCGCCGGTCGCCCGGCCATTGCACTGGTCAACAAAGAGGACAAGCCCACTCAGTTTGACGCAGAGGTCATTGCAGGCGATTTTGCCATGGTGCTCCCGGTCTGCTGCCAGGAAGAGGGGAGCCGCAGGGTGATCGCCGCTGCCGTTGCCCGCCTGCTGGGCACCAACAACATCGACCCCCACGCTGCCAGCCTTTCGGGCCAGCGCCAGCTTGCCGCCGCCACCCGTGCGCGGGATGCAGTGGCCGGTGCACTGGATGCGGTCAGCGGCGGGTTCGGGCTGGATGCCGTATCGGTCTGTGTAGACGATGCGCTGGATGCCCTCTGTGACCTCACCGGTGAAAATGCGTCGGAGAATGTCATCAATGAAGTGTTTGAGCGGTTCTGTGTGGGAAAGTAACGGAGGGCAGCCCGTCTGGCAGCTTTCTCCTCGGACACGAGTTCGGATTGCGGCTCCCAGCATCCGCCGCGCATTGCTTGCGTCTTGCTGGCCGCGGCCCCAACAACAGCTTCCTGCATCCGCCACTGGCGGCGGTCGCTGTCGTTGCAGGCCATTCCATCGCCCGCCCTATTGCCTGCGGCAACAGGGTCCCACCCCAGCGGACGGTCCTCGGAGAAACTTCCAGCCGCTCTGCCGGGTAACAGCGATTGAACCATAGAGGAAAGTATAGGAAAAGTATGAATCATCTTGGAGATTACGATGTGATCGTAATAGGCGCGGGCCACGCTGGCATTGAAGCGGCCCACGCTGCTGCCACGCTGGGTGCCAAAACGGCGGTGTTTACCATGAGCCTGGATGCCATTGGCAACATGCCCTGCAATCCCAGCATCGGCGGAACTGCAAAAGGAACGTTGGTGCGTGAATTGGATGCGCTGGGCGGTGTGATGGGCCTTGCGGCGGATGCCACCTACCTGCAGAGCCGGATGCTGAACAAGGGCAAAGGCCCTGCCGTTCATGCCCTGCGCGTTCAGACCGACCGCAAGCGCTACCACGAATATATGAAGCACGCCCTTGAGCTCACGCCCGGCCTTGCCATCCATCAGGCCGAGGTGGTGGGCATTGAGGTGGAGAACGGCCATGTCAAGGGCGTTGTGACCCAGCTGAACGGGGAGTACAGCGCAAAGTGTGTGGTCATTGCCACGGGTACCAACCTGGGCGGAAAAATTTTTGTCGGTGATGCGTGGTATGCTTCCGGCCCTGACGGGATGCACGCCGCCAATGCCCTGACCGAAAGCCTGAAAGCCGCCGGTCTGCCTCTGCGGCGGTTCAAGACCGGTACCCCTGCCCGCGTCCACCGGAGAAGCATCGACTTCTCCAAGCTGGAATGCCAGCCTGGCGACCCGGACAGCGAGCTGCAGCCCTTCAGCTTTCTGACGGATGCACCCATGCATAACAAGGTCGAATGCTGGATCGCCTACACCAACCCCGAGACCCACCGGATCATTCTGGACAACATCCAGCGCAGCCCGCTCTATGGCGGCATGATCGAGGGGGTTGGCCCCCGGTACTGCCCCTCCATTGAGGATAAGGTGGTGCGCTTTGCGGGCAAGGACCGGCACCCCATCTTTGTGGAGCCCTGCGGCGAGAACACAGAGGAGATGTATCTGCAGGGTGCGTCCAGCAGCCTGCCTGAGGATGTGCAGAACGCCTTTTACCGGAGCATTCAGGGCTTTGAACACATTGAGATCATGCGCCCGGCCTACGCCATCGAGTATGACTGCGTAGATCCGACCAGCCTGGAAGCCACACTGGAGAGCAAGGTGGTGCGGGGCCTGTATGGCGCGGGCCAGTTCAACGGCACCTCCGGCTACGAGGAAGCCGCCGCGCAGGGTCTGCTGGCCGGTCTGAACGCTGCCCGCAATGCAAAAGGGGAGAGCCAGCTCATCCTGGAGCGTCAGACCAGCTATCTGGGCACGCTGGTGGATGACCTTGTCACCAAGGGGGTCATGGATCCCTACCGCATGATGACCAGCCGGAGCGAGTACCGTCTGACCTTGCGGCAGGACAACGCCGATCAGCGACTGACCCCCATTGGCCGGGAGTATGGTCTGGTGCAGGATGACCGCTGGGCAAAATACCAGCACACCCAGAGTATTCTGGAGGCGGAGCGCCGCCGCCTGCACGAGACCCATCTGCGCACTGCTGACCTGCGCGCTGCCATGGAAGCAGCCGGGCTGACCCCTACCGCGGAGGGCGGCATTGCCGAAGAGCTGCTCCGCCGCCCCGAGATCAGCTACCCGCTGTTGGCGGGTGTGATCGGCTGGGGCGAGGGCATCACCCCCATGCTGGCCGAGCGGCTGGAGACCGAGATCAAGTACGCAGGCTACATTGCCCGGCAGGATCGGATGATCCGTGACGTGGCCCGCCACGAAAAGACCCTGATCCCCGCAGATTTTGAGTATGCTGACCTGACCGGCCTGACGCTGGAGGCCCGTGAGAAGCTGACCCGCATCCGCCCGAAGAATCTGGGGCAGGCGGGCCGCATCCCCGGCGTGTCGCCCTCCGATGTGGCGCAGCTGAGCATTGCTTTAACAGTCAGAGAGAAAACCTGATGCACTGACGGAGAGGTTGGACGAAGGAGGGCAGAACCTCTGTACAACCTCTCAGTCGCCTGCGGCGACAGCTCCCCTGGTAGAGGGAAACCCTTGGTAAAAAGATAAAAGAATTACCTCAAACGAAAAGGGACAGATAAATGATCGACAAGAACAGATTAGAACAAAAATGTTCCATGTGGAACATTGCGCTGACCGGGGAACAGCTGGACCAGCTGGATGCCTTTGCGCAGATCCTGGTGGACTACAACCAGAAGGTCAATCTGACCGCCATCACCGACCCGGAAGGCATTGAGGACAAGCACTTCCTCGACAGCCTGCTGTTTGCCAGCCAGCCCGAGGTGGCAGGGAAGATGGTGGACGTGGGTGCCGGTGCCGGATTCCCGGGCATCGTGACAAAGATCTACAAGCCCGAGTTGGAGCTGACCCTGATGGAGCCCACCGGCAAGCGGGTGGAGTTCTTGAAGTATGCCTGCGCTCAGCTGAGCCTGACCGGGGTGGAGTTTGCCAAGGAGCGCGCCGAGGAAGCCGCCCGCAAAGCATGGCGGGAGCAGTTTGATCTGGCCTCTGCCCGTGCGGTGGCGGCTCTGCCCATGCTGGCCGAGTACTGCCTGCCGCTGGTCAAGGTGGGTGGCAGCTTCCTTGCCATGAAGGGCGCTTCCGGCGAGGAGGAGCTGGCTGCAGCCCGCGGTGCCATCCGGAAGCTGGGCGGCGAGTACAAGGAGACCCGCACCCTGCATCTGCCGGGCGGCGATACCCGCACCCTCATCCTCTGCAAAAAGATTTCGCAAACTCCGACAGCTTACCCCAGAAACGGTGGAAAGATCGCAAAGTCTCCGCTGAAATAACGCAAAACCGCAAGATAAATGCCAAGCCCTGCCGAACGATTCTTCTGGCAGGGCTTTTTGATTTCTGGTACACTGGAACTGCAATGAGTGAGTTTTCCACTGTTTCCCGGGAAACGGTGGAAAACTGTGCCACATTTCAGCGAAAGGGGAAAGAATCATGTTTGAATGGAAGAAATCTGCCGGAAAGATCTACACCCTGCCTGTGGAAAGCATCCGTCCCTCGCCGTTTCAGGCCCGGACTGTCTTTGATGAAAAGGAGCTGGCGGGGCTGGCTCAGAGCATCCGGGAAAACGGCCTGCTGCAGCCCATCTCGGTGCGGAAGGTCGAGGGTGGTTACGAGCTGGTGGCAGGGGAGCGGCGGCTCCGCGCCTGCAAGCTGGCCAGGATGGAGACCATCCCGGCCATCCTCTGCGACTGCGGCGACCAGCGGACTGCGGCGTTGGGTCTGCTGGAAAACATCCAGCGGGAAGACCTGAATCCCTTTGAGCAGGCACAGGGGCTGCGGGATGTGATCGCCCTTTGGGACTGCACCCAGGCCGAGGCGGCCAAGCGGCTGGGCATGGCACAGCCCACCCTTGCCAACAAGCTGCGGCTGCTGCAGCTGACCACCGACCAAAGGCAGTTCGTGCTGGACAATGGCCTGACCGAGCGTCACGCCCGGGCGGTTCTGCGCCTGCCCGAGAACCGGCGGAGCGAGGCTCTTATCACCATTGCCAAGCGGCGGATGAATGCCCGGCAGACCGACCTGTACATTGAACAGCTGCTCAATGCCGCCGCACCGGGCAGACACCGTATCTCCATGGTCAAGGATGTGCGCATCTTTGTCAACACCATCGACCATGCCATCCGGCTGATGACGGACAACGGTGTGCCAGCCACGGCCCACAGGGAAGAGCGGGACGGCTATATCGAATACACGGTGCGCATCCCAACCGCAGCCGCGCAAAGATAAAACGCATCGCAATTTTCACAAAAAATGCAATTCCACAGGGTTTTTACGCAAAATAATCAGGAAACAGGTTCAAAAAGCCGCGCTGATGTGCTATACTAGTCTTTAAAGGGGCTTTGCTGGTGGGAAAACAGCGGGGCCCGGCCTCGAATGTTCCACGTGGAACAAATAATTTTCCCGGGAGGAAACAAAGAGCGTGGCTAAAATCGTTGCAATTGCAAACCAAAAAGGCGGCGTGGGCAAGACCACCACAGCCGTGAACCTTTCGTCCTGCGTTGCGGCTCTGGGCAAAAAGACGCTCATCGTCGATCTGGACCCGCAGGGCAATACCACCACCGGTTACGGCATTCCCAAGCGGAGTGTCGATGTGGGTACTTATGAGCTGCTGATCGGTGAGGCGGAGGCAAAGGATGCCATCCGCAAGACCGAGTTCCGCACCGATGTCATCGGTTCCAACACCCGGCTTGCGGGTGCGGGTCTGGAAATGATCGATCTGCCGGGCCGCGAAAGCCGCCTGCGCAAGGCGCTGGCCTCGGTGCAGAAGGACTACGACTTCATCTTTGTGGACTGCCCGCCCAGCCTGGATCTGCTCACCCTGAACGGTCTGTGCGCCTGCGACAGCGTACTGATCCCCATCCAGTGTGAGTATTACGCACTGGAGGGCCTGTCGGAGCTCATCAGCACCCTCAAGACCATCCGCAAGAAGTACAACCCCTATCTGGACATCGAGGGTGTGGTGTTCACCATGTTCTCCGGGCGGTTCAACCTGACGCTGCAGGTGGTGGATCAGGTCAAAAAGTATTTTGGCACCAAGGTCTACAAGACCACCATCCCGCGCACCATCCGTATCTCGGAAGCGCCCAGCTACGGCCAGCCCATCAATTTCTATGAGCCCAAGGGCAAGGGCAGCGAGGCCTATATGGATCTCGCCATTGAGTTCGTAAAGAACAACCGCCCGCATGAGCCGGCACGCCGCCGCACAAAAGGGAACAGTGCCCCCGCCGAGCAGAAAAGCGCACTGGAACAAGTGAAGCAGGGGGAAGCGTAACCTATGGCAAAAAAAAGAGGAGGACTGGGCCGGGGTCTGGAAAGTCTGTTTGAGGACACAGCCCCCAGCTTTGAGTCCGATAACCGGATCGAGACGCTGCCCCTGCGGGAGATCGAGCCGGACCCGGCTCAGCCCCGCAAGACCTTTGATGAGGAAACGCTGGCAGAGCTGGCGGTCAGCATCTCAGAGCACGGTTTGCTGCAGCCCATCGCGGTGCGGCCCCACGGGGTAGACCGCTATCTCATCGTGGCCGGTGAGCGCCGTTGGCGTGCCTGCCGGATGGCGGGCCTGACCGAGGCACCCGTCGTCGTGAAGGATGTCACGGATGAGCAGGCCATGGAGCTGGCGCTGGTGGAAAACCTTCAGCGCGAGGATCTGGACCCGGTGGAAGAAGCACTGGGCATTCGGGAGCTGATGACCCGCTGTGACCTGACCCAGGAGCAGGCTGCCCGCAAGCTGGGCAAGAGCCGCAGTGCGCTGGCCAACAGCCTGCGTCTGCTCAACCTGCCCGAAACGGTGCTGGAGCTGCTGAAGGGCGGTTTCCTCACCACGGGCCACGCAAAGGTGGTGCTGGGCCTGCCCACCCCGGAGCTGCAGGAGCAGGCGGCACAGATCATTGCCGACCATGAGCTGAATGTCCGGCAGGCAGAGACCCTGTGCAAGAAGCTGGCCAAGCCCCCAAAAGAGCCTGTGGAGCCCGCCCCGCGCGGCACCCTGCCTGTGGAGGTGGAGGAGAGCCTGAAGCAGGCGCTGGGCAGTGAGGTCAATGTGGCCTACCATGACGGCAAGGGCAAGCTGACCGTCCACTTCTACTCGGATGAGCAGCTGAAGGCTTTTGCAAACTTATTAGGGCAATATCAGGTTGAGGATTAAACCTCTCCGTCATTGTTGTTGCCTGGTAGGAGAGGCCCTGGCAGCCGATGGAAGCTTTTCGTATACGCCAGAGGCTCCCCTACTAGGGGAGCTGGCGGGCGCAAGCCCGACTGAGAGGTTGTACGAAGGCAAGCCTGACCGAGAAGAAAAACATAGCGATCCAAGGCGGCACGCCGCCTTTGAACGGCATGGGAAAGGGCTTACCTGCCCGTGCGAACCGAAATAGAGTAAGGAGAGTAAATCATGCTTGATATCAAATTTGTCCGTGACAACCCGGATGCTGTCAAGGAAAACATCAAGAAGAAGTTCCAGGATGCCAAGCTCCCTCTGGTGGATGAAGTCATCGAGAAGGACGCAAAGTACCGCGAGTGCCTGAAGGAGGTTGAGAGCCTGAAGGCTGCCCGCAACAAGCTGAGCAAGGCCAACGGCCCCCTGTTCGGTCAGCTGAAGAAGTGCACCGACGAGACCCAGAAGGCCCAGCTGCAGGCCCAGATCGATGCCAACAACGCCGCCGTCAAGGCTGACGCGGACAAGATGGCAGAGCTGGAGGCCGAGGAAGCCAAGCTGGCTGACCGCATCCAGGAGATCATGTACACCATCCCCCAGATGATCGACCCCAGTGTGCCCATCGGCCCCGATGACACCTACAACGTGGAGGCTCAGCGCTTTGGTGAGCCTGTGGTGCCCGATTTCCCCATCCCGTACCACACCGAGATCATGGAGAGCTTTGACGGCATCGATATGGATGCTGCAGGCCGCGTTGCCGGCAATGGCTTCTACTACCTGCTGGGCAACATTGCCCGCCTGCACGAGGCTGTGCTGGCCTATGCCCGCGACTTTATGATCGACAAGGGCTTCACCTATGTCATTCCTCCCTTTATGATGCACGGCAACGTGGTGCAGGGCGTGATGTCCTTCCCCGAGATGGATGCCATGATGTACAAGATCGAGGGCGAGGATCTGTACCTGATCGGTACCAGTGAGCACACCATGATCGGCCGCTTCATCGACCAGACCCTGGACGAGGCCACTCTGCCCCTGACCCTGACCTCCTACAGCCCCTGCTTCCGCA
>OGGI01001230.1_pt1 | contig 19266 bp, 8 predicted proteins | sample 1571051 | NCBI WGS metagenome assembly OGGI01 (sample SAMEA2582075, study PRJEB24529) | metagenome | biome: Human gut stool | place: China | collected 2011 | reverse complement strand
TAGATTGATTTTTTTGTTAATATATTGTATTATTATAATAACAATTTATTATTTTATTACATATTTTTGGAGGTATTTCTATGAAAAAGATTTTTTTATTTGTATTAATGTTATTTGCTTTCGTCGCTTGTTCTAGTACACAATTTATTCATGATGCTAAGCCTATTACAAAGGATGAAAAAACTGTACTTATTCAATATTTTCCAACTGAATTTGAAATTGACTTAGAAAAGGCTTTAGAGAATAATTTTTGGAAAGTTTCTGTAGTTTCAAATAAAGACACTTCTTCACCATCTTTAAAATCAAATTTTGCAATTACTTGTGAATCAATATATCCTGATTATTTAGGAACTCATCAAGGAGTTATTAAATTCTCAGATTTAAGAACTGGTAAAAGAATAGCTGTTTACAAATTTAAAGTAGCTACTAAAAGTGGAATTATAGAAAATATAATCAAAACTATGGATTCTATCCCAGGTGCTGCTGCTTATACAGATTCTACAACTGTAACAAACCCAGCAGTAAAATAACAAAAATATAAAAGGATTTTTAGACTTTAATAATAAGTTTAGAAATCCTTTTTTTATTTCCTTTTAACTAAAAAAACTGATTGAAGTTTTCACTCCAATCAGCTTTTATAATTTCAGTTTTTAAAATTAGAATATAACTCTTAGTCCTAAGCCACCTCTAACATTTCTACCTTTTGTATCATAACCTATGTTTCCAGTTACTCCAATTCTTTGGTTATCTACACCAACATTAAGGTCTGTTTTAACATTTCCTCTTCTGTCTTCTTTTTCACCTCTGATATTGAACCAATCAGCAGATGTTCCTGCAACTCTTGCTTTATTCTTTCCATTTGCAACTCTTCCTAACTCATTTTCATAAGCTACTGCTAGTGCTGCTCTCAATGTTTTATTTCCTAAGTGAAGTTTATATGCTAATTCTGTTCCTACTTCTGGTTTTATAGATAAGTAGTCATTTGATTTAACTTCTAATTTCATTTCACCAGATTTTTCTTTTATCTTAGACATTCTTCCATATTCAACTCTCAATGCTCCATAAGGTTTTACTGAAAGTTCTTCACTCAATCTAAATTCTTTTCCTACTTCATTTTTAACTCCTATTCCATAAGTATAGTATTTAGATTTTGCTTGGAATATTTCATCAACAACTAAGAATCTTCTGTCTAGTTTGTTGTGTCCTACAAAAATATCTCCTGATATTGTCCAATTTAAGCTATTGTTATCATCAAATGGTACTGATTTAAATAATCCAACCTTAGCTTGTAATTGTTCTTCTTTTGATTTTCCAATATCTTCAAATTTGAAAGTATTATGAACTATACCTGTGTACCAACCTGTAGATTCTCCTAACTTAACTGTTTCATCTTCATGAACATAAGCTACTCCATAAGCATTGTTCTTATAATCTATTATACCTGCTGTATCAGTTTTGTATTCACCTTTCATTCCAAAAGTTTTTACCTTATTAGAATCTTTTGAAGGGTTAGACCAAGAATTTCTTAAGTAAGAGAATTCTTTATCTAATATTCTTCCTGTTGCTTGTATTCTTTGTTGAACATTAGCATATTGGTGTCCCATCATTTCATCATAAGCTTGAGTTAATAATACATCTTCATTTTTACCTATTCCATTTAATTTATTAAATAGTCTCTTTTCTGCTGAATCAAGAGCATTCATATCATATCTTTGTTCTAATCCATCAGCAAAATTATATGCATTATCTTCTGGTCTTACAAAAGATGTATAAGCTAATTTAGACATTGCCATTCCTACGATTTGTCCATAGTTATCTAAGATTGGTGTAGCCATCCAAGTTAATGAACCAGCCATAGTTGTTATTTTAAAGTTTCTTCCTTGGATTTGATCTAAGAAAGGTTTAATAACATCTCCACTTACTATCCATTCTTTCTTATTAGTCATTTCTGAGAATTCAGTACCAATTATTAATTGGCTATTTACTGGTGGGGCAACTCCATCGAAAGTAACAGGTCTTGTTCTTCCCAATGTATCTATATAGAATCCTATATCAGACATTGCTAGATTTGGTTCATTACCAATTAACTTATTAATTTTTTCTACTTCACTATCTGATACTGGTACTCCATTTCTTAAGAATGTAGCTTGACCATTTTTTACAGTGATAGTAATTCCTTGGTAATCTTTACTTGTTCCACTAGCTTGAGTTATTTCACTTCCAGAAGGATCTGTGCTAATCAAAGAGTTAATTTGTCTTTCTAACTCAGCAATTTCTGCAGCACTAACATCTTTCCAGTTAATTGCAGAACCACCCTTACCTCTTACTTTGATTTCTCCATAGTTCTTGATAACAGCATTTCTTACTAAGTTTCCAGCAGCATCCCTTTTACCTCTGATAACAACTCCTGTACTGTTGTCAGCATCTATTAAGATTTTTCCTGTTGCTTCATTTATAAGAGTTGAACCATTCATTACTGCAACTCCAGTAATTCCTGATACATTCTCATTTATTTTTCCATTTCTTCCAGCATAAGAATCTGTTGTTGTGATAAGCCCACTATTTTTGAAAGTTGCTCCCTCATCAACATAAACTCCTGTTAAACTTTGAATTTTATTAGTTGCTGTAGCTTGACTTCCATCTAATAAGATTCTACCTGTATTTTCTACTATTGTTCCAGCTCCTGCACCATACATACCAATAGATTTATTAGTAGATATTCTGATATCTCCTTCGTTTACTATATGTCCACCATTATCAGCAGCCATACCTATACCATAAACAATCTTATTAGCATCAGAATATACTTTTCCTGTTACTGGATCTATATCATCAGTAGGTCCTACAATAATGCTTCCTCTATTTGTTGCTTTTCCATTAGGTGCATAAACTCCTATATTTCCTTTTCCTGTTGAGAAGTCTATTATTCCATTATTTACAAATTCTCCACCATCTTTAACATAGAAACCTATTAAATGATCTGAGTTATTAGAATTAATATTTCTATTATTAGTGATGTTAGCTTTTCCTTTAGAATATAGGAATACACTGTCATTTCCTAAACTTACAGGTCCTGCATTTGTATTAGTATAAACATTTGTTTTATTTGGATCAGTATTATTTAATATGAATCCATAAGATTTTTCTCCAACTGTAATCTTTGAAGCTTGGTCATTAACTGTTGCTCCATTTACTGCATAAACTCCAGTAGGTTCTGTATCCTTTGCTGTTGCCACATGTTTATCTATATCCAATTCACCTTTTACAACAACTGTTCCATCTTCTTTATAGATTCCTATACCTTGGTCTTTAACATGTATCTTTCCACCATTCATTTCAACACTTGAAGGAGTTTTTGAATAGATACCTATTGATTTTTCTCCAACTTCTATTGTTCCTGTTGTATGTTTTATATTAGAAGTTCCTTCAGCTGTATAGATACCAATAGTTGGTTCTAATGAATTTGCTGAGTCAGCTATATTTATATTAGCTTTATTTTCAAAAGTTTGTCCACCTCTTAAGAATACTCCTAATGTCTTCTTACCAGATAATGTTAATTCACCATTGTTAACAACATTCTTAGTAGCATCTGCATTAGAATAAATTCCAACTGATTCTTTTCCACTTAAAGAAATCTTACTGTTATTTGTAAAATTAGCATTTTTTGCTACTATTCCTCTAGCATTATCCTTTGTTCCTGTTATTGATTCAGCAGTAGAAACAAAGTTAGGGCTTGTATTTTCTAAGTAAAGTCCAGTTGATCCTTGTCCTAGTTTAATTGTTCTTACACCAGTTAAGTGAGAGTTTCCACTGATATATGCTCCAGTATATCCATCTGCAACATCTATATCAACCTTAGTTCCTGCACCATCTAATTGAGCAGTACTATCTTTTAAATATAGCATAGTATTTTGTGTTGCACCTAGATTTCCTAATTTAGAAATGAAAATAGAATTTTCTAAATATGCTAATACTCCCTTATTTGAGAAATCCACACTACCATTTGCATTGATAGTTGAATTTTTACCATAGTAAGCTATTCCATCATTTCCAACTCTTATTGCTGAAGTATTAGTTAAGTTTGTATTTTCAGCATATACTGCAACTGCTGGATAATTTTCAGTCTTACTAGCTACTATCTTATCTCCTACTGTTATATCACCTGTATTTGTTACAGTATTTCTAACTGTATTAGATTGCCCTTTACTATATATTCCTACTGCTCCATTTCCTAATGTCATCTTAGTAGCTGTTGTCATAGTTAGTACTTTGTTATTATCATTATCTGCATCTTGACCATTTACAGCATAGATACCTACATTTCTCTTAGCTCCAGTTGCAGAAGTGATTTCTCCACCTTTATTATCAATCTTTTCAGCATTTATTAAATACATTCCTGTTGATTGATCTCCTAATGTAATCTTAGAAGCTGCTGTTGTTTCAACTTCTAATTTATTAGGATTTGTTCCTGCAGGGGCACCATCATATTTTCTAGTATTTTTATCATAGAAACCATAGATAGCTATTGAATTTTTACCAACATTAATAACACCATTATTTTTAGCTCTTGCAGAATTTACATAAATTGCTGTTGATTTTTCTGCAGCAGAGAAATTAATAGTACCATTGTTTACAGCTTCAAAATCTGTTATATCCCAAGTAAATGGTGGTTGTGGAGCTGGATTTTTAACTCCTTCTGCCATAAGTCCTATATTTTCTTTAGCAGTATAGCTTCCGTCATCTACAGAAGTAACTGTTGCACCAGTTCCCACAGAAGTTTCCCCGTTTATAACATGTGTTAGAACCATTCTAGGATTTAATGATTTACTACTTGTTACATGAACTTTTCCTTCTACTAGACGAACTTCTTCAGCTTGGTTTCCATTGTTTTTAAAAGTCCATCCTCCTGTTTTTACATCAGAGCCTTTTAATCCATAAACTCCTACTCCTGTAACATTTGTTCCTATTAATTCTATTGTTGCATTTTTTGCATCAAATTTTGTACCTTCAGAAGCTATAACCGCAACTCCTCCTGTACCTTTTAATTTAATTGTATTTGATCCAAGAGTAACTGTTCCTGTAGCTGTTCCTGTTCCATCTTTTTTAGTTATGTAGATACCTGTTCCTGATTTAGTTCCATTTCCTACTTCCATATTTCCAGTATATGTAATGTCACTATTTTTATCAGCATAGATTCCTACTCCATCAGCTCCAACTTTAATTGGAGTTGTTATACTATAGCTTCCTCCTGTTCCTTGGGCTTTAGCATAAACTCCTATTGCATAATTTGTTCCAACACTATCTCCAACTGTAATTCCTTTTGTATAGTCTTTTATTTCTGTATTTCCATTTAAGTATAGACCTATTATTCCATCTCCATGATCATCACCAGTTGTAAAATCTAATGTTGGTGTATTTTTATCTATTTCTGCTCTACCTACTGTTGGTGTAGTATCTCCTTGTAGATATACTCCAACTCCATATCCACTAATTTTTCCAATATTAGCTCCAGCTAAAGTACTTCCTGCACCATTTATATAATAAGCAACTCTATTTTGACTTGCCTTACCTAAATTAATAGTAGCAGTAGATGTATCTGATACTTTACCACCTTTTGAGATATATACAGCAGAAGATCCATCACTTTTATCTGTATCTTTAAATTTGATAGTTCCTACTTTAGAAACAGTTGCCTTAGGTGCATAAATTCCTGCTGAACTTTTATTATTTATATTAATACTTCCTATATTTTGTAAGTCAACATCTCCTACATTTGTAGCATCATTTTTTGCGTACATTCCTACTGATTTCTTTGTATTTACATCAATAGTTCCTGTATTTTGTACACTAGCTGTTTTTCCTGCTTCTGCTTGAGCAAACATTCCTATTAATGATTCATTAGCTGATGTTCCATCTTCTTTTCCTAAAATAATTTTTCCAGCATTTTGAGCTGTATATCCAGCCCCATTATTTTGAGCAAATATTCCAACTGCATTTTTACTATCTAAAGTAATTTTTCCAGTAGTAGTAGTATTAATTCCTTCTCCAGTGTCAGAAACAAATATTCCTACTCCGTTTTCTGCTGTTACATTGATATTTTTCTTATTTTCAGCTTTTCCTGCCTCTTTAGCTAACATTCCAGAAGATTTTTTACCAGTAACATTTATATCTCCATCATTAAGTGCAGTAGAAGTAGCATCTTTTGCTAACATTCCTATTCCTTTTTCAGCTATTAAATTAATAGTATTCCTATTTATAACCTCTGAAGCTGCTTGTCCTAACATTCCAACTGACTCAAGAGTTTTTACTTGTATAGTTCCCTCATTGATTCCTGTTGCTTTTTCATTAGCAAGTATACCTATATTTTTATCATCTGTTGCAGTTGTAGACTCTAAATTGATAACTCCACCAGTTTTATTTGTTGCTACTACTTCATCTTTTGTAGCACCTGACTTATTTGTTACCATCATACCTACAGATTCTTTGTTTTTAATATCTATTTTTCCACTATTCTCTAATTTTAAACTAGAGTTTGCTCCTGTAGTTTTGTCCATTAGACCTAACATACCTGCTGATTGTGTTCCTGTAATTGTTATTGTAGCATTAGCAATATTTGCTCCTACAATATTTATATTCCCAGCGGCTTCATTCACTTTTGCATAAATACCTGCTGATTTCTGACCATTAGCTTTTAGAATATTCTTGTTAGTTGCATTAGCATTCTCAGTGTACATTGTTGCAGACTTTTCATCTGCAGTAGTTATAGTACCTGTATTTTCTATATTTCCTTTTTTACCTAACATACCTGCTGAATTTTTCTTAACAGCATTTATAATTCCTTTATTAATTGCTAATGCATTATTAGCATCAGAATAAATTCCTACTGATTCTTCTTCAGCTAGTTCAATTTTTCCATCTGTTTCATTTGTTAATGTTGAATTATTTTTTCCAAATAATCCTGTTGAGTTTTTACCAGCTAAACTTATAGTCTTCTCATTTGTTACAGTTGAAGCATCTCCAGCCATACCAACACTATTTTCTTGAGTTCCAGTAATTTCTTTTTTATTTATTAATGTTGAACCTGCTGCTCCAAACATTCCTGTTGAAAACTTTGTTCCTAGTATAATCTTTCCTGTATTAGTTCCTGTTGAATCATTTACAGCTATTCCTACTAAACCTGTAGCTGTACCAGTTGGAACTGCAGTCTTAGTTTCTATTTTCCCAGCATTTGTTACAGTTGTTCTAGCTGCTCCAAACATTCCTGTTGAAGTTAGCCCATTTAGAGTAATTACTCCATCGCTAGTATTTGTTGCTGTTGAAGCATTAACAGCCATTCCTACAATATTTTCTTTATTTCCAGTAATATTTTTGGCATTTATTACAGTTGAACTAGCCACTCCATTCATTCCTGTTGAGTGTGCTGTCCCTAGAATAATATCTCCGCTATTTGTTCCTGTTGACGCATTTAGTGATATTCCAACTAAACCTTCTGAAGATCCTGATGGAGTCGCTGTTTTAGTTTCTATTCTTCCTGTATTACTAACTTCTGAACCATTTTTTCCTATAATCCCTACTGTTTTGTTAGCAGTTAAAACTATTCCATCTGTTCCTGCTCCACTATTTGTTATAGTAGATTTTTCTCCTAGGATTCCTGCTGAACCTTCTTTACTAACATTAATAATTTTAGTATTTTTTACTACTGATCTAGTATTTGCTGTTCCATTATTTTGAGCAAATATTCCTACTGAATCTGTTTGATCTACATTAATAGTTTCATTATTTTCAGTAGTCAATATTCCTGTTCCTGTTCCACCATCTACTAAACTATATATAGCAGCTGATTTATTAGGAGTTGTTCCTGTTGGAGACTCTAAAGTTATTGTTCCAGTATTAGTAACTTTCTTATCAACGTTTCCAGACATCTTAGCATAGATTCCTACTGATTCTTTATCTTTTACTTCTATCTTTGCTCCTGCTGAATTTATTACATCTGCATTTTCAGCGGAAATACCTGTTGAATTATTTTTTACTAAAGTAATGGTTCCACTATTTGTTACTTGTCCACCTTTACTTGCAATACCAGTATTTTGAGCTGTATTCATAATAATACTTCCACTGTTTATTACAGTTGAAGTTTCATCTACTGAAATACCAACTAACTTTGTTCCTGTGTTTCCTTCTATTCTTCCTGAGTTTGTAACCTCTGATTCTTTAGTTGCTAAAATTCCTGCTGAATTATTTCCTGATATTTCTATTCCATTTGCTCCAGTTCCACTATTTGTTACTTTAGATTTTTCAGCTATAATTCCTACTGAGCTTTCTCCTGTCATCTTTATTGAGCCAGTATTTTCTGCTAAAGAATTATTTTTATCTTGAGCACTTTCATTTTTTACATAGATTCCTGCTGATGTTTTTTGAGCAACTTCAATATCCTTTGTATTTTTAGTAGTCATTACTTTAGTAGTTCCATTTTCCATTAAAGAATACATAGCTGCTGATTTTCCAGCTCCATCAGCTTTTATTTCTATTTTTCCTTCATTCTTTGATGTTTTAGGAACACTTGAAGCTCCTGACATCTTTGCATACATTCCTGCTGATGCTTCTTTATTTACAATAATTTGAGATGAAGCTGTTGAGTTTGTTAAATCAGAATTTTCACCATACATTCCTGCTGATGAAATTCCTTTCAATTCTATCTTAGCACTATTCGTTAAAGTAGAACCTATAGTTGCTAACATTCCAACAGCTTCCTTATTATCCATTGTAATAGTTCCACTATTTTTACCAGTTGCAAAAGTTGTATAAATTCCTATCCCTTTTTCAGCTCTAGTTGATTCAAGAGTTCCTTTATTTTCAGCTACTGAACCAGAACCACTAGCTCCTGCTCCTCTAGTTGCAATAAGTCCAACATTAGTATTTGTTTTTAATGTTTTTCCATTTGCAACTTCAACATTTGCACCATCATTTGCTACTAAAACAGATGTTGATGCAGCATCTCCATTTGTTACAGTATAGTCTTCATCTAAAACAGCTTTTGCTTTTGATGTTGCATAAAATAGACTTGCTCCCTCAGCAAATTGTGTTATTTCTATTTTATCAGTTGTTCCATTATTCAAATATTTACTTAATAATGGTGAATTTGTAGAAGTTTTATTTCCATTTAAAAGAGCAAAAGTTGATTTCTTACCTAATTCTACTTCTAATTTCTTTCCAGTTTCTATTTCAAAGGTATTATTAAATTTAGTAGCATCTGAAGAATATAGACCTACTGCTCCTTCACCTATTGTTAATTTTGAATTATCTCCAAATTTTACTTTAGCATCTCCATCTGTATATATACCTATTGTTGTTTTTGTTCCACTAGCAGCTATATCTATTGGAGCTTTTATATTTAATGCTCCAGTTGCATTCTTTGCATATATCCCTATTGCATTTGAACCTACAGATATTTTGTTATCTCCTGCTGCATTCTTTTCATGATTAAAAGTATATTTTCCTTCCGCATAAACTCCAATATTACTATTACCATTTACTGAAATAGTTCCTGTATTTTCAAAAGTAATTCCATTTGTATTTCCTTTTAAAAGGATTGCCTTATTTCCTGTTTTATTTGGTGTATTAACAGCAATTGTTCCTTTATTTGTAAACTTATCTTGTTCTCCATAAAAACCTATTGAATTCTCCGCTGGCTCTCCTACAGTTATAGAACCAGTATTTTCAGAATCCCCTCCTTTTAAAAGGGCAAAACCTATTGACTTAGTTCCTACAACTTCAATTTTTCCTTCATTTATTCCTCTACCATGAGTTGTCTTATTATTTTTACTTTGAGTTAAGTCATCAAGAGCACCTTTGAATTCTGAACTATAAGACTCACTATTAACTACAAAACCATAGTTTTCGTTTCCATCAACATTAATTTTACCATCAGTAGAAGCCTTATAAGTGATAGAACCTGATCTCAATAGTTGTCTAACTTGATTAGCTACTCCATTTAATGAACCCTTATTTAAATCTTCTGCACTATCCCCAACTAAAAGTCCTATACTTCCTGTTGCATTCTGTCCTAGATTAATTTTACCATTTGCTTCAGTAGTTTCTGTACCTATAGTTGCTCCTGTAGTATTTTTATTACCCATAGTATCATTTTCACCAACTTTTACTGGTAAAGTTGGAACTCCAGCAAATACTCCAACAGCATTATTTACTACTTTTGTTTGATCACTAGTTGCAGTAGATTTCGTATCAGATACATTTTTAACTTGATTTACAGTTCCTGTACCTATATTTATAGTTCCACCTACTTTTACTTCTTGTATCTCATGAAGTATTCCAACTCCAACACTTTCATCACCATTTATATTGATAGTTCCAGTATTATATACTCCACTTGTATATGTAGAATCTGCTAAAGCAGAACGTCCTATTTCTCCACCTGGTAAAACTTTTGCTCCTATATTTCTTTGCGATCTTAAGTTATATCCCTCTTTAGTGTAAGTGGTTCTATTAACATCTATTGTATCAAGTTCAATAATTCCTGGATTAAAAACAGTAATTATTCCAAAACTTCCGCTTCCATTTAGGTTAATATCATTTCTATTGTCAGCTTTCATTAAAACTTTACCAAACTTACTAGCATCCCTATCTGTAGAACGACCTTTTATAGTCATTTTATTGTTATTTGATAATTTACTCCAATTTGGATCCCAATAATTTGGATCTTCAGGTTTTAATTGCATTGCAGCACTCGAAGGAGCATTTAATGTGATTGTACCAGTATTCATCATATGAGTCATACTAGTATTACTTGAAGCATCAGCATTACTAAAACCAAATGCTATTTGCTCCTTATTTCCTAATGCTTCATTTCCTATTATTATTCCATTATTTATAATAGTACCTATCATTGGAGCAATCTTGTTTCCTCCATGAGTTCCTTGTAAATCTATTCCCATATTTTGACTTTTATTTAAATTAATTGTTGCATTAGAAGTAAATACTAAACCATTTCCAGCTTCATCAATAACTAAAGCTCTGTTATTATTAGCATTAACATTAAATATTTTTCCTGTTGGAATATTTATGTTTCCACTTGAACTATTAACTGTAATATAATTTCTATCTTTTAATTCAGTTACATTTATTACATCAGAAAGTTTATTTATTAAAGCTTGAGTCCCTGCTTTTTGTCCATCTATAGTAGGAGCGACTGAAAAAGCAACAGGTTCTATAGTCGATACTGTTGGTGGTGTTACACTCACTGTTGGTGGTGTAGTTATATTTAAAGCTGTTATAGTTGGCGGTGTTACAGTTATAGATATTTTTGGTGCTTCTACAGTTCCTGGTTCCCCTGGTGTTACTTCAATAGATGGTACTGTTGGAGCTGTTGGAGCCTCAGGTGCTGTTGGAGCATTAAGTGTAATATCTATAGCTGGTGCTCCTGGTGCATTTGGTGCTTCTGGTGGATTTATTTCCAATGAACTAATTACAATTTCAGATATTTCTGGAAGTTTAATTTCAGGTGCTTTCAATGGTGTATTTACATTTGGTTCTACCTTAGGTGCTTCTATTCCTTCAACTACAGGTTCATCTATAGTTAATGGTATAGCTTGTTTATTAACTTCCTTTGGAGAAATACGAGCAAGTATCTCAACTTCATTAATAGGTTCTTTAATATTTAATAAATCTACTAATCCCCATGTTCTTCTTCCATTAGTTGATGAATATAGTGCACTGTCTTTTTCAACTTTTCCTGCACCACTTAATGTATTTAATATATCTATCCAAGAAGCCAATGAATCATTTCCAGGAGTTAATGGAGTGCTACTTACTTTTCTAGCATCAAGAGCATCCATAGCATTTTTAACTTTCCAGTCCCCTCTTGTGTGTACTGCATTATAGATGTACTTTTGTGGTTTATCTCCACTACCTTTGTATGTACCTCCCCAATTTTCATAGAAAAAATTCATTCCAAATTGCCATGATGCCCAAGGAGATTTTACTACTTGAGTCCCTTGTTCCATCAATTGTACTAATTCTAAATTCAAATTTTTTATTTCTTTTTTATTATTTTCTCTCAACACATTCAACTTTGTTTGAACATCTCCAACAGAAGTTTTTAATTCTTCTCTTGTTGCTATTTGAGCAACTTGTGTTTTTGTATTAACTTCTTCAGAAAATGCACTTACCCCTAACATTAGAAAAAGAATTGCTAAGCCTATGGAATATTTTACAGACTTATACCTTTTAGCTATTGAACGCAAATCTTTTTCAATCCTATGTAGATTGTTTCCCATTTTTTATTTTCCCCCTTTTTGTATTCAATGTTAAGATTTTTTTTATATTTCTTTCAATATTATATGACATTATTCTAATAATTTCAATAAAAATATAATATTACATCTGTAATATTAAAATAAAAAAAGGACTGATTTAAATCAATCCTTTTCATTTTTTATCTTCTATTATTTCTCATCCAAGGTGGAATATCCATTATATCATCTGGTTCTTCTCTTTTTCTTTCAGATTCTCTTATAGGCTCAGCAGTAGTTTTTACTGTTTCCACTTTAATGAATGTTTCTTTATTAGTTTCCATTTCATCTTTGAAATTATTTGCCATGATAGTAATTTCAATTTTATCTGAGAATTCAGGTACTATTGTAATTCCAAATAGTACATCTTCTACTTTCTTTCCAGTAGCTTGTCTTATTACTTCAGTAACTGTTTGTGATTCATTTAATCCAACGTCTTCAGAAGTTCTTAAGTTGATAAGTATCTTATCTGCTCCTTGAATAGATTTTTCTAGTAATGGAGATTCTAATGCTTTTTCAGCAGCTTTTATAGCTCTGTTTTCTCCTTCACCTTCTCCATATCCTAAAACAGCAATTCCTGAATTTTTCAATACAGATTTAATATCTGCAAAGTCAAGGTTTATAAATCCTTGTCCTAAAACTAGATCCACAACAGCTTTTATACCGATTCTTAAGATATTGTTTGCTTCTTTAAATGCATTAAGCATAGTTATGTTTTTATCTGGTAAATCAAAAAGTTTATCATTTGGTATGATAACTAAACTGTCTACGTTTTGTCTTAAAAGTTCAATTCCATTTTCTGAATTTCTTCTTCTTTTTTCACCTTCAAAATTAAAAGGTCTTGTTACAACTGCAACTGTAAGAACATCTAATTCTTTCGCTACTTTTGCAATAACTGGAGCTGCTCCTGTACCAGTACCTCCACCCATTCCAGCAGTGATGAACAGCATATCTGTTCCTTTTAAAAGTTCTTGAATTTTTTCTATATCTTCTTCTGCTGCAAGTCTTCCTATTTCAGGTTCAGCACCTGCTCCTTGCCCTTTTGTTAATTTTTCACCAATTTGTAATTTTCTATCAGCTAATGATTTTTCTAAGTCTTGCTTATCTGTGTTAGCAGCTATATATTCTACTCCTGTTACTCCTGAATAAAGCATGTCGTTGATGGCATTTCCTCCTCCACCTCCAACACCTATTACCTTTATTTTAACAAGATCTTTTATTCCTTCTGACATAAATATCCTCCTTACTTTCGACTAAAAAAGTTCTTTTAGCCATCTAAAGAAATTAAATTTTTCCTTTTCTTTAACTTTGTCTTCTTCTATAGATTCTAAAAATACATCCACTTCTTCTCTTACACTATTATCTCTTACTACATCTCTTCTTGTTACTTGTATATTTTCTTCTTTAGCTCTTTCTGTGCTTCTCTTATATTCTCTTTCCATATCTTCTAAGAATATACCAACCACAGTTGCATCACTGTAGAAACTATTTTTTATACCTTTTAAAGGTATTGGTAACATCTTTCTGACTAGATATCCTGACCGATTTGAAACTTGTTCAGCCACTCCATCTATATCAACTGCTCCTCCTGTTAGAACTATACCCCTAGCTAAGAGTCCATTGAAACCAGATTCATCAATTGTTGCATTTATAAATTCTATAATATCATCTGTTCTAGCTGCTATTATATCTTTTATACTTTTTAAAGGTATCTTTTTTGTCCCATACTTGATTGTTTCATCTGATTCAAATTCTTTATTTTTTAGTTTTAATAATATTTCTTCTGCACCTTCTCTAGGTACTTTTAATATTATTGATAAATCAGAAACATAGTGTAATTCTCCTAGTGGTTTTGTCTTAGCATAGAGAACTTTACCATTTTTCATAATTATAACGTTTGTCGATCCATAACCAATATCTACATGAGCTACTCCCATTTTTCTTGTTTCTTCATCTAAAGTTCCTTTAGCTGAAGCATATGAGTCTAAATATATCTTATCTATATCCACCCCAAGACTATACAGGACTTCTCTGAATTTTTTTACATAAGCTTCTTCTACATATACAAAGTGTACATCTGCTTGTAATTCTTTACCAACCATACCTATAGGTTGCTTTATTATATTTGGTCCATCAACCTTTTTATTATACACTTCTTTGTAGAGTATCTTAAACTTATCTTCATTTTCTCCAAAAATTTGTCTTTTAGCTTTTCTTAACAACTTATCCATATCAGATTCTTCAATTTCTTTTTCAGGAAATGAAATTTTGACATTTACTGTTGTTGAGCCTACTCCAGGTCCACCTAAAGCCAGTGAAAGTCTTGTTATTGGAGATTCAACACTTTCTGCTTTACTTATTGCAGTTCTAATAGCTTCACTTAAGGCATTTATATCATAAATTTCTGATTTTCTCAAGCCTGCATGTTTAACTTTAACATAGTCAGTAATAGCTATTTTTGTAAAATCTGAACTCATTTCTCCAATAAGTAACTTTATAGTATTATTACCGATGTCCAGAGCCACTTTTCTTATTACATCATCTCTCATTTATTATCACCTAAATATTTTATTATATAGTCATTAAATCTTAAATCTATGTAGTCTATTTTTCTTTCTTTCGACATATTAAAATAAAGTTGTTGTGCTATCAAATATCTTTTGTTCTGTTTTTCTTTATTAACTTCATCATTTTCTTCTATTCTATTAGTTTTTATTTTAACTCCATCAGTCAATATTATAACAAACTCTTTATCGTTTATCTTATATATTTGAGAAATGTTTTTAAATATTGCTAAATCTGAAAGTTCATTTAAAAATTCTGTTATTTCTTTGATTTCGTCTTCGCTATTTGCCACAATAAATGGTACTTCTTCTACATCTTTTTCATTTAAGTAAGCAAATATCTCTCCAGCTTTATCCACTAAATAAATATTTTTTCCTATAACTGCATAGTAAGATAAGTCTTTCTCTTTGACATCAATACTAATTTCTCCTAAGGATTTTTTCGTGATTGTTACATCTTCAACCCTTACATCTTTTTCTAAAAATTCTTTTATTTCATTGCTATCTATATAAATAATATTCTTATTATATAATTTTTCACTTAGTTTTGTCAATTCTGGTTGTAACATTTTTGCACTCTCTTGAATATCTACTTTATTTATATTAAAGTAGTCCAATCTAAAGAAGTTTTGAGGCAACATATATACTAAATACATTATTATATTCAATATCAACAATCTTACTTTCATTAAGTTCCCCTAATTATTTCAAAAATGTTTCAACTGTCAATCTAACAACATCATCAAAAGTATATCCTTGAAGAGTTGCTAAATCAGGAATTAAACTTGTTTTTGTCATTCCTGGTGAAGAGTTTACTTCTAAGAAGTAAAGTTTTCCTTCACTTAGTATAAAATCACTTCTTGAAATTCCTTTCATTTTAAATTCTTTATGAATTCTTTCTGCTATTTTCATTGCTTCCTTATATGATTTATCTTCTATTTTTGCTGGGAATTCATGAATTGAACCACCTTTTGCATATTTTGAATCGTAGTCATATAGAACGTCTGCTTGAGGGATTATTTTTAATACACCTAAAGCCTTTCCATTTAAAACTCCAACTGTTAATTCTTCTCCAACAATATAGTCTTCAATTATAGGTTTTCTAAGTTTCTTAAGAGCTTCCCCTGCCTCTTCTTTATTATTACATAAAAACAGCCCTTTACTTGAACCTTCATCAACAGGCTTTATTATAACTGGAAATCTTTCTATAGATTCTAAATCATGATATGATTTTGGTACTCTTATTCCTACACTTTCTGCTATTTGCTTAGTTTTATTTTTATCCATAGTTAAAGCACTTGCAAGTACCCCTGAACCTGTATATTTCTTTCCTAAAATATCTAATACTGCTTGTATCTTACCATTTTCTCCGTTCCCACCATGTAGAACTAAGTATGCTAAGTCATAGTCATTTTCAAGAAAAGCTGTTACCTGATTATTCTCATCTAGTACAACTCCATATGCATCATAACCTTGTCTTTGTAAACTTTCTAAAACTGCTTCTCCACTTCTTAGAGATATTTCTTTTTCTGATGAAGTTCCCCCCATAAAAACTGCTATTTTCATTTCTTCTTTCGCCTCTTATTTAACAATTATTATTTCTTCTTCTAATTTTACCCCAAATTTTTCAAATACTGATTTTTTAACCAAAGTTAAAATATTTGTAATATCTTCAAATGTAGCTCCACCTAAATTTAACACAAAGTTAGGATGTTTTTCTGCTATTTGAGCATTACCTATTATAGTTCCCTTTAGACCACATTCTGAAATTAATCTTGCTGCGAAGTCTCCTTCAGGATTTTTAAATGTACTTCCTAAACTTGGTTTATCTAAAGGATGTTTACTTTCTCTTAATTCTTTTATTTCTTTTACTCTAGCTTCATCAAAACCATCATCAAATTTAAAAGTTGCACTTAAAACTAACCAATTTTTATCTTGAATTTCTGTTTTTCTATATGCTACTTTTAAATCTTCTTTTTTTATTTCTCTTATTTGATGATTTTCATCAAACACTTCTATTGATACTATTTTATCAAATATTTCTGTTCCAAAAGCTCCACCATTCATATATACAAGTCCTCCAATAGAACCTGGTATACCAAATAGGCTTTCAATTCCAGAATAATTTTTATCTCTCATAAAATCTGTTAAGTCTTTTAGGTTTGCACCTGTTTCAACTCTAACTAGATTGGATCCTAAATCTTCTATCTTATTTAATTTTTTTGTACAAACAAAAGTCTTATCCATAAAGTTATCAGTGAATAAAACATTTGTTCCATTTCCTAAAATAAAGATATTAGTATTTTCTTCATTCTTATATACATCTATTATTTCTTCTTTTGATTCAAGTATGATAAGTCTTTTAGCTTTTCCTCCAACTCTCATATTTGAATAATTTTTCATCTCTTGATTATCAAAAATTTTCATCTGACATTCCTTCCAATTCTTCAGCAATTTCATGAGCTAAAGTTGATATATCTCCAGCTCCCATAAAAATATATGTTGAGTCCTTTTTAACTCTAGTTACATATCTTTTTATATCTTTCCATTCAGTCATAAGTTCCACATTACCATGATTTATATGTTCTTTTAAAATTTCACTTGAAACATTAAATTCATTCTTTTCTCCAGCTGCATATATAGGTAAAAGTATTACCTTATCTACATCTACAAAAGCATCTTTAAACTCATCTAATAAGAAGTGTACTCTACTGTATCTGTGAGGTTGGAATATTGCAACCAATCTTGAATTATCCACACTTTTTATGGCTTTTAAAGTTGCCTTTATTTCAGTTGGATGGTGAGCATAGTCATCAATTATTCTAACTCTCTTAGTTTTACTACCATAACCATTTTCTAATTCTTGATCATATAGTACATCATACCTTCTTTTTGAACCTTTAAATTGATTTAAAGCTTCTTGAATTTCATCTTTATTAAGTCCAAATTTTAATGCTAAATAGATTACAGGTAAAGAGTTTTGTATATTGTGTTCACCAGGAATGTTTAGAGAAAATTCTCCTTTTAACTCTTTATTTACATAGACTTCAAAAACAGTTTTTCTATCTACTATTCTAATATTCTTAGCATATATATCTGCATTTTCATTCTTTATTGAATATGTTGTTACAGACTTTCCTTCTGGTAATTTTGAAATTGCATCCATCAAATTTATAGAGTCCATACATATTATAGATTCCTTTTGTGTATGTAAGATGAATTCTATAAAAGATTTTTTAATATTATCTAAATTTCCATGCACGTCTAAATGATCAGCATCTATATTAGTAATTACTGAGTATTCAGGATTCATAAATAAAAATGAGTTATCACTTTCATCTGCCTCAGCTATAAAATATTCACTTTTTCCAGGTCTAGCATTAGATTTTATTTCTGGTAAAATTCCCCCTACAACTATTGTAGGATCTTTTTTTAGCATAACTGCTGAAAGCATAGAAGAAGTTGTAGTTTTTCCATGAGTTCCTGCTATAGCTATACCAGTTTCTCTATTTAGAAGTTTAGCTAGCAATTCTCCTCTTTTTAAAATTTTTATACCATTTTCTTTAGCATAGGCATATTCAGGGTTAGTTTCTTTTATAGCCGTTGAAGCTATAACGTAGTCAGCTCCCTTTACATTTTCTTCATCATGCTCATTGTAAACAGTTATTCCCATTGATAGAAGTTCTTCTGTTACATAGTTAGAACAGATATCTGCTCCTTTTACGTCATAACCTTTACATTTCATTATTTTGGCAAGGCCACTCATACCTATACCATTTATTCCAATAAAATAAATTTTTTCCATTGCCTTAATTCCTCCAAATATCGAGATATGCTATAATCTCTTCTGCTGCATTAGGCTTTCTCAATGGTTTCAACCTAATTCTCATCTTTTTTAATTTTTCATCATTTCTTATAACTTCAAGAGCTTTTTTTATTGCTTCATCTAGCTCATCTTTTGTATAGACATAAGCTGCATTGTAGTCCTTAAGAACTTTTGCATTTTCATATTGCCCAACCTTTATTGAACCATAAGGAATTATGATTGAAGGTTTTTCAAGTTCTATAAGTTCAGATATTGTCAATGCTCCTGCTCTACATACAACCAAATCAGCTGCAGCCATAATATTTAACATATCATTAAAATAAGGTTCTATTCTATCATTTTCTTTCTTTGTTTTCAAAACCTTTTTTAATTCAGTAAAATTATTTCCTGTAGCCCAGTAAATTCTAAGATTTTTTTCAGCACAGATTTTTTCCCAATACTTCATAATAGCATTATTGATATCTTGTGCTCCTAAGCTTCCACCTGTAATCAATAAAACTTTTTCATTAGGCCCTACACCTAATTTTTGTCTTTCAGTGGCATATCTCAAATCTTCTATTCCTATTCT
>OGGI01001209.1_pt1 | contig 19598 bp, 22 predicted proteins | sample 1571051 | NCBI WGS metagenome assembly OGGI01 (sample SAMEA2582075, study PRJEB24529) | metagenome | biome: Human gut stool | place: China | collected 2011 | reverse complement strand
CAGGCTGAAATTGAAGAATATTTAGTGTATTACAACCAAAAACGAATTAAACTTGGTTTAAAAGGATTGAGCCCAGTACAATACCGAACTCAATATTTAAGTTAACTAACCTGTCCAACTTTTGGAGGGCAGATCATTTTGTTAAAGTGAAAAAAACAGAATGAGAATAATATTATGACACAACTTCATCTTCAAAATGCCACCTTTCCACTCGATCAACGAAAAAAACTAAACATTGAAAATCTGACGATTCAAACCAACGATTTCTGGGCAATTGTGGGAGGAAATGGTTCGGGGAAATCTGCCTTAGCTCAAGCATTATGCGGAAAAATTCCTTGTTCGGCTGGTGAGCTGCAAAATGATTTTCAACGCATTGCGATGCTCTCTTTTGAGCAGCAACAGAAAATAATGGAAGCGATTTTTAATGATCGCAATAACGATACCGTAAGCCCTGATGATTTTGGACTCACCGCTCGTCAAGTGATTTTAGCGGATGCAAAAAATGAACATTTATGTGAAGAATATGCAACAAAATTAGGGATTACCTCTTTGCTTGAGCACCCATTTATGCAACTTTCTACGGGTGAGAGTCGCAAAGTACTATTTTGCCAAATGTTGGTCAGAGAGCCTGATTTATTGATTTTGGACGAGCCCTTTGAAGGGTTAGATCAAGCCTCTCAACGTTATTGGCAGCAATTAATGATGGAAATTCGCAAGAAAATGACAGTAGTACTGATTGTTAATCGTTTTGGAGATATTCCTACTTGTGCAACCCATATTGCACTGTTGGATAGTTTGCAGCTGATTTTGCAAGGTAAAAGGACGAATGTTGAGCAACAAGCAGTCTATTCTCAGCTAAAATTTGCAGAAGAAAATATGCACGCATCTCTGCCAGTAAGCCTCTCAGCAAAAGAGAAAATTGAAGGGAATCCATTTGAGCTAGAAAATGTAACTATTCAATATGGAGAGCAAAAAATTATTGATAATTTAACTTGGACGGTGCAGCCGCAGCAACATTGGTGGATTAAAGGCACCAAATGGTGCGGGGAAATCTACTTTGCTTTCGATTATCACAGGCGATCACCCGCAGGCTTATGCGAACAAAGTTAAATTGTTCGGTCGCCAACGGGGAACTGGGGAAACCATTTGGGAAATCAAAAAGCACATTGGTTACGTAAGCAGCCAATTGCATATGGATTATCGCGTGAATTGCTCTGCGTTAGAAGTGATTGTTTCGGGCTTTTTTGACTCCATCGGCGTTTATCAACATATTCCTGAAAGCGTAAGAATGAAAGCGATGGAGTGGCTTGCTAGATTAAACTTGAAAAATCTTGCCCAAACGCCATTCCGCTCTCTTTCTTGGGGACAACAACGGTTATTGTTGATTATACGAGTGATGATCAAACACCCGCCAATTCTAATTTTAGATGAACCACTGCAAGGTTTAGATGGTTTAAATCGCCAACTAGTGAAGCAGTTTATAGAACAATTGGTACGAAATAGTGAAACACTATTGTTATTTGTTTCTCACCAAGATAGCGATGCACCAAACTGCTTAACTCATTTATTAGAGTTTGTACCGAGCGAAATAGGCTATGTTTATCGACAGGCAGAATTGGGCGAATACCTATAAACAAAGGGATTCCTAGTTACCAATGATGTTTTATTCCTACGGCGTATTATTTGGCAGAATTAGTCATTCAATTTCTGAATCAATTTATGATGAATACCTCCAAAAGCACCGTTGCTCATCACTAAAATATGATCGCCTGTTTTTGCTTCTTGGGCAATCATTTCAACTAACGTATCAATGCTTGCTGACCATTTTGCTGGTTGGGTTAATGCATCAGTGATTTGGCTCACTTTCCAAGGAATGGTATCAGGCTGATAAATAAAGACCGCTTGTGCATCGTGTAGGCTTGGTGCAATGTCATCTTTATGCACACCCATTTTCATTGTGTTTGAACGAGGCTCTAAAACCGCGATAATGCGGGCATCTTTGCCAATCTTGCCACGAAGTGCATCGATTGTGGCTTCAATTGCGGTTGGGTGGTGGGCAAAATCATCATAAACGGTGATGCCATTTACTTCGCCTTTTACTTCCAATCGGCGGTTAGCATTGATGAATGAACCTAATGCTTTGCAAGCCCCTTCAATGCTCACACCTGCGTGTTGTGAAGCGGCAATTGCCATCAATGCATTGTGCATATTGTGGCGGCCAATGATATTCCAATGCACTTCGCCTGCTTTCTCACCCAAATGATATACTTCAAATTGTGAACAATCGGGATTCAATGGTTTAGCAAACCACTCTTTTCTTTCATCAATTGCTTGCACTTCACTGTATGTTCCCATTTTTAGTGTATTTTGTACGTTTTGATCGTCGTTTGCTGCCAAAATACGTCCTTCGCTTGGAATGGTACGAATGAGATGATGAAATTGGCGTTGAATCGCATGTAAGTTCTCAAAAATATCGGCGTGATCGAACTCGATGTTATTGATAATCAGGGTTCTTGGCGAATAATGCACGAATTTCGACCGCTTGTCGAAGAAGGCAGAATCGTATTCGTCCGCTTCAATCACGAAGAATTTGCTTGAACCTGCTCGTGCGGAAATGCCGAAATTGCCCGCAACGCCACCAATTAAAAAGCCTGTGTCGATTTGGTTTTGATCTAAGATCCACGCTAACATTCCTGTAGTAGTGGTTTTTCCGTGAGTGCCTGAAACAGCAAGCACCCAGCGATCTTTAAGGAGATTGTCGTGTAGCCATTGCGGGCCTGAAGTATAATTAAGCTGATGATTTAAGACATATTCCACACAAGGGTTACCGCGGCTCATTGCATTACCAATCATGACTAAATCGGGTGCGGGTTGGAGTTGAGCAACATCGTAGTTAGGGATAATTTCAATGCCGTGTGTTTCTAAAAAGGAGCTCATTGGTGGGTAAACATTGGTGTCTGAGCCAGTGACTTTGTAGCCCAGTTCGCGTGCGATCATTGCCACACCGCCCATAAAAGTGCCACAAATGCCGAGAATATGGATGTGTTTTTGGTTCATGATTTTCTCTTTAATGTAGGGAGGGATTTATCCCACCGTTAAAATAATCAATATTGTGATTGGTGGGATAAATCCCACCCTACAAAACAGCCGTAGTATAACAAAAAAGGCTAAATTCCCGAAGAATTTAGCCTTTTCGCTATAAAGCTATTTCAATTATTTTACATCGAAATATGCTTGTAAATCGTCGCTACCGCCAATGTGTTTACCACCGATGAATACTTGTGGAACAGAAGTACGACCAGTAATTGCACGTACAGAAGTGGTTGATGCGTCTTTACCTAATACGATTTCTTCGTATGGTAAGCCTTTCACTTCTAATAATGCTTTCGCTTTTGCACAGAATGGGCAGCCTGGTTTAGTGATGATTGACACTGATGGTTTCGCTTCCCAAGATGGGTTTAAATATTTGATCATTGTGTCTGCATCAGAAACTTTGAACGGGTCACCTGGTTCTTGTGGTTCAATGAACATTTTTTCAACTACGCCGTTGTTCACGAACATAGAATAACGCCATGAACGGTCACCGAAGCCTAAGTCATTTTTGCTTACTAACATACCCATACCACGAGTGAAATCACCGTTACCATCTGGGATAACTGTTACATTTTCAGACTCTTGGTCTTCTTTCCACGCATTCATTACGAATGTATCGTTTACAGATACACACACGATTTCATCAACGCCTAATGCATAAAATTCTTTCGCTAATTCGTTGTAACGTGGTAAGTGAGTTGATGAACAAGTTGGAGTAAATGCACCTGGTAATGAGAAAACAACTACTTTTTTGTTGTTGAAGATTTCATCTGTAGTTACATCAACCCATGCGTCGCCTTGACGTGTGTGGAATGTTACTGAAGGAACTTTTTGACCTGTCATATCTTTTAAAGACATATTTTTTCTCCAAAAAAATAAATAAGAATTAAAAATCTGACGCATTTTACAGATAAATATGCCATAATTCATCTTATTCTATTGATAGGTAAGATTTATAAATAAAATAAGGAAAAGATTATTGTGAATATCCGAGATCTGGAATATTTAATTTCATTAGCAGAGTACAAACATTTCCGTCGTGCTGCCGATGCGTGTAACGTGAGTCAGCCAACTTTAAGCGGTCAAATTCGTAAATTAGAAGATGAATTAGGAACGATTTTACTTGAACGTACTAGCCGTAAAGTGCTTTTCACCCAAGCAGGTTTGGCATTAGTGGATCAAGCAAAATCAGTATTGCGTGAAGTAAAGGTATTAAAAGAGATGGCAAGCAATCAGGGCAAAGAGATGTCAGGCCCACTTCACGTGGGGATTTTACCTACGCTCGGCCCATACCTTTCGCCAATTATTGTGCCCGCAATGAAAGAAGCCTTCCCAGAGCTTGAGCTTTATTTATACGAATTGCAAACCTCTCAAATGGTGGATCAACTTTCTGCTGGTCAGCTCGATTGCGGTATTTTGGCTTTCGTTAAAGAGAGCGAACCTTTTATCGAAGTGCCACTTTTTAACGAAGAGATTTTGCTTGCGGTATCAGATAAGCACGAATGGGCGAAAGAAAAACAACTGCCGATTTCGGTTTTAAAAGATAAAGAGCTACTTTTCTTAGATGATGGGCATTGTCTACGCACGCAAACGCTAGATTACTGCTTATCGGTTGGTGCGAAAGAGAGTGCCCATTTTAAAGCGACCAACTTGGAAACACTCCGCAATATGGTCGCAGCTAATGTGGGCATTTCACTGATTCCAAAATTTGCTGCAAAAGACACAAGCGGTGTGAAATATATCTCATTTTGCAATCCAACACCATTCCGTGCGGTTGGCTTAATTTATCGCCCAGGTTCACCACTTCGAACCCGTTATGAACGCCTTGCCAAAGGTATCGAAGAAGTGATGAAAAAACAAGATGTTGAATAATCGACACAGAGATAAAAAATGAGTCATGTAGGCATTCGAGCACAACAAAAAGAGAAAACCCGCCGTGCCCTTGTAGATGCGGCGTTCAACCAATTGAGTGCCGAAAAAAGTTTCAGCAACTTAAGTTTGCGGGAAGTCGCACGAGAGGCTGGTATTGCCCCAACCTCGTTTTATCGCCACTTCAAAGATATGGACGAACTAGGCTTAGCAATGGTAGATGAATCAGGCTTAGTGCTCCGCCAGTTAATGCGTCAAGCTCGTAAACGTATTGAGAAAGGCGGCAGCGTGGTTGCCCTTTCGGTTGAAACTTTTTTCGAACTGATTAACGATCGTCCAAACGTTTTCCGCTTATTATTGCGTGAAAGTTCAGGTACATCGCAAGCCTTTCGTACTGCAGCTTCGCGTGAAATTCAGCATTTTATTGCAGAACTCACTGACTACATCTTAATGAAAAGCCCTGAGTTAGGGCGTGAAATCGCTCATATTCAAGCAGAAGGCTTAGTCACTCTTGTTTTTACTGCAGGTTCACATGCTTTAGATATGAGTAACCAACAACGTGACGAACTCAAAAAACGGGTGATGACCCAACTTAGAATGCTGATGCACGGTGCATCCGCTTATGTCAGAAAATAGGGCGTTATTTATACGCCTTATCTGCTTAATTTCGTGCTGAATAGACTTTAAACTTAGTCGATTTCGCCACCACTTCGTGCTTGCCGAACGCTCTGTCTAGCAAGTCTGGATAAGGCAAAAAGGCATTCGCTACAATGCGTAATTCCCCGCCTTTGGTTAAATGGTTTTTCGCTTGTAAAATCAAATTTTCGACCGCTTGATAAGCCGTATCTACACCATCATGGAATGGCGGGTTGGAAACAATTAGGTCAAATCGCCCTTCGATATGCGAGAACACATCGCTTGCTAACACTTCGCCTTCTAATGCATTTTCCGCCAAAGTACGTTTACTTGACGCAATTGCCATGGCGTGAATATCGCTCATCGTCAGCTTAATTTTCGGGAACTGTTTTTTCAAACTCGCCCCAATTACGCCAGCCCCACAACCTAAATCCAACACTTTACCTTTTAAACCATCAGCTTTATGGAAGGTTGAAAGTAATAGTTTCGTGCCGCCATCCAATTCTGCCGAGCTAAACACCGCAGGCAAAGCGGAAATCGTTAAATCATTGAGCTCATAGCTTTTCCAGAATTTTTCTGCATTGAAGGTCGGCACGTTTTGCAACTCAAAATGGTACAAACCACAGCGACGAGCCGAATCAATTTTGGCAATTTTGCCAAACGGTTCGAGCATTTTTTCCACCGAACGCACGCCTGCACGGTTTTCGCCAATAATCAGCAATTCTTGCCCAACTTCTGATTGAGCCAGCCATTCTAACAATTGATATTGGCATTCCTGCTTATTCTTTGCCCAATAATACACGGCTAAATCTGCTTTTTTGGCATTTTCTACGCCAAATTCGACCGCTTGTCGTGAATGAGCGTAGTCAAAATAGCTGCTAAACACAGCGACATTTTTGGCATCTTTTAAACTTTGGGCAAAATCGTCACGTACATAACCGAAAAATAGCACCGATTTTTCAGCAAATAGAGACAAATGGCGAGCTAGTACCTCGCTTTCAAGAGAGAACATAATTTCCTTTCCTTTAAAAATAATTTCCGCATTTTACCCAGTTTTGCTACTATTCCCTATCAATTTTTTGCGAGAACAAGATGAATAGACGAGATTTATTATTGCAAGCAATGGGCGTGACACAATGGCAGTTGGTTAAGCCCCAAGTACTTAAAGGCGATGCTCAAATTCGGTTAGATCAAGCGGTCAAATTAGTAGTGATTTGTGAAGAAGAACAACAAAAAAGCAGGCTTTTTCAAGACTTGCTTTTTGCACTTTCATTGCAATCAAATGAATTTTATTGGGTAAATTACGAGCAATTTCAGCGAATCTGTTTCGAACATAAGCCATTTTTCTTGGTGGTAGAAGCCGAAGAACAAGCGGTCAGAATTCAGGAAAAATGTGCAAATCAACCGCAGTTACATGTCGAAAATTGGGCAGAATTGTTGAAGCCAGAGAGCAAAAGGAAGCTATGGAAAGGATTTGATATGGCGTTTAAACACTAATAACTTTTGACTTGTTCAAGAGTCCGTTGTATGAACTCTCCTTTATTTTACCATTGAATCTTAATTCACATTGATTTTATGAAATTTGCTCAGTTAAGAGTTGCCAGCCTTGTTGACGATATTGCTTGTAACGCTCACGGGCTTGAGCCTTTTGGGTTTCGTCTACAGGTACAAATTCAATCACTTGATTAAAACTTGTCACAAATTCAGGAATTTGTGTTTGCAAGCTAATCAACAAATCTCGGCGTTGAGCGTTTCGTTTACCTTCCCAGCTAATTTCAATAGGCGTTGGATATTGTGTTGCTTCGCCCGAAAGATTGTGTGGTACAAAAGAGTCAGGCTCCCTTGCCCACAGTAGTTCATCAATTTCAAAGGCTTGTTGCTCAGTTTCGCATGTAATCAATACACGCTTGCCAAGTCTCCATGCTTTTGCTGCTAAATCACACGCTTGTTCGTGAATATTATCTTTGTTTAGAACGTAAAATTGAGCCTGTTTCACTACTATTTCCTACTTAAAAATCCCCTAACCCACCCTTCCAATTCAATCAATACGTGGTAGTACAAAGTACGCAATCACAATAAAAAGTCACTTGTACGGGGCTACACGGTATGAAGTGAAACTGCCCGCGGTTTCTGCTTTTATTAATTGCTATGCCTTAAGCGAGGTTGTATTCGCCTTGAATTGGAATGCCTGATTTTATCTAAATCTCACTCAACCAATTCGCCTGTTGAATTTGAGTATCTAACTGGCGGTGTTGTTTCGCGATTTCATCAATTTGCTTGCGGATATTTTTCACGTCAATTGCCGCAAGGGTTTTGATTTCGCTACGGCTGTAGCGGTCAAAGGTTTGAGTAGCAGCATCCGCAAGGTTAATTAGCGTGTTATGTTCGGCTTTCAAACGATCACGTTTTGCCAATGCTTCAACCATCAATTGTCCGCTTTCAAGTTGAATACGGTTGTTGGCTAAATTGATTTTAACGATAAGCTGCTCAAGTTTTGTTGCCGCTTGGCGATATTCTGCTAATAATGCTTCTGGTGATTCTGCAGGTTCTTCGCCCTCTTGATATTGGGCATTTTGGTTTAAACGTTGTTTTAGTTGTTCTAAACGGCGTTGTAAATCGGCACGTTCAATTAAGGCTTCTGCTAATTTCATAGTGTGTCCTTGAACTAAATAAATTTACAATACTCTAACACAACACTTACACTATTTCGATAAAAATAGTGGTAAGATCGCATCACTTTTATTTATTTTAAGGAGTTATTATGGGTTTATTTGATTTTGTTGGCGACATTGGTCGTAAATTATTTAATAAAGAAGAAGATGCATCAAAAGCGGTTGCTGAACATTTAGCAGAAGACAATCCTGGTATTGAAAACGTGCAAGTGACAGTTGAAAATGGTGTGGCAACTTTATCTGGTGCAGCAACGACAGCCGCAGCGATTGAGAAAGCGGTGTTAATGGCGGGTAACGTAGCAGGGATTACTTCTGTCAATATTGATAATGTTCAGCTTGCAAACGGTGAAAAAATTGGTGCGGATGACGAATTTTATGTGATCCAAAAAGGCGATAGCTTATGGAAAATTGCAGAAAAAGCTTATGGCAACGGAGCAAAATATACGGCTATTTTTGAAGCAAACCGTGAAGTGATTAAAGATGCGGATAAGATCTTCCCAGGTCAAAAAATCCGTATTCCAAAAGGTTTATAATTTCATTTAATATAGAAAAACGGAGAAAATTTTATCCCTCTCCGTTTTTTTATTTTATGTATTAAATCCCCTTGCATTGTTAGTGCTTGCAAGATATGACTTTGAACGTTACAATGCCTGTCTATTTATCTATCTTTTATATACTCACCATTGAGGTTTAAGAATGTCAATTTCTATCGAAACTTTAGAAGGCTTACAACGCCGTGTAACAATTACCGTAGCTGCAGATAAAATCGAAGCAGCTTACAAAGAACAGTTAAAAGGCTATGCGAAAAACGCTCGCGTAGACGGTTTCCGTAAAGGTAAAGTACCTCACTCAATTATTGAACAACGTTTTGGCGTGGCAGCTCGTCAAGAAGTGTTATCTGATGAAATGCAACGTGCATTCTTTGATGCCGTTATTGCAGAAAAAATCAACCTTGCAGGTCGTCCAACTTTCATCCCAAACAACTACCAACCAGGTCAAGAGTTCTCTTTCTCTGTTACTTTTGAAGTGTTCCCAGAAGTGGAATTAAAAGGTTTAGAAAACATCGAAGTTGAAAAACCAGTGGTTGAAATCTCAGACGCAGATTTAGACAAAATGGTTGATGTTTTACGCAAACAACAAGCAACTTGGACAGAAAGCCAAGAAGCAGTGAAAGCAGAAGATCGCGTAACAATTGATTTCGTAGGCTCTGTAGATGGCGAAGAATTCGAAGGTGGTAAAGCAACTGACTTCGTACTTGCAATGGGCCAAGGTCGTATGATCCCTGGTTTTGAAGAAGGTATTGTAGGCCACAAAGCGGGCGATCAATTCGACATCGATGTGACTTTCCCAGCAGAATACCACGCTGAAAACTTAAAAGGTAAAGCGGCGAAATTCGCGATCACCTTGAAAAAGGTAGAAAATATCGTATTACCTGAATTAACGGAAGAGTTCGTTAAAAAATTCGGTAACGCAAAATCAGTAGAAGATTTACGTGCAGAAATTAAGAAAAATATGCAACGTGAATTAAACAACGCAATCACTGCACGTGTGAAAAACCAAGTAATCAATGGTTTAATTGCACAAAACGATATCGAAGTGCCTGCAGCAGCAGTAGCGGAAGAAGTGGATGTATTACGTCAACAAGCGGTTCAACGTTTTGGTGGTAAACCAGAAATGGCAGCACAACTACCTGCTGAATTATTTGAAACAGAAGCAAAACGTCGTGTTCAAGTAGGTTTATTACTTTCAACTGTAATCGGTTCTAACGAATTAAAAGTGGATGAAGCACGCGTTGAAGCGATGATCGCAGATATCGCATCAGCTTACGAGCAACCAGCTGAAGTAGTAGAATACTATGCTAAAAACCGTCAATTAACTGAGAATATCCGCAACGTGGTATTAGAAGAACAAGCGGTGGATGCAGTATTAGCGAAAGCGAAAGTGACTGAAAAAGCGATGTCATTTGACGAGTTAATGCAATCACAAGTTCAAGCCTAATCTTTAAAGCCGCTCCGCTGTGAGCGGTTTTCGTGTACAAGCGGTTTGTTTTCGCAAAACTTTTGCAAAATCTGACCGCTTGATTTGCATTATTTGCAACCAAAGAGAGGATTTATGGACTTAACGTTTACTCAACAACTTCAACAATTTATCGCAAATCATCCTTTGCTGATTGCAGCGTGGGTAGCAATCTTTGTAATTACTCTTTATACTCTATTTAAAGGGGCAACTAGCAAATTCAAAGTGATTGAAAATGCTGAAGCTGTTCAGTTGGTGAATAATAAAGAAGGCGTGTTCTTAGATGTGCGTACTGACGATGAATTCCGTAAAGGGCACATTGTAGAAAGCCACTTAATTCACCCAAGCGACATCAAAGAGGGAAAAACTACTGCAATTGATAAACTTAAAGCTCGTCCAGTAATCGTGATAGATGGGAACGGTTTTGGTGCAACTAAAATTGCAGAACAGCTTGTTAAGCACGGTTTCGAGAAAGTTTATGCACTGAAAGAAGGTATGATGGGCTGGAAAGCAGCAAATCTGCCAACAGTAAAAAAATAAGGAAATATTATGGCTGAAGAAAACAAAGTTGCTGAAGCAACAGAACAAGAAGCACAACAGTTTGAATTCCAAATTCAACGTATCTATGTAAAAGATGTTTCTTTTGAAGCACCTAACCTACCAAATATCTTTAACCAAGAGTGGGCACCAAAATTAGGTTTTGAACTGGATACTGAAACGCGTGAATTAGGCGAAAATCTTTACGAGGTAGTATTACATATTAATGTTTCAACTACATTAGAAGGCAGTGGCGACACCGCATTCATTTGTGAAGTAAAACAAGCGGGTGTATTTACCATCAAAGGCTTAGAAGGATTACAATTAGCACATTGCTTATCTGCACAATGCCCAGAAATCCTCTATCCTTACGCTCGTGAATTAATTGCAAGCTTAGTAAACCGAGGTACATTCCCAGCATTAAATCTTTCCCCAGTAAACTTTAATGCATTGTTTGCGGACTACCTTGAACGTTTAGAAGCAGAGTCTGAAGAAACTACTGCAAATTAGTATTGTAAAAGCCATTTAACTTTCATGTTAAATGGCTTTGATTTATTGGAAAGGCTAAGCAACAGCAGCTGTTATCACAATCTCTACTTTCCAATTTGGATCGGCAAGTCTTGCTTCAATTGCTGCACGAGGTGGGGCATTATTCTCAGCAACCCATTCATCCCATGCACGATTCATTTCCGCATAATCGCCCATATTTGCCAGATAAACGGTTGCCATTAAAATTTGGCTTTTATCTGTACCCGCTTTCGCAAGAAATTTATCAATCTCGCTCAATACTTGTTTAGTTTGCTTGTAGGCATTTTTGCTTGCGTTGGTTGGTACTTGCCCTGCTAAATACGCGACACCATTGTAAATCGCTACTTCTGAAAAACGATGGCTTACATCAATTCGTTTAATCATATTTTTCCTATTTTGCTTTTAACAACTCAATAATCTCTTTTAATGCCACAATTTCCGCATCTTTTTGAGCTAATAATGTATCTTTCATTGCCAGTAAACTATTTAATTTTTCATTTTCAGCAGTTAATACTTCATTAGTACCGAAATGACTGTTAGTTAAGTTATAAGAATTATCGCCACCTACCGCAAAGAAAATCGATCTATCCTTACAAGTAATCAATTCGCCCATATCAATATTAAACACATTCGCAATTTGCTGTAATTTATCTAAATTAATACTGCTTTGTCCACGCTCAATTTTGGCATATCCATTCGGTGACATTGAAAGCTTCTCCGCCATTTCTTCTTGTGACCATTGATTGATTTCTCTCATTACGCGAATTTTATCGTGGACTTCCATTTTATTTCCTTAAAGTGCGTTTTTAGGTAGTGGCAGATCAGTTTTTGACACTGTTCGTTTGTGGTGAAAAATTGGGGTTGAGTATAACATTTACGCGAAATTTATCCAATCTTGAGGACGTTTTTATGACAATGACATTTACTAGATCATTATTAGCAACAGCCGTAATGGTAGGATTAACTGCTTGTGGTTCAGGTGGTGGTAATAGCGGTAATAATGGAGCCACTAATTCATCAACGAATACATCAGTAAATATGCCTGTTACTAAAATTGCAATGGAGAAATTGCCTGGTCAAGCTAAATATTCCGGTACGTTAGATAAATCACAAAGTTCTGTTATGGGAGATCCTAGAAGTGGAACAGTTAATTTTATCGCAGATTTCACAAAAAATAATATTGTAGGTGAAGTGAATTTTGATCCAAGTGATAATTATAGCAGGGAAGCGACAGGTAGAACACGCCAATGTGGTAACTATCAATCTTGCACACCTTATCGAAGCACAGGGAATTATGCCAATGTTGAATTAGAAAATACAACATTAACAAATAATGATGGTGTATTAGCTTTTAATGGTAAGGCATCGGGTACACTTTATAACAATAGCCGTGGAACTAAATCGGGTCGTCACTATGAAGATAGTGATGGAATTGTTATTCAAGGCTCTTACCAAGGTCAAATTTCAGGTCAGCGTGGTGAAAAAATCTCAGGTAAATTAGAGGCAAAATCACACGAAGATGTTCGCTATGCCGTTAATGGTGTATTTAATGGCGAAAAAGTTTCTGAAGTTCAAAGAGAACAACCAACAACCCCAAAAGTTGAACCAACTAAACCTTCGGAAACAGTAACAACACCGAAAGTTGAACCCGCTAAACCTACGGAAACAGCAACAACACCTACAGTTGAACCTGCTAAACCTACGGAAACAGCAACGACTCCAAACGTTGAACCAGCTAAACCTTCGAAAACAGCAACAACACCTACAGTTGAACCTGCTAAACCTTCGGAAACAGCGACAACACCAAAAGTTGAGCCAACGAAACCAGAGGAAACAATTACAGTTCCCGTTGTAACTCCTACAACTGAAAATACGCCAAAAGAAGTGGTTTGGGATAAATTGCCTGCGGTGCCAAAATTTGAAGAGTCTTCAATATCTGGTTATGGCTCTAATTTAAAAGGCAAAGCAACCTATCTTTCTCAGAATGTAGGTGCTAGTGCAGAAATTAATAGTAACAAGATTTCTTCAAAAGCCGATGGAAAAAGTTATATTATCTTAAATGCTGATTTTGATAATAAAAAAATCAACGGTTCTGCAGCCTTTAATCTTTATTCATCAGATAATGTGAAAAAAGCTCAAGCTGAACTTGAATTTAAAGAGGCTGCTCTCTATAAAAATGATAATAGCGTAGCATTTAATAGTGAGGCAACGGGTAAAATCCTGACAGAAACGTTAAAAACAGAAAACTTATCAGGTTCATATAACGGTAAAACTTATCAATATGATAGAGATGATATAAACCTCAAATATGATGTATCTTCATCTGATAAAAATATAAAAATAACTGGCTCTCAAACTTTATATAAACAATAATTTATTTAAAAGGCTCTAGCAATAGAGCCTTCTTTCTTTAAATCTTATGAAAAACACACTTCTTTTTATTTTAGTCTCAAGTGTTTGTTGCAATATTTTTGCTAACGAAAAACAAGAAAACACCTATTCTATTTCTGATTTAGAAAAAGATCCTAAAACAACCGAAAAATTACTTTCAGATATGTTAAGTATTGATCGAATGGATTTAGTAGATCGTTTGTTACCGATTTATCAAAGCTTTCCAGAGAAAAATCTAAGATTGGTTAATTACGCCAAAATAAGACAAGCGAGATCATTATTTTTAGATTATCAAAGTAATAATGCTAAAAAGGCTTTTCAGGCATTGCAAACAGAGGCAAATTTAAATGATGAAGAGCGATCGATTATTCAAAATTATTTGCAAGCAATTAAAAATCGAGAACGTTGGCAATTTTCCTCAGGTGGGCATTATTTACAAACTAAGAATGTGAATAATACGTCTAATGAGCGACATATCGAAAATACGGGTTTTGTGAAAAATGATGATATGTTGCCACAATCGGCACACGGCTTTGCTTATTATTTTGATGCTCAGAAAAATTGGAACATAGCGGGTTCGCATTATCTGCATTTTGCAAATAATCTATATGGCAAAAATTATTGGGATAATCATAATTATGATGAAATTACTAACCGCACTTATTTGGGCTATCAATTCCAAAATGCTAAGTATAAGTTGGCATTAAAGCCGTTTTATGAGCGTCAATGGTTGGGCGGACATCGTTATAACTGGGCAAATGGTGCTAGAGCGGAATATAGCTTAAATCTTTCAAAAAATTGGCAGATTTCAACCGCACTTGAATTCAGTCAGCCACGTTATTTCACTCAACCCGATCGCAATGGAACAATTAAATTAGCCTCTGTAACCTTTATTTGGCAGCCATCTGATAAAGGTTATTATTACTTAGGTACGGATTTTATTCGAGAAACCACACGTATAAAACAATATAGTAATGATATGAAAGCCCTGCGATTAGGTTGGAGGCAAAATTGGGGCTATGCGATTGCTACTCAAGTCAATGGTTCAATTGCGTTAAAACAATATAAAGATTTTGCTTCTCTTGGTGGAATTTTGCCATTAAATAAAATTCGTCGTGATAAAATCTATTCACTAAATTTAACGCTTTGGAAACAAGATTGGCAGTATTTAGGTTTTACGCCGAAAGTGCAATTCCGTTGGAAAAAGCAAGAAAGCAATATTCCTTCAATGTTTTCTTATTCAGAAAAATATGTGCAGATGTTGGTGGAAAAGGATTTTTAACTTCAGAAAAACAGAAGCGGTCGAGTTTGCAAAATCTTTTACAAATTTGACCGCTTGACAATTGTAGGGTTATTCTACTTTCACAATCCAGCCTTCAGGTGCTTCTACATCACCAAACTGAATGCCTGTTAATTCATCATAAAGACGACGGGTAACAGGGCCTACTTCAGTTTCTGAATAGAAAACGTGGAAGTTGCCATTGTGTTGAATACCGCCTACAGGGGTAATTACAGCCGCTGTACCGCACGCACCAGCTTCAGCGAATTGGTCAAGTTGATCGATATAAACATCGCCTTCGATGGTTTCCATTCCTAAACGCTCTTTTGCGATATGTAAAAGAGAGTATTTGGTAATACTTGGTAAAATAGATTCTGATTTTGGTGTGATGAATTTATTATCTTTGGTAATACCAAAGAAGTTTGCTGCACCGACTTCTTCAATTTTTGTGTGAGTTTTTGGATCTAAATAGATCGCGTCCGCAAATTTCCGTTCTGGCGTACCTTGTTCTGCCGCTAATTCGTGCGGAAGTAAGCTTGCTGCGTAGTTTCCGCCCACTTTCACACCACCAGTGCCCATTGGTGCAGCACGATCGTAATCGGTCGTGATGAAGTTTGATGGAGCCAAACCGCCTTTGAAGTAAGCACCCACTGGGCAGCAGAAAACAGAGAAAATAAACTCTGGTGCTGCTTTCACGCCGATGTTTTCGCCCACACCAATTAAGAATGGACGTAAGTATAAGGTTGCACCAGAGCCGTAAGGGCCCAACCAATCTTGGTTAGCTTTAACCACTTCTTTACACGCACGTACGAATAATTCAGTTGGTACGCGTGGCATTAAAAGACGGTCTGCGGTACGTTGCATACGCTCTGCATTCGCCTGCGGGCGGAATAAGTTGATTGAACCATCTTTGCAGCGGTAAGCCTTTAAGCCTTCAAAACATTGCTGCCCGTAGTGAAGAGCGGTTGAACCTTCGTGAATATGTAATGTGCTATCTGTAGTGAGTTTTCCTTCGTCCCATTTGCCATCTTTCCAGTGAGCGATGAAACGGTAATCTGTTTTAATATATGAAAAACCTAAATTTGCCCAGTCTAAATCTTTTAAAGCCATTGTTGTGTCCTTTATTTTTGTGAGTGAAAATTTGAGATGTTTTGCATTGTAAGATAAAAAAGATGAGGAATGTAGAGGCAAGCGGTAGATTTTTGTGAAAATTTAGTGAAATAAAGAATAAAAGGGTTAAGCGTTCCACTTAACCCTTTTTCGTGTGTCTAAAAATTAACTATTTTTTGCTTCTTCTGCAGCTTTTACAATCACCGCAAATGCTGGTGCTTTTAATGATGCACCGCCCACTAATGCACCGTCGATATCTGGCTGAGTGAATAATTCTGCTGCGTTAGCATCGTTTACAGAGCCACCGTATTGAATAATCACTTGATCCGCTACTGCTTGAGATTTTGCTGCGATATGACCACGAATGAATGCATGAACTGCTTGTGCTTGTGCTGGCGTTGCAGATTTACCTGTACCGATAGCCCAGATTGGCTCGTAAGCGATTACCGCACCGTTAAATGCTTCAACACCTAATGCGTTGATTACTGCATCAATTTGGCGTGCACATACTGTTTCAGTTTGACCTGCTTCGTTTTCTGCTTCAGTTTCACCGATACATAATACAGGCACTAAACCAGCGGCTTTTAATGCACCGAATTTTTTCGCAATGAATTCATCGCTTTCTTTGTGGTAAGTACGACGTTCAGAGTGACCGATGATGATGTATTTAGCACCAAAATCTTTTAACATTTCTGTTGAAATATCACCTGTAAATGCACCTTGTACGTTTACATCAACGTTTTGTGCACCTAATGAGATTACTGATTGACCTGCTAATGCTGCTTCTGCTTCTGCTAAGTACATTACAGGTGGAGCGATTGCCACATCACAACCTTTAACATCTGCTAATTCTGCTTTTAAACCTGCAACTAATTCTTTTGTGAATACTTTGCTGCCGTTTAATTTCCAGTTACCCATAACAAGTGGACGACGTGCCATTTTTATTCTCCTGTTAAATTAGAAATACGAACGAGGAAAGTGTACCAAATTTTGTGTATGCTTGCATAACTATCTTAACTTTATTTGACATGGGGCAAGATAATTTAACCGCTTGTGTTGGGGATAAAATCATAATGGTTAGCAAGGGAGCAAGCATAGTCATAGCCATAATATTGGCGTAGGGGGAGTTTTATCCCCATCCTATATCTTTTTAAGGGAAGGATAGCCCCCTACAAATTTTTGTTATTTTTTACGGTATGCTCGCGGATGTGCTTGGTCGTATACGTGAGCCAGATGTTGGAAATCTAAATGGGTATAAATTTGGGTTGTTGAAAGGCTACTATGCCCAAGCAATTCTTGCACTGCACGTAAATCGCCTGATCCTTCCAACATATGCGTTGCAAAGGAATGGCGGAGTTTATGCGGATTAAGATGGGTTTCCAGCCCCTGTTTTTTGCCCCATTTTTCCATAATCAGCTGAATTGAACGGTGCGATAATCGCCCTCCATGTTTATTTAAAAAAAGGGCATTTTCTTTCGGAGCGAAACAACTTCGCACAGCCAGCCAATTTTCTAACGCTTGTTTTGCTTTCGAACCCACAGGCACGATTCGCTCTTTGTTTCCTTTCCCAAGCAAACGCACTTCTCCCGCTTGTAAATCGAGCTTATCTAAATCCAAACCCTGCAATTCAGACAACCGCAAACCTGAGCTATACATCAGCTCCATCATCGCTAAATCGCGTTTTTCAAGCGGTGAATTTGCTTCGACGTTTAGCAATTGCGAAAGCTGTTCCGCCTCGACATTTTTTGGCAAATGTTTTGGCTGCTTTGGTGCTTTTACGCCTACCGCAGGGTTCACGCTAATTTCGCCCATCTTCAAAAGATAAGCAAACCATTGCCGCAACACGACCAACCTCAAGCCAATACTTTTGGCACTCAACCCTTGTTTATGGCTTTGGCTTAACACCCAACGTACGGTTGAGCTATCCATATCCAACCAAGATTGGACTTGCTCACGATCAAGTAATTCACAAATGGCAAACAATTGGCGTTGGTAATTTTTAAGCGTATGCGGACTGACCTGTTTTTCAAGGCGAAGGAAGTCCCAGTAAGGGGAAGTTTGTTGGAATAAAGGATTCGTTGTGCTTGGCATAAATTTGTTATTTAAAAGATTACTTCGCCTCTATGCTTGTGGAGGAGACTGTTTCAAAGCAACGGAGGAGGGATTGTAGTGGAGTTGCAAAAAATGAGCCAAATTAGACCGCTTGTTTTCCCGCCTTCCGCCTTCGACCTCTCCCTCCACAGAAAGAAAGCTAATTACGCAAGATTTAACTGCCCAATCTTCACGCCCACATTTCCCAATGCAACAGGGCTTAAATATTGACCTAAGAACTCGAAAAGCTCGTCTAATTCGGTGAATTGACGTTGTACTTTCACATCATCTTCCACTTTACGCACGAATTCATAAGTCGCTTTGCCGTTCTCAATTTTTGCTTCAAGAGTAAGATAAACTGTTTCGAAAAAATGGTTTACATTGCCTTCCTCACCTGGGTCACTCACGCGAACATTCCAGTTATTGCTAAATAAAATTTCAGTTTTTGACATTGTGTTTTCCTTCTTATTTGGGGTAAATGAAAGGGCAATTTTCATTGCCCTTTGTGTTTTTATTGTAAAACAGAAATATCCGCCACTTGTAAGAACAAGCCTTGCAACGTGTTTAAAATCGCTAAGCGGTTTTGGCGTAATGCTGGGTCTTCAGCATTTACCATCACGTTATCAAAGAAGCTATCTACCGGTGCGCGTAAGTTCGCTAATTTATCTAATACTGCCGTGTAATCGCCTTGTGCAATAAGTGGTTGTACTTCAGTGCGTAATGCAAGTACGGCTTCAGCAAGGGCTTTTTCTGCTGGTTCTACACAAGCGGTCAAATTGATCTCACCAATTGCATCATCCGCTTTGGCTAAGATATTGCTGACACGTTTATTTGCTGCTGCTAACGCTTCCGCTGAATCTAAAGTACGGAAGTGTGAAACCGCACGCACCCGTGCATCAAAGTCTGCTGGACGGGTTGGACGACGTGCTAATACCGCTTGAATTACATCCACCGCAATGCCTTCATCTTGATACCATGCACGGAAACGACCGAGCATGAAGTCCACTACATCGGCAACCACGTTTTGATTCGTGAGTTTATCGCCGAAAAGTGCGGCTGATTTTTTCACTAAATCTTCTAAATCCAGTGGTAAGTTTTTCTCAACGATAATACGTAATGCACCTAATGCTGCACGGCGAAGTGCAAATGGGTCTGCACTACCTTTTGGTGCTTGGCCGATGCCGAAGATCCCCGTTAAGGTGTCAAATTTATCCGCTAAAGCAACCGCACTTGCAACGAGTGATTTTGGTAATTCATCACCCGCAAAGCGTGGCATATATTGCTCATTTAATGCTACTGCGACTTCTTCATCTTCACCATCATGACGAGCGTAGTGCATCCCCATTACACCTTGTGTATCAGTGAATTCGAATACA
>OGGI01001178.1_pt1 | contig 20118 bp, 20 predicted proteins | sample 1571051 | NCBI WGS metagenome assembly OGGI01 (sample SAMEA2582075, study PRJEB24529) | metagenome | biome: Human gut stool | place: China | collected 2011 | reverse complement strand
TTTAAAATTAAAAAAGTTTCTTAAACAAGATATAATTCTGCAATACTTATTGAAAAATAGAGACTTAAAGGATTGCCTGGAGAGTAAAATCTAAATAAAGATAAACACTTCGAATCAAGAGCAACATTAAACAGAAAGCCGAGGAAACCACATGCCTAATTACATAATTGATTTAAGGAAGCTCGTAGGACACAGGACGCTGATGCAGTGCGCCGCAAGCATAATAATAGTGAATGAAAAGAACCAGATTCTTTTAGGAAAGCGTACAGATAATCACAAATGGGGATATGCCGGGGGTTCTATTGAACTTGACGAGAAAGTGGAGGATTGTGCAAGAAGAGAGCTGTTTGAGGAGACAGGTCTTATTGCAGATGAGATAGAATTTTTTATGGTGAATTCCGGTCCGGAGGTGCATTATATATATCCGAATGGAGACGAGGTGTCTAATATAGAGATTATATATGTGTGCAGGCGGTATCATGGAGAATTAAAGAGACAGGAAGAAGAGATTGAGGAACTGAGATTCTTTAATCTGGAGGATATAGATATTGATAACATTTCACCACCGATAAGACCAGTGGTGAAACGGTTTATAGAACAGTATTCTTAGCAAATGCTGTGCAGATGAAATGCATTTTTTCTGAATTCAATAAGCCCTTCATCACGCATTTTTCCAAGTTCCTTGGAAAGTGCTGAACGGTCAACATTAAGATAATCGGCAAGCTGCTGGCGGTCGAATGGAATTACGAATTCCTGACTGCCAGCTTTTCTTGACTCATTGGACAGATATATAAGAAGCCTTTCTCGGATTGTATTAGGTGATGTGCAGAATATCCGGTTAGACAGGGTGAGATTCTTCTGAATGGAAATGTGCAGCAGATTGTTAAGGATTGTATCTTTGCAGTGCGTATTTTCAAATTGTGAACTCATCAATTTATCTATATCAAGAAAAAGAATCACACTTGTTTCAGAAGCGACCGCATCTACCATGAGCGGTTCGCCAGTCAGAGCATATGTTTCAGCGAATACATGTCCCGTAGAAATATTGCTCATAATAGCTTTGTTGCCCCACAAATCTATATATTCAATAGTTACCTGACCAGATGCAACAATTCCAATTTCGTGAACGCTGTCTGTTACATGATATATAAACGAATTTTTGCGGAATTTTCTGGCACGCAGAAATCCGGCTGCGGTCATTTCTGATATTTCATATTCGTTGATATCTTTAAATATTGGTGATTTGATAATTGCCATAAGTTCTCCTTATACTGCCCCGGTAAAATCCAATTTTCTGACTTAAAGTACATTTTTAATAAATTTTCAAAAATGTGGTTAAAACAACATATTTATTATGCTCATTATATTATTCTTTAATCACGAAATCAATGAGAACACAGGAGGATTAAGTGATGATAAGAAGAGTTATTCATATTGATGAGGATAAATGTAATGGGTGCGGAGCATGCGTGACAGCATGTCATGAGGGGGCAATCGGATTGGTTGATGGAAAGGCAAGACTTATGAGAGACGACTACTGTGATGGCCTTGGTGATTGCCTGCCACAGTGTCCTACAGGGGCAATTTCATTTGTAGAAAGAGAAGCGGCAGCATATGATGAAGCTGCGGTTCTTGCCAATAAAGCTGCAAAGGAGCAGGCAGCAGCACATAAACCACATTTTTCAGGATGCCCTGGAAGCATGATGAGACAGTTTAACAGGAATAATCAGGAAAATGCATCCCCGGTTGCACCAGAATCCCAGCTTGCACAATGGCCATGTCAGATTAAGCTTGTGCCGGTTAATGCACCATACTTTGACGGAGCAAAGCTTTTAATCGCGGCGGATTGTACAGCATATGCATATGCCAATATGCATCAGGATTTCATGAAGGGAAGGATTACTATTATCGGCTGTCCGAAGCTTGATGATGTTGATTACAGCGAAAAGCTTACACAGATAATAAGTAACAATAATATTCAGAGCGTTACTATTGTTCGAATGGAAGTTCCATGCTGCGGAGGACTTGAATATGCTGCAAAGACAGCATTACAGAACAGTGGAAAATTCATTCCATGGCAGGTTGTGACGATTTCAACTGATGGGAAAATCTTAGATTAAAAAATATTAGAAATAACACTAAAATATTGCCAACACATGAATTTTGAATTATAGTATTAATGCTTTATAAAATTCTTATAAATATTTGGAGGACTTATGAAAAAAATAAAAGCGCTTATGCCGGAAGCATATGACTTTAATGGAAAGCTTCCGCTAAAACAGGCAATACCGCTTGGACTTCAGCATGTAATGGCAATGTTTGTAGGTAATCTTACACCGCTGCTTATTATTACAGGTGCATGTGGAATTGGGGCAGGAAGTGAATATGCTTCTATCCAGGTTGCACTTTTACAGAATGCAATGATTATTGCAGGTATTGTAACACTTATTCAGTTATTTTCAATTGGACCTGTTGGTGGCAAGGTACCTATTATTATGGGTACAAGCTCAGGATTTATTGGAGTATTCAGCAGTGTTACCAAGATTATGGGGGGTGGAATATTAGCTTATGGTGCAATTATGGGAGCATCTATTATAGGTGGTCTTTTTGAGACTGTACTTGGAGCATTTATTAAACCATTAAGAAAATTCTTCCCATCAGTAGTAACAGGAACAGTAGTTCTTTCAATTGGATTGTCGCTCATCTCAGTAGGTATCAATTCATTTGGAGGTGGAAGCTCTGCTAAGGATTTTGGTTCATTGGAAAATCTTTTCTTAGCATTTGTTGTGCTTGTAGTTATATTGTTTGTTAAGCACTGGACTAAGGGATATCTTAGTTCATCTGCAATTCTTGTTGGAATTATTGTGGGTTATATTGTTGCAATTATTATGGGACTGGCTCTTCCACATACAGCAGTTACAGCTGATGGAGTTGAGTATACTAAATCATGGGTACTTAACTGGAACAAGGTAGCAGAGGCTAAATGGATTGCAATTCCAAAGTTTATGCCAGTTAAGCCTGTTTTTGATTTAAGAGCAATACTTCCTGTACTTGTAATGTTTGTTGTAACAGCAGTAGAGACTGTTGGTGATATTTCAGGCGTTATGGAAGGTGGAATGGGAAGAGAGGCAACAGATAAGGAACTTTCTGGAGGTGTAATGTGTGATGGTCTTGGTTCAACACTTGCAGCCATGTTTGGTGTGCTTCCTAATACATCATTCAGCCAGAATGTAGGACTTGTTGCAATGACTAAGGTTGTCAACAGAGTTGCACTTGCATCAGGTGCGGTATTCCTTATATTATGCGGACTTATTCCTAAGCTTGGAGCACTTATATCAATCATGCCACAATCAGTACTTGGTGGTGCAGCAGTTATGATGTTCTCATCAATCATAGTAAGCGGTATCCAGCTTATTACTAAAGAGCCACTTGATGCAAGAAGACTTTCAATTGTTTCAGTTGCGCTTGGTGTAGGTTACGGAATGGGTGTAAGCCCTGCAATTCTTGCACATACACCACAGGCAGTACAGCTTATGTTTGGCGAGTCAGGTATTGTACCTGCAGCATTTGTGGCAATATTACTTAATGTGATACTTCCTAAGAGCAAACCAGCTAATGAAGAAACTCCAAAAGACGAGTAATATCGTCTGGAGTATCAATATCATATAGTTCATATTCATCCCGTACAGGAACTAATACAACCTGTGCGGGATATTTTTTTGTTAAGAATCCGCCACCTTTTTTCTCAGGCAGGTTTAGAAGCTCATCGTAATATTTTGCAGGAAATATACATGGAGAACCAGCATTTTCATTGTAGGAAAGTCTGCATATCTTATCATCATAATAAAGAAATGTAAGACACAGAAGCTGCAGGCTTGTCCTTGTAATAAGCGGCTGGTCTGATGGCAGGAAAAGGATTCCATGAGGCTGCAGATTACCTGAAGAAGCGTTATCTGATAGAATTCTGGTAACTCCAAGCCGGACCATTTCATTTCTGTATGGCATGTCGTGTCGGAGAAAATGTATATTTTTATCTTCACATATATGGACAACTTCATCATGCCGTGTTACAGCAAGTGTCTCACCAAAGTCGGCAAAATGGCTTATAGATACTGCATTTTCAAAAAGAGAGCGTCCATTAAAGTCTGTAATCAGCTTATTAGAGCCAAAACGTTTTGACATACCGGAAGCCATAATAATGCAAGAAAGCGTTTCAAATGTGCTGTCAATATCAATAACAAGAACATCTTTCCTGTTACAGATTCTGTTTAGAAATTCTGTGGATTGTTTTCTGATTACAGCTAAAACATGTGAATTATCAAGCAGTTTTTCAACAGCCTTCTGAAATGGGATGCAAGAGCTTTCAAGATAACCAAGCTCATCAATAACAAATAACCTTTCAGGAGTTGTATCAAGATGTGTATCAATGGCAGGAATTGCGCAATTAATAAATCCATCTTCAATAATTGTCATATTATTGCCTTTAGATGCAGGATTAATTCCAGATGTCCGGGGTACACCAATCACGAATTCTTTATTGTTAGCAACAAGATTAGATTTAATGACAACCTGTGGCGTATCAGTTCTATGACTCTGTAAAAGATTGAAAGAATCGGACATATGTTTTAACATATTATTAACAAGATAAGATTTTCCACTGCCGCGGCTGCCTGTTATAAAAATGTGTTTTCTGCCGGTCATCCTGAAAAATGTAATTACGGCTTCTGCGTCCAAATAACAATTATTCATAAATCCCCCTATTACAAAGCAAGAACTATTCTGTGTACATTTCCCCTGGCATCAGTACATTCAGTAACATTGATATTATCATATATAAGAGACATTTTCTCATTGATTTCTGAAAGACTGGCTGTATGTACATCAATATCTGAAACAATTTTTCCATCTTTCATAAGAAGAATCCTGTCGCAGTACTCAAGTGCCAGTTCCGGACTGTGTATGCACATGAGAGCACATTTTTTATCAGAAATAATATTCCGGATATGTTTCATAAGCATATGGCGGTTAGAAAAATCAAGCGCACTGTCAGGCTCATCAAGAAGCAGAAGCGCCGAATCTTCTATAAGTGTGCGTGCGAGTATGCATAACTGTTTCTGACCTTCGCTTAATGTGAGAAAGTCTGTATCATATAATCCAGCAAGTCCAACGGAATCAATAGCTTTATCAGCACGATATTTCATGTCGGAGTTATACGATTCAAGCATGTGAAGCTGTGGATTAAAGCCAAGCAGACACACTTCTCTTACAGTCATACTTACGCTTATTCCGGTTCTTTGAGGAATGTAGCTTATCATGCCGGCTCTTTTCCTGACAGACATACTTTCAAGCTGAAGCTCATCAAGCATGCACTTTCCGCTATGTTTAACAAAATTCATAACAGCTCTTATAAGAGAGGTTTTCCCGCAGCCGTTATTACCGATAATTGCTGTAAGTTGTCCGGGCTGAATGTTAAAGCTTACATTCTGGACAGCACATTTGCTTCCATAATATACTGATACATCTGAAACATATAATTCGGGATTGAATAAATCGGACATCATACAACCTCCTTTTTATTAGCTTTGATAAGCAGGATTATAAGCAGCGGCGCACCAAGGAGTGATGTAAATATGCTTACAGGAAGTTCTGATGAGGATACACTTCTTGCAAATATATCAGCAAGTGTCATGATTATGGCACCAGCCAGTCCGCTTGATATGTATGTGAATCTGTCATTGCGTCTTGTAAGTAATCTGGCAATGTGAGGTGCAATAAGTCCAATAAAGCTGATAAGTCCTGTTACACATATAATTGATGATACGATTAATGTTGCAATCATTAATATGATAAAACGCAGAACTGTGACATTGACACCGAGAGCGGCAGCTTCATCCTCATTTATCGAGAGAATGAGAATCTGTCTGTATAATAAAGTCATGATTATAAAGCCTGCACATGTTACAAAGAAAGGAATAGCAAGGCTGTCCTTTGAAACACCGTTAAGGCTTCCCATGATCCAGTATTCAATAGAAGCAAGCTGTTTTTCAGGATCTGCAGCAAGTTTGAGAAACATAAGAATTGTCTGTGCTACAGAATGAATGGCAATACCAGCAAGTACAATTGTGTAACTGTTTCTGCCGGGGACAAGATAAGCCACAAGTAATGTGATTATAAGGGCAATTATTCCTCCGGCAAATGCGGATATTGATACAACAGGGGTTAAAGACGAAACCGCAACTATAGCAAAAGCTGCGCCGGCACTTGCACCGGAAGAAACACCGACAACATCAGGTGATGCCAGTGGATTTTTAAATATCATCTGATATACATAACCAGATATTGAAAGGCCAAAGCCTCCGATAATACCCATAATGGCGCGTGGAAGTCTTAGTCTTTTAAAGACCATAATTGACATAGTGTCCCCTGACAGCAGTCCTTTTAATGTGAGTGGATACTGTCCGGTAAGAACTGACCATGTAAACACTGCTATAAGAAGCAGTGCCCACATGACAGATAATAGTATAATTTTGTTCCGGTAATTATTAATATTCTTGAACATAAATCATCCTTAATTATTTTGCAGGTGTAAATCCATAAAAACTTTCATAGAATTTAGTTACACAAGTTTCATAGAAATCTTTAGTTACCTTTTCTGGGTGAAGAACAGAAGCAATGTATATACTTCCAAGGAAGCTTCCAGGAACTGGAGAATCCCATGCTTCGATATCGTTAGGAAGCTTTACTACATTTTTGTTCTTAACAGCATTGCAGCCGGCAAGATTAGCATCATTTAAGATATCTTCGACTGTATATGTTGCATCAGCAGCGATAACGATGTAATCAGGGTTCCATGCAAGAATCTGCTCGTAAGAAACATTTGCCCAGTAGGTATCTGTAAGTTCAGAAGCAACATTTTTACCACCTGCGTTAGTAAGCAGAGTATTCTGATACATCTTGCTTCCGGCAGTTGAGAGAACAGAGCTGTTACCTGCAAGGTATACAGATGGTGTATTTTCGCCAGAAACATTAGTCTTGTTATCAGCTAAAAATGTCTTAATTGAATTATTAAGTGCTTCAGCACGACCGACATTGTTAGTAATCTTTCCAACAAGAGTTATACATTCCTCTAAAAGTGACTGGTCTTCTGGATTCACAACAACAGCCTTGATTCCAAGACTTTCAAGAGTATCAGCTGTTTTCTTTAATTTCATTGGAAGAAATACAACATCAGGTGCAGCAGCTACACATGCTTCTGTGTTGAATTCCTTGGCTGTTCCCATGTTAGGAAGGCTCACGATTGCTGGAGCTGCAAGCTTGTAAATATTTCTTGTGTTAGCCTTGGCTTCGATTCCAACGAGTTTATCTTGTAATCCAAGTGCAAGAAGAAGGCTTGTTGAAATGTAGTAAGATGATGCAATCTTTTCCGGAGCCTTTTCAAATGTTACGGTTCTTCCAGCCTGGTCGGTAACAGTAATAGGATAGCTTACGCCAATTTCATTAAACTGTGACATTATGTCAAATGCTGAAGTAGTTGCTTCTTCTGTGCCCTTATCTGAAGTTGTAGAATTGCCGCATGCTGCTAATGAAAAAAGCATGAGCATTGCAAGAAATAGTGCGGTAAATCTTTTAAAATTATTCATGTTAAAATCCTTTCTGTGAATTGGTTTGTGGAGATGTATTAGAACGGACGCCTCAAAAAATTGTTAAATCCAACGCAGGACACGCTTTCGCTGCTTGTCGCTCGCAGCGGTACTAGGTTCACGGGAATTTGTTGTCACTTCGTGCCAACTATTCCCGCTTACCAAGTACCGGCGGCTCCAAAGCGTCCTGCGTTGGATTTAACAATTTTTTGTAGCTGTTGTTCTAAATATCTCATAAAACAATTCTCATAAATTATATTAGCAAATGGATTTTATCAGATTGACAAGGGTTTTACAAGCCGTTATATTTATATAAGGAAAGAGAATGAGATTATTTATCGATTTCTTGGTGAGTAAAGAATTTAGTAGTGAAGGATGACAGACAGGTTGTGGCGGGCACAGGCCCGATGCCAGCAGGCGAGGGCTCGATTTGCAGCGTGCTGTGTGGGAGTTATGCCGCCATATGCTTAAAGGTGTGTGCAGAAAATCTCGTTCAAGCGTAGCGCGTTTGATTTTCTGCACACTAATAGGCTTTGCAGATGGCGGCAGCTACTCCCGCTAAGCTAAGCTGCCATGAGAGCCATCACCTGCAGGTAACGGGGCTGCGCCCGCCACAACCGTCCGTTGTTCCTCTCACTAATAAACAGATTGGAGTTTTTATGCTTACTATACAGAATTATAAGAAAGTAGAAAGCCTTGAAGAAGCCTATGAGCTTAATCAGAAGAAAGCTAACCGTATTGTCGGCGGCATGATGTGGATGCGTATGGGCGACAACAGAATGAATACAGCTATTGATATGTCAGGGCTTGGACTTGATAAGATTGAAGAATCAGATGAAGAATTTAAGATTGGCTGTATGACTACTTTAAGACAGTTAGAAGTTCATGAGAGTTTTAATGAATATACAGATGGCTGTGCTAAGGAGGCTTTAAGGCATATTGTAGGTGTGCAGTTCAGAAATCTTGCAACAGTTGGTGGAAGTATATATGGAAGATATGGATTTTCTGATGTGCTTACGCTTTTAATTGGACTGGATTCTTATGTAGAATTATACAAGGGAGGCATTGTTCCACTAACTGAGTATGCTGACCGTAATTATGACAGGGACATTGTTGTTAATATTATTGTTAAGAAAAGACCAGTGAATATGTTTTATGAAGCTGTGAGAATAACAGAAACAGATCTGCCGGTGCTTACATGTGCAGGAGTAAAGTTTAAAGATACCGGAGTCTGCAATATCTGCATAGGTGCAAGACCGGGAAGAGCAATTGTTGTTAAAGATACAGAAGGAATACTTGCAGGCGGTATTAATGAGAAGTCGGTAGAAGAATTCAGTACATTTGTTAAGACAAATGTGCCTACAGCGGGCAATATGAGAGGAAGTGCTGAGTATAGAAGTCATCTTTCAGGCGTTCTTGCAGGCAGGGCACTTCAGAATATTAACAGAGATTAATTGGTGATTACGGATTGGAGAATATATGTTAGTTGATATTAAGTTGAATGGAAAATCTGTCAAAGCAGATATTACGGCAGACATGACACTCTATGAATTCGTGAGAGAGCATGGCTGTTACAGCGTAAAATGTGGCTGTGAAACATCTAACTGTGGCTTATGTACAGTATTTCTTAATGATAAGCCTGTCCTTTCATGTTCAGTTCTTGCAGCAAGAGCAGACAAATGCAGTGTTACAACACTCGAAGGATTACAGGAGGAGGCGTCTGAATTTGTCACATTTATAGCAGATCAGGGAGCAGAGCAGTGCGGATTCTGTAATCCGGGATTTGTTATGAATGCATTGGCACTTTTCAGAGAGAATCCTTATCCTGATGAAGAGGAGATAAAGGAGTTCCTTTCAGGAAATCTGTGCAGATGTTCAGGTTATGAGGGACAGTTAAGAGGAATTATGAATTTCCTTGAGGCAAAGAAAGCAAAGGAGGCTGAATAGATGAAGTCGGTTAATAAAGCTATCAGAAAGAAAGATGCGATGGAACTGCTTCTTGGAAAGCCGGTGTATACAGATGATATTGCACCTAAGGACTGCCTTGTTGTAAAGCTTCTGCGCTCACCATATGCCAACGCATTTGTAAAGAATATTAATGCTGATATTGCGATGAAGGTGCCGGGAATAGAAGCAATATTTACATATAAAGATGTTGACCAGAATATGAAAAGATTCACATGTGCAGGTCAGACTTATCCTGAGCCAAGTCCTTATGACAGGCTTATTCTTGATAAGCATGTAAGATTTATAGGCGACCCGGTTGCCATTGTTGCAGGTGCTGATGAACGCTGTGTTGATAAGGCGATGAAGCTTATTAAGACAGAATATGAAGTGCTTGAACCATTGCTTGATTTCACTAAGGCAAAGGATAATGAGATTCTTGTACACCCTGAGGATAACTGGGAGGCATTATGTCCGGTTGGAGCTGATAATAAAAGAAATCTGTGCGCGCATGATGAGAGTGGAGACGGAGATATCGATAAAGTGTTAGATGAGTGTGATATTGTGATTGACAGGACATATCATACTAAGGCATGCCAGCAGAGCATGATGGAGACTTTCAGAACTTTCTGTACAATAGATACTTATGGAAGACTTCATGTCGTAAGTTCTACACAGATAGTATTCCATTGCAGGAGAATTATTTCACATGCACTTGGAATATCGCCATCTAAGATAAGAGTTACCAAGCCAAGAATCGGAGGCGGATTTGGAGCAAAGCAGACATCTGTGTCAGAGATATATCCTGCATTTGTTACATGGAAGACCAAGAAACCGTCTAAGATTATATTTTCAAGGGAAGAAACACAGTCAGCTTCATCACCAAGACATGAGATGCAGATGCATGTAAGACTTGGTGCAACTAAGGATGGTATTGTAAAAGGAATTGATTTATACACATTATCTAATACAGGCGCATATGGCGAGCATGGTCCTACAACAGTAGGCCTTTCTGGACACAAGTCAATTCCATTATATGGAAAGGCAGAGGCGTTCCGTTTTGTAAGTGATGTTGTATATACTAATATAATGTCAGCGGGTGCTTACAGAGGTTATGGTGCGACACAGGGCCTTTTTGCAGTTGAGTCGGCTGTAAATGAACTGGCAGACAGACTTCATATGGACCCGTTTGAAATCAGATTTAAGAACATAGTAAAAGAGGGCGATGTAATGCCTGCTTACTATGGACAGGTTAATACAAGCTGTGCACTTGACAGATGTCTTGCAAAGGTCAAAGAGATGATTAAATGGGATGAGAAATATCCTATGAGAAAGATTTCTGATACTAAGGCACGTTTTGTCGGAATGGGCATGGCAATGCAGGGCTCAGGTATATCAGGAGTTGATGTCGGCAGTGCGACACTAAAGCTTAATGATGAAGGTGTATATACTATGAACATCGGAGCTGCTGATATGGGAACAGGCTGTGATACAATACTTGCACAGATTGCAGCAGAGGTTCTTGAATGCAGCACAGACGATATAAGTGTATTTGGTGCAGATACTGACATATCACCTTATGACTCAGGTTCTTACGCATCAAGTACAACATATGTAACAGGTAAGGCTGTTGAAAAATGTGCATTAGAACTTAGAGACAGAATCGAAAAGCTTGGTGCTAAGATGTTAGGCTGCGAGAAATGTGATGTCACATTTGACGGAAAGAAAGTAATATGCGAATCAGGTGAGAACAAGGATAAATGTGTAACCCTGGCCGATATATCAACAGCATCCATGTGTGGTAATGATATAGCACTTTCAGTTACCAATACACATACATCACCTATTTCACCACCACCATTCATGGTTGGAGCAGCGGAGGTCGAGGTTGACCTTCTCACAGGTGAGAGCCGTGTTGTTGAATATGACGCATGTGTTGATTGTGGAACACCTGTTAATCCTAACCTTGCAAGAGTACAGGCAGAGGGCGGTATCTTACAGGGAATCGGAATGACAATGTCAGAGAATATCACATATTCAGATAAAGGCAAGCTGTATGAGAACTCATTTTTACAGTACAAGATTCCATCAAGAATGGATATTGGACATATTAATGTTGAGTTTGAGAGCAGTTACGAGAATGCAGGTCCTTTTGGTGCGAAATCAATTGGAGAGGTTGTAATTAATACACCGCTTCCCGCAATTACAGATGCATTAAGCCATGCGGCAGGAAAGAGATTTTACGAGCTTCCTATAACTCCTGACCAGATTGCAATGGCAAGTGTAAAAGATAATTAAAACTGATTGACCATAGAGCCTTGTAATGTTAGAATAATTTCTTATAATATGACAGATAATTTACTTACGAAAGGAATCATTACTATGAATTTTCTTGAAGAAAGAATTATGAAGGACGGAGTTGTCAAAGAAGGCAACATTCTTAAAGTAGACAGTTTTCTTAATCATCAGATGGATGTCAGACTTTTCAAGCAGATGGGTGAAGAATTTAAGAGAAGATTTGCAGGAAAGAATATTAATAAGATTATAACAATTGAGGCTTCAGGAATTGGTATTGCATGTATAGTTGCAGAATGTTTTGATGTACCGGTTGTATTTGCAAAGAAGTCACAGAGTGTCAATATTGACGGAGATGTGTATTCTGCGGAGGTTGAATCATTTACACATAAGTGCAAGAATCAGGTTCTTATATCTAAAAAGTTTGTAGGTCCAGAGGATCATGTACTTATTATTGACGATTTTCTTGCCAATGGCTGTGCACTTCAGGGACTTATCTCTATTGTCAATCAGGCAGGCGGAACTGTTGAAGGTATTGGAATTGCAGTTGAGAAGGGCTTCCAGACAGGAGGACAGATTATCCGTAACCTTGGATACCAGCTTGAATCTCTGGCTATTGTTGATGGAATGAATGCTGCAGATGGCAGTATTAATTTCAGAGAGGAGTAATCATGAATGAATATCAGTTTTTTTCACCAGTAGATGTCGTATTTGGATGCGGAAGTCTTTCTAAGCTGCATACTCTTAAGATGCCAGGAAAGAAAGCACTTCTTGTTATAAGCAATGGTAAGTCTGCAAGGATGAATGGTTCACTTGACAGAACAATAGATGAACTTAAACAAGCTGATGTTTCATATGTGCTTTATAATGGGATAGGAGCTAATCCGCTGAAGTCAGCAGTTGAAGAAGGCGCAAGAATTGGTCGCGAGAATGGAGTTGACTTTGTTGTTGCTTTAGGTGGCGGTTCAGTTATGGACGCGGCTAAGAATATGGCAATGTTCATTCCACAGCCATCAGATAATCTGTGGGATTATGCTAACAGTCCATCAGGTGGTAAGATGACACCTCCTAATGAGATGCTTCCATGGATTGCAATTACTACATCAGCAGGAACAGGCTCAGAGGTTGATACTATTGGAGTAATTTCTAATCCTGATACTAATGAAAAGATTGGTATTGGTGGAATGGCGGGCATGTTTGCAAAGTATGCAATTGTTGACCCTGAGCTTATGAAAACAGTTCCACCGAAATTCACTGCATATCAGGGATTTGATGCGCTTTTTCATTCATTGGAAGGGTATATAAGCAACAAACATAATATTATGGGAGATATGATTCAGCGTGCCGCGATTGAAAATATCGGACAATATCTTGCAAGAGCAGTTAAGGATGGTAACGATATTGAGGCAAGAGAACATGTTGCATACGCTAATACAATGTCAGGCTATTCAATGGTTGTAACATCATGCATATCTGAACATTCTATGGAGCATGCAATGAGTGCATATCACCCGGAGCTTCCTCATGGAGCAGGACTTATCATGCTGTCTAAGGAGTACTTCACATTCTGGATTAATAAGCATGTATGTGATGAACGATTCGTTGATATGGCACATTTTCTTGGAATGAAAGATGCGTCTAAACCGGAAGATTTCATCACAGCGCTTCTTGAATTACAGAAGGCATGTGGAGTTGATGACCTTAAGATGTCTGATTACGGAATAAAGAAGGAAGAAGCAATGACACTTGCTAAGAACGCAAGGGCAACAATGATGAGATTGTTCGTAAGAGACCCTCAGGAAACTACTGATGAAGAGATTGCGGGTATATACGAGAGAGCGTATAGATAATATTTATTAATTATAGGTATAATATTCACATGATGAATGTTGTACCTTTTTTAATAAAAATGAGGTATTTCTAATGTTTAGATAATATATATTGACATATACAATTATATATGATATTAATATATTTAAAGAATAAAATCTTTTCTAAAGTAACTTGGTGTTGATTGCTTCAATAATCAACACCAGTTGCTTATCAAAGCTGGATATTCATAGATTAACATATATCTATGAAAGTTCGTTTATGAAAGATTCTTCATAGACAGTCATTCAGCGAAAACCCACATAACACATAATTGAATAATGCAGGCTTGTTTTAGATATCCGTAAATGCTAATATACTTATATAGATAAAGATAATATTAGTATATGTGCGTTGATATCTGCCTGTGAAAGAGACGAGGAGGATATCTATGGCAGAGAAGAAAGACAATGTACCATCTAAATTTAAGGACAATGTATTCTGTATGCTGTACAGGGATAAGAAGAATCTTTTAGAACTGTATAATGCACTTAACAATTCAGCTTACACGAATGTTGACGATTTGCAGGTTACAACATTAAATGGAGGTTCGTACATGAAGTATAAGAACGACGCTTCATTTTTACTATGTATGAGCCTGTATATGTTTGAGCAGCAGTCTAGCAAGAATCCTAATATGCTTAAGATTTTTGCACTATGTATCAGATGTGTTCAGAGAGTTGTTCAGTAATTCCATGCTTCACAGAAGAAGTATGATTAAGATTCCTGTTCCGCATTTTGTGACATTTTACAATGGCTTGGAAAAATGGATTGAAGATGAGGAGGAAATCAGGCTGTCAGATATGTATGAGATATCGACAGACAATCCAGAGCTGGAGCTTAAGGTGCGTGTTATCAACATTAATAAAGATGTACATATCCTTAATAAGTGCAAAACGCTGCGTGATTACATGACATTTGTTAATAAGGTCAGATTCAAGATGGGTGTTGAAGGGGACGATGTCAGGATTGCGGTAACAGAGGCGATGGACGAATGTATAGATGAGGATATACTTGTCGATTTCTTTGAACAGCACAGGGAGGAGGTCGTCGAAGTGAGTATATATGATTATGATGAGGAAGATGTCAGAAGGACATTATTTGAAGAAGCAAAGGAAATGGCTAAAGAAGAATTAAAAGAAGTTGTTAAAGCGGAGGTCATGGAAGAAGTTAAATCGGAAGTCAGAGAAGAAGTTAAATCGGAAGTCAGAGAAGAAATTAAGTCAGAAATGAGAGAAGAAGTTAAATCTATAGTAATTAATCAGGTCATAAAGAAAGTAAAGAAGTCAAAAACTCTGGAGACAATAGCCTCAGAACTAGAGGAAGAAGAGGCAGATATAAAGCCAATATACGATGCAGTAGTCTCATCTGCCCCAGATTATGATATTAATGTAATTAAAGATAGATTAGACAATATGTGAGATATTTATTTCTTCATAAATGAAACAAAATCAAACTTCTTATCAAGCCATCTGCCGACAAGGCCGATGGCTTTTCCCATTGTAAATGCAGCAACAACAGTACCGATGCCAAGACCCTTAACATGACCTAATATCAGACCGGTAAGACATGCAGTTACGGCAAGGCATATAACATCGAAAGAAATTTTGATGCGTGAATATGCAACGCTAGTAATGTCAGCAAGTTCACGAGGGAACAGATCGGTAGGGATGATTGGAAGCTTACATCTGTTAGAAAGAGCTATGCCGAGACTTATCAGGCAGTAGCTTATAATAAAGTACGTAACTCTGAATCCGATTGCAGTTGGGAGCATTGGAACCCACATATTGTGCATGTCGATGCATTCACCAAATATGAATCCGACAACGAATGAAAACAGATATGATGGTACGAACTTCTTTCGCAGAATCATAAGGCTGAGTACAAGAAGTCCCTGGAACATATATGTAAATGTACCAAGAGTAATCTTAGGGAAGACTTCGGAAAAAGCATATGGAACGCTTGAGATTGCAGATATTCCAGTTCCTGAGTAAAGCATAAGCACAACTCCAAGGCTGTTGATTATAACAGCAAAGGCAAGAACAAGCTCACCTCTAAGCGTAGTCTTAACATTTTCAGAAACAGAACCAGCATTTAAATCTATTGCACTATCAATTGAACTCATAATGAATCCCCTTTCCTTTTTAATAAAGAACATAATCACAGTCTCTAAGTGTAGTTTCATTATTGATTAATAACAAATGAATAATTTTAATGAAATTATAGATTTTGTCTATAGAACTGTTTATAATTAAGATAATAAATGTGCATAGGAGGCTGTCCATGAATATATATAATCTTAGATATTTCGTTATACTTGCAAGAATCCGCCAGTACACGAAGGCGGCAGAGGAATTATGCATTACACAGCCGAGTCTTAGTCATGCAATTTCACAGATGGAAAAGGAACTTGGTGTTAAACTCTTTGAAAAAAACGGACATAAGATAACTCTGACTCAATTCGGAGAGGAGTTTCTTTCTTATGCAGAAAAGACTCTTGATGTGTTAGATGATGGAATCGCTTCTATTAAAAGAAGTGCAATGGGAAATGGAACGATAAGATTAGGACTTGTAAGACCATTGGGAATAAGCTATGTCCCTCGGATGGCGGCAGCATTTATAAAGAAGAATCCGAAGCTTGATATAGATTTTACGTTTCACACAGATGTTACGGGCAGGCTGCTTGACGATATGCAGCTTGGGAAGTATGATTTGTTGTTCTGTTCCAAGCCATCAGAAGAATATCATTTTACGGCTGAGCCCGTTATGAAGCAGAGACTGGTGCTTATTACTCCCAAAGGACATCCGCTGGCTAAGAAAAGGAAAAGGAGCATTAATCTTGCAGAGACAGCCGGGTATTCATATGTATGTTTTGAAAAGAACTCTGGAATAAGAAGCATATTTGATGAAATGTTGAAAAGATCGGACACAACAGTAAAGGTTGCATATGAAACTGAGGAAGATCAGGTTATTGCCGGGCTGGTTGCTAATGGATTTGGAATAGCGGTAGTTCCATATATGGATATATTGGAAAAGATGTCTGTAGAAATATTTGAAATCGAGTCACCGGAATATGAAAGAAGCTTCTATATGGTTAATGATAATAGTACATACATGTCTCCTGTTGTAGAGGCATTCAGGAACTTTGTTATAGAGAATACAAGTGTTTTAAAGGCTTTATAGAGATTAATATAATTAATGAATAACCGGTTATATCTTAATTAAATGACAAATTTGTAGAAAAATTAACAGGTTTTATTGATACATTTTTGACAAATTTTAATGAAATTATTAAATAAAAATAAAGTTTGCCAGAATTCAATGTAAAAAATAACAAAAATGAACGCTGGTCATAAACAATTTTTTGTTAAAAATGTACGATTATTAAAGGAGAAAATAGTGTCAAACCTAGGCAGAATCTAGGCTTGACATTATTTTTTTTGTGGAATAAAATCCGTGAACAGAAAAGAAATATATTTCATATTTAGAAAGGAGGTCGTGCAGATGGATGCTTTGGTAGAAGGGCTTATGGAAGAACTTAATTGCGAGACAGTGTTCACTATACCTTTGTTTGGTGGAATCCCAGTATATGAATCCGTTGTTGTTACATGGATTATCATGGCTGTTGTGTTCCTGTTGTGTATTCTGCTAAGCCGAAATCTAAGTGTGGAAAACCCCAGTCGCAGACAGGTAGTTGTAGAAACAGCAATAAAGGGACTCAATGATTTCTTCACTGAGACAGTAGGAGAAAAAGGAAAGGCATACATTCCATATCTGTCAGCAATTGCTATTTACATAGGAATTGCGAACCTGATAGGACTGCTTGGTTTCAAGCCACCAACTAAGGATATGAATGTTACAGCAACACTGGCATTGATGAGTATTGTGCTTATTGAGGTCGCAGGAATCAGAGCCAGAGGAACTAAAGGCTGGCTTAAGAGTTTTGCAGAACCAATGCCTATAATACTTCCTATTAATATTCTGGAAGTATTTATCAAGCCCTTATCACTTTGCATGCGATTATTCGGTAATGTTTTAGGTTCATTTGTAATCATGGAATTATTAAAGATGGTAGTTCCGGCAGTTTTACCGGCAGTATTCAGTTGTTACTTCGATATATTCGATGGACTGATACAGGCGTATGTTTTCGTATTCTTAACTGGTCTTTTTATAAAAGAGGCTACAGAGTAAGAGTATATGTAACAAGAATAAATGTTTTAAAAAGGAGATTATTATTATGTCAACAATTTTAGTAGCAATCGGAGCAGGTATAGCAGTATTAACAGGTATCGGTGCTGGTCTTGGTATCGGTAAGGCAACAAGCAGTGCAGTAGACGCTATCGCAAGACAGCCAGAGGCAGAAAGCAAGATTAGTAAGTCACTTCTTTTAGGTTGTGCCCTTGCAGAGGCAACAGCTATTTATGGTTTTGTTATCGCCCTTCTTATAATCCTTTTCTTAGGCTAATAACATTTATGGGAAAGATAACTAAGACAAGATAGAAAGGAAGGCGAAGCTAGTGTTAAGTATAGATCCATGGAATATATTATGGACAGTAGTCAATCTGCTCGTCTTATATCTGGTGTTTAAGAAGTTCCTGTTTAAGCCTGTTATGAAAGTAATCAATGCAAGAGAAGATATGATTAAGCAGCAGTTTGATGGTGCTAAGAAGAGTCAGGAAGAAGCAGATGCATTAAAGGCTTCATATGACGAAAAGATTGAAAGTGCGAAGGCTGAAGCTGATGAGATTATTGTAAATGCTAGAAACAGAGCACAGGAAGAGCATGAGGCAGCTTTGGAAAAGACCAGAAAAGAAACAGAAGTAATGCTTGAAAAGGCAAAGGCTGATATAGCTACAGAGAAAGAGAAAGCAACGGAAGCTGCACAGGCAGATATTGCAAGACTCGCTCTCATAGCTGCAAGAAAAATCGTAAAGACAGGTGATGCTCATGACGCAGGCAGCAGTAAATAATGCAATAGTTTTACACCGGTTGTCTGTGAGCAGAGAGGATGTAAGAAGGGCTGATGAGTTATACAGCAAAACTTCAGAACTTCAGAAAATTCTCACGAATCCTGAAATACCTCTTGCAAAGAAATACGACATCATTGATAAAGTATTTGCACTTGATGATACCAAGGAGCTTATGAAGAATTTCATTAAAGAAATGTGCAAGCTTGGTTATTGTGATGAGATGAGAGACATATTTGATTCATATTACAGAATTGATGATGAAGCAAACCACATTTTAAAAGCAGAGCTTATAAGTGCAGACAGCAGTGATGAAGATGATAATGCAAAGCAGGCACAGGATTTCTTAAAGAGCAGATATCCGGATTATACAATTGAACTGACAAAGACAGTTGATGCGGATCTCTTAGGCGGATATGTTATAAGAGCACATCACAAGGAATACGACAGAAGTTTTGAAGGACGTTTTTGTCAGCTTGAAAGAAAATTAACTGGGAGGTGACCCCTGTGGGCGCAATTAGTGCAACAGATATTATCTCCATTATCCAGAGTGAGATTGAGAATTTCAATTGGGATGAAGCAAGTCGTGAGACCGGTAATGTAATATGGGTCGGTGATGGAATTGCTACTGTATACGGTATTGACCATGCAATGTATGGTGAAATCGTAGTATTTGATAATGGAGTAAAAGGAATGGTTCAGGATATCCGTGAGAATGAGATAGGTGTTATCTTGTTCGGCAGGGATACAGGAATCAAAGAAGGAACTAAGGTTGTAAGAACCAAGAAAAAAGCCGGAATTCCGGTAGGCAGCGCATTTGTAGGAAGAGTAATCAATGCACTTGGCGAGCCTATTGATGGAAAAGGCGATATTAAAGAAGAAGATTATAGACCAATTGAGGAAGATGCTCCTGGTATCGTAGACCGTAAGTCTGTAAGCACACCAATGGAAACAGGAATACTTTCAATTGATTCAATGTTCCCAATTGGTCGTGGACAGCGAGAACTTATCATTGGTGACCGTCAGACTGGTAAGACATCAATTGCCACAGATACAATTATTAACCAGAAAGGTAAAGGTGTTATCTGTGTGTATGTTGCAATCGGACAGAAGGCATCTACAGTTGCCAAGGTTGTATCAACACTTACTAAGCATGGTGCAATGGATTATTCAATTGTTGTATCTTCAACAGCGAGTGATCCTGCATCACTTCAGTATATAGCTCCATATGCAGGTACTGCAATGGCAGAGCATTTCATGCATCAGGGAAAAGATGTTCTTATTGTATATGATGATTTGAGCAAACATGCGGTAGCGTATAGAGCACTTTCCCTTCTGCTTGAAAGATCACCTGGACGAGAGGCTTATCCTGGAGATGTATTCTATCTTCATTCAAGACTTCT
>OGGI01001173.1_pt1 | contig 20309 bp, 16 predicted proteins | sample 1571051 | NCBI WGS metagenome assembly OGGI01 (sample SAMEA2582075, study PRJEB24529) | metagenome | biome: Human gut stool | place: China | collected 2011 | reverse complement strand
AAATAGAAAATTAAAAACAATTTTTTTGTTTTTATTTGTTTTAGCATTAATTTATATTTTTAAAATGTTATCTAATTATTTTGTTGGCTACTATGGACATATTGTTGGAGTAAAAATACAAGCAGATATGAGAAGAGATTTATTTAAGCATATTCAAAATATGCCTATATCTTATTTTGACAAGAATCAGACTGGTGATATTATGTCAAGAATAGTAAATGACCTGATAGATATTTCAGAACTTGCTCACCATGGACCTGAAGATGTTTTCATATCAGGTGTTCTAGTTTTAGGTTCTTTTTTCTATCTAATTAATTTAAATCCTCTATTAACTTGTATAGTTTTCGTCTTTATTCCAATTTTAGCTCTACTTACTATTTTTTTAAGAAAGAGAATGATGAGAGCCTTCGCTGAAACAAGAACTACTGTTGGTGCTATAAATGCAAATTTATCAAATTCTATTTCAGGAATTAGAGTATCTAAATCTTTTAATAATAGCAAGTTTGAATTTAAAAAATTTGAAGAAGGAAACTCTAAATATATCATTGCAAGAAAGGCAGCATACTTTTGGTTAGCTGTTTTTCAAGGTGGAGTTTACTATATCATAGATACTCTTTATCTTGTTATGCTTTTAAGTGGAACTTTATTCACTTTTTACAATAAGATTACTGTAGTAGATTTTGTTACATATATGCTATTTGTTAACCTATTAATAACTCCTATAAAAAGACTTATTAACTCAGTAGAACAATTTCAAAATGGAATGAGTGGCTTTAGAAGATTCTATGAAGTAATAACTGTTCCTCAGGAAGAAGAAGGAAAAATTGAAGTTGGAAAGCTAGAAGGTAATATAGTCTTTGATGAAGTTACTTTTAGATATGAAGAAAATGAAAATGTTTTTGAGAATTTCTCTTTAAATATTAAAGCTGGAACAAATGTGGCTTTAGTTGGTGAATCTGGAGTCGGTAAAAGTACTATCTGCCATTTAATCCCAAGATTCTATGAAATTCTATCTGGTAAAATTACTATAGATGACATAGATATTAAAGATATGACCTTATCTTCACTTAGAAAGAATATAGGGATTGTAAGTCAAGATGTTTTCCTATTTACAGGAACTATAAAAGAAAATATTGCCTATGGAAAATTAGATGCTACTGATGAGGAAATTTATAGAGCAGCTAAGTATGCAAATATCCATGACTATATTATGACTTTAGAAAAAGGATATGATACTCAAGTTGGTGAAAGAGGTATTCGTTTATCTGGTGGACAAAAACAAAGAATTTCTATTGCTAGAGTATTATTTTTAGCTAATCCTCCTATTCTAATTTTAGATGAGGCAACAAGTGCTTTAGACAGTATAACTGAAAGAAATATACAAAAATCTCTAGATGAACTTAGTGAAGGTAGAACGACTTTAGTGGTTGCTCATAGACTTACAACTGTAAGAAAAGCTGATGTCATAATTGTTATCACAAAAGATGGAATAGCTGAAATGGGAAATCATGATGAGTTAATGAAGTTACAAGGAATTTATTATAAGCTAAATCAAGTTTAAAAAAATAAAAAACTGTTACAAATTAATAAAAAGTAAAAAATAGTTCGTTACTGAGTAAATTTCCATTCGTAACTCACTTATTTTTTACTTTTAAATTCAGATTATAATATACAGTTTTTATTTTTTATTTTTCAATGAACGTTTGTATTCTCTAAAACTATTCCATCTATCGTGGAACCACATCCATTGTTCTGGATGTTTTCTAATAACATCTTCCATAATATTTATTAGATACTGCACATTGTTTTGTACATCTTCCTTAAAATTACCTGTCTTTTTCAATTCTATTTCATCTGTAACGTAGATGGTAATTGTGTTATCATCATTAAAAGTGTTATAGACAAGTAAGAAAGGTAAGTCAAACTTCAATGCCATTGATACTGCTCCACTAGGTGCTTTTGTTTCTTTACCAAAGAAATTAATTATTGCTCCTTTATCTCTATGATCAGAAAATAGTGCAATAACTTTCTTTTCTCTCAGCTTAGAAATTAAAACTCTACTTGTTCTTTCATTTTTTTCTATTACTTCCATATAGTTTGCTTTTCCTCTAAGTTTTGTAATATAGTCATTTATATATGGATTTCTTTGCTTTTTAGCAACAGTAATAATTTTATTTTCACCTGTACAAACTGTACTTGCTTCCATATTTCCCATGTGCATAGTAGCAGCCATAACCCCTTTATTTTTTTTACAAGCATTCAACATACTTTCTTGATTTATAATTTTTATGTTTTTAGGATTCTTTAGATATTTATCAAACCATAGTGAGCATAAGAAAGCCTTTATCATTATTCTAAAAGATTTTCTTGCAATCTTTTCAATTTCCTCGTCACTCTTTTCAGGAAAAGCCATTTTCAAATTCATAAGGGCTGTCATTCTTCTACTTTTAATTAATTTATATGTAAGATTTCCTAAAAAATCTCCAAACTTAAATCTTAATTTTTCAGGCAATAAGAGTAATAAAAAAATAAAAAATCTAGCAACAATATATTGAATAAAATACATAGTAAAATCTCCTTTAAATTTTTCTAATTTATTATAACATATTTTACAGACTTGCTATTCTATTTTTTTTAAATATGTTATAATATTCGATGAATAAAAATACTTTGGAGGTAAAAATGAAAATTGGAATAATTGGTGCTATGCACGAAGAAATAGTTGAATTAAAAACTTCAATGACTGACATAAATGAAATAGAAATTAGTAATTTAAAATTCTATGAAGGAAAACTATGCTCAAAAGATGTTATATTAGTAGAAAGTGGTATAGGAAAAGTTAATGCTGCAATATCTACAACTCTTTTAATTTCTAATTTTAAAGTTGACAAAATAATATTTACAGGAGTTGCTGGAGCAGTTAATCCTGATATTAAAGTTACTGATATTGTTATTGCCACTGATTTAGTTGAATCTGATATGGATGTAACAGCGGGTGGAAACTATAAGTTAGGAGAAATTCCAAGAATGAAGAGTTCTAACTTTAAAGCCGATCCTTATCTTTTTACTTTAGCTGACTCAGTTGCTACAAAACTTTTTGGAACTGAAAGAGTTCACAAAGGAAGAATAATAAGTAGAGATGAATTTGTAGCTTCATCTGAAAAAGTAAAGAAACTTAGAGAAATTTTTGAAGCTGAATGTGTTGAGATGGAAGGGGCTGCAGTAGCTCATGTCTGTGAAGTTTTAAACATACCATTTATAGTTTTAAGATCAATTTCTGATAAGGCTGATGATGAAGCTGGAATGACTTTTGATGAGTTTGTGAAAATTGCTGCAAAAAATTCAAAATCAATAGTAGAAGGAATTTTATCAATTATAAAATAGATGGAGGAAAAAAATGAATATTGACGCTTTACTTGAAGAATTATATGCTTATTCTATGTTTAGTATAAGACTTGGTTTAGATAATATTAAAGAAATTTGTAAATACTTAGGAAATCCTCAAAATTCATATAAGGTTATACATATAACTGGAACTAATGGTAAGGGATCTGTTTCAACAACTGTTGAAAGAGTCCTAATAGATGCTGGATATAAGGTTGGAAAATACACTTCTCCTCATATACTTGAATTCAATGAAAGAATATCTTTTAATGACAAGTATATCAGTAATGAAGATGTTGCCAAATATTATGAAAAAGTCAAAAAGATTATTGAAGAACATAAAATACAAGCAACATTCTTTGAAGTTACAACTGCTATGATGTTTGATTATTTTAAAGATATGAAGGCTGAATATGTAATTTTAGAAGCTGGTATGGGTGGAAGATATGATGCAACAAATATTTGTAATAATACTGTATCAGTGATAACTAATGTTAGCTTAGAGCATACAGAGTACTTAGGAGATACTATTTACAAAATAGCAACTGAAAAAGCTGGAATAATTAAAAACTGTCCTTACACTATCTTTGCTGATAATAATCCTGATGTAAAAAAAGCAATTGAAGAAGTTACAGATAAATATGTAAATGTCCTAGATAAATATAAAGATAGTACATATAAACTTGATTTTAATACTTTTACAACTAATATAAATATAAATGGAAATATCTATGAATATTCACTTTTTGGTGATTATCAATATAAAAACTTCTTATGTGCCTATGAAGTTTTAAAGTACTTAGGTATAGATGAAAATATAATAAAAGAAGCAATTAAAAAAGTTGTATGGCAATGTAGATTTGAAGTGTTCTCTAAAAATCCACTTGTGATTTTTGATGGTGCTCATAATGCTGCTGGTGTTGAAGAACTTATAAAAATTGTAAAACAACATTTTTCAAAAGATGAAGTTACTGTGTTAGTATCTATTTTAAAAGATAAAGATAGAGTTTCAATGTTTAAAAAACTAAATGAAATATCTTCTAGTATAGTTTTAACATCTATACCAGACAATCCAAGAGCTTCAACAGCAAAAGAACTATATGATAATGTTGAAAATAAGAAAGATTTTGAATATGAAGAAGATCCAATAAAAGCATATAATTTAGCTTTAAGTAAAAAGAGAAAGCTAACTGTATGCTGTGGTTCTTTCTACATTTTAATTAAGTTAAAAGAGGGGTTAAATGGATAAAAAAAAGAATACAAAATCATCAAATAGGGAGAAGCCTGAAAATAAAAAGCAAGAAGCTTCTAAAAAGAAAGGAAGCTCTAACACTAATAATGCTAAAAATAAGGCTAATACAAATACTAATCTAAAAGTTCAACCTAAGGTTAAGAAAAAAACTAGCTTGAATTTTCAAAAATTTCTTAACTTTATAGTTTTTCTTGTATTCATCGCTTTTACTTTCTTTATGTATAAAAAAGTCTCTAACCAAGAAAAGTTAGAACAAGCTTTAGTAGAAAATACAACTAAACAAGTAGTTGCAGCTATGAACCTTAGAAATAATGAATTTTATGGTGGAACAAAAAAAGAAGTGAAGAAAGAAGAAAAGAAAGTTGAAGAAGATATAGTTGAAACTCCTAAAGAAACACCAAAAGAGCTTCCAAAAGAAACAACTGTTGAGAAGAAACCTGAAGTTCCTAAAGAAGAAAAAATTCCTGTTGTAAGTGATAAAAAAGAGCTTAAAGCAGAAGCTAAAACTGAAGAGAAGGAAGCTATAACTAAGTCTGAAGAGCCTAAAAAAGAGGAGAAGAAAGTTGAAAAACCTAAGGCTGAGACTAAGGTTGAAGAAAAAGCTAAACCTAAAGAAGCTACTTCTGAAAAGAAAACTGAAACTCCTAAAGAAGTAAAATCTGAGACTAAAACTGATGAGAAGAAACCTGTATCTAAGACTGAAGAAGCTAAAAAAGAGGAAAAGAAAGTTGAAAAACCTAAAACTGAGACTAAAGTTGAAGAAAAAGCTACTAAAAAAGCTGAAGAAGCTAAAAAAATAGAAGAAGGTAGAGAAACTGTCAAAAAAGTTATGCAAGAAAAGGAAAAGAATGAAGCTAAAAAAGAAGAAAAGAAAGTTGAAAAACCTAAGACAGACTCTAAAGTTGAAGAAAAAGCTAAACCTAAAGAAACTACTTCTGAAAAGAAAACTACTGTAAAAGCTGAAGAAGCTAAAAAAGAAGTTAAAAAGGAAGAAAAGAAAACTACTGTGAAAGCTGAAGAAGCCAAAAAAGAAGTAAAGAAAGAAGAAATAAAAACTATTAAAACTAAAAAAGAACCTGCTGAACATTTAAGTAATGAACAAGTGAAGGTAAAATTAAACAAAGAGATCAAAGAGGTTGAGGGGACTTACACTCCTTAAAACTATATGGAGGAGATATGTACACATATACCACTGTCAGAGAAATTGCAGATTCATTAAATTTAGAAATATTAAATGAAGGAAATTTAGATTTAAAAATTGATATCCCTAATATCTATCAAATTGGTTATGAACTTGTTGGTTTTTTAGATAAAGATAGTGATGAGCTAAATAGATATATCAATATCTGTAGTTTAAAAGAATCAAGATTTATGGCTACTTTTTCTAAGGAAAGAAAAGAAAAAGTTATTTCCGAATATATGGCTCTTGATTTCCCAGCTCTAATCTTTTCAAAAGATGCTATCATAGCTGAAGAATTCTATTATTATGCTAAAAAATACAACAAAAATATTCTTTTAAGCAATGAAAAAGCTTCTGTTACTGTTAGAAAATTAAAATTCTTTCTTTCTAGAGCACTTTCTATTGAAGAAGAATATGAAGATTATTCTCTTATGGAAATTCATGGTGTTGGAGTATTGATGACAGGTTATTCAAATGCTAGAAAAGGTGTTATGATAGAGCTACTTGAAAGAGGTCATCGTATGATAACAGATAAAAATCTAGTTATACGTCGTGTTGGTGAAAATGATTTGCTTGGTTACAATGGAAAAAAGAAAGTAAAGCTGGGGCATTTTTATCTAGAAGATATACAAAATGGTTCTGTTGATGTTACAGATCATTTTGGAGTAAAATCAACAAGAATAGAAAAAAAGATAAATATACTTATAGTTTTAGAAGAATGGAAAGAAAAAGAATTCTATGATAGACTTGGGCTTGATACACAATATGAAACTTTTGTTGGTGAAAAAATACAAAAGTTTGTTATACCTGTGAGAAAAGGAAGAAATCTAGCTGTTATCATTGAAACAGCAGCCCTATCATTTAGATTAAAAAGAATGGGACACAATACTCCTTTAGAATTTCTTAATAAATCTCAAGAAATAATACAAAAAAAGAAAAAAGAGAGGGAAGAAAATATGAATACAAATAGTTTAGCAGTTACAAAACTAATAAATGAGTTTGATTTAGAAGTAAAATATGGTAGAGATAAAGTGACAAGTACATATATAAAATCTTCTAATGTGTACCGTCCCTCTTTGTCACTTATAGGATTTTTTGATTTAATAGAAGAAGTTTCTAATATAGGTATACAAATATTTTCAAAAATGGAATTTAATTTCTTAGAAAAACTTTGCCCTACAGAAAGAATTAACAATTTAAAGAAGTTTTTGTCTTTTGATATACCTATGATAGTACTGACAGAAGATGCTAATGCTCCCGATTACTTCTTTGAATTAGTACAAAAAAGTGGACATATTTTAGCTATTGCTCCATATAAAAAATCTTCTCAAATAATTGCAAATTTTAATAACTACTTGGACTCTTTCTTCTCAGAAACAATAAGTGTCCATGGAGTTTTAGTTGAGCTTTTTGGTTTTGGAGTTTTACTTACAGGTAAAAGTGGAATAGGAAAAAGTGAAACAGCATTAGAGCTTATACATAGAGGTCATAGACTTATAGCTGATGACATGGTTAAATTCTATAGAGATACTCAAGGAGACATCGTTGGAAAATCAGCTGAACTTCCATTCTTTATGGAAATAAGAGGTTTAGGAATCATAGATATAAAAACTTTATATGGAATGAGTTCTGTAAGATTATCTAAAAGATTGGATATGATAATAGAGCTAAAAGCACTTGATAACTCTGATTATATGTCAGCTCCAACAACTCACCTATATGAAGATGTTTTAGGTAAACCTATTAAGAAAAGAATACTTGAAATTTCTTCAGGTAGAAATGCTGCTGCCATGGTTGAAGTTATGGTTATGGATTATATGTCTGGTTTACTTGGTCAAAAATAACAGAAAGGAAAATATAAATTGAAAGAATTTATTGAAAAATTTAAAGAAATAAAAACTATTATTGAAGAAAATCAAAATATTATATTAACAGCTCATATTAATCCTGATGGTGATGCTGTAGGTTCAGGACTAGGATTATTTCTTACATTAAAAGAAACTTACAAAGATAAGAATATTAGATTTGTTTTACAAGATAGTATTCCCTATACTACAAAATTTTTAAAGGGTTCTGAAGAAATAGAAACTTATAATAGTGAAGAAAAATATTCAACTGATTTATTGATATTTTTAGATTCAGCTACAAGAGAAAGAACTGGAGAAACTGGAAAAAATATAGAAGCAAAACTTAGTATTAATATCGATCATCATATGAGTAATCCAAGTTATGGAGATGTGAATTGTGTTATAACATACTCATCTTCAACTTCTGAAATCGTTTATCACTTTATTAAATACATGGGCTATAAAATAAGTTTAGCCACAGCTGAAGCTTTATATTTAGGTTTAGTAAACGACACAGGGAATTTCTCTCATAGCAATGTAAAAGTTGAAACTATGATGATGGCTACAGATTTAATTTCACTTGGTGTAAATAATAACTATATAGTAACTAATTTTTTAAACTCAAATTCTTATCAAACTTTAAAAATGTTAGGAGATGCCTTAACAAAGTTTGAATTTTATCCTGAGAAGAAATTATCATATTATTATTTAGATCATGCAACTATGGAAAAATATGGAGCTAAAAAAGAAGATACTGAAGGTGTAGTTGAAAAAATTCTATCATACTATGAAGCTTCTGTTTCATTATTTTTAAGGGAAGAAGCTGATGGAAAAATCAAAGGAAGTATGAGATCTAAGTATGAGACAAATGTCAATAAAATTGCTGCTCTTTTTGGTGGTGGTGGTCACTATAAAGCTGCTGGTTTTTCGAGTGATTTAGCTCCTAAAGAAATCTTAGACATTGTTTTAAAAAACTTAGACTGAGGTAATAAAAATGAAAAAAATAAAAATATTGGTCATTTTAATTTTAAGTCTCTTATTAATTTCTTGTGGTAATAAAGAAGAAACTGTTGAAAAGGTTGAACAAATATTTTATACTGCTATGCCTAAGCAAGAGTATAATTTAAATCCTCAATCTTATACTGGAAATGAAAGAGCTTTAATAACTCAAATATTTGAAGGCTTAACTGAATTAAAAGATGAAGGTGCAAGATATGTTGGAGTTCTTAATATAGAGCATTCAGATGATTTTAAAGAATGGACTTTCACTTTAAGAGATGATTTAAAATGGTCTGATAATCAAAAAATAACTGCTGAAACTTATCTTGAAAGTTGGTTAAATACCCTAGAGAATTCAAATTCAGATGAGATATATAGAATGTTTGTTATCAAGGGAGCCGAAGATTTTTCTAAGAAAAAGCTAGATAAAAATTCTGTTGGAATAAAAGTTCAAGAAAATAAATTAATTGTAACTTTAAATTCTCCAATTAAGAACTTTGATGAATGGCTAAGTAATCCTATATTTTATCCAATCAGAGAAGAAAATGCTAGTTTAACTCTTGATAAAAAGATTGTAAATGGTGCTTTTAAGGTTTCTACTTACAATGAAGATTCAATTGTTTTAGTGAAAAATGAAAATTACTGGGATAATGTCAATACAAAATTGAAAGAAGTCAATATTGCTCTTGTAGAGAATGATATTATGGCTTACGAGATGTTCCCTCGTAATGAAATAGACTATTTTGGAGAACCATTTTACTCTATACCTTTTGATAGATTAGGACAAGTGAATACTTTACCAGAAAAATTAGTTTTTCCTAGCACTAGATATTGGTATATCTCTATACCTAATGAAACTAATGAAAAGATATTTGAAAAGGCTGAATTAAGAAAGCTTATGTATGCTGTGAGTGATCCTGAATTTATGGGAAAAGTTATAATAGAAAATAACTCTCCTAGTATTTTTGAGCATCCTCATCCTTCTTCAGAAGTTTTAAATAAAGCTAAGGAAGACTTTGAAAAATTAAATATTAAATTCTCTGATACTCCTTATATAGCTTATTTTTCAGCTGATAAGTTATTACAAAAAAAATTACTATTATCAACTGTTAAAGAATGGGTAGGTAATTTTAAAATCCCAATAAGAGTTAGTTCTAGCACTGATTCTTCTATAACTTTCAAAATTGAAAATTATTTAGTTGGAACAAATAATAAAAATGATTTATATCACTATATAAATTATAAATATAATACTAAGATAAAAACAGATGAAGAATTCTTAGATTCTTTAGTTGTTATTCCACTTTTACAGGAATATAACACTGTTTTATCTAGTTCAAATGTGAGAGGTTTAAATCTTACTCCTAGTGGAGATTTGTATTTAAAATACATCAATATACAATAAAAAAAGTGGCTGTTATAAATTAATAAAAAGTAAAAAATAGTTCGTTACTGAGTAGATTTCTTAACGATGAAAAATCAAGAATTCGCTGTAAATTCGACCAACTCGCTACGCTCAGACATGTCGAGATTTACTCGGCTCATTCTATTTGATTTTTCATCTAAAATCTACATTCGTAACTCACTTATTTTTTACTTTTTATTTTAACTATTTTTTTTCTCTATGGATATGTATTGCATTAGCTTGATGTAAAGGTGTTACAGTTAAGTCTGTAATTTGTATTTTATCAGGAAGATTTACAACATAAGCTATAGTATCTGCAATGTCTTCTGCATATAGAGGTTCTATTCCTCCATAAACTCCATCTGCTCTTTCCTTATCTCCTTTAAATCTAACCAAACTAAATTCTGTATCAACAAGCCCAGGTTTTATATTTGTAACCTTTATTTTTTTATCTATTAGTTCAGATCTCATTGAATCACTGATAGCTTTTACAGCAAATTTTGTTGCACAGTATATGCTACCATGAGGATATGCTATTTCTCCTGCAACAGAACCTATATTTATAACTGTACAAACTTTATCAGTTGCTATCATAAGAGGTAGTATTGTGTTAGCAATATATGTAAATCCTTTTATATTAGTATCAACCATTCTATCAACATCTTCCATGTTGTATTCATATAGTTTTTCTAATCCAACTGCTAATCCTGCATTATTTACTAATATTTCTATTTTTTTCCATTCATCATCTAATGAATTTATATTTTTCAAAACATCTGAATAACTTCTTACATCAAATACTAAAGTTTTTACTTTAATTCCATATTGCTTTTCAAGTTTCTCTTTTAATTCATTTAAAATATTTTCTCTTCTAGCACAAATAATAAGGTTAGCTCCCATTTCAGCTAATTTTTCAGCTGTAGCTTTTCCTATTCCAGAGCTTGCACCAGAGATAAATGCAATTTTCCCTTTAATATTACTTTCCATAACAACCTCCTATAAAAATTATTTATTTTAGAGAGTTTATCATCTCTTTAATTTCTGTGAATCTTTTCTTCAAGTATTCTTCACTTTCAGCATAAGCCCCTAGTGCTTCAATAGATGAATCCATATGATATTTTGCTTTATTTTTATCTCCTAAAGCTGCATAACAATAAGCTAGTTCTAAGTCTTCTGAATATGGTGCTTTTCCTTCTGCCATATATAGCCTTCTTGCTTCTAAAAGTTTTTCAATAGCTTCTTCATATTTTCCTAATCTAGTCAGACATTCACCTAATTCCATATTTATCCATCTGTCTCTCTCACCTAGATCATATGATTTTCTTAAAAATTCTTCACCATTTTCATATTTTCCTAATAAATCATACATTTTTCCAATACTTGATAATAAATAAGTATCTGTCTTATATCTTTCTTCTTTTTCATAAGCTTCTAAAAAATACTTAAGAGCTTTTTCATACTCATTTAGGTCTCTGTAACATAATCCAAATTCAAGACTAATCCAAGCATCGTTTCTTCCAAGTGATCTAGCTTTTTGAAAGTATTCTAACGCCTTTTCATATTCTCCTAAATTACGATAACAAAAAGCTATTTGAGAAATGCAGTAGGTATCTTTACCTGCTCCTAAAGATTTTTCAAATTTTGAAATAGCTTCTCTATAGTATTCTAAAAACATTAAACAATAACCATACTCAATATAAAATTGAGGATCATCTATACCTATTTTTTCAATTTTTTCAAGATATTTTAATTTTTCTTTATAATCTTGTTTTTCCTCATAAAGATTAGCTATGTTGGATAATAGATTAATGTTATTTTTTAACTCTTCAAAATTTTCCAACATTAAAGAATATTTCAATGCTTCTTCATTATTTTTTAAAGCTTTTAAACAATTAAACATATTAGCATATAGCCAACTATCTTTTCTTCCTAAGCTTTCTACTTTTCTAAAATACTCCAAAGCTTCTTCATATTTATCAATATTTTGATATATATAAGCTATTTCTGATAATACCCATATTTTCTTATATATATCATTATCCAGTTCACCTGAATTTATTATTATTAGATAATATTTCAAAGCTTCTTCATATTTTCCTAATTCTTTATAGCACATCCCTATCTCAGCATTTTTCCAAGCTACTTTATCACCCAATTGTTGTGCTTTTAAATATGCTTCTAAAGCTTCTTTATATTTTTCTGCATTACGATATGCCCAACCTAGTTGTGAGTATATCCAAGCATCTTCTCTACCTTGATTTTTAGCTTTTAAAAAATATTTTGCTGCTTCATCAAATTGCTTTAACTCTACTAAACAATATCCAAACTCAGAATTGATTGATGGGTTATTCTTTTCTCTATCTTCTACTACTCTTAGTACTTCTAATGCCTTTTCATAATTTTTATCAGCAATATATGCTCTAATTAATTTTTCAACACGATCAATATCTAGTTGTTCTACTGGAAGTATCTTAACTTCATGTATTATCTCTTGATATTCTTTTGATATTTTATCCATTTCTTTACCTCTTATGATGGTTTTGATAAAACGCTTATCATTTCCTTTATTTCATCAAATTGTTCTTTTAAATGTTCTTCATTTTCAGCACGAGAACCTAAAGAATCTATAGATAATTTCATATGTTTTTCAGCTTTCTTTTTATCACCTAAAGCTGCATAGCAATAAGCAAGTTCTAAATCTTCTAAATCAACTACATCTCCTTCTTTAAGAGAAAGTTTCCTTGATTGTAGCAGTTTTTTAACAGCCTCTTCATATCTACCAAGTCTTCTTAAACTTCTTCCCATATTACAGATATACCAACTATTTTTTGCTAATTTATAAGCTTTTGAATAGGCATCTAAAGCCTTATCAAATTTTTCTAAATCAAAGTATATATTAGCAACTCTTGACCAGATCCATTCATCTTTTCTACCTAATTTTATAGCTTTTTCAAAATATTTAATAGATTCTTTTGCTTTATCATCATTATAAGCAAGTTCCCAAGCTATTTCTGAGTTAAGCCACATGTCATCTCTTCCTAATGCTTTTGCTGCATTCAAATAATATAAAGCTTCTTCAGCATTAGAATCTTCTTTTCTTCCAATAAGCCACCCAATTTCTGAATTGATAAATATCTTTTCTCCAGTATTATTACGTCTTTTATCTTTTTCAAGAAGCTCTAAGGCTTTCTTTAATCTTTCAATACCTTCATCATATTTTTCTAATCTACCCAAGCATTGACCTATTTCTGCATTAATCCAAGAATCATCTCTTCCTAATTTTTCAGCTTCTAATAAAAATTCTAAAGCTTCTTCATACCTATCCATTTCATTATAAAGCCAACCTATATCAGATAATAACCAAATTTCTTCTTTATCTTCTTCATAAGCTAGTAAATAGTATTCAAGAGCTTCTTCATATTTATCAAGATCTTTATAGCATATACCGATTTCTGAATTAATCCAAGCATCGTTTCTTCCAAGTTCTTTTGCTTTTAAATGATATTTTAAAGCAGTTTTTTCACTACCTAAAAGACGATAGCAGAATCCTATTTGAGAATTTAAATAAATTTCTTCATTAAGTTCTTCTTTAACTTGAAGTCCCTTTTTAAATTTTGTTATAGCTTCCTTATATTTTTCTAATCTCATTAAACAGAAACCATATTCTGTATAGAACCAACAATCTTTTCTTCCAAGTTTATCTATTTTCTTAAGATATTTTAGTCCGTCTTTATATTTTCCTAGTCCATCATAAGTCCATGCTATTTCTGATAATAACCAAATATCCTTTTTATAGTCTTTAAATTTTTCAGCTAGTAAGTAATGTTCAAGAGATTTTTTTAGTTTGTTTAATCTCTTAAAACATATAGCCATTTGAATATTAATCCAAGCATCATCTTGTCCTAATTTTTTAGCCTTTTTAAAATATTTTAGAGCTTCTTCATACTTTTCTATTCTTGCATATACCTTCCCATACTCCGCATTTATCCACTCATCTTTTCTACCTAATTTTTTAACTTTAGCTAAGTAATTTAATTCATCATCAAACTTATCTAAAACACCATAAATCCAAGCTATTTCTGATAATATCCAAATACTTTTTTCTCCATTTCTCTCATTTGCTAACAAATAAGATTCTAAAGCTTCTTCGAATTTATCTATTTCTTTATAACAAATTCCAAGTTCAGCATTTATCCAATCATCATCTCTTCCTAATTCTTTTGCCTTAAAAAGATACTCTAATGCCTCTTCATATTTACCTAAAATACGGAATGTCCAACCTATTTGTGAATTAATCCAAATATCATTTCTTCCCATTTCACTAGCTTTTAAAAGTGACTCTAAAGATTCTTCATATCTATGTTGCTCTCCTAAGCAATATCCAAGTTCAGAATAAATCCAAATCTCATTTCTTGGATCAGTTTTACAATTAATAATAGATTTTAATAAATCTTCAGCTATATCATAAGCTTCTATTCTGTCATACATCCAGGCTAAATAAGAATACACTTGCACTTTATTATCTTCTGTTTTTATATAATTTTTAGCTTTTAAAGCATATTCTATCGCTTTTTCTTGATCTTCATCAAGAATTTTTCTTGATAACTCTATATATATATTTAATAAATAATTTTTAATTTCATCATCATCTGGTCCAATTTCATCAGCTCTTAAAAAATATTTTTCTGCATTTTCATAATCATCTAGAAAGTAATAAGAATAACCTATTCTATAATTCCAACGTCTAGTGTCTTTTTCTTCTGTTTCTATAGTTTTTAAGATTTCAATAGCTTTGTTGTATTCGCCTATGTTGTTATATGCTCTACCTTGTTCACTTATAATTTGACTATTTAGTTGTTCAACTGGTAGTTCTTCTATCATATCAATTATTTCTTGATATTTTTCTAAATTATCTAAAGACTCAATTTTTGTTAGTATTTCTTCTACTGTTTTCATTGCTCCACCCCTTAAATGATTTCATATCAATAGTATATCTTATTTTTGTTTTTTTTTCAAAAAATTATTGCAAAAAATAAGAAAAATAAATAAAAAAATCAATTGTAAATTATTTCAATCTACAATTGATTTTTCATATTTAAAAAACTTTTATTATTTTACAGAAGCTTCATAGATTCCTTCAATAGTAGCTGCTAAAGTTTTATTGAATTCATCATCAGTTTGTTGAGCTGATAATCCTTCAGTTAATGCTCTTGAGAAACTTGCAATAACTCCTTTGTTTTTAGAAAGAATATCGTTAGCTTTTTCTCTTGAGTACCCTCCAGATAAAGCAACAACTCTAACTACTCTTGGGTGTTTTGTGAATTCTTCATAGAAGTTTTCAACTGTTGGTAAAGTAAGTTTTAACATAACATTTGAAGTTTCAGGTAAAGCATTAAGATGTTTTCTGATTTCATCTCTTAATATTTCTTCACATTCAACTTTATCAACATTGTTAATATCTACTTCAGGTTCTATTATAGGTACAAGTCCTGCTGCAACTATTTGAGCTGCAACTTCAAATTGTTGGTCAACAACTCTTGCTATACCAGCTGGAGATGCTTTTTTAATAACTGAACGCATTTTTGTTCCAAAAATATGTCTTTCATTAGCTTTCTTTAAAAGATCTGCTAATCCTGGGTTTGGTTTCATTGTTTGAACACCATCAGCATCTAAATCATTAAGTCCTTTATCTATTTTTAAGAAAGGTAAAATTCTCTTTTCTTCCCATAAGAAGTCTGCTGTATATTTTCCATCTATTTTGCTATCCATAGTTTGTTCAAATAAGATAGCTCCTAAGATTTTTTCTTCATTGAAAGCAGGGCTTTTAATGATTCTAGTTCTCATTTTATGAATTAAGTCAAACATTTCTGCATCGTTTGAGTATTGATCTTCGTTAATACCATATAATTTTAATGCTTTTGGAGTACTTCCTCCACTTTGGTCAAGTGCAGCAATAAATCCTTTACCATTTCTCATTTTTTCTAATTTTTCGTTCATTATCTCACTCCTTATTATTTATAAATATTTAACAAGTAAATTTGTCACATATAATTTGCTATCTATACTTTACCATATTTTTATTATTTTTCAAATGAATATTTTTAAATTTTCTTAAAATGCTTTAATTTGTTTCAAAAACGATTATAAAAGTGTCACTGAACTTCTCACGACTGACACACTACAAGTGCTAGAGTCTCAAGTGTCCTGACATAATTCATACAAATAGTATTATTAGCTAAATTTCTTAACTACATTTTTATTGTACTTAAGCTAATAAGTCATTAAGATTTTTAATGAACTCAACAGGATTTTCTATGCTAAATCCTTCTAAAAGGAGTGCTTGATTATACAGTATATCGACTAATTTATTGAAATTATCAGTTCCTTCTGCAGCTTTTAGCTTATCAAACAACACATGTTCTGGATTGATAGCAAGTATTTTTTCAGCCTTAGGAGCATCGTTATTATTAGTCATTTCAGATAAAGTTTTTTCCATTTCTAAACTAAGTCCACCTTTTGCAAGAAGAGATGAAGCAGAATTACCTATATTGTTACTCAATTCAACTTCATTTACTTTATCTTTTAAAAATTCTTTAGCTTTTTTAATTAAAGTCTTATTTTCATCAGCTATCTTTTTAACTTCTTCTTCTTTTTCTTTATCATCAGACAATTTAAAATCAGAGCTATTTATAGATTTAAATTCCTTTCCTGAGTAATCTCTCATTGCCATTAAAGTGAATTCATCTATCTTATCTGTTAAGATTAAAACTTCTCTTCCTTGTTCTTTTAGTTTTTCCATTTTTGGTAGAGCTTTTACAGCATCTATGCTTTCTGCAGGAACATAAAGAATTTCTTTAGTTTCTCCCATTCTGTCAATATATTCTTTCAATGTAGTATATTTATCATCGTGAGAAGATATGAATATCAATAAGTCTTGTAATTTTTCCTTATTCATACCAAACATATCTTGAACTCCGCCTTTTATGGATCTTCCAAACTCTTTCCAGAATTCTATATATTTTTCTCTATCATTTTTCAGTACTTTTTCTAACTCAGAAATTATCTTCTTTTCTAGATTTTTAGAAATTGCTTGTAATTCACTATTTTGTTGTAATATTTCTCTTGAAATATTAAGTGATAGGCTATCACAGTCAACAAGTCCTGAGATAAAATTAAAGTATTCAGGGATTAAATCTTCACATTTCTCCATGATGAATACATTTTTAGTATATAGTTGTAAACCTCTTTTAAAGTTCTTTGTATAGTAATCAAAAGGTAATTTTTTAGGTATGAATAGTAAGGCATTATATTCAATATTACCTTGTACTTTTAAATTGATATGGAATAATGGATCATTCCAATCGTGGAAAGTTGTCTTATAGAATTCATTATAGTCCTCATCTCTCAACTCTTTTTTATCTCTTTTCCAAATAGGTTTAGTTGAGTTTATGACTTCATCTTTAAAGTAAATTTCATATCTTATATAGTTAGAATATTTCTTTACTAAGTCTTTTATTTTCCATTCTTCTAAAAATTCACTATATTCTTCACCATCTTTTAAATGTAAAGTGATTTCTGTTCCTCTATTTTCTTTAGATATTTCTTCTATTTCATAGTTTCCATCACCTGAAGATACCCATCTTACTCCATTTTCTGAATAAGGTGATCTTGTTTCTAAAGTAACTTTATCTGCTACAATAAAAGCTGAATAGAAACCTACTCCAAATTGTCCTATTATATCTATATCAGCTTTCTTAGCTGCTTCTAATTGTTCTTTAAATACTTTTGAACCTGATTTTGCAATAGTACCTATATTTTCATCAACTTCATCATAAGTCATACCAATACCATTGTCTTTTATTGTTAAAGTTCCATTGTCTTTATCAACAGTGATTTCTATTTTAAATTTATCATCACCTTTTAAGATATCATTGTCTGTCAATGACTGAAATTTTAACTTATCGATAGCATCATTGGCATTAGATATTAACTCTCTTAAAAATATTTCCTTATTTGTGTAAATCGAATGTATCATTAGATTAAGCAGTTCTTTAGTCTCTGCTTTAAAGATTTTTTCTTCTTTTCTCATCTTTCTCCTCCTTTGTTTAGCACTCCTGTAGAGTGATGGCTAATAATTTATATAATATATACCATAATTTTTTTTACTTGTCAATAAAAAATAAAAGTGAAAATATCATCTTCACTTTTATCTTTATTTCTATATATTAACTTTATATTATTCTTCAATTATGTATGCTGCGACTATTTCAGCATAATAAGCTGTATGAGGATCTCTATTTGCTCCAACAAAAGTTCCATCTACATCTTGTGGATAATCTTTTTTTACTATATCTTCAGGTAAATTTTCTAAAACTTGTTTTTGTTTATATAAAACTTTACATTCTAAAGTAATAGGTAACTCTTTTATAGCTGGAGATGATATTATATCTGAATCAACAAGAGTTAAATTGGCTTCTTTTATTTTATCTATATTTCTCCCACTTTTTGTTCCAGCTATACCAAAAACTTTTGAATCTATTTTTTCAAGTGGAATATTTATTGTAAAATTTAGTGCTTTGTCTAAAATAGCTTTTGTATATCTATTTTCTCTAATATAAGTAGTAAAAAGTACTTTATTCCACTCAATTCCTAAAGCTCCCCAACTAATAACCATAGTATTTACTTTTTCATCATCTTTTACAGTTAAAAGTACTCCCTTTGATAATGCCTTTAAAATTTTAGATGAATAATCTAAAACATCGATCTTCTTTTTAGTCATAATATCCTCCTAATTACTTCTTAAAAAAATTAACACTACTTGTATAGTATAATTTTCAATATTATTTGTCAACTTTTAAAAAAAGCTGAATATTTAATTAAAATACAGTTTTTAGTGCCATTGATAAGCATCTAAAATATAATATTGACATTATCTGTATATATGGCTATAATGAAAAAAAATTGCAACTAATACAATCTTTTATTAAGAAGAAAAAATGATTATTGGTATTGATAGATGTATTGAAAAAAGGAGTTTATATTGGTGGAGGAATACTTCCTGGTATAGATATGTCCATCAATGCTCTATATGGAAATACAGCTAAATTACCTAGAGTAAAGTTTACTACTCCTAGTAGTGTTTTAGGTACTGATACTATGAAACAAATACAAGCTGCAATATTCTTTGGTTATGCAGGACAAAGAAAACATATCATTAAGAAAATTAATGAAGAATTAGGAGAAGAAACTTTTGTTCTAGCAACTGGTGGTTTAGGAAGAATTTTATCGGCTGAAATTGATGAATATGATGCTAACTTAAGTTTAAAAGGTTTATACACACTATATATGTTAAATAAATAAGTTATTCATAAAGAAAGGGGAGATTTTTATGGGTATTTTTGATGAAAAAATAGTAGAGAATTTAAAAGTTCACAAATATGAACCACCAAGACATATAGTTGATTTTCATGTCGCTGGTTTTGCTTATTATGATGGTTTAGATGTTATAAATGAACTATCTCTTGGACAAGCTGTTACTCTAGTAGTAGAAACAGATAATCCTTATGACAATGAAGCTGTTGCTATCTATTATAAGGATAAAAAACTTGGTTATGTTCCTAAAGAAAAAAATTCTTTTTTAAGTACATTGCTTTATTACGGATATGGAGATATATTAGAAGCAAGAATTCAATATGTAAATGTAGAAAACCATCCAGAAAGACAATTTAGAGTAGTTGTAAAAATAAAGGATAATAGAAAACAATAATTACACTATAAAGGTGCTGTTACAAAGTGAGCTGCACCTTTTTTATAAATAACGAGGTACAAATATGAATAATTTAGATTTTACATTAATATGTGCTGTAACATTTTTTAGTAAAAAAAGAAAAACTCCACCTAATTTAACTAATGGAAAATATAATCCTCATCTTGTTATAAAAGGTGATACTGAATATTTAGGAGTTACTTTTATAGATGGTGAAGAAGTTGTATTTGACAAAGAAATAATAGCTTGTGCTCTACCATTATATGATGGAGTAGATTATTCTGGTCTTACAGAAGGAACTAAATTTATGATAATAGAAGGTGGAAATATAGTTGGTGAAGGAATTGTTAATGAAGTTTTTCAGCATATTTCTACTAAAGAATTAAAAAAATATAAAAAATAAGGGCTGTTACAAGTTAACAAAAAGTAAAAAATAGTTCGTTACTGAGTAAATTTCTTAACGATAAAAAATCAAG
>OGGI01001149.1_pt1 | contig 20556 bp, 17 predicted proteins | sample 1571051 | NCBI WGS metagenome assembly OGGI01 (sample SAMEA2582075, study PRJEB24529) | metagenome | biome: Human gut stool | place: China | collected 2011 | reverse complement strand
TACTGTTGTAGTACCATCATTGCCTACTGTAATTTGACTACCTGATGGAAGATTATCCTTATTGGCATCAGTTACATTAGTCTTGACTTGGTCTTTTTCACTATCAGTCAAATGACTTGGATCTGCCACCGGTACCTTCTTGTCTGGAACACTTGGAGTAGTCTTATCTGCGTCGTTTTCTGGACGTACCAAATCGCTACCTTTGATTGTATCAGTTGACTTATCTGGGTAAGTTACTGTAGCTGTTCCGTCAGCACCTACTGTAACAACTGTGCCATCTGGGAAGTTACCCTTATTAGCGTCTTCCACATTCTTCTTAACTTGATCTTTTTCAGTTTCAGTTAAGTTGCTGGTATTTGCTACTGGTACCTTCTTTTCTGGAACATTTGGTGTGATCTTATCAGTGTCGGTTGGCTTCACACCATTAAGAGCAGACCATGCCTTATTTTTGTCATCAGTAAGCTTTTCTACCGTCGCTTGATCTGCATAGGTACCATTACTTTTGTCAATTATATTACTTACTGCATTTGTCGTATTGTCATAAGTTGATTTTGTATCTGAATCAGCATATTGATACCGATCTGAAGTCTTAGTTGTATCGACTTTATGATCAGTAAACTTGCCATCAGAATCATACTGTCCGATACTATTACCAAGATTTTTCATAGCATCGTTTAAGGGATTTCCTTCCTTAATAATGTTGTTTAAAGCATCAGAGTCTGTAATGTTATTTTGAATTTTATTACGCAAAACATTAATTTGAGCATTATTTAAATATTCAGTATGAATCTGACCCATAGCAGTATTGGCAGGAACCCAATTAGGAATAATATCTTTAGGGTTTAATAGTGCACCAGCTGGATTCAGTGCTCTCTGCTCACCATATAAGCTAGAAAACATGCTATAGTAGCCATTCTGATAAGAATAAATATTAGCTGAGATTCCTGAGAATTGTTGATTTTTCGGACTTGTAATTAAACCTATTTCATAAGAGTCTGTGTGTTGCGTAGTAAAGGAAATAACATAAGAAGAATATTGTGCTCGATCAATAAAAATGTTAGTTGCGTCACCTTGTGACTTAAATTCCATTGCTTGGTTAAAGTTATCACTGTTAAATACGCCCTCAGAAATAGCTACACCGTTTAACCTATGCCCCAGTGTGTCATAAATGATTGGGTCTTCATATTTTGCACCGTCAACTACATTTTCATTTGCAATTTTAAAAGTACTAAAATGAAAGTCATGATCACCACCTAGATAAGGGGACCCATCATATGCATTATTATATTCATCATTATCTTTAAAGTAAGTCTGCCATAAGTTCCTAGCACCAGTATTAGTAGCAGTAGTGAAATAGTATGGGCCTTGCAAATATTTATTGTTATAAGCTGGCATGGTTTCACTATTAATTAAACCAGTATTTGGATCAACATCTGTGTTAGGATTAAACGAAAACTTCACTTCAGCTGGTGGATTTTGTACTGTAATGTCAGTAGATCTATTACTACCGGGCTTAAATGTATGAGATAAAAATGTTTGATTAGGATCACTAATTACGTCCATGTCAACATTACCATCGATTTGGTAGTCAGAAGTGAGAGCAATACCAAATTTTGCAGAAGTTAACCCACTTAAGTTACTGCCAACATTTTGTAATCCCTTATGAGGGAAGAAAACAACAGTCCAACGGGTCTTACCATTTCCTAAATCTTTTTTAGAAATATTGATATTATTTTTAGTATCTTCAGCTGTCGTTGCCTTTTGAAAAAGAGCAGTACCATTAGCTTGAATATCAGCAGCACGGTAAACGTAGTCATTACCATAAATAGTTACAATCTTGTAATAATTTTCATCTTTACCTTTATAGATATTAGAACTGTAGTTATCTGAAGAAGTTAGATTAGTCTTATTGGCCAATTCTTGATTTTCTTTAGCTGGCTGAGTATTAATGTTATTTCGATTTACTATACCTGCTGCATTACGATCATAACCTGTTGTTGTACTTGTTGCCATTCTCATTGCTGGAGCTGCAGATGTATTTGCATTACTTTCCACAGGAGCACTTACTTCTGGTGTATCTGATTTAAGTGTAGCGTTTTCTGTACTAGGAGCTTTATTTTCTGCAGATACATTACTTTCTGTATTTGAAGTTACATTTTGAACAGAGTCTGCAGCTTCGTTAGAACTATTCTCATTTTTCTGATTGTTTCTTAAAGTAACAACATTAGACGTTTCCGAAGTTTGGTCATTACTAATAGTAGTAGCAATCGTATTTGACACAGTATCTGCCTTAGTATTAACTATGCTTAAGTTAGAGCTTAATATTATACCAAAGATTTCGCACCAATAAAAACAGATGCTGTTTTCCCTGAAACCTTTTTAATAGCATATCTTCTTTTCTCTTTGAAATCTATTCGATTCTTCTTCATAAAAAGTTCCTCCCAAAATAAACTCAAATAAAAAATAAAACGTTTTATCACATATAATTTAACACAATATTGACAATAATTCTAAATTTTCAATAAATTAATTACATTTTAATTTAAGATTGTTTGCAAATTCTTAAACGGTATCTTCTTTTTATACATGGTATAATTTATATTATAAAACTATTCCTTTATTTAGGAGGGGTATTTCTATGAAATCAAAAAATATTATTAAAATTGTAACAGGAACTATTATAGCCACCACTATTATTAGTCCCGTTGTTCCTGTTATACAGAATATTTCTGTACTTGCAGATACAACTAATTCAAATTCTAGTAACTCAAATACACACACTCTAAATTCTGCATACGTAGTCTACGGGTCTGGAGTCTCATCAGATATCTACTCAAGTTTAAATGATGTTTTACAAACAGATTCTTCATTTAAAACTATGACGGCAACAGCAGACGATTACCGTAAATATATTAATAATAATAGTAATACAACTAACGCTGCTATGATTAGTTCTGTTGCTATCGCTCCTGGTGATCCAGGGTCTGGAGTTAAAGTTAATATAAAGAATTATAATGGTGAAAATAATATCACTGAGGTTACTGCTCAGCAATATGCTATGGTTGCTCAAATGGCTGGTGTAACTGATGTAAGTATTGTCGTCACTGCTAACCGAGCTGTATCTGGTGAATCTGCTTTAACAGGTGTTTATAAAGCTTTAGCTACTGACGGTGTAAATATCAATTCTGAAAACACTTCTGCTGCAAATAACGTTTTAGATGCTACTCAATCTGCTATTGATGCTAATAAAGATGATAAAAGTTATCCTGGAAAATTAATGGCAGCTGTAGGTGATGTTTCAAAACAAATTGCTCAGCAAAAACAAGATGATTCTAGTAACTTAGCGACTAAACAAGACATCCAAGATATGTTAAATAAAGCTCTAGAAAAACGTGGCATAGCCGATACAACTAATCAAACTCAGATTACACAAATTGTTAATGCTTTAGTAGTATTTCAAAATGCTCCTATTTCATCAAGTAAAACTTACGTAAATACTGTTGATGATACGATTAATAATGTAAAAAACTCAACTGGTAACTTGATGAATAAAGCAAAAAATTGGGCTAATAGTGAAAAATTTGGTCAAACAGCTGAAGAAGCTAAGGGCTGGTTCGCTAAATTCACTGATTGGATAAAAGGTATTTTTGGACAAAAATCTGATAATTCCACAGACACAGATACTAACACTAACGAATCAAGTAATACGATTTCATCCTCTGACACTTCTAGTGTTGTAGATGATAGCTCCAGTAACGAAAATACTGATACAAATAATTCTGAGAATTGGTGGACACAATTTACCAATTAGATAAAGGGATTATTTGGACAAAACAATAACTAATTTGGAGGTTTTCATGAACACAACAGTTCTTACCGAGCTTATTAATCAATACGGTTACTTGGCAATTGCACTGCTGATTGCTCTTGAAAATATTTTCCCCCCTATTCCATCAGAAGTTATTTTAACCTTTGCTGGTTTTTTGACTTTAAATAGCGAATTACACATTCTAGGGGTAATAGTTGCATCTACCATTGGAGCTGTTTTAGGTGCTTTAATACTATATCTAGCCGGGTATCTACTTTCAGCTGAACGTCTGGAAAAAATATTATCTGGAAAAGTTGGACAATTACTTCACTTTAACGATAAAGATATAGCCAAGTCTATTAGTTTCTTCAAAAAACATGGTAGTAAAGCAATCTTTTTTGGTAGACTAGTTCCTGTAATTAGAAGTCTAATCTCTATTCCAGCTGGAATGACACATTTCGATTGTAAAAAATTTATTGTTCTTTCCTTTTTAGGAACAGCTATTTGGAATACTATTTTAATTTGCTCTGGACACTATCTTGGAGCATCTTGGGAAAAAATTCTTACAGTTTTTGATTCTTTTACTACAATAATTGTTATTCTCTTAGGCTTAACAATTATTAGCTATTACTTCATCAAATTAAGAAAGGCAAAATAATATAGGATTGAGATTTTGAAAAATTCATAATCTCAATCCTATTGTTTTATATAATTAAATTTTATTATTTATTCATTAATGCTTCTACATCACAACAAATCATATATTCTTCATCTGTTGGAATACGCATTACTGTAATACTTGAATCTTTTCCAGAAACAATACCTTCTGTCCCGCGTTTAGCATTTTCTTCTTTATCAATCGTTACTCCTAGGAAAGATAGTTCATTCATTATTGCTTCTCGAGTTTCTGGAGAATTTTCTCCAATACCAGCTGTAAAGACGATACCGTCAATTCCCTTCATTTCCATGTAATACTGACCAATATATTTGACAATATCATTGTAGAATAACTTAATGGCTAATTCTGCTCTCTTATTGTTTTTAGCTGCAGCTGCTTCAACATCGCGCATATCCAAAGATACACCAGACACACCTAAAAATCCTGACTCTTTGTTCAACATATACAAAATTTCAGAAACAGATTTCACTTTTAACTTCTTCATCATATATGCTACTAAAGAAACGTCCACATCACCTGAACGTGTTGCCATTTGAATACCAGTTAATGGAGTAAAGCCCATTGAAGTATCGAATGATTTACCATTCTTTACCGCAGTAATTGAAGCCCCTGCACCTAAATGACAAGTTACTAACTTCAAGTCTTCAACAGGTTTACCCATTAATTCTGCAGCACGTAAAGATACATAACGATGACTTATACCATGTGCTCCGTAACGTCTTACACCATATTCTTTATACCAATCATATGGTGTACTGTATATAAAGTTTTCTTCTGGTAATGTTTGATGGAATGCTGTATCAAAAGCAACTACACTCAAAGCATTTGGAAGTAACTTTTTGAAGACTTTAATACCAACCAAGTTAGCAGGATTATGTAATGGAGCTAATTCAATAATATCTTCAATCTTCTTAATTACATTACCATCTACAGGAACAGATTTCTTGAAATATTCACCACCAGCAACTACACGATGACCTACCGCACTAATTTCGTTAAGATCAGTTACTATATCTAGTTTCTTTAATAATTGTAGCAATAAATCAACCGCAACAGTATGATCTTTTATTGCTTGAACCTCACGATGTTTTTTCTTATCTCCATATTTAATTGTAATAATCGAATCATCTAACCCTATTCGTTCAATAAGGCCACTAGCCAAAACATTTTTAGATGGGGATTCAAATAATTTGAATTTTAAACTAGAACTTCCAGAATTAATTACAATAATTTTTCTCATAAAACTCACTCTCGTTTCTTCAACTAATTACATTGTATATAATATTATTTATTTAAAGCGATTTCAAGTGCATATAAATAATCATTTAAGCGGTTTTATACATAAAGGATTTCCCCAACCTCTAGAGTTACTAGGTATATCTTTAATAATTACACTATTTCTTTCAACTACTACATTATCTCCTATTGTTACTCCTCCACCAATCACAACATCATCTTCAATGACGACATTATTTCCAATAGTTATTGGAAGATCTTTAACCCAATGATTTGCACGATACTGAGGATTTTCTGCATGCTTAGAAGTAAATATACCTACATTATTTCCGATTTGAACATTATTTCCTAAAAAAACATCATTACAATCTATTAATTTAAATCCCTTACCTATCGAAACATTATCCTCAACATGAAAATTAAAGCCAAATTCACAAATAAAACCTGATTTAAATACGAAATTTTCTCCATAACTTCCTAATAAATCTAAGATTAAATTTCGATCTGCTTCTCCTTTCATTTGATAATCACTATTATATTTACGACAATTAGTAAAAGCATAATTTCTTGCATTATCTATGTCTTCATCAAAATCGTAGTATAAATTTCCTTGATTTGTTATCTTCTTTATCTTTCCTATGTCAAAATTTTTCATCGTATAAACCTCAAAATTTCTCGAATAAAAAAAGGTTGTCCCAAAAAAGATCAACCTTTCTTTAGTATTAAGTTTATCCATATCCTCGTTAAAAGCAACTGTGTATTTTACCACATGCCTATAACTTTCATCCAAAGTGTTCCTACAACCATCCACAAAACGATGTAGATAATTCCTAAGAAAGCATTCATTTGCCACCATTTAGATTGTGTTACATAACCAGAGCCAAACAATACTGGTGCTGGACCTGAAGCATAGTGTGTTGTAGATGCACAAAGATTACCAAAGAATCCCAACATCAAAGCTGCTAACATTCCTGGAACACCAGCAGATACAGCTACACCTAACAAAGCTCCGTACATCGCACTGATATGTGCTGTTGAAGATGCAAATAAGTAATGGCTATAGAAAAATGCTAGAACTAAAATCAATAAGATAAAGAACCAACTAATACCATGTAATGAACCGGCAATTGTCTTACTCAACCAAGGAATAAAACCTAATTCATTTAATTGGCTAGCCATCATTACTAAAACTGAGAACCATGTCAATGTGTTCCAAGCACCACTTTCATTTAAAATATCTTTCCAAGTTAAGACACCTGTAATCAACAATAAGGAAAGTGCCATGAAGGCTGTTAAAGTAGCATCAATCTTTAATGTACTACCTAAGACCCACAATAATAATGCGAAAATAAAGATTCCGATCATTACTTTTTCAGGAACTGTTATTTTACCCATTTTTTCTAATTCTGAATCTGCCCATTCCTTAGCATTTGGAGTCTCTTTTATTTCAGGTGGATAAAGCTTGTAAATAATAAATGGAATGATAATTAATGACAATAAACCTGGAACTAATCCAGCTAAGAACCAATCCATCCATTGAAGATGCACACCATTACTCTTAGCTAAAGTTTGAACTAAAGGATTTCCGGCCATCGCTGTCATAAACATTGCTGAAGTAATCATATTACCATGGTATTCAGCAAAAATTAGAAATGAACCGATTTTTCTTTCTGTTTTCTTCTTAGGATCTGAGTCAAATTCTTTGGCTAATGATTCAATAATTGGGTACATGATACCACCTGCACGTGCTGTGTTAGAAGGCATTGCTGGTGCTAAAATCAAATCTACCCCGATTAATGAATAAGCCAATCCTAAAGTACGTTTACCGAATAACTTAACAAATATCAAGGCAATTCTTCTACCCAATCCTGTTTTAATAAAGCCACGGGCGATAAAGAATGCCATTGCAATCAACCAAATACTTGCATTACCAAATCCTACGATTGCCTTTTCCATTGGCACAGTTCTCGTCAAAACAACCAAAGCAAAAGCGATAATCGAAACTGCACCAATTGGTAGAGGTTGTGTAATACATGCAATAATAGTAGCAACAAACAAAGCAAACATATGCCAACCAGCAACTGAAATTGCTACTGGTCTAAGTGGAGTTGCAAACCAGATAATTAAGCCCACTATAACTGGGACTATAAACTTTTTATAATCAACTTTTTCCAATGATTTCATAAAAAATTCTCCAAACTTCTCTATGTAGGGGATTTGCTTATTTTACAAATCCTTAGAAAAAGGTCGAGATTTTACTGCTCAACCTTTATTTGTTATTTTTCTAAAAATGCTTCGCGTCCAGCTTGTATACCGAAAATAACCGTTTCTGCAATAGAGTTACCACCGATACGATTATTGCCGTGTAAACCACCTGCAACTTCTCCAGCAGCTAAGAGACCAGGAATTATATCACCATTTCCATCTATAACTCTTGTACGACTGTCAATATGGATTCCACCCATTGTATAATGGATAGCAGGTGCAATATGAATAGCGTAGTACGGAGCTTCACTAATCTTTCTTTCCATTCCTGTTTTACGATCAAAATCAGTATCTTTACCAGCAGCAACCATTTGATTCCAGTTGTTAACTGTTGTTTCTAATTTATCTGCAGGAACATTAATCTTTTCTGCTAATTCTTTCAAATCAGATCCATGTTCTACCAATCCGATACTATCGTAGAATTCAATAGCTTTTACTCGACTGCGAATATCTTTATCAAAAATTAAGTATGCACTGTGTTCTGGTAAAGCAGTAATAGCGTTAGAAACAACTTTTCTTGTATTAAGTTCATTTACAAAACGTTGTCCTTCACCATTTACTAAAATACCACCTTCACCACGAACAGCTTCACCAATTAAGAAGGCATGTGGTGTATCTTGTTGTACAGTTGGATGCACTTGAATTAAATTCATTTGTACAACTTGGGCACCTAATTCTTCAGCTAACTTAATGCCATCTCCAGTAGCTCCGGGATGGTTAGTTGTCTTGTAGCTAGCTAAATCTGGACGATATTTCTTGATAATATCTTGAGCAGCACCAAAACCACCTGTAGCTAATAATACTGTTTTGGCATTAATTACTTTTTCACCTTCGCTAGTTTTTACAGTCACACCATTTACTCGACCATTTTCTTTATTAACTTTTGTAACAGTTACATTATTGAAAACTGGTAAATTTTCATCTTGAGCAATCTTTAATAGGTTCTTTATCAAGAAAGCCCCAATTGGTGCCATGCTAGATGGGCGATGAGTTCTCATTTTACTCATACCACCAGTGAAAGTTAGTTCGTCTAATTCAATTCCATGATCTTTTAGCCAGTCGATTGCAAGAGCTGAATGACTAGTGAAATATTTTAATAATTCTGGATCATTTAACTTTCCACCACCTTTATAAGTTTCCTTATAAAAGTCATCCATATTATCAACAATTCCGTGATGCAATTGAATGTTAGTTTCAGCAGCATTCATTCCTGAAGAAGCACGATTAGTATTACCACCGAATTTTTCCATTTTTTCTAAAACAACTGGCTTCAAACCTGATTCATGTGCTTGAATAGCTGCTGTTAAGCCTGTACTACCAGAACCTACGATCACAACATCATAACTACTTTGTAATTTTGAAATATCCCATGGTTCAAAAATAAATTTTTCAGCCATTATATATCCTCCTAAAAGTTTATCGATCGATATTTGTCATCTTCAATGGATCTACCCATTCATCAAATTGTTCAGGAGTTACCTTACCTGATGCAATTGCAGCTTCACGCAAAGTTGTTCCTTCTTTATCTGCCTTTTGAGCAATCTTAGCACTGTCATGGTATCCAATATGTGGAGATAGAGCTGTAACTGTCATCAAGGAATTATCTACTAATTCTTTCATGCGATCTTTGTTAACAGTTAAGCCACTAATCATCTTATCTGCGAATCCTCTCATTGTTCCTGCTAATAAGTCAGCTGATTCCAAGAAAGCTTCAATTAATACTGGCTTGTAAACATTCATTTCAAAATTACCTTGAGAAGAAGCCATACCAACTACAACATCATTACCTGTAACACGAACTGCAGCCATAGTAATTGCTTCTGCTTGAGTTGGGTTTACTTTACCAGGCATAATGGAAGATCCTGGTTCATTTGCTGGGATATTCAATTCATCATATCCTGCACGTGGACCTGAAGCTAAGAAACGTACATCATTAGCAATCTTCATCAAGTCGTCTGCTAAAGTCTTCATTGCTCCATGAACTACATTTAAGTTAGAGTGATGAGATAATCCATAGAATTTATTACTTTTAGCTGTAAATTCATGTCCGTATACTTTACCAACTTTTTCAGCAATTACATCAGCAAATCCAGGAGCAGCATTCAAACCAGTTCCTACTGCAGTACCACCCATTGCTAATTCTAAAAGTGTACCGTCTAATTGTTTTAAGTATTCAAGATCATGTTCTAGAGCTGATACCCAGCCAGATACTTCTTGACCAAAAGTTAATGGTGTAGCATCTTGTAAATGAGTACGTCCAATCTTAACTACTCTCCAATATTTTTCTTGTTTTTTCTTTAATTCATCAATCAAATGTTGTGCAGATTCTTCCAACTTAGCTACTGCATCTGCAGCTACAATATTCATTGCTGTTGGGAAAATATCATTAGAACTTTGACCTTTATTAACATCATCGTTAGGTAAAATTTCAAGTTCAGGATTTAATTTTGCAGCTTGATGAGCTACTACTTCATTACAGTTCATATTTGTTTGAGTACCAGAACCTGTTTGATAAACTTTTAATGGAAAATCTTTACGAAGATCTTCATCACTTAAAGCAAGTAAAGTATCGATACTTTCAACAATTAACTTTCCCTTTGCTTCACTAATCTGGTTTAATTCCATATTTGATTGTGCAGCTGCCTTTTTAATTTGAAGTAAAGCACGAATTATTTCAATTGGCATAAAGCGTCCTGTTGGAAAATTGTTACGACTACGTTCTGTTTGTGGTCCCCAGAGTGCAGTCTTAGGAATCTTTACTTCTCCTAATGTATCTTCTTCAATGCGAAATTCTGACATAATTAATCCACTCCTTAAGTAAATATTAAGAAATCACTTTCAATGTTAATGATACAATTCACATATTCATATAGTCAAATATTATATAATCTATAAAATATTTTTATATGTAGCTCAAAAACACTTATAAATAAAGCATTTATAATTTGAGGAGTTAATTATGAATATTCGTTTTTACAAAAAATAATTTGTTCTATTTTGCACAAATTAATAAATTTTCTTAAAATAATCTTTAACCACTTTATCATTATTTTGTGCTATACTTTTTGTAAATGATAGTAAAGGAGACATTTTATGCGTTTTGTTTTAAGAGGAATTTGGTTAGTACTTGCAATTTTCTTTTTTGTCTTAGGATTAGTCGGTCTAGCTTTACCAGTAATCCCTCAAGTACCATTCTTTCTTTTATCAATTTACTTTACGTCTAAGTTTTCTCCTAGATTCCATAACTGGATTTCAAACAATAGATTGTACAAGAAGTATTTATTGCCATTAAAGAATGCTATTAAGAGTGAAAAAGAAGTTGTCAAAGATAAATCTAAACAAGTTTGGTATAAAGTATTAATGACCAAACTAGGATTTATTCGTTAAAAAAAAGAGATCTACTTTAATCTTACGAGCGATTAAAGTAGATCTCTTTTTATTTATTAATCTTTTAATACATCATTTAATGCTTCTGTCATTGTTGGATGAGTGTAAATTTGATCTCTTAACATTGTATATGGTAATTTAGCTTTCATCGCCAACGCAATTAAATTAATTACTTCATATGATTCTTCACCGTAAATTGTCGCACCTAAAATTTCTTCTGTATCTGGATCTACTAAGATTTTATACATTCCACGAGTATTTCCTATTACTTTAGCCTTTGGAATGGAAGTAGCTGCCAATTTAAATAGCTTATACTCAATTTCCTTATTTTTAGCTTCCACTTCATTTAAACCTACTCTGGATAATGCTGGTGTAATAAAAACGCTATAAGGTACTAAATTTCTATCACTAACTTTTCTTTTACCTTTTCCATATAGTTGGTCAAAAATGATTCTAAAATCATCTAGAGAAATATAAGTAAATTGAGGTCCACCTTTAACATCGCCAATTGCCCATACATTTTCTGCAGTTGTTCTTAAATAATCATCAACTTTAATTGCTCCACGTTCATCTAGTTCAATATCAGTATTTTCTAATCCTAGACCTTCAGTTACTGGCTTTCTTCCAGTTGCTACTAATAATTTATCGGCTTTAACAGTTTGCTTTTTACCATTAATTTCGTAAATGATTTCCACTTTATCAGATAAATCCTTAACTTCTACAACTTTTACTCCTAATTTAAATTCAATCCCATCTTGACTTAAGTCATTGAAAAGCATTTCTGATATATCATCATCTTCACGCTTTAAAAACTTTTCGTTAGTGTCTAAAACTGTTACTTTAGCCCCATAACGAGCAAACATTGAAGCAAATTCCATACCAATATACCCAGCACCTAAAATTACTAATTCATTTGGTAAGGAATTTTGATCCATAGCTGCTGTTGAATCTAAAATATACTTACTTTCTTTCAAACCTTTAACTTGTGGAATTATCGGAGTAGCTCCAGTATTAATAAAAATTCTTTCTCCCTTAACCTCAGTCCTTTCACCACTATCCAAAACAATTTCAATCGTATGATTATCAATAAACTTAGCTGTTCCATCTAAAACAGTTGCCGTTTCTTCATCTGCAACCATATGATAATTTTTATTTCTCAATACAGTCGTCATTTCATCCTTTTCCTTAACTGCATCTTCAAAATTAATTCCACGTTGAGCATTAATGATCATGTTTTTCGATGGTAAACAAGCAATATTAATACATGTCCCACCATACATTTTCTTAGATTTCTCCACTACTAAGACTGATTCACCTTTAGCAGCTAAATTCTTGGCTAAAGTTTTTCCACCTTTTCCAAATCCAATGACTATATTTTTAAATTCTTGCATTTAATATCCTCACTTTCCAGTTTAAATTCAACCAAATTGTAGCACATACATTTTTATTTTACTAATAAAAAGTAAGTATAAAATGATAAAAAATGACAAATCATGTTTCCTTAAAAACACAATTTGTCATTTTTCCACTATTAACTAATTCTTACAAATCCACTAATGCTTGTGCTCTTTGCAATTCTAAAGCTCTAACATCTCTTGGTAAGAATCTTCTAATCTCGTCTTCATTATATCCAACTTGAAGTCTCTTACTATCCATCATGATAGGTCTTCTAAGCAAACCAGGATTCTTTTGAATTAATGTATAAAGTTTTTGTAATGGTAATTCATCTAAATCAATATCTAAATCTTGAAAAATCTTAGAACGTTTAGAAATAATTTCTTCAGTTCCATCTTCTGTCATTTGTAAAATTTGTTTAATTTCATCAACATTTAAAGGGTTAGAAAAAATATTTCTTTCTTCAAATGGAATATTATGTTCTTCTAGCCATGCACGAGCCTTACGACAAGATGTGCAACTTGGTGATGTATAAAGTGTAACCATCTATGAAACGCCTCTTTTCTAAATTAAGGACCTACCTCAATGTACTACAATATAATTAACCACATATTTATTCTACTACATATTGTTCAAAAAATAAATATCTTTTACAAAAAATATTAATTAACTTTTTGTAAACAATTATCATGTTTATATTAATGTAATTATATCAAATATTTTTAGTCTCAAATACCTATATATATATACTTATATAAAAGTTAAGTTTTTATTTATTTAGTCAATCTATCCCAAATTACAACTTGACCTTCTTTAAGTGACTTTTGTACATCAATAATCCTTTGATTAGAACTTCCTCTAAATTGCAAAGTTAAATCCATCAAATCTTGTTCAAATCTACCATCAACTAAAATATCTAAATTATATAATAATTCTAACTTATCTTCAGATTCTTTCATCAATTCATCCCAAGTATATCCTGACCAAGACCAGATATCTTTTTCATGACCATACTCTTTTCTTATTCTTTTGACTAATCTCAAACAAACCTGTGTATTTAAAAATGGTTCTCCACCTAATAAAGTTAATCCTTGACAATAGCTCTCGCCTAAATCTTTAATAATTCGATCTTCAAGTTCTTGGGTATATGGGGTTCCATAATTAAAATTCTGAGCAGCTTTATTATAGCAACCTGGGCAAGCAAACATACATCCACTGACATATAAACTACATCTAATCCCTTCACCATCAACAAAATTAAATGGTTTATAATCTGCAATCTTCATTTGACTTAAATTACTTGCTAACCATTCTTTAGGTTGTGGATTACGAGGGCCTCTTTTTCGTCTTCTTTGCTTATTTTTTGATTCACTATTATCTACTTTAAAATCATCCTTATTAACAAAGACTGTATCTCCACCAACACTTATACGAATCGAATCATTATTGTTCATCTTCTGCCATTCCATTCATTAAATTTTTAGCACGTGATGCTATTTCAACGTGACGACCATGTACCATTGGTCTTTGTAGAGGATTACCTAAGTAACCACAAGTTCTCTTTACACAATCACATGTCTTAGGATCATGATTACCACACTTAGGACATTCAAAACCACGTGCTGTTGGTTTAAATTCACCTTGGAATCCACATTTATAACATTTATCAATTGGAGTATTAGTTCCTAAATAACCTATCTTATCATAAGCCCAGTCCCACACAGCCTCGAGTGCCTTAGGATTTTGTCTCAAATTAGGATATTCGCAATAATGGATGAAGCCACCAGAAGCATACTTAGGATAATCCATTTCAAAAGTCAATTTTTCAAATGGAGATGGATGCTTTCTTACATCATAGTGGAAACTATTTGTATAGTATTCTTTGTCTGTAATATCCTTTACCTTACCAAATCTTTCTGTATCTAATTTGCAGAAACGATCTGTCAATGATTCACTTGGAGTTGAATAAACACTAAAGTGATAATTATATTCCTTAGACCAAGCTTTGCATCTTAAGTTTAGCTCTTTAACAATTTGTAAAGTAAAGTCATGAGCTTCTTGATTATTTTCCCAATCAGGACCATAGAAACTTGTTCCGACTTCATACAAACCAATGTATCCCAAAGAAACTGTTGCTCTACCATTTTTGAAAAGTTCATCTACATTTCCATCTGGTTTTAATCTCTTGCCGAAAGCACCAAATTGATACAAAATAGGTGCATTTTCAGGACTAGCATCCAATACTCGTTTAACCTTGAAAACTAAAGCGGATTTAGCAACTTGCATTTCCTCATCAAAAATTTGCCAAAATAGATCTTTATCTCCATTAGCTTTTAAAGCTATTCTTGGTAAATTAACTGTTACTACCCCTAAATTCATCCGTCCAGAGTTAACTTCTTGACCATTTTCATCCTTCCAACCTTGCAAGAATGAGCGACAACCCATTGGCGCTTTGAAACTACCTGTTAACTCTTTAATCTTGTCGTACATTAAAACATCAGGATACATTCTCTTAGTAGCACATTCAACTGCCAATTCTTTGATGTCGTAGTTAGGATCTTCAGGCTTCAAATTTACACCTTTCTTGATTGTGAAAACCAACTTTGGAAAAATAGCAGTTCTCTTTTCTTTACCCAATCCAGCAATTCTAATTCTCAAAATTGATTTTTGAATTTCTCTTTCAACCCATGACGTTCCCAAGCCAAAACCTAAAGTAGTAAATGGTGTTTGACCTTGTGATGAAAATAGTGTATTAATCTCATACTCTAATGCTTGCATCGCATCATAAATATCTTTTTTAGTTCTTTTAACTGCAAAAGCCTTGATTTTATCCTCATCAGTGATAAATTCTTCACTTTCCTTCAAGTGCTTGTGATAATTCTTCATAGCAAATGGTGCTAAAACTTCATCAATTCTATCAGCAGAACAACCACCATATTGAGAAGAAGCAACGTTGGCGATGATTTGTGCCATTTGTGCTGTTGCAGTTTGAATAGAATGAGGGCTTTCCACTTCTGCATTACCAATCTTAAATCCATGGGTCAACATTTCTTTAAAGTCAATTAAGCAACAATTAGTCATGGGACTCCATGGTGTGTAGTCCAAGTCATGATAATGAATATCACCACGTAAATGAGCCTTAGCAACATGTTCAGGCATCATCTTCAAACCTAGTGTCTTTCCAACAGTTCCGGCTGTTAAATCACGCTGCGTATTAAAAACTTTACTATCCTTATTAGCATTTTCGTGAACTAAACTTGGATCCTTTCCTTGAAGTCTAGCTAGTCTTTCTGTTGGATTTATTTGTTCCTCCCATTTTTCTTCATCTTGTTTACGATATTCTATGTAAGCTTGAGCTTTATCATCTAAACCTAGCTCTTTTAACGTATCTACAAAAGCAGTTGCTACTTCCTGTGCACTTACTTCGTCTTTTCCTACTAATTTATTTAGTATTCCACTAATTACATTTTCTTGGATCTTACCCGATAAATCCATTGCATTTAGTACTAATTTTAATTTATATAAAGCAAAGGAAAATTTTACTCCATCTCTTTTAATAAAGTAACTTGGTACTTCTTTTATAACTTTTATACTATTTTTATCTGTTTTCAAATCCAACATGGTACATTTTCCTTTCTTTCATTTAATTATACTATATATATTACACGTTAACTCTACCTAATACAATATATAGTGCCAAAAAATAAAATATCACACTATATATAGTATACAATCTATTGAATAATATTTTTTTCAAACTTGCGTTATAATAGGATATATATCAATTATTGGTGGTGAGAAAATGGAATTAACTGAAATCAAAGAAAAAACTTTACAAGCACTTAATGAGTTGCTTGAACAAGCTAATTTAAAAAAAGATGATATTTTTGTACTAGGTATGAGTACTAGTGAAATACAAGGACAACATATTGGTAAACATTCAAATATTGATATCGGTCGCACAGTCGTAAATACAATCAATGATCGCCTTAAAGAAATAGGTGTACATCTTGCTGTTCAAGGTTGTGAACATTTGAATCGTGCTTTAGTTGTCGAAGAAAGTGTTGCTGAAAAGAATAATTTGGAAATTGTCACAGTTTATCCGTCTCTACATGCTGGTGGAGCTGGTCAAATCGCAGCATTTGAAGCTTTTGATAATCCAGTAGAAGTTGAACACATCACTGCAAAAGCTGGTATGGATATTGGGGATACTTCTATTGGTATGCATGTAAAATTTGTACAAATTCCCGTTAGAACAAGTGTTACTGAAATTGGCAAAGCCCATGTTACGTTCTTGCGTTCACGTCCTAAATTGATTGGTGGTCAACGCGCTAAATATACTTGGGATCCATTTAATTAATATAACAGCGTCAAACTTGATAAAAATCTAGTTTGACGCTGCGTTATTTTATCGCTCATTACGGTACGGAACACGCCATGATAACAAAACAGTGTCCGCTACCATTTAGTGAAAAGTTAGACTGGCAAGTTTACTGTGTTCCCAGAATTCCTAATTTCAAACCATTAAGAAACGATAGTTTTAGGTTAGGTTAAGTTAGGATAGTTCAAGCCATAACTCTATTAAGAGTTATCACGTAATTTAACATGAATTTCTTGTATAATTTTTTCTAAATTTAAATAAAAGATCTACCAGATAATTATCTGATAGATCTTTTATTAAATTTATGCTGAATATTTGACAAAAATTCTCCCCCACAGTATGGGGAACACATTCTTATCCTTCAAAGTATTAGAAAAGGTAAGCTATTATTTATATAGTAGAATCATTATCACAATAAACCACATATAATCCACGTTATATTTTAACACAATGTAGTAATAAAAAAATCCTATTACTAATTAAACGTAGAGTTATCTTTTCATATTTATGATAATTGCCCTGGTAAGATTTTCTTTTCCTTTGTTGGAAAATTAGTGTCAAATTTTTCAACTTCTGCATCTTCAACAATATATCCTTCTGGATCCTTAAAAGTACCAATTATTCCAGAAAGATAACCTGATTGTAATTCCTTTACCATGAAAAATGGAATTTCTTCATTTCGAGGAAAAGGATCATAGTAAATATTCATAGAATGTCCACTTACAAATCCAAATTTTCGATAATACTTTGGATCTCCAGTAATTACTAATGCACCACAACCAAGTTTTTTTGCTTTACCCATTGTAAATTTAATCAATTTACTACCATACCCTTTCCCTTGATATTTTGGTAACACACTAACAGGACCAAATGTCATAACTGGAACAAATTCCCCATTATCACACTGTATTTTAGAATTACAATACATAATATGGGCAATCACTTCTCCATCTTTTTCAACAACATAATCCAATTCTTTTACAAAATCAGAACGTTTTCTAAATTTATGAAGAATATAATGTTCAGAACATCCAGGATGATATTTATTCCAAAAAGCTTCTCTTGTAAGATTCTCTACTTGTTTCCATTCTTCTTTATTTTCCAAACGAATTATAATATTATTTTCCATAGAATGCGATTTCACCTCTAAAAATTTTATTAATTAACACTACACATAATAACATTTAACTGTTTAATTTTTGATACTAAGTAATAATTTAATTTTTTATACTTTCTAGTGGTTCATAAAAAGACGGCACTAAACCTCGTTAATATTGAGCTTAGTGCCATCTATTATAACTATTTTAAGAAAAAATTTCGTTACTTAATGTATCACATCAATTTTTTAACGTTTTCGAATAATCTCCCATACTCCAAGAATAGACGTCAAAAGTAATCCAATAATCGAGTAAATGGTCCCTGCTTTATTTCCAGTTTGTGGAAGCTTATTTTGAAAGGCCTTAGACTTAGTATCCATATTTTTTAATTCAGGTGTAGCTGTCTTTCCTTTTGCGTTTGTGATATTTTTTGGAGTTGGACTAGTTGTAGAAGTTTCTGGAGTTGGATCATCTGTCACTTCTTCTGATTCTTCTACTATTGCTGGTTCATCTGCTCGATAGTAGATATCTACCACTGCGTCCAAACTTTCTGAAGTTACTTCTACTTCATCTACTGTACCTGGAATTGCTGTGTAGCCTTCTTGTTCTGGGGCTGTAAAGCTTTCCCAACGACCTACGGTCCATGGTCCATATTTCTTCTCTTCGCTGCCTGCTACACTCGTGTACTTCCTTTCCAAAGTTACTGGTTGTCTTGTTGTTTGAACTTCACCATTTGGCAAGTGTACATTGATTGTTCGCGTAATTGTCTTTTCTTCTTTCCCTTCTACTATTGCTGGTTCATCTGCTCGATAGTAGATGTCTACCACTGCGTCCAAACTTTCTGAAGTTACTTCTACTTCATCTACTGTGCCTGGAATTACTGTGTAGCCTTCTTGTTCTGGAGCTGTAAAACTTTCCCAACGACCTACGGTCCATGGTCCATACTTCTTCTCGTCGCTGCCTGCTACACTCGTGTACTTCCTTTCCAAAGTTACTGGTTGTTTTGTTGTTTGAACTTCACCATTTGGCAAGTGTACATTGATTGTTCGCGTGATTGTCTTTTCTTCTTTTTCTTCTATAGGTTTTGGATCATCATCCAATATATATCGATACTTCTCTTTAATTAAGAATCCATCGTATCCTATTAATTTTATATCTCCCTTTGCGAACTTCTTTTCATATTCTTCGTATTTTGGTTCATATAAATGGTAAAGTTCATCATATTTTTCTTCAGGAATATCTGTAAATTCTCCACTAATTCTTTGAACTGGAGGATTAACATATGAAGTGTCTATAGTTTCATCTTCCATAAATAAATTAACAGTTCGTGAAATTCCTGGAATAACTGGTGATTTTGCCCCTGGGATTGGTGGAACATCAATTGCTTTAAAGTTTATCAGTGGTAAATCATCATTCTCTGACTCTATTTCATAATAAAGAGTATCCATACTTTCATAAGGAAGTATTTCTTCATCACCATTAGGCTTAACAATCGTTACTTCTCGAACAATAACATAGTAAGTTACAACATTATCTCCATCCTCTGCTTTTCTTGAATCACTTTCTTTAGGTTGATAACTGAAAACAGTTGGCTGAGATTGAACTTTTTCTACTTCTGAAGTAGGAGTATTATTATCTAATTCTACTGAAGCATCACTCATTGTGGTGATTTCCTGAACTTTTTCTGGAACTGTTTCTGAAGAAACAACATTATTTTGTTGATCTATTTCAGATACATTCAAGGTAGTTTTATCGATTGTTGTGTCAGTTCCTTTAGTTTCTTTTGTTATTACCTCTGAAGAAGTATTTATTGATTTTTCCTCGGTTATATTATTATTTGGAACTTTCTCCTTAACTTTTGAAACGCTTTCATTTTTTTGGAATAAAATTGTCTGCTGATACAGTAGTTCCACTGATAAATAACATTGTTCCCCCCAATAAAACAGAAACAACGCCAACAGTCAATTTACGAATAGCCCATCTCTGTTTGTAATTTGTAGCTAATATCCTATTTTTCTTTGATAACATAGTAATCACCTCTTTTATTATGGCTTGCTTTTTATCACTTACTTAATCCTTATATGGTTACCCTTTCTATCTTAATTATACTTGAATCTTTCATGTTTAATCAACTACTAAAAATTATTTTCCGTTAATTATTATAATTATTTTCTAAATTTCTTTTTAACCTATATATCATGATAAATTTTTTATAACTAAAAATAATTAACATATCTATACTATTTTTCTTCTATAATCATAACCACCCGTAAAACGGGTGGTTTGCTCCACGGCTATAAGCCGTTAA
>OGGI01001108.1_pt1 | contig 21200 bp, 14 predicted proteins | sample 1571051 | NCBI WGS metagenome assembly OGGI01 (sample SAMEA2582075, study PRJEB24529) | metagenome | biome: Human gut stool | place: China | collected 2011 | reverse complement strand
AAGAAGCTAATATTACCGCTTGGGTGGAAAACTTTGTAAATCAATTATCAGAGAAAGAAACAGATGGTAGTTTCTATCGTGGTAACGTATTCTTTAACACAGAACGTCACTTCTATGAACCAGAAATTATTGTTACCACACATGGTATTGATACAACTTATCGCTTCGACTTTAACTTTATCACCAGCAACGAATATGCTCGTATCGTTGCATTAATGCAAGTGTTAAAAGGTTTACTAACACCAACAGCCTATGTAAAACGAGGTGAACGTCAGCAAGCAGTTAACTCATTTGCAGAAGCTTTAGAGTGGCTAATTAAAGAGTCTCGCAAAGGCTTGACTATCCAACGTTATAAAGGGTTAGGTGAGATGAATCCAGAGCAATTATGGGAAACCACTATGGATCCTGTTGCTCGTAAAATGCTTCAGGTGACCATTACCGATGCCATTGTAGCTGATAAACTCTTTAGCACGCTAATGGGTGATGAAGTTGAGCCTCGTCGTGATTTCATTGAGGCGAATGCATTATATGCAGAATTAGATATCTAACAAACTGCAAAAGAGAAAAGCTCATTTCAAACGAAATGAGCTTTTTTCATATTATTTCATCAAATCAATAAACTCTTGTTCAGATAATACTTTCACACCCAACTCTTGTGCTTTGGTCAATTTCGAACCCGCTTTTTCACCTGCAATCAGGTAATCCGTTTTACTTGAAACTGAACCAGAAACCTTACAACCTAATCCTTGCAATAACGCTTTGGCTTGATCACGGGTTAATTGACTTAATGTACCCGTTAATACCACATTTTTATCTTTGAGTGGATTGTCCGCAATTTCTACTTTTTCAACCGCTTGCCAATGGATACCTTGGGCTTGTAAATCTTCTACGACGGCGACATTATGCGGCTCTTTCCAGAATGAAACGATACGATTTGCCACCACTTCGCCCACATCTTGCACCTCTTGCAATTGCTCAAAGGTTGCCACTTGGATTGCCTCAAGCGTGCCAAAATAGTTAGCCAGATTCAACGCAGTCGATTCACCTACATCACGAATACCCAATGCAAAAAGGAAACGAGGCAAGGTGGTTTGTTTCGCTTTTTCTAAGCTATTTAGGACATTTTGAGCCGATTTTTCGCCCATTCGCTCTAATCGCATCAAGATCGTTTTATCGAGCTTAAACAGATCTGCAGGCGTTTTAATGAGTTCGCTTGCCATCAATTGCTCAATCAGTTTTTCGCCCACGCCTTCAATATCCATCGCTTTGCGGGAAACAAAGTGTTTTAACGCCTCTTTGCGTTGGGCTTCGCAGAACAGCCCACCTGTACAACGAGCCACCGCTTCGCCATCTACGCGAACCACTGCCGATTCACACACAGGACAAGCGGTCGGAAATACGATTTTTTTTGCATTAGTAGGGCGACGTTCTGTCACCACGCCAATAATTTGCGGAATCACATCTCCTGCACGACGAATAATCACGGTATCCCCAATCGCAATACCAAGACGCTCAATTTCATCGCCATTGTGTAACGTCGCATTGCTGACCGTAACCCCTGCCACAAATACAGGTTCAAGCTTCGCTACAGGCGTAATCGCCCCCGTTCGCCCCACTTGAAATTCCACATCATTAAGTACAGTCATCTCTTCTTGCGCAGGGAATTTATAGGCAATTGCCCAGCGCGGCGAGCGAGAGATAAAACCAAGCTGCTCTTGCAAGGCAATCTCATTGACTTTCAACACAGTGCCATCAATGTCGTAACCCAAATTTGGACGTTTGGTTTGAATATCCGTATAAAATTCAGCTAACTGGTCTATCCCTTGGGCAAGGCGAATTTCGTTATTAACAGGAATACCAATCGATTTTAACCACTGCAAACGATCGAAATGCGTGTTTGGTAAAGGCTGCTCTGCCTCATAAATACCGATACCGTACGCATTCAGTGTAAGCGGGCGTTGTGCGGTAATTTTAGGATCTAACTGTCGAAGCGACCCCGCTGCCGCATTACGCGGGTTCGCAAAGGTTTTCTCGCCGTGCTCTAACGCTCTTTCGTTTAACGTATTAAACCCTTTTTGAGGCATAAACACTTCACCGCGCACCTCAAGACGAGCAGGCGGATTATCTGTATTCAAACGCAGTGGCACATTGCGAATAGTGCGGGCGTTGGCAGTAATATCTTCGCCCGTTGTACCATCGCCACGGGTTGCTGCTTGGGTAAGAATACCATTCACATACAAAATACTGACTGCTAAACCATCTAATTTAGGTTCACAACAAAATACCATCGCTTCAGGATCGCGATGAATTTGCCCTTCAATACGACGCAAAAACCCTAATAACTCTTCATTTGAAAAAGCATTATCAAGCGAAAGCATTGGCAATTCATGGGTAATTTGCGTAAAGCCTGAAAACGGTTTTGCACCAACTCGTTGTGTTGGCGAATCAGCAGTAATCAATTCGGGATGAGCTTTTTCAATCGCTTTGAGTTCGTTCATTAAGCGGTCATATTCCGCATCTGGCACAAGCGGATTGTCTAACACGTGGTAGTGATATTCATATTTACGCAATGTTTGGCGAAGTTGTTCCAACTCTGCTGCTGAAATTACTTGTTGATTTGAAGTGTTTGCAAATAAAGGCATAGTAAACTCGAATTTAGTAAAAGGGTCGATAAAAAAGACCGCTTGCAAGCGGTCCATTTTCTAAAAAGTTTGCAGATGATTAGCTCACGCGTTTTAAATATTCAATGCGAGAATTTTCATCAAAGATTTCGCGACGTTCGTTTAATACAAAGCCGTTTAATGCACTTGCCAAACGCTCTGTGCTTTGCAGCATCAATCTTAAATTGGTTTGTGGATTGCCATCGGTTGGTAGATGCATAAAAATCACTAAACCAATGGTTGAAAAATCTTTTAAATTGTTAAGATCAAACACGCCAGGTTGCATCATATTCGCAACACTAAAAATCACAGGCGAATTGTTATTCCCCAAATGTTTATGACGATGGAAAATATTATATTCACCATATTCAAAGCCTAATGCTTCTAAGCATTGCACTACGTGCTCACCTTCAAATTGATAACCTTCCGCAGACACTACATAAAGCGTAATAATATCAGCAGGGATTTCTGGCTCAGACTCAATAGATTCTTGAGCAACTGAAATAGGCTCCTCTATCGTTACCGACACTGCTGGCTCTACCACTTGTTCTACATATTGTGCGACATTCTGCTCTACCAATTGACTACTATAAATTGGACTGAACGCAGATTGACCATAAATTGGCGTGACGTTCTCTCGCTCTAATTCCCTTACTACATTATTTTCTTCTTGTCCTGGTAAACGAATTTTAATTCCGCTAAGTGAGTTTTGTACATCACGTTGAATTTCTGCTGAAGACTGTACTTCTACCTCTGGCGTTGCTACATTTTCTACTTGTGAATGTAGCGATGTATCAAAATGAGAATGAACTTCTGGCGGTACATTATTTATAGGTGTTGAAGGTGGACGCTGTGAAAAAGAGTTAGAAAAAAGACGCGATTTTTCGCGACGATTAGACAAAACACTTGACCCTATCAAAATTGCAATTAGCAATCCTGCCAGAATAAAGAAAATAATATGAAGTTCCATAAATCCTCTCAGAAAATCATCTAAAAATTTAAGATTCACTATTTGCGAAAAAAGATGGCATAGCTTACCATATTTCAAACAAAATTTTGAGCATTTAAGGTTTTTATGTCATTGTTATTTTCATCTCCACAAAATCAAGTTTCTGCAGGTTTTCATTATTTCGTCAAAGGCTGGAGCTTACTGGCACAGAAAAAATTCTTACCATTTGTCATCATCCCCTTAATCATTAACGTATTGCTGATTATCGGGCTTTCTTGGTTTTTCTTAAGTAGCATGAACCATTGGGTCGAACTCCTACTTCCATCTTGGTTAGATTGGATCTCGTTTATCCTTATCCCACTGGTTTTCGTATTATTGCTGGTCGGCTTTTACTTTGCCTTTACTACACTGGCAAATTTTATTGCCGCTCCATTTAATGCACTATTATCCGAAAAAGTGGAATTACAACTTACTCATCAACCGCTGGATGACGCATCATTATTTGGTATGCTCAAAGATATTCCACGAATGCTCAAACGTGAATGGCAAAAAATGATGTATAGCGTGCCACGTTTAATTGCTTTGTTTTTCCTTGGTTTTGTGCCCGTTTTAGGGCAAACAGCCGTACCTGTTCTTGCCTTTATTTTTGGGGCTTGGATGATTGCCATTCAATATTGCGACTACCCGTTTGATAATCATAAAATCAGCTTCCCACGTATGCATAATGCCTTAAGCCAAAATAAATGGATGAATTACACATTTGGCACTTTAGTAAGCCTATTTACTATGATTCCGTTTGTGAATTTTGTGGTAATGCCTGTTGCCGTTTGTGGTGCAACGGCAATGTGGGTGGAAGAATATCGACAATTCTTTTTAGATAATGCAACAGGTGAGTTTGAACAAAAAAATTATACTTTCTCTACATCAAGAGGAAAAGAGCTAACCACTCGCTCTGAAAATTATGAAGTAAAATAACAAACCAAAGAAAAAGCCCATTTAAAATAATCAGTTTATTTTAAATGGGCTTTCGCCTCGGTTTGCACCTTTATGTTTTTCGTGACGCTGGTAGCTGCCTTTGCCTTTTTTATTACGTTCCACTCGTATGCGGAAAAGAGGATCAGTGACTAATGCTTTAACTGCACTATCGTTAATCTTGCCCCGTTGATGGGCATACTGATTTTTTGTCATATTGGTTTCCTTATTAGGTTGATTTATTTTAGGTTTGATGTCGTCGCTATTGTGGCAAATTTGACACAGCTTGAACATAAGTCTCTCATTCTTACTAAAAAATAAGGCAGATTTTATTTAATCTGCCTGAATTTAAAATGAAATTAACGCGTTACCCACTTTCCATCAACATAATCCATAATCCATTTCGTTTTCTTTCCGTTCTTTTCAGATGTCACATATTGACGTTTCTCTTTACGGCTGAAACTAATAATTGCTGGATTACCTTCAGGGTCAGTTAATGGTGCATCTGCCAAATATTGCAGTTTTTCTGGTAAGCGGTCGCGATATTGGGCTAATTCGCTCACTTTTGCAGGGCGGCTTTCACGCACTTTCGGGAAATTATGTGCCGACATAAACACTCCAACTGCACTATCACGTAATACAAAATAGGCATCGGCTTTTTCGCATTTTAATTCTGGGAACGGAATTGGCTCTTCACGAGGTGGAGCAACTTCACCGTTTTTTAGAATTTTACGGGTGTTATCACAGTTGGTACAGCCCATATATTTGCCGAAACGCCCCAGCTTTAAGTGCATATCCGCACCACATTTATCACATTCCACGATAGGGCCATCATAGCCTTTAATTTTGAATGTTCCCTCTTCCACCAAATAACCATCACAATTTGGGTTATTCCCGCACACGTGCAATTTGCGATGTGGATCGAGAATGTAGCTATCCATCGCCGAATCACATTTCGGGCAACGTTTACGAGCCATTAACGCCTTAGTTTCTGAATCTTCGTCTAATACGTTAATCAATTCCTCTTCAGGAATTAAATTCATTGTAGTTTTGCAACGCTCTTTCGGTGGTAATGCATAACCAGTACAACCCAAGAATACCCCTGTTGAGGCAGTGCGAATTGCCATTTTGCGTTCACAGGTTGGACAATCAATATTGGTTGGCACAATGCTGTTCGGCTTCATTCCGCCTTGTAATTCGTCCAATTCAGCTTGGGTTAATTGCTCGGAGAAATCTTTAAAGAAGGCATTTAACGCATCAATCCAGTTTTTATTGCCTTCTGCAATTTGGTCGAGCGTTTCTTCCATATTCGCAGTGAAATCATAATTCATTAAATCGCCAAATGATTCGTTTAGACGGTCGGTTACGATCTCACCCATTTTTTCTGCATAGAAACGGCGGTTTTCTACGTGCACATAACCACGCTCTTGAATGGTAGAAATAATCGACGCATAAGTTGAAGGGCGACCAATGCCACGCTTTTCCAACTCACGCACTAATGCCGCTTCTGAATAACGTGCAGGCGGTTTGGTAAAATGTTGGCTAGGATTAACCGCTTTTAATACCAATTCTTCATTTAAAGCAACATTTGGTAACTCTTGGTCTTCTGCCGTTTTACCTTGCACAGGCAAGACTTTTGTCCAACCATCAAAACGTAATACACGACCTTTCGCTTTTAATTCGTAATTGCCAGCAGTCACAGTCAAGTTGGTTGAATCATATTGGGCAGGTAACATTTGGCACGCTAAGAAACGACGCCAAATTAAGTCGTATAAACGCTCAGCATCTTTCTCCATACCCGATAAATCCGCCATTGTGACATTTACATCTGATGGGCGAATTGCTTCGTGAGCCTCTTGAGCATTCTCACGGCTAGAGTAGAAATTTGGTTTTTCTGGTAAATATTGCGAGCCGAATTGTTTATCGATATAACCACGAGCCATATTCAACGCATCTTGGCTCAAGTTAGTTGAGTCAGTACGCATATAGGTAATATAACCCGCTTCATATAAGCGTTGAGCCAACATCATTGTTTTCTTCACACCAAATCCCAAACGGGTGCTTGCCGTTTGTTGAAGCGTTGAAGTGATGAATGGCGGACTTGCTTTTGAGCTGGTCGGTTTTTTCTCAATATCGGTAACGATAAACGCAGATTGTTGCAAGTTTTTAACCGCTTGCATTGCCTCTTTTTCGTTCTTCGCTTGCCATTTTTTGCCGAGATAATTTGTCAGATCAAGCGGTAGTTTTCTGCCATTTGATTGCGTATCCGCCACTATTTCCCAAAACTCTTCAGGTTGGAAGGCTTTGATCTCACGTTCACGTTCTACTAATAATTTTACTGCAACAGATTGTACACGCCCAGCTGACAAACCGCGTGCCACTTTTTTCCAAAGTAGTGGAGAAACCATAAAACCTACCACACGGTCTAAAAAGCGGCGAGTTTGTTGGGCATTCACACGATCTAAATTTAAATGCTCTGGATGTTCAAATGCTTTTTTAATCGCATTTTTAGTGATTTCGTTAAACACCACACGACTAAAGCGGCTTTCATCACCGCCAATTACTTCACGTAAATGCCAGGCAATCGCTTCCCCTTCTCTATCCAAGTCGGTGGCAAGATAGATATGGTCGGCTTTTTTCGCTAACGTTTTAAGCTCTGAAACCACTTTCAGCTTATCAGGCATAATTTGGTAATTGGCTTTCCAACCATGATAAGGGTCGATCCCCATACGTTTTACCAACGCATTACGTTCTTTTTCTGCTTTAATTTTGGCTTTTTCTTCGGTGCTCATTCCTTTAGTGGAAATTGGTTTCGCTCGTTCTGTTTTCTCTTCTGAGCCACTTTTCGGCAAATCTCGAATATGCCCCACGCTTGATTTCACTACATAGTCACTGCCTAAGTATTTATTGATTGTTTTCGCTTTAGGTGATGACTCAACAATAACTAATGATTTACCCATTGCTATTTCCTAATAATTAAAAAGATAAAGATGCTTTTCCGCTTATTATTTTTACAATAACAAGGCTACAAGCAAATTACAACATAAACACACTAAATAAAATGGCGATTGTTTAAAACAAATTCAACTTGCCTTAAATAATAAGAGCTAAAACGTAATAAAGCCTATTAAGCATACACTTAATAGGCTAAAACTTATCTACATTGTGCTTTAAATCGAAGTAGGTGGTCAAGCAGCACAATTGCTATCATCGCTTCTGCAATTGGCACGGCACGAATGCCTACGCAAGGATCGTGTCTGCCTTTAGTCACAACCTCAGCAGATTCGTTATTTAAATTTACACTTTTACCTGGCACGGTAATGCTAGAAGTTGGTTTTAACGCAATATTAGCAATAATCGGCTGACCTGAGCTAATACCGCCTAAAATGCCACCTGCGTGGTTCGATAAAAAACCTTCTGGGGTCATTTCATCGCGGTGTTGGCTGCCTTTTTGTTCAACCACTGCAAAACCATCGCCAATTTCGACCGCTTTCACAGCATTAATAGACATCAATGCGTGGGCTAAATCCGCATCTAGGCGGTCAAAAACAGGTTCGCCTAAACCAACAGGCACATTTTCTGCCACCACCGTTAATTTTGCACCAATGGAATCGCCCTCTTTTTTGAGTTCACGAATGAGTTGATCAAACTGCTCTACCGCCACAGGGTCAGGACAGAAAAATGGATTGCTATTCACTTCATTCCAATCAATTTTGCTGATATCTGCCACTTTTACAGGATCAATTTTAACCGAGCCAATTTGCGATAAATAGCCTCGGACTTCAATGCCGAATTGTTCACGCAAATATTTCTTCGCAATTGCCCCTGCTGCAACACGCATTGCCGTTTCACGAGCAGAAGAACGACCACCACCGCGATAGTCACGAATGCCATATTTTTGTTGGTAAGTATAATCAGCGTGACCTGGACGGAATTTATCCATAATATCACCATAATCTTTGGAGCGCTGGTCACCATTTTTGATGATTAGCCCGATACTCGTGCAAGTGGTTTTCCCTTCAAATACGCCCGATAAAATCTGTACTTCATCATCTTCACGACGAGGGGTGGTATAACGGGATGTCCCAGGTTTACGTCGGTCTAAATCGGGTTGAAGATCTGCCTCACTTAATTCTATATTCGGCGGTACACCGTCCACAATACAGCCCAATGCGATACCGTGAGATTCGCCAAAAGTGGTGACCTTAAATAATTGTCCAATGCTGTTACCTGCCATATTGCTTTCCTTTTATTGTTATTTGCAAAATTCTATGCGATTTTACCCGCTTGTGCCGCCAGATTATCCTCAGAATGCAAGTGAACATCAAGCTGATTGAGTGCAAATCGGATACCATTTTCTCTAAATAGCTGATTGATGCGATATTGCAAGAAGTTCATTGTCTCTATGCGATCACCCAATTCGCCCACGAACACGAGCAACTCGTGTTCTAATGCATTATCGCCAAAATGAAGCATATTGATTTCCACTTTTGGCTCACTCAACACTTTTGGTGCTTCATTGACTGCCTGTAGAAGTAATCGTTGCATCAAATCAAGGTCGGTATCATAGCTCACTTTAAAGAAAATTTGTAAGCGAGTGATGGTATTATTCAGCGTCCAGTTGATAAAACGATCCGTCACGAAGGCTTGGTTTGGTAATACCACTTCCATATGATCCGAATTTAGCAAAGTAGTAGAACGTAAACGAATCTTTGTGATAATCCCCGTGTACTGCCCTACTGTCACTTTATCGCCCACTCGAATTGGACGTTCAAACAGCAAGATAGAGCCTGATACGAAGCTGCCAAAAATCTCTCGCACTCCAAAACCCAAACCGACTGAAAGGGCGGTAAAGATCCATTGGATTTTTGTCCACGAAATCCCCAGTGCTGAAAACGCAGATACGCTGCCGAACGTCACGATAATGTAAGTCAACATCGTAATAATCGTCTGTGGCGTCCCTTTGGAGAGAGGTATTTTCGAGAAAACAGTCACTTCCAAAATACCCGTAATATTTTTAATCAACACATAGGTGATTACCATATAAAGCGAGGCTCGCATTAAATTGAGTAACGTAACCGACTCAACCTGATTGCCTTCGTTGCTCTCCCATAAAATCACGCCATCAAGGTAGTAGGCGACACTAATCAGATCCGACCAAATCACATAAAGCGATACAAACAGCACCACCCAGCCAATCAAATCGGTGACACGATAAATCTGTTGGTTTACCACCGAGAGCTTGATAGTTTCATCTTCTTTTGTGCCGTTTTCTAACACTTGTTCACGCAATTTACGACGTTTATCTTGCAAACGACGATATGCCAAACGACGGGCAGAGATTGCCACAAAACGATATGCAAAATAGCGCCCAAAAACCCAAAGCAAAATCACAAAATAGCTATTGAGTAAGTGGGTAATGAGATAAACTGCGGTATAGTAATAGCCTAAAATAATGAGGATAATCAATGAGATAGGCACAATTACTAAAATCAGTCGTAATAAACGGAACAAGCTAATACTTGTGTTCGTTGCACCCTCTTCTTTCTTAGCTTTTTGGTATTCACGAATCGCTCGGTTAAGCAATGGGCGAACCACAAAAAGGCAAAGTGCCAACGCAATAATTGACATTACCTGCCCAATTGCATCGTTGAGATAGCCAATTTCATCAATTTGCGATGGAATAGACGACACCAATAATAAACCAACAATCCAAATTGATTGCTTGATAATACGTTGGAAAATACGGTTACTCTCTTGCGGCATACCAAAATGGCGGAATGCTAAACCATTCGGGCGAAGTAATGAAAGCACCGTCGCAAAGAACCACCAATAAAGCGTTACTCGCACACCCCAACGCCCAATTGCAATCGGATCATTAAAGAAAAGAAAACCTATCGCATTATAAGCGGTGAAAAATATCAGAGTACTTGGTAAAGCCAACAATACTGTCCAAAACATCGCTTCTGGCGTCAACCAATGACTATCGTTAGTCAGCGTGTTTACTCGTAAAGCAAGGCTTGCCAAGCGGTCTTTTATTGACGATTTTTTCCAATTGATGAGTAATGCAATCAACAAGAAAATAGAGGTAAACAATACCGTAGATAATAAATTTGGCTGTGCGTTTTCAATCCCAACATAATCGGTCAAAACACCTATTTCTGCAAATGCTAACGCAGGAAAAGCCTTAAGCCACGCAAAATCAATCGGATTATTGCTGTTTACCCAGAAACTTTGCTGTTGTAGTTTACGTTGCAAGGCATCGCCAATCGCCAAGGCTTGGCGTTGGTTATTTTCAATCGTAATCGAAAGATTAAGCTGGCTGTTTAACGACTTAATAATCTCATCCAACAATTTTTGACGCTCTTTGAGAATATTATTTAACGCACTATTCTCTTCATTCGTTAAAGGTTCTTCCAAGTTATGTGTCAGATTGCGGACATAATCATCAATATTATAAAGCTCATCGCGTTGTTGTGAATATTCAAACAGATTAACTCGCACATTCGAAATTGATTTTGCCAAATTATTATTAATTTTTTCGGTCGGCAGCGTTTGCTTCTGCTTGTTAATCACCTTGGAAAGCACAAGCGTGCCTTGTAATGCGCTAATTTGCTCATCGATATTGCGTTGCGTTTGAGTAAGGCTTTCCAACACATTTCGCATCCGTAAATCATCGTGCGAAAGCGTATTTAATTTCTTAGTTTGTTGCACCAAAAATTGGCTTAATTCTTTATTATGATCTAGCTCATCTGTAATTAAGAAATTCTCAATACTACTTGCAATGCGTTGACTAGCGACATCTTTTGCCTTTTGCTCGGAATCTTCTAAACGCTTAGTATTAAGCACCTCTTGCAATACCGATAACTGCTTTTGCATTAACGCTTGACGTGCTGCAGCCTCGCTTCGTTTTGCTTCATCAAAAGCAATCAATCGCTCTGCATTATTGCTGAGTAAATTGTTATAACGATTGCTCTCTTCAATAAAACGGATTTCAGCATCCCAGCGCTCCATAGCATTCGGTAATTGGCTCTGTGGCGGCAAGCTTTTTACACGGTTAATCTCTTGCAACCTTACGCTATTTTCATTCAATAAACGTTGGTTATTTTTAAGCAAATTGCGATCGTTCGAAATTTGAGCATCTAATGCTAACAATTGAGACTGCACACTCTGCAAATCTGCTTCAATTCTTTCTTGCTGCTTAATCAGATCTGCCAATGAGAGTGCATTAAAGCTATTTTCTGAAACCGCATCCGCTTCTTTTTTATTCTCTGCAGTACGTTTTTGCACCTGTGCAAGATCTTGCGGCAAGGCTTGCAGCTGCTTTTCTAATGCCGCAAAATCTGCTTTTTGCTTTAAAGTTTGCTCATTAAAATGCTTGGTTAATTCCAGGTTTTGATCTTGAGCATTCATTTCAGCTGACTCTAATGAGCCCGATCTTAATGCACTAATCTGCTGCCTTAAACTCTCTTCCGCTCGGTTTTGAGAAACTTCCGCCCAAACCTCATGGGAAAAAAGCGTGAGGCTGAATAAGCAGGAAAAGAGTATACTTGCGGTATTCTTAAACATTCTTATCCTAATTTCTTGCAGTTAAATCTTCCGTTGCCCATTTCACTTCTTCATTAGTGTTTTGATTTTTGATAAAAATATCCAACTGATTAAAAGCAATTTCAATTCCGTATTGTTCGAAAAGTTCGTTAATACGGCGGTTTAGTTGGTCAATGGTGCGAATACGTTCACTTAATTGCCCCACATAAACACGCAACTCGTGATCTAATGTGCTTGCCCCAAAGGAGAGGAAATATGCCATGGGTGCAGGATCTTTAACTACTGTAGTATTTTCTTCGGCAGCTTGAAGCAATAATTTCTTCACTAACTCTAAATCTGAGCCATATGCCACACCGATACTAATCACTAAACGGGTCATGGAATTGGTTAATGCCCAGTTCACCACGCGTTCAGTAATAAAAGCTTTATTTGGCACAATCACTTCTTTTTTATCATTATCAATTAAAGTAGTTGCTCGAATACGGATTTTCGACACTGTTCCATTAAATGAACCGATGGTGATCATATCGCCAACACGAATAGGACGTTCAAATAAAATAATAATGCCTGAAACAAAGTTCCCAAAAATTTCCTGCATACCGAAACCCAAACCAACCGATAATGCCGTAAAGAGCCATTGTAATTTAGACCACGACATCCCCAAGGTTGAGAAGGCAAACGCTGCCCCTAACACTACTAATAGATAAGTCAATAAAGTACTGATGGTATAAGGCGTGCCCTGAGAAAGCGAAAGATGCGGGAAGACAAAAGTTTCCAGCAAACCACTCAAGTTCTTAATCAACACATAGGTCACCACAATAATCACGATAGCGATCAAGAGATTAAGCAAGGTAATCGACTCCATTACCACGCCTGCGTCAGTCGTCACACTTTGTTGCCACAGCGTCACACCTTTTAAGTAATAGGCTACCGTAATGAGATCAGACCAAACCCAATAAAGTGCGGCAAATAAGCCAACCCAGAGCACAAAATCTGTTACTTTAAGCATCTGATTTTTAATTTCACTGACTGCAATTTCATCTTCTTTGATTTCGAACGGCACATCTTCTTCACCAAAGTTATGTGCTTGTTCATTGCTTGCCTGTTTCGCTGAATACTGCTCTTTTTTCTCAAGCAAACGGCGATGAGCTAAACGACGAGAAGAAACCGTAAAGCCACGATAACACACATTTCGTACGATAATCCAAGTAGTTACCGCAAAATAGGTGGAAATCAAATGCTCAATAATCACTAACGAAGTGTAGTAATAACCCATTACAATCAACACAATCAACGCAATCGGAGCGAGCAATAAGACTAAACGCACAAAACTTAGTGCCCCTTTCGGTGCGTGGATGTCCTCAGCCGTGTTTTGATACGTTGAAATTGCTTTTCTAAACCCAGGTGCGATAATAAAGACTGTCATTGCCAAAACAGTAATGGTCATAATTTCGCCCAATACATCATACGTAATGCCCGTTTCCACATTGGCAAAAATAGAGGTATTCAACAATAAACCAATAACCCAAACGGAGCGTTTTAGAATGTTATAGAACAGCTCATTACTTTTTTGTGGCATATCAAAATGCTGATAACCAATGCCATGAGGACGAAGAATTGCCATCATAAAGGCAAAGCAGAACCAATAACCCGCCATTTTCAAGCCCCACGGCCAGATCGGAAGTGGATCTTGGAAACAGATGTAAGTCACCAAAATAAACACCGTTAAAAACATAAAGGTGCTTGGCAAACATAAAATCGTGGTTAAAAGAATCGCTTTAGGTGTATTCCATTGGCTATCGGTTTCTACCGATTTCATTCTGTTATTGATCTCGGTTAATTGGCGTTTAATGTTCTCTTTTTGACGCAAAATCAAGCCAATTAGCAACAATAAACTACCAATTAAGAGTGTGGCAGGAATCACATTGTCACGCCAATTTGAAAAATCGAACTGTTTGCCAATCTCTTCTAACTGAAATCCAAGTGTTGGGCCTAGTTTCGCAAACCACGCAAAATCAATCGCATTATTACTTTTTACCCAAAAGCTTTGCTGTTGCAATTTTTGTTGCAACTCATCGCTGATGGTTTGCACTTGTTTCTGGGTTAGTTCAATGTTGATTGCCAAATTCAACTGAGCATTCATCGATTTAATCAATTCCACAAAAGTTTTCGTACGAGCTGATAAAATCTCCGTTAGCTGTTTCTTTTCAGCATCTGTAAAAGTGTTTTTCTCCTCTTTTTCAAGCTTCGCAATATAACTTTTAGGATCCGCAATTTTATCTTTGAACTCAGTCATATCAAAAATATTCACACGGAGTTCATTAATACGTTCTGCCAAACCTTTGATCATCTCATCTTGTGGCAAAACCGCACGCTGCTTATTGATAATACGCGAAAGCACAAGTGAGCCTTGCAAAGAACTAATCTGCTCATCCAAGTTACGTTGAGTTTGCTCTAAGTTATCCAACACACCTTTAATACGCAAATTTTCTTGCGAAAGCTCATTCATTTTGGTGGTTTGATCAAGCAATTCTTGTGACATTTTTGCATTAAAATCCAATGCACGAACAATCACAGGATTGCTCTCCGCATTTACATTTTTTTCAAGCGTTTGCGTTGCTTGCTCCACTTTTACTTTAGAAGCCTGCATCAATTTTTCACTAATCGCTTGCTGAATAGCAGCAAGTTCATTTTGCAATTGTTGCTGTTGTAATTTTTTCTCTTCCAACTGACTATTATAGAGTGCCGAAAGATCTTCGTTACCTCGCAATAATGTTTGGTTGTAGCTATTTTGTAAATCTAACAACGCCAATTCTGTGGTGAAATTCACTTTTTGCTCATCACTGATGTTCGCCCCTAACAAAGCAGAATTAATCGCTTGTTTATGCGTGACATTGTTACTTAAAGCAGTTTGTGCTTTATCGGGCACTGCATTTTGGATGACTAATTTTCCATTTAGCAATGCCATTTCTGTTTGTAAATTATTCAATGCATCTTGCTTAGCTGAAAGCAACCCCTGCAAATCATCTAACGAAATATGTTCAAATGACGGCACTGTCACCGTACTATTTTTTAATTTGGTAAGATTGTCTTGGCTCTTTTTTAAACTCGCTTTGGAATGTTCAATTTCACTATTTAACGCTTCATTATCCGCTTTCTGCTTTGCAATTTGAGCCAATAACGATTGAGTATCTTGCAAGGTTTTTAATGTTGCTTTCGTTGCATCGGTTTGCTCCGCTTTTTGCAACGTTGCAATCTGTGCCTGCAATGCTTTTTCACTCGGTAAATCAGCCTGTGCGAGTGAAATACCAAAAATCATCGTAGCAAAAACGAAAAAATATTTCTTCATCATAAATTATCCTTACGGGTAAGCCCTAGTTTAACAGCAACCTCAGATTTTAGTTGTTGTCTGGAAATTTTAATGCCACCTTGTTGTAAATTTTCATCTAACGGCAAGTAGCAAATCGGGTGTTTAAATCTTTCTAAATGCTGTGTCGCAAAATTTTGTAGTTTTTCGACCGCTTGTGTTGAGAATGGTTCGAGCAAATCCACCACCGCCACAGGGCGTTCGCCAAACTCAACATCTGCAATCGGTACAATAAAAATCTGCCTGAGTAAACCTGAAGCGAACAACACTTTTTCTACCTCTTCGGGCTGAATATTCTCCCCACCCGAAATAAACATATTGTCTAACCGCCCTTTGACGATTAAATGACCTTGTGCATTCCAACAACCAAGATCTTTCGTTTGCAACCAACCTTGTTCATTCGTAAGCGGTCGAATTTCACCATTTTTTTGCCAATAACCAAGAGCTAAACAATTACCTTTCACCCAAATTTCATTTTCCACCAAACGAATTTCCCGTCCAGCTAATGGTTTACCAACATTATCTAACTCATCTTTCACGGCACAAATAGTGGACGCCATCTCAGTCATTCCATAACCTGAGAAAGTGGTAATGCCCTGCACTTTCGCTTGTTGAACTAATTCCGCAGGAATAGCTGCTCCACCAAGCAAAACAGTTTGCTTTTTTGACCGTTTGTGAAGTTCCGCTGATGCCAAATAACGTTGCATTTGGGTGGGCACAAGGGAGGCGTGCGAAACTTGAGAAAGTAGCTTAAAAAAATCTGCTTTATCTTCATTCACATAGAGCGTTGCCCCTTGTGAAAGCCAACGCCACACAATCCCCTGCCCTGAAACGTGAAACAATGGTAAACTCAGTAGCCAGCTATCGCCTTGTTTAAAATTGAGTAATTCACACACACCTTCCGCATTCGCTAGATGGTTTTTGATGCTATGCACCACGGCTTTTGGCGAACTTGATGAGCCAGAAGTGAGCGTTAAAGTAGCAGGAGAGGCATAATCTAAAGTAGGCAATTCACAAGCGGTAAGATTTTCATCAAAATTTGTAAAAAGCTGATCGGTAATCAAAAACTGAACGCCATATTGCTCGCAAAGTTGTGTTGTTTTTTCTGATGAAAATGAAGGATTAAGCATTAAGATCTTTTTATTTAATGCCATTACCGCACAATAACTGAGCAAACCGATTAAACGATGTGAACCTTGATAGCCAATCAATTGAGCTTGTGAAAAAGAAGACAGAGAAGAGAGAAAATTAGCCACTTGAGCCATAAGGTGATGAAAGTCTTGCCAACAAATTTGCTCAGGCAAAAAAGGGAAAAAGCGGCTTTCCCCTTTTTCCCAAACAATAGCGGTGCGTTGTTCCACATTCCCCTTATCATTTGCTTTACTGCCTGCTTTATTTCCCCAGCAAGCAGTCAAAAAACACGAAGATTTCACCATAGTAGTTTAAACAAATAAGCCTTGCACGCGTTTAATCAATTTTTTAGGCAACCCCATTTCTCTCATCACATTGGTTACAATTAAACCTTTGCGATTAGTGTTGTTATTAGTCACCACCCAAAATGGCGAGCTTGGAATTTGTTTCGCTTTTACGCTATTTCCGTGTGCTAATAATGATGCTTCATCTTTGGCAAAATAGGTTCTTGAATTTCCTGTTACCATTTCCGTCGCTTTGGCAAAAGCATTAGGATTGTGTTGATATAAAGCCTCAAGCAATGTTAAAAAACGCACCACACCTTTCGATGGTTGATTAAAAATCTCTGAAACCAATACGTTCTCAATCTTTTGAAAATGTTGCTCTTTAGTATCAACTCCCTCATTAGGTTTTGCTTTGGGCTTCGATGTTGTTTTTAATTCATCGATCACATTTTGCTGAACTAGAGCAAATGGTTGAGGTGATGAAGGTAAACGCAATAGACGACGCAAAATATCTGAAGCACTTTCGCCAATTGATTGTGTTCTGCTCGCAATGTAATGATATAATTCATCATCAATTTCGATGTTTTTCATCTTATCCCCTTAATTTACTTAAACTTTACTGAGCGAATATTGTTTTGCATTATAATCAAGTTCAGGATCTTTTTGTAGATAAAAATCGCTCAAATTTAGTGAAAAGAATAACTTATGAATAAAAATTTACTTTTAAATTATCAACTCCAACCTGCCACCGAAACCCAAAATGCCCAAACAATGGTATTTTTGCACGGCTTGTTTGGCGATATGAATAATCTTGGTATTATTGCTCGCAATTTTGCCGACCAATTTAATATTTTACGCGTAGATCTTCGTAATCATGGTGCATCATTTCATGCAGATGAAATGAATTACACGTTGATGGCTGAAGATCTCAAAAACTTACTAATTGAATTACACTTATCCAATGTGATTGTGATCGGGCATTCAATGGGTGGCAAAACAGCAATGACACTTGCCAATATCGCTCCTGCATTAGTCGATAGATTGGTGGTAATTGATATTGCTCCCACAAAGAACCCAACGCATCGCCACGATGCTAATTTTGCAGGTTTATTTGCAGTAAAAGAGGCAAAACCTGCCAACCGACAAGAGGCAAAAAAAGTGCTCAGTCAGTTTGTAAAAGATGAAGGCGAACAACAATTTATGCTGAAAGCCTTTGACCCGCAAAAGCCTGACTATTTCCGCTTTAATCTTACAAGTATTAAAGCGAATTATCTCAACATTATGGATTGGCAAGCGGTTTATTTTGACAAACCAACGCTCTTTATTAAAGGTGGGGCTTCCGATTATATCCAATCAAAAGATACAGAAACAATTTTAGCTCAATTCCCGAAAGCAGCCTCTTTTGTCGTTGCAAATGCTCATCATTGGGTGCACGCTGAAAAACCTGAAACAGTTGTGCGTGCAATCCAGAAATTTTTAGAAAAAAACTCATAGAAAACAGGAATAATATGAAAGATACGATTTTTTCCGCACCAATTGAAAAATTGGGCGATTTTACTTTTGATGAAGCCGTGGCAGAAGTTTTCCCTGATATGATCCAACGCTCCGTGCCTGGCTATTCCAATATCATTACCGCAATTGGAATGTTGGCTCAACGTTTTGTGACCAATCATTCTAATATTTATGATTTAGGCTGCTCTCGCGGTGCTGGGATTTTATCTATCCGTCGAAATATTCAAAGCAAGCAAGCACAAATCATCGGAATTGATAACTCACCTGCAATGGTAGAACGCTGCCGAGCTCATATCAATGCCTATCACTCTGATGTACCCGTTGAAATTTTATGTGATGATATTCGTCAAGTAGAAATTAAAAATGCTTCAATGGTTGTGCTCAATTTTACTCTGCAATTTTTACCTCGTGCTGATCGTTTAGCTTTATTGAAAAAGATCCACCAAGGTTTAAATCCAAATGGAATTTTGGTGCTTTCGGAGAAATTTACTTTTGAAAATGACGCGATGAATGAATTGCTGATTGATTTACATCATACTTTCAAGCGTGCAAATGGCTATAGCGAGTTAGAAGTGAGCCAAAAACGCACCGCACTGGAAAATGTAATGCTCACAGATAGCATTGAAACCCACAAAAAACGCTTACAAGAAGCAGGCTTTAGCCAAATTGAACTCTGGTTCCAATGCTTTAATTTTGGTTCAATGGTTTCCATCAAATAAGCGAAAAAGCAGGCATAAAGCCTGCTTTTTTTAGTTCTCATAAGATAAAGAATTAAGCGTTACCGCCAGTGATTTTCGCTACTTCTGCTGCGAAATCTTCTTCTTTCTTCTCAATACCTTCACCCACTTCTAAACGAATGAAGTTAGTTACTTTAGTATTCACTGATTTTAAGTAGTCACCTACAGTTTGTGAAGGATCCATTACGAATGCTTGGCCAGTTAATGAAACTTCACCTGTGAATTTCTTCATACGACCTTCAACCATTTTTTCAGCAATTTCTTTTGGTTTACCTGAGTTGATTGCGATGTCAATTTGGATTTGACGTTCGTGTTCAACCACATCTGCTGAAACATCTTCTGGGTTTACGAATTCAGGTTTAGAAGCTGCAACGTGCATTGCTACTTTACGTAATTCTTCTTCAGAGCCTTCGCCAGCCACTAATACACCGATTTTCGCACCGTGTAAGTATTGAGCAATTACTTGACCATCTAAGAATTGAACGCGACGGATTGTCATGTTCTCACCGATTTTCGCTACTAATGCGACACGTTGTTCTTCGAATTTTGCCGCTAATTCTTCGATTGAGATACCTTTGTTTGCTACTGCGTAGTCTGCAACTTCGTTCGCTAAACCGACGAAACCTGCATCTTTTGCTACGAAGTCAGTTTGGCAGTTCATTTCAACTAAAACACCGAAACCGTTAGCAACGCGTGCTAAGATAACGCCTTCAGCTGCAGTGTTACCTGCTTTTTTAGCTGCTTTAGCTTGACCAGATTTACGCATGTTGTCGATCGCTAATTCGATATCACCGTTCGCTTCACCTAACGCTTTTTTACATTCCATCATACCTGCGCCAGTACGTTCACGAAGTTCTTTTACTAATGATGCTGTGATCTCAGCCATTTTACTATTCCTCAGAAATGAATTTTAGATAAGAGAAAGCAGGGATTACTTTTCAGCCCCTGCTCTCAGATGATTTAAGGGCTATGCCTTATTTCAAAATAACGATTATTCTGCGTCTGCTGCTAATTCAGCTTCAACGTTTGAACCTTTGCCTTCTTTGATTGCAGCTACTGCTGAATCTAAGTAAAGTTGGATCGCTCGAGTTGCGTCATCGTTACCTGGGATGATGTAGTTTACGCCATCTGGTGTAGAGTTAGTATCAACGATAGCAAATACTGGGATACCTAAGTTGTTTGCTTCTTTAATAGCGATGTGTTCATGGTCAGCACCGATTACGAAAATCGCATCTGGTAAGCCGTTCATGTTTTTGATACCGCCTAAGCTTAACTCTAATTTTTCTAACTCACGAGTACGCATTAACGCTTCTTTTTTAGTGATTTTGTCAAAAGTACCGTCTTGAGTTTGAGCTTCTAAATCTTTTAAACGTTTGATTGATTGACGTACTGTTTTCCAGTTAGTCAACATACCACCTAACCAACGGTGGTTTACGTAGAATTGTTGGCAATCTACTGCTGCGCCTTTAACTGCTTCAGACGCTGCACGTTTTGTACCTACGAATAATACTTTACCGTTGTTGCTTGCAATGCGAGTTAATTCTGCTAATGCTTCGTTGAATAATGGTAATGTTTTTTCAAGGTTTACGATATGAACACCATTACGAGCACCGAAAATAAATGGTTTCATTTTTGGATTCCAGTAACGAGTTTGGTGACCGTAGTGAACGCCTGCGTTAAGCATATCGCGCATAGAAACTTGTGCCATAAGAATTTTCCTTTAAAGTTGTTTGCCTTGCCACTTATGAAAGACAAGACGGGGTTTAGCCTCCATCTATCCTAGAAAACCGACCACAAAGTAGCACCCCAATTTCCAGTTTGATGATAGATGTGTGTTTTAGTGTTGAAAAATAAGTTCTGTTTTCTATCTAAAATAGACAAAAAACGGGACGTATTATGTCAAAAAAAATGGCGAGAATCTAGCACAATTTGCAAGCGTCCAAAAAAATTTAATCGCTTGCAAATAAGCTTGCTTCGCTTTTTCTGTATCACCTTGTAATTGATAAAAATGCGCAAGTGCTGAGTGCACAAGATAATAGC
>OGGI01001104.1_pt1 | contig 21245 bp, 15 predicted proteins | sample 1571051 | NCBI WGS metagenome assembly OGGI01 (sample SAMEA2582075, study PRJEB24529) | metagenome | biome: Human gut stool | place: China | collected 2011 | reverse complement strand
CGTCGAAATCGCTGGTGCTTTTCTGGTTCTCTTTTGGCACGCAAAAGAGAACTTAGCCCCAATGCAAAAGCGCTCTGCCCCCGCGCCATCGGCGCGAGAACCAGTTCAAAGTTTCTTTAAGAACCCATCCAACTCCCGCTGGTTCCGAATCAATACATATTTCTCCGGGTACTTTTCCCCGATCCTCTCCATCTTCGCCCACTTTTGCTTTGTACGCCCATCGTGGAGGATCCAGCGGACAAATTCGGCATCTATCTTCTCTTCGCACCCGGGCGCAGACGACTCCCTCACACGGCCTTTGTTCTGCTGCCAGCGCCGTATCGCCCGCCAAAGGCAGACCAGCGGTGAAAACCAGAGCACGATGATTTTATCCGCTTCTTTCAGCCGACGGGCATAGCAGGTCTTGCTATAATTGCCGTCGATGACCCAGCCGCCTGCGTTCTCGTCGAGAAACTGTCGGACAATGGCTTCTTCCTCGGCGAAGGGCCGCTCCACCCAGCCGGGCAGGAAATGCACGGTATCCATATGGAGCACCGGCAGGCCGTATCTCTCCCCCAGGCGCTTTGCCAGCGTGGATTTCCCGCTGCCGCTGGTACCAAGTATCGCTATTTTCATCTCTGCCTCCTTTTACCTTATATAAGATGTATCAGACAGTATACGCTGACCGTCTGATAACGTCAAGTTCCGGCTTGACATTTCGTCCACCTGCTCGTATGCTATAATCATAGAGTCTATGACAGGAGGTCTTGCAGATGGCATCTCCAAAAAAACGTGTCAATCCGCTTTTTGTTGCTTTAGCGGTCGTGCTGGTGGCCGTAGTGGTCGCTGTGGGCGTGGTCTTTTTCCAGCTGCACAGCAAAATCTCGGCTCTGCAAACCGGTGCATCCTTCACCTTCCGGTATGAGATAACGCCCAACAGCCCGGATAAGCCGCCGCTGCTGAACATCCTCGAGCGGGTGAACGCTTCCAGCGGCAGCGTCAGCGGCCAGTATGCGCCCGGAAAGCTGCAGCTCTCTTTCTACCAGCTCAACGAAGACGACTCCGTCAAGACGTCTCCCTTCACCCGGGTCTATATCGACTCGGAAGAGACGCTCTTCGACATCGGGCAGCTCTACACCGTTCTGCGTCAGGCTGTCACCGATAAACTCTCCATCGCAAGCGTTCTTCTGCCCGAGTGGAGCCTCGGAGACTACATCTCCCAGACGCAGGCTTCCGCCGTGCTGGGCGTCGAGACGAACAAGGTCGAGCTGCAGGAGCTTTCCGGCTTCACCCTCTCGCTCAAGGGGCTGAAAAAAGTCTCTCCTTCCGCCGCACGGGACGGCTACCGCTACTATCAGTTCCCCGCCGCAGCCGACGGCACGACCCTCGTGCTCGGCTTTTCGACGGACGCTCTCTTCTCGAAGACCACGCCCATCCATGTGCTGCTGACCATCCCGGACCACAACGTCCACATCCAGCTCACCGGCACGGTGACTTCTGCCAAGACGGTGCTCTCTCCCCCGGCTTCCCGGATGAGTGACGAGGACATCGCCACGCTGGCTCAGATACGCCAGAGCATCGAGTCTGTCTGGAAGATGATACAATCCGCCACCCAGACCACAAACTGAATGATACAAAAAAAGCAGACGCTTTGTGCAGTGTCTGCTTTTTTTGTTTGCGATTATTTACCGGTCGAGGATACGGCCATCCACCGAGAAGGTGACGACATTCCAGGGGATGAACTTGCCGCTGTTCTTGAGGGCAGTGACGGCGGCGTGTTCGAGACCTCCGCAGCAAGGCACCTCCATCCGCAGGACGGTAACGCTCTTGATGTCGTTATTGCGGATGATCTCGGTCAGCTTCTCGCTGTAGTCCACGGCATCCAGCTTGGGGCAGCCGATGAGGGTAACATGGCCGCGCATGAACTCCTGATGGATGTTCGCGTAGGCGTAGGCGGTGCAGTCGGCGGCAATAAGCAGCTTGGCACCGTCAAAATAGGGTGCATTCACCGGCACGAGCTTGATCTGGCAGGGCCACTGGGCCAGCTGCGAGGGCTGGGCGGCGGCAGGAGCTGCAGCCGGTGCGGCCTGCTGGCGGTCAAACTGGCGCATAGCGCTGCCCGGGCAGCCGTGGAAGACGGGCTTTTCGGCAGCGGCAGCAGCCTTTTTCTGTTTGTTTTCCAGCACAGCCTGTTCATCGTAGGCAGCGGCCTCCCGCTCCTCGAAGGTGATGGCACCGGTGGGGCAGCCGGGCAGGCAGTCGCCGAAGCCGTCGCAGTAGTCGTCGCGCATAAGCTTGGCCTTTCCGTTCACGAGGCCGATGGCACCCTCATGGCAAGCAGTGACACAGGCACCACAGCCATTGCATTTTTCTTCGTCTATATGAATGATTTTACGTATCATATCCACACTCTCCTTTTCTTGATGGGCCTATTATAACAGATGTTTCGTCCTATTTCTGTTGTCATGACCACAAAGAGAGAGGAAGTTTTTCTCAGTAATGCACGACATTGCCCGCATTGCGGATGCGTGTCAGCACCGGCTCTGCCTCCGGACTGCGGAAATAGTCGAGGCTGGTCTTGGGCAGCAGCGTCTCGAGGGTATCCCAGTCGCCGCTCTGCAGGCACTGACGGACGGTGGAAGCACTGATGGCCTTGCCGTTTGCTTCTTTGCGGGGTACAACGACACACTCGATACCCGCTTTGGGCAGCTGCTCGCACATAATCTGGTTGTAAAGCCCCGTCACCTGACTGGTAGGCTCCTCGCCCACATAGCGGGCAGTGATGTTCAGCGCCGCCGCGATTTTCGTAAAGACGGCGAGGTCCAGCCGGGCGTGGCCGTCGATGACAGCTGCCTCATCCTTCAGGAAGTAACTGGGGAAGGTGGCATTCGAGATGATGTAGGGGCCGCTGTCGTGGAGCACCACATTCGGCAGATGGGCCACGCCCGCCTCCACCAGCTTCCTGCGCACGGCAAAAGGCACGAGGCTGGCGTCCTCACTGACCACGAACAGGTGGAGCGTGTCGCAGGCGGCAGCGGCTTTTTCCACAAGATACTGATGACCGAGGGTAAAAGGGTTCGCGTTCATGACGAGGGCCGCACTTTTGCCCTCGGTCCTGGTCTTTTCCAGATCGCGCAGATAAGCCCCGAAGCCGTCGCGGCGGTTCTCCATGAAGACAAGGGTATCCTCCACCCGGGCGATCTCGTAGAAGCCAAGGTCGCCGAAAAACTTGGAGCTTTTTACCTTGGTGTAGAGAAACAGGTGCATATTCCCCCGCGCGCACTGCACCTCGATGAGATGGGTGATGATCTGGTTCAGCAGACCCTCGCCCTGATGGGCGCTGCTGACGGCGAAGCACCGCAGGGTGTTGCCGAAGCAGCTGCCGGTGCCGATGACGTTGTATTCCTCGTCGAACATGGCGCAGATGTAGTCCAGATTGCCGTCGCGGCGGATGCCCTCCTGACTCAGCAGTGTGTCGATTTGGGCCAGAACGGTTTTATCGGTCGGATAGACCTGCGAAATGGTATATTCACTCATCGATATTCCCCTCAGTAGTAACAAAATGGAGCAGCCAGGTCAGCGCCAGCAGGTCGGCACTGCCGCCGGGCGAGAGATTTTCCGCAATGAACCGGTCATCCAGCGCCGCGAGCGCATCTTTATCCGGGTAAGGCGTCTGGGCGAGAAGGGCTTTCAGCTCTTCGGTGAGGGCCAGCTGACGCTCCCTGCTCGAGCGGGCAATGATGTTGGTATCGGTGCTGTTAGCCAGGATGGCCAGCAGTGCGCCGCCGCCGACGCGGTCGAAGTCGTAACCCTTGGCAAGGCCCTCTTCCAGCACCGGCAGACCGACATTCAGCACTGCGGGAAGTCCAGCTTCCACCTGCCCGCGCACACCGGTGATACCGTACTGAATATAAAGCTTCTGGCCCACGGTGGCGGCGTTCTCGGCAGTGACGCCTGCAAAATCCTTCTCGGTCAGGCCCGCCGTCATTGCGGATACTTCCGCCAGAACGCGGGCTGCTTCGGCCCAGAGGGAGCGGTCGAGGCGTCCCAGCGCCGCGCAGACGATGCCCACCGAAAAGACCGCGCCCTTGTGGGTGTTGACGCCGCCGGTGGCGTCCAGCATCTCGCCCTCGGCCTCACAACCCAGAGGCCGCAGGGCCGCGAACGTCTCGGGCGCGGGCTGTTCCGCCGTCTCGCGGCCCGTCCGGGCGCAGGCTTCAAAATAGGGGTAGAGCGCCGCGGCGCTGTCCATGAAGGTGAAGACGTCCATGTCTTTATGGCTTCCGCTGTTACGCCGGTCCACAAGGCCGGGCTTCGGGGTGGTGGTCACTTCGTAGAGCAGGGCGCGGACGGCCAGACGGGCCGCGTCGGCAATGTCCTGCGCGTCCCGGGCCTCGGTCAAGATCTCCGTCGTCTTTTCCTGCAGTTCGGCCACGGTATGGATACGGCGGCTGCTGCACACCTTAGCAGGCCCGCCGCAGATAAGACAGCGACGGCCTTCGAGGTTCAGCTCTTCTCTGTCCACTTTGAGGCCGTCCGGGCGGATGACGTCCATGTCGAACAGCCGCCCCAGCGGGGTGGCGTCCTCGATGTCGGTGGTGAATTTCTTGATGGTCAGCGGGTCGGCGTCCAGCACATAGAACGCCTCGCAGCCGGTCACTTCCCGGACAGTGTCCTGATACAGCGGCGTCAGCTTTGCCCGCAAAAACTGCTGGCGCAGCAGCTGACGCCCCCGCGCAAAGCCCCGCTGGATGAGGGGCGAATCCTTTACCGGGCCGCAGATATTCATGGTAAAGCAGATGAGAGGCTTGTGGTACTGAGACAGCAGCTCCTGCTGATACTGCACCCGGCGCTCCCGTGCATCCAGCATCTGGACCAGCGAAACAGTCGTTTCCATGTTTTTCTCCTCTCAGCGGTGCTTTTTGAGCATGTCCATAAAGAGCTGCACCTGCGGCAGGGCGGCTGCATCTCTCTGGCAGAAAATATAGGTGCGCCGGACAAAGGGCTCGCCGTTCTCGAAGGTGCAGGGCTTGACATATCCTTTGAAGTTATCCAGCGCCACTTCCGGTATCAGCGCCCAGCCAAGGCCCCGCTCCACCATCTCGCGGCAGACCATGATGTTATCCACCACAAAATTACCCGCATCGTTGGTCACGCCGTTCTCGTAGCGCCAGCGGGCCATCTGGGCGCTGATGGTGGCGTCGCTGCTGTGGTCGATATAAAGGTAATCGGAGATGGGCCTGTCCTTGTTCTCCTCGCTGCAGATCAGGCAGATATTCTCCTGCGAGAGCAGGAACTGGGTACCGTCCCACGGATACTCGCCCCGCAGCACTGCCACGTCCAGCGAAGAATCCAGCATCTGCTGGTAGATGTTCCGGCTGTGGCCGGTAGCGATGTCGAGGCGTACCTTCGGGTAGGCTTTATGGTACTCGGTCAGCACCTCGGGCAGACGGTAGTAGGAGAAGTTCACCGAGATACCTGCCCGCAGGGTGCCGCAGGCTTCGCCCTGGATGGAAGCTAGCTGGCGGCGCATCTTTTCCATCTCGCGGGCGGCGGCGGCGCTGTGGAGCAGCACCTGTTCACCTGCCGGCGTGAAGCGGATGCCCTGCCGCGAGCGCAGCACGATCTCCACCCCCAGCTCCTGTTCCAGCGCCTTGATGCGCTTGGAAAGTGCCGACTGGGTCATGTACAGTTTGTCCGCTGCGTGGGTGATATTGCGCGTCTCGTCCAGTGCGTGCAGCAGCTCGTAATCTTTTTCGTCCATCGTAGCTCTCCCCCTATTGCCCTTTATTTTTCTTATCATTCCTGTTTGCGCTTCATCGCGGCGCTTTTTCTCTGATTCCATATCTGTTATTCATAATACAACAGATTTCAGCAAATGAAAAGGGGGATATTCGCCTTGATTTTTCCGAAAGTCCATTCCCAGATGGAATAACTCAGCACTTTTCTTGCGGCTTTCTTAACCCTGCCTTAATTCCATCTTAATGCGGTGTTGTTGTACACAACATCTTCATTTTTTCTTTGCTGATGGGCGGTCTTCCTCCCGCAGTACTGAAAACGCAGTTCTCTTTTCATTTTTGCCTGAAAAATCAGTAAAAGTCCAGTTTATTGGATATTATTTGTATTATTATAAAAACATGAAAATACTCGTTTCTTTCTTCTTTGGCACATTGCAGATTTTTCCGTCTGCTTTTTGTGCAAAGTCCCAGAATTTTTCGTCGAAAAGCGCGTTTTGTTGACAGCCGCTTTTTGAAAAGCGTATCCTTATTGCAAACCAGAGTCAGGAGGTCATTTTATGGAGCACTCCACACGTCTTGCCCACATCAGCGAGGACGGTACCCGCACCCAGACCGTCTACGACCATCTCGCCGGCACTGCCAGGCTGGCCGGTTCCTTCGCAGCCCCCTTCGGGGCGCAGAGTGAGGCCGAATTTGCCGCGTGGCTCCACGACGTCGGCAAATACAGCGACGCCTTCCAGCTGCGGCTCAAAGGCGGCCCCAAGGTGGACCACTCCACCGCCGGAGCGCAGGAGGCCTGGGTTCGCCAACATCTCCACACCGCCTTTGCCGTGGCCGGACACCACAGCGGCCTGCCCGACGGTGGGAGCCCCGCCGATGACCCGGGCGACGCCACCTTATATGGCCGGAGCAAGAAGCCGGTAGACCCCTACGACGGCTGGCAGGAAGTAACGCTCCCCGCCTCGACGCCGCCCGCGTGGGCCTGCGCCGACCCGCTGAGCCTCGCGTTCTTCACCCGGATGCTCTACTCCTGCCTTGTGGACGCCGACTTCATCGACACCGAGACCTTCATGGACGGCAAGGCCGCACCCCGGGGCAGCGGCACGGACATCGCCGCGCTGCGGGACATCGTCTCGGCACAGGCGCAGTGTTATCTCAGGGCCGAGTCGCCCTCGCCCGTCAGCGTCCAGCGCAACACCGTCCTCCGCGCCTGTCTCGAGAAAGGCGCTCACGGCCCGCAGGGGCTCTACACCCTCACCGTACCCACCGGCGGCGGCAAGACCTTCGCCTCCCTCGCCTTTGCGCTGGAGCACGCCGCCGCCCAGAAGATGAAGCGGGTCATCTATGTCATTCCTTATATGTCCATCATCGATCAGACCGCCGCCGTCTTCTCGGGCCTGCTGGGCGCAGAAAATGTTCTGGCCGACTTCTCCAACGCCGAGTACAAAACTGTTGAGCAGGACGACCTGACCCCCGCCCAGTACCGTCAGATGCTGGCCAGTGAAAACTGGGATGCCCCCGTCGTGGTGACGACGGCGGTGCAGTTCTTCGAGTCGCTCTACGCCAACCGCAGCAGCCGCTGCCGCAAGCTCCACAACATCGCCGACAGCGTCATCATCTTCGACGAGGCGCAGACCCTCCCGGGCGACTATCTTGCCCCCTGCGTCAGCGCCATCGCCCAGCTCATCCAGCATTACCACTCCACGGCCGTCCTCTGCACGGCCACCCAGCCTGCCCTTGAGCCGCTGTTCCGGCGCTTTGCGCCTGAGCTCCACCCGCAGGAGATCACGCCCGACGCGGCCCGCCTCTACGAAGTGCTCCGGCGCACCACACTGCAAGACCTCGGCACCCTGCCGCAGGAGGAGTTCGCCGCCCGGCTGGCCCGGCACCCGCAGGTGCTCTGCGTGGTCAACCGCCGCAAGACGGCCCAGCAGCTCTACGCTGCTCTGCCCGCCGAGGGCAGCTACTGCCTGACCACCCTGCTCTGCGCCGCCGACCGCCGCCGTCAGCTGGACGACATCCGCCAGCGACTGAAAGAGGGTCTGCCCTGCCGGGTGGTGTCCACCTCTCTCATCGAGGCGGGCGTGGACGTGGATTTTCCCGTCGCTTACCGCGAGCAGTGCGGTCTTGACTCGCTCTTACAGACTGCCGGGCGCTGCAACCGCGAGGGGCGGCGGGGCACAGAGGAAAGCATCGTCTACCGGTTCCGGCTGGACGAGTGTTCCACGCCCCAGATGCTCAGGCAGAATGTCAGTGCGCTGGACTACACCGCCCGGCATCAGGACACACTGGACACGCCCCGGGCCATTCAGCTCTACTTCAACGAGCTTTCCGACCTGCGCGGCCCCGACGCCGTGGACAAGCACGGCATTCTGGATGCCTTTCTCCGGGGCATCCGGGGCTGCCAGCTCCCCTTCGCGCAGGTGGCGGAGGAATTCCGCCTCATCGAGAACGCTGCCCGCACGGTCTATCTGCCCATCGGCGAGGGCGCGGCCCTCTGTGAACAGCTGCGCAGCGGTCATGTTACCCGGACGCTGCTGCGGAAGCTGGGCGTTTACAGTGTCTCCTGCTACAAAGACCAGTTCGACAAGCTCGACGCCGCCGGGGCGCTGGAACTGCGGCCCGATGGCTCGGCCATCCTCACCGACACCGGCTGCTACAGTGAAAAGACCGGCCTTGCCATGGATGTGGAGACGGGCATCGGCCTTTACTTCTAAAAAGAGAGAAGCGGCAAAGCATACGCTGCCTTGCCGCTTCCCCTTGACATCTCCGACATCAATTAAATATTTCAATCCTCATCAGAGGCATCCAAACCTCCAACGACACCAACAGTATACGGAAAAACGAACTTTTTTTCAACATTTTCCAGATAATTCCTTACAACTCCTTGACAACGCTTTCGAAAGAGAATATACTAAGCTCAGAAAGGATATAGAGACATATCCGATTATCAATTAAATGAAATAAAATAGTGAAGAGGTGGTTGCAATGGCTAACATTCATCTTAGTCTGAAAATTCAACTTCACCCGGAAAGGAGGCGATGCTGATGTCCATGCTTATTGAAGTATGGGGCGGCTATGCCTGCTTCACTCGTCCGGAAATGAAGACCGAGCGTGTGAGCTACGATATGATCACCCCGTCCGCTGCGCGGGGCCTTGTGGAGGCCATCTACTGGCACCCCGGGCTGCGTTATACGGTTGACCGCATCTATCTGCTCAAGCCCTTCGGCCTTGACCCCGAGGATGAAGCGTCCACCGAGGAATACACCCAGCGGCCCATCCGGTTCACCAACATCCGGCGCAACGAGGTCAAGTCCACCCTGCTGTCCTCCGCCGCCCTCAGTGCGGCCAAAGGCGGCACGCCGCCGGTGCTCTACACCTCGGAGGACATCCAGCAGCGGGCCGCGATGGTCCTGCAGGACGTCCACTACGTCATCGATTGTCACTTTGATTTGACGGACAAGGCTGCCCCCAGCGACAATCCCGGCAAGTTCCAGGACATCCTGCGCCGACGCCTGCGCAAAGGTCAGTGCTATCACCAGCCCTGTTTCGGGTGCCGGGAGTTCCCGGCCAACTTCCGGGAGTGGCCGGGCGGCAGCATTCCGGCACTGAAGGTCACGCAGGACCTCGGCTTCATGCTCCACAGCCTCGATTACTCTGATTCGGCCAACATCCGCAGCCAGTTCTTCCGCGCAAAGCTGGTGGACGGCGTGATGGAATGCCGGGACGTGGAGGTGTTTACATGATACTCCAAGCACTCACCGCCTATTATGAACAGCTCTTGAAGCAGGGCAAAGTGGAGGCCCCCGGCTGGGACAGTAAGTTCAAAGTCAGCTACGAGCTGCGCCTCGGCCCCGACGGCCAGCTCCTCGCCCTCAACGACCTGCGGAAGGAGACGCCCCGGGGCAAAAAGACCGTCATCGCCCCCCGTGAGCTCCCTGTCCCCCACCGGGTCAAACGCGCCTCCGGCGTCGCCGCGAACTTTTTGTGCGACAATACGTCCTATCTGCTGGGCGCAGACGAAAAGGGCAAGCCCGAGCGTTCCCGCCAGTGCTTCGAGGCTTGCGCCGCCCTCCACCACAAGGTGCTCGACGGTGTGGACTCCCCTGCCGCCAAAGCCATCCTCGCCTTTTTTGACAGCTGGGAGCCGGATACAGCCCCCACCCACCCGCTGCTGGCAGAGCAGTGGGCCGACCTGAACAACAACGCGAATCTTGTGTTCGGCTACGAATCCCCCGACGGCGACCACTGGCTGGCCACCACAGATGACGCCATCCGGGCCGCATGGCAGTCCGCCTTTGACACCTCCGATGCAGACGCCGAGACAGCCCGCTGCCTCATCACCGGCAAAGAAGCCGGCATCGCCCGCATCCACCCCGCCATCAAAGGTGTGATGGGCGCACAGGCCGCCGGTGCGGCGCTGGTCTCCTTCAACGCACCCGCTTTCTGCTCCTATGGCCATGAGCAGGGTGCCAACGCCCCCGTCAGCGAGTACGCGGCCTTCGCCTACACCACGGCCCTCAATCTGCTGCTGGCTGACCGGAACTGCTGCCAGCGCATCGGCGACACCACCATCGTCTGCTGGGCCGAAAACGCCGCCCCTGCCTACCCAAACGCCATGCTGATGTTTTTCTGCGGCGGTTCCGAGGCGCGCGGCGTCTCGGAAAGCGACCTTGCCGCCGCACTGAAAGCCCTTTCTCAGGGACGCCCCGTCTCCTTCCTTGATGACAAGCTGGACCCGAACCAGAACTTCTATGTGCTGGGCATCTCACCCAACGCGGCCCGGCTCTCCGTCCGGTTCTTCCCGCGCAGCAGCTTCGGACAGTTTGCCAAAAATCTGCAGGCCCACGCCGACCGGCTCAGCATCACCCGCCCCGCCTTCGACAAGCGGGAAAACCTGTCGGTCTGGGCGCTGGCGCAGGAGACGGTCAACCAGAGATCCCGGGACAAAAATCCATCGCCTCAGCTGGTAGGCGATCTGCTCCGGGCCATCCTCACCGGCGGACCCTATCCCGCCACTCTGCTCAACGGCGTGACCCTCCGCATCCGGGCCGAACGGGAAGTCACCCGGGGCCGCGCCGCCATCCTGAAAGCCTACTATCTCCGCAACTACCCCACCGAGCTCAACAAGGAGGTATTTACCGTGAGCCTGAACGAAAGCAGCAATGTCCCCTATGTTCTGGGGCGTCTCTTCTCTGTGCTGGAGACGATCCAGAGCGTCGCCAATCCCGGCATCAACGCCACCATCAAAGACCGGTACTTCAACTCGGCCTGTGCCACCCCGGCAACGGCCTTCCCTACGCTGGTCAAGCTGGCTCAGAAGCACCTGCAGAAGATGAGCACCCCCAACGAGGTGCATTTCAGCAAACAGCTCACCGAGCTGATGGCCCAGCTGCCCGAGACGGGCTTCCCGGCGCGGCTCAGCCTGCCGGAGCAGGGTGCCTTTGAGATCGGCTACTACCACCAGACCCAGAAACGCTACGCCAAAAAGAATGAGGAGGAATAAACCATGTCTGAGCCCATCAAGAACCGCTATGATTTCGTCATCCTGTTCGACGTCGAGAACGGCAACCCCAACGGCGACCCCGATGCAGGCAATATGCCCCGCATCGACCCCGAGACGGGCTACGGTCTGGTGACCGACGTCTGCCTCAAGCGAAAGATCCGCAACTATGTCGAGACCCTGAAAGAGGACGAAAAAGGCTACCGTATCTACATCAAGGACGGCGTTCCCCTCAACCGCAGCGATGCCGAGGCCATCAGCACGCTGGGCATCGACCCCGACCTGAAAGCTGCCAAAAAGGCCGACCCCGACATCGATGCCAAGCTGCGGGACTATATGTGTGAGAACTACTTCGACATCCGCACCTTCGGTGCCGTCATGACCACCTTCGTCAAGGGTGCGCTGAACTGCGGTCAGGTGCGCGGCCCCGTCCAGCTGAGCTTTGCCCGCTCGGTGGATCCCATCGTCCCGCAGGAAGTCACCATCACCCGCGTGGCCATCACTACCGAGGCCGATGCCGAGAAGAAGGGTACTGAGATGGGCCGCAAGCACATCGTGCCTTACGCCCTCTACCGCGCCGAGGGCTATGTCTCGGCCAACCTCGCCCGGAAGACCACCGGCTTCTCCGAGGATGATCTGAAACTTCTGTGGACTGCCATTCTGAATATGTTCGAGAACGACCACAGCGCTGCCCGGGGCAAGATGGCCGTGCGGGAGCTCATCGTGTTCAAGCACGATTCTGAGCTGGGCAATGCCCCGGCCTATAAGCTCTTCGACTCCGTCGCCGTCCAGCGCAAGCCCGATGTGGACGCCGCCCGCAGCTACCGCGACTACACCGTCACGGTGGCAGACACTCTGCCGGAAGGAGTCACCTGCGAGAGGCTGTCCTGATGGGCGGCGCAGACGACTGGCTGCCCCTGTCGGGCATCCAGCACTTCTGCTTCTGCCGCCGCCAGTGGGCGCTCATCCATCTGGAACAGCAGTGGTCGGAGAACCGCCGCACCGTCGAAGGCCAGCTCGACCACGCCCGCTGCCATGACACAAACCAGACCGAACGGCGCGGCGGCCTGCTCATCACCCGAGGGATGCAGGTGGTCAGCCGTCGGCTGGGCCTGAGCGGAAACTGCGATGTCGTCGAGTTCCGGGCCGACCCGGAGGGCATCCCCCTGCAAAGCACGGAAGGGCTCTGGAAGCCCGTGCCTGTCGAGTACAAGCATGGCCGCGCCAAGGCCAGCGACGCTGACCGGCTGCAGCTCTGCGCACAGGCCATGGCGCTGGAAGAGATGCTGGTGTGCAGCATCCCGGAGGGTGCGCTCTTCTACGAGGAAACGCGGCGGCGGGAGGTCGTGCCGCTGACCGAAGAACTGCGCCAGGCCACCCAGAAGATGGCCGATGAGATGCACGCCTATTTTGCCCGGGGCTATACCCCCAAGTCGAAGCCCGGCACCCACTGCAGCGCCTGCTCCCTCAAAGAGCTCTGCCTCCCCGTGCTGTATCAGCGTGCCGACCCGAAAGCCTATCTCCGCGCCCATCTGGACGAGATGCAGGAGGCCGCGCCATGAGAAAGTTTTTGAACACGCTCTACGTCCTCAACAAGGACGCCTACCTTTCCCTCGAGGGGGAGAACATCGTCCTGCTCTGCAACAAGGCTGAAATTGGCCGGGTCCCGCTCCACACGCTGGAAGGCATCGTCTGCTTCAGCTATCCCGGCGCAAGCCCTGCCCTGATGGGTAAATGCGCCAGCCTCGGGGTCGATTTGAGCTTTTTCAGCCCGCAGGGCCGCTTTCTGGCCCGGGCCGTAGGCGAAGAGCGGGGCAACGTCCTGCTGCGGCAGACCCAGTACCGCATCGCAGACAGCGAGGCAGAGAGCTGTCTCTATGCGCGCAATTTCATCCTGGGCAAAGTCTATAACGCCCGCTGGGTGCTGGAACGGGCCACCCGCGACCACCCCCAGCGGGTGCCGGTGGAACAGCTCAAGCACACCAGCGCCCAGCTGGCGGCGGCGCTGCCCCTCATCGAGCAGTGCGACGACCTCGACCAGCTTCGCGGTCTGGAGGGCGAGGCGGCACAGCGGTATTTCGACTGCTTTGATTCACTCATCCTGCAGCAGCACGATGATTTTGCCTTCACCGGTCGGAGCCGCCGCCCGCCACTGGACAACACCAATGCCCTGCTCTCTTTCGCTTATTCGCTTCTAGCCTCCGACTGCACGGCGGCTCTTCAAAGTGTGGGCCTCGACCCCTACGTCGGTTTTCTCCACCGCGCCCGGCCCGGGCGCAGGAGCCTCGCCCTCGACCTCATGGAAGAGCTGCGTGCAGTTTATGCCGACCGCTTCGTGCTCTCCTGCATCAACCAGAAAATCATGACGCCGAAGCATTTCCAGAAGCAGGAGAACGGGGCCGTCCTTCTCACCGATGAGGGCCGCCGCGCCTTTCTGGGCGGGTGGCAGACCCGCAAGCAGGAGACGATCACCCACCCGTTCCTGAACGAAAAGCTTCCGTGGGGCCTCGTGCCTTATGTGCAGGCTCTGCTTCTGGCCCGCACCCTGCGGGGCGATATGGAGCTTTACCCGCCATTTTTCTGGAAGTGAGGGATGTGTATGCTGGTCCTTATCACCTACGACGTCAATACCGAAACTCCTGCCGGGCGCAAACGTCTGCGCAAAGTCGCCAAGCGCTGTGTGGACCACGGCCAGCGGGTGCAGAACTCCGTGTTCGAGTGTCTGCTGGATGCCGCGCAGTATGCCATTCTCAAGGCGGAGCTGACGTCTCTCATCGACCCTGCGCTGGACAGTCTGCGCTTCTACCAGCTGGGCAACAACTATAAGAGCAAGGTGGAGCATATCGGCGTTCATCCGCCCTTCGAGCAGGACGGCCTGCTGTTGTTCTGAGTTTCCCGTCCCCAGTGCGAAGGGCGAGTTCTCAGCATTTTTCCGGCACCTTCGCACCGGATTTTTGTGTCATTTTGCATGATTTGGATAGCTCTTTGACCCGTTGTAAATCAAGGCTCTTCTAAATTCGTGCAGAATGTTGTATAATTTGTTTGAAAATAGAGATTTTGTCTCTGTTTTTGCTGTCGCCCTCCTCGCGGAGGGCGTGGATAGAAATTGCTTCCAGAATCCAAACGTGTGAATCTGGGCGGTCGCCCTCCTCGCGGAGGGCGTGGATAGAAATAACCTCCGTCTTTACCGTGACTTCCGGGGTGACAGTCGCCCTCCTCGCGGAGGGCGTGGATAGAAATTGCCCGGGCAGCGATCATGCAGCCGGATGTGAAAGGTCGCCCTCCTCGCGGAGGGCGTGGATAGAAATTCAGCAATAGAATCCAGCTGATCTTCAAACTCAGGTCGCCCTCCTCGCGGAGGGCGTGGATAGAAATAATCAGGACGAAGTCTACAACAACCGGGTAGATTGTCGCCCTCCTCGCGGAGGGCGTGGATAGAAATCGATATGCTTCTCCAAAGCTGTCAGCCTCAACATCGTCGCCCTCCTCGCGGAGGGCGTGGATAGAAATATCTTGCCAGTACGGTACTGGATGTAAATCTCCCGGTCGCCCTCCTCGCGGAGGGCGTGGATAGAAATCGAACCTCTTTTTCATACTCGGCCACAGCACCATCGTCGCCCTCCTCGCGGAGGGCGTGGATAGAAATAATAAAAAAATAAAATGGAGGTGCAAGGGGCTTGGTCGCCCTCCTCGCGGAGGGCGTGGATAGAAATTTTTTCCGGGATTTGGTCGATGGCGGCAAGCTGGCGTCGCCCTCCTCGCGGAGGGCGTGGATAGAAATAACATCAGCGAGGCGCGGCAGAGTGCAATCCTCAGTCGCCCTCCTCGCGGAGGGCGTGGATAGAAATTGAAATGATTGGAATGTTTAGGGCGGCAGCTCTGGTCGCCCTCCTCGCGGAGGGCGTGGATAGAAATACCTTGAGAACCTCCTGCACCTTGTACCACAAAACGTCGCCCTCCTCGCGGAGGGCGTGGATAGAAATATCTCTCCGGCATAGTGGAGGTAGGGGCTGTACGTCGCCCTCCTCGCGGAGGGCGTGGATAGAAATCTGCTCCGTCATGTAATTGCCGTGGGCGTCCTCTGGTCGCCCTCCTCGCGGAGGGCGTGGATAGAAATCTGATTCTAGGCGAGCTGAACGAGGGCTTGCTCGTCGCCCTCCTCGCGGAGGGCGTGGATAGAAATCTTTGTCCACATCAGCTCCCGTTCGAGGGCTTTATGTCGCCCTCCTCGCGGAGGGCGTGGATAGAAATTCCTTGCCACGGTAGATAAAGGGGTATTTGCCGCGTCGCCCTCCTCGCGGAGGGCGTGGATAGAAATCTTTGCCTTGCGGAGCTCCTCGAGAAGCTCAGGGTCGCCCTCCTCGCGGAGGGCGTGGATAGAAATCTTTTCATCGGCCTGCTTCCGCTCCTCCTCGGAGAGTCGCCCTCCTCGCGGAGGGCGTGGATAGAAATCGCGTTCTGCGCGTTCATGCACCGGGAGAGCAGCGTCGCCCTCCTCGCGGAGGGCGTGGATAGAAATTGTCCAGATCGGCGGCGATTTCCCCGGCGGCGAGCGTCGCCCTCCTCGCGGAGGGCGTGGATAGAAATCTTTTGCATCCGCCGCCTTGCCGGAGAGGGTGAGGGGTCGCCCTCCTCGCGGAGGGCGTGGATAGAAATTGCCTGAGATGGGCTTCAGGATGCAGTCATTGAGGTCGCCCTCCTCGCGGAGGGCGTGGATAGAAATTGCCGTTGGCCGCTTGCCGTGGAAGTACAGCTGATGTCGCCCTCCTCGCGGAGGGCGTGGATAGAAATACGAAAGATCAGGCGGACAAGGTTGTTACTCGAGTCGCCCTCCTCGCGGAGGGCGTGGATAGAAATACACCGGCGGCGGGGCCGGGGTGTGATCCACGGGTCGCCCTCCTCGCGGAGGGCGTGGATAGAAATAGAAAACCGTTGCCATGATCCCGCAAGGAACCCGGTCGCCCTCCTCGCGGAGGGCGTGGATAGAAATAAGATCACGCCGCGTGTCTGCGGCAAGACCTACGTGTCGCCCTCCTCGCGGAGGGCGTGGATAGAAATACGATATACCCCGCCACGCTTTCCCCGGCGTGGGGTCGCCCTCCTCGCGGAGGGCGTGGATAGAAATCACCTGTGCATGGCATGACGGCTATACATGGGTGGTCGCCCTCCTCGCGGAGGGCGTGGATAGAAATATCCTCAACCCGTTGGGCTACTACATGGACTATGGTCGCCCTCCTCGCGGAGGGCGTGGATAGAAATGATTCACCCCGGCGGGGTGTTGGGATCGGGTCGGTCGCCCTCCTCGCGGAGGGCGTGGATAGAAATCAGTTGAAGAGTCCGCGGGTGGTTTTACCCGTGGTCGCCCTCCTCGCGGAGGGCGTGGATAGAAATATTACAAGCATCGGCCAAAAGGCGGTCGGCCTCGGTCGCCCTCCTCGCGGAGGGCGTGGATAGAAATAAAACGCTGTTTGCCATGGTGGGCCGTGGCGCTGGGTCGCCCTCCTCGCGGAGGGCGTGGATAGAAATCCCACAGTTTTGGCCGTCCACGGATTCCGGGCCGGGTCGCCCTCCTCGCGGAGGGCGTGGATAGAAATCTGAATCGGAACGTTCAGGTTTTTCATCGTGCCGCGTCGCCCTCCTCGCGGAGGGCGTGGATAGAAATCCGGTTAACTCGCCGCCGACAGCGATTCCGGGGAGACGTCGCCCTCCTCGCGGAGGGCGTGGATAGAAATAAGCGGTGGCTCAACCGCAAGAAACCTTGCCTTGTCGCCCTCCTCGCGGAGGGCGTGGATAGAAATAGCAGTGCCGCGACCTTGCGGCAGCTATCGAAGTCGTCGCCCTCCTCGCGGAGGGCGTGGATAGAAATATCTTTCGCATTTCCTGCAACAGATAATCCGGGTCGTCGCCCTCCTCGCGGAGGGCGTGGATAGAAATCCCGCAGGTGGCGGGCAGGACTGGCGCGCTGGCTGGTCGCCCTCCTCGCGGAGGGCGTGGATAGAAATAACGATGGCGTACACAAGGCAGGGGACGGTGATTTGGGTCGCCCTCCTCGCGGAGGGCGTGGATAGAAATCTGTCCAACAACACGAATGCAACAGCCGCCGACCGTCGCCCTCCTCGCGGAGGGCGTGGATAGAAATTTTGACCATCGTTGCAGTATCTACCACACCCAGGTCGCCCTCCTCGCGGAGGGCGTGGATAGAAATCGCTCATTGACAAGACGGGAGCAGCGGCAGGAGGCGTCGCCCTCCTCGCGGAGGGCGTGGATAGAAATATGTTTCGGCCAGCACGTTCGCCGGTGCCACGGGTCGCCCTCCTCGCGGAGGGCGTGGATAGAAATGCAAAATACTGGACGTTCTGCACACCGGCTGCGCGGTCGCCCTCCTCGCGGAGGGCGTGGATAGAAATTGAGTACCGGGCGGACTTCACCGACCCGGAAAATAGTCGCCCTCCTCGCGGAGGGCGTGGATAGAAATCCATTCCGTACTTGGTTGAATCCCAAACCTTACGGGTCGCCCTCCTCGCGGAGGGCGTGGATAGAAATAGAGTAAAAGAAAAGCCGCCGCCAAAAGGCGCCAGGTCGCCCTCCTCGCGGAGGGCGTGGATAGAAATTCGATGATCTGCTCGTCCTGCAAGGCTCAGTTCGGTCGCCCTCCTCGCGGAGGGCGTGGATAGAAATCTTTTTTCTACAGCGAGGACTGAGCGCAGGGCACAGCGAGTCGCCCTCCTCGCGGAGGGCGTGGATAGAAATCTTGGGCAAAGTCAGCAAGCACAGGGGATGCAGAGCGTCGCCCTCCTCGCGGAGGGCGTGGATAGAAATTGCAGGAAAAAAAGCCGGATGAAAAGCAGACGAAGGTTGCCCTCCTCGCGGAGGGCGTGGATAGAAATTGGTTAAGGCTGCGTCCCTTGCGCTCCGGCTCAAAGTCGCCCTCCTCGCGGAGGGCGTGGATAGAAATAAGCTACCGTTAAGCTCTTTCGAGCTATTTTTCAGTCGCCCTCCTCACGGAGGGCGCAGGTAGAAATCGACACAAAAATATGGTAAACTCTTATTATCGCAAGGCAAGAAATTAGTGCAACATGAAAACAGCATATTTGCGATATGCAATTCAACGCTGTTGCTATTGCATTAAAAAGTTGAATTGCTATAAGTTGTTGCCATGCGCTCTCTAAGGAACCGAGTATTTTGACCTACAATTCCGTCTCTTAAAGACGTTGGTTGAAATCAGTTTGTGTTCCCCGGTGCATTCTTCGACTTGAAGTCGCTCCTATTTGAGGGGTGTGGATAGAATAACATAATAATCATATCGTGGTTCTCAAAGGCGCAACCAAGTCGTCCTCTTCACCGAGGACGTAGATAGAAATCGTCACAACCACGCCGGTCTTTTCAGCATCAAGGTTGCCCTCCCCACAGAGGGTACGGATAGAAACCAGTTTTCACCTCGAATCGGGCATCGCCACAATTTTTCCAAAAAGGAGTTTTCCATGCATACCGTTCCCCTTACCCATCAGCTCGTCACTATCCAGGACGACTTTGACCTCGACAAAATCATCGAAAGCGGCCAGTGCTTCCGGCCGCAGAAACTGGCCGACGGGCGCTACCGTTTTCTTTCCGGCGGCGCACTCCTTTATCTGACTCCGCTGGGCGCTGGGCAATACGACGCTGCATGGTATGGCTCAGATTGGGAGTGCTGGGCCAACTACTTTGATTTGGGCCGGAACTATGCCGCGCTGCGGTGCAGCTTGGCGGGACAGAGCAGCTATCTGGACAAATCGCTCGAATTTGGGCAGGGCATCCGAATCCTGCATCAGGACCCATGGGAAATGCTCATCACCTTTCTTATCTCCCAGCGCAAGAGCATTCCGGCCATCCGCACCGCCGTAGAACGCCTTGCCCGGTGCTGCGGCGAACCGCTCAATGCCAAAGACGATGAAGTTTTCCTCTTCCCCACCCCGCAGCAGCTCTGCGGCCTCTCTGGGGCGCAGCTGATGGGCTGTGGTCTGGGCTACCGCACCCGTTACATCCAGAACGCTGCCGCACAGGCTTCCAGCGGCACACTCGACCTCAGTGCTCTGGCGGCGCTGCCCGACGACGCTCTCTTTTCCCGCCTCCTCGAGCTGGACGGCGTCGGCAAAAAGGTAGCAAACTGCGTCTGCCTCTTTGGCTATGGCCGTACCGCGATGGCTCCCATTGATGTTTGGATACAGCGACTCATTGATGAGGAATTCGGCGGCCGCGACCCTTTTCCTTCCTATGGTCAGCAGGCTGGCATCGTACAGCAGTACCTGTTCTACTACAAGCGCAGCACCCGCCGCAGCGTCGCTCACAAAAAATAAAAAAGTTATTGACAACTCTCCTTTTGGCTGGTATAATGATATACGTCGTCAGGAATGATACGCCAGCTATGGGGGATTAGCTCAGCTGGGAGCCCGGTTGGTATCAAAACACACCCCCAGTCAGATAGTCCTGCGACAATCAAATTCCCAACAAAAAACTCCATCCAAGAGGTTCGCTTCTTGGATTTTATGGGGGATTAGCTCAGCTGGGAGAGCGCTTGCATGGCATGCAAGAGGTCACCGGTTCGATCCCGGTATTCTCCACCAAAAAAGCACTGTACTTCGTTTGAAGTGCGGTGCTTTTCTTTTTGCTTTCTTGGAGGTCACACTGAAAATCAGCCAAATGCCTGATTTTGCAGGCTCATGGACGGCAACCCCCAATTCTTGCTGTTTCGTTGTTTTTGAAAATGCTTGTTCGATGCCTGACTGTTTTGCAGGCGGACGTATCACTCCCCCTCAATGTAAGGAGTGAGATCGAAGTTGAATGAGATGTTGATCTGATAAATGGTAAACAGCAGCCATTTTGAATCCAGCAATTTTATTTTGAAAAAGAAAACCTGCCGTATGAAATGATACAGCAGGTTTTGAGAGAAAATAATCGGGAAACACCAGGAAAATTTCTTTACTGGCCCAGATGCCAGATGTCGCGGTCATACTCGGCGATGGTGCGGTCGGAGGAGAACATTCCCGCTTTGGCAATGTTCACCAGACACTTGCGCCGCCAGCCCATGGGGTCGCAGGCGTAATCGCTGAGAGCCTGCCCCTTCCGCACGACATAGGCGTTGAAGTCCGGCAGGGTCTGGAACCAGTCCTTGTGGATCAGCTCATCGTGCAGGCGGGTCAGGTTCTCGGTATGGCCTGCCGCCAGCATCTCGGCGCCGGTGAGGAAGTCGATGGCCCGGCGGATGTTGGCATCACCCTCGTACCACTGGGCTGCGCAGTAATCCCCGGCGGCGTAGCGGTGGATGACCTGATCGGAGGTCTGGCCGAAGATATAGATATTCTCATCGCCTACCTGCTGGCTGATCTCCACATTGGCACCGTCCATGGTGCCCAGCGTCAACGCACCGTTCAGCATGAACTTCATGTTGCCGGTGCCGGAGGCCTCCTTGGAGGCAAGGCTGATCTGCTCGGACAGGTCGCAGGCCGGGATGAGTTTTTCGGCGGCGGTGACGTTGTAATTTTCCACAAAGACCACCTGCAGCCACTTGGATACCTCCGGGTCGGCGGCGATGACCTTAGAGAGGGTCAGCAGGGCGTGGATGATGTCCTTGGCAATGGTATAGGCCGGAGCGGCTTTGGCACCGAAGATGCTCACCAGCGGGACAGCAGGCAGGTGCCCGGCCTTGATCTCGTAGTACTGGTGGATGAGGTACAGCAGATTCAGCTGCTGACGCTTGTACTCATGCAGACGTTTGGACTGGATATCGAACACGGCCTCCGTGTTCACGGTGACGTTCTGGGTGTGCAGCAGCCAGTCGGCAAGAGCCTGCTTGTTTGCCTTTTTCACGGTGGCCAGCTCGCTGAGCACGGTCTCGTCGTCCGCAAAGGCCAGCAGCTTTTCCAGCTCTTCGGCATCCTTGCGGAAGCCGGAGCCGATGCGCTTTTCCAACTCAGCGGTCAGGGCCGGGTCGCATTCCAGCAGCCAGCGGCGGAAGGTGATGCCGTTGGTCTTGTTGTTGAACTTTTCCG
>OGGI01001101.1_pt1 | contig 21287 bp, 20 predicted proteins | sample 1571051 | NCBI WGS metagenome assembly OGGI01 (sample SAMEA2582075, study PRJEB24529) | metagenome | biome: Human gut stool | place: China | collected 2011 | reverse complement strand
CATCACAACGTCCGACCAGACATTTTCCAAGCGAGTGGTCGCAAATTCAACGATAAACAATTGAAAACACTGATGTCTCAAGAACATACACCAATCTTTGTCTATGAAAATGAAGAAGGTAAAATCTTGGGTCACCTCTTTTGCATCATTAAAGAACCACACAGTCTCGTATTGACACCTATCAAAACACTTTTCATTGAAGACCTTTGTATTGATGAAAATGCTCGTGGTCAAAAAATTGGTGAGCAGCTTTGCCATTTTGCAGAAAAATTTGCCCAAGAAATGGGCTGTTACAACTTAACCCTTAATGTATGGAATGATAACGCTGGTGCCTTACGGTTTTATGAACATCAAGGTTTTAAACCACAAGAAACTATCATGGAAAAAGTTTTTAAAAAATAGGAAAAGTTCATGAGTAAGAGAGAAGAGAAGAAAACGGCGACAAAGCAGAACATTACGGGTTTTTCTTCGGTATCAATATTATCGGGGTTTCAATCATCAGTATGCTTAATCGTCGGTTAGTTGATCGTTTTTCTCTACGAAATCTCTTGCGCATTGCCACTAGCTGTGCTCTTGCTTTTGCTCTTTTACTACTACTGTTTAATATTGGAAATTTTCGTAGTCTTTGGGCAGTCGTCTTTCCTATGCTTCTCATTTTTAGTACCAATGGTATCGTTGCAGCATGTTCTACTGCCACAGCTCTCAATAGCATAAAGGATTCGATGACAGGATCAGCAACCGCTCTCCTTGCTCTCTCCAATACGGAAGTGGGATCCTTTCTTCCTAGCTCCTCGCTCTTTTTTCAGATGGCCACTCCTAAAGCCATGGTAGTCATTATTTTTCTAGCCATTCTAGCTTCTACTCTAATGGCTTGGATAGCACGAAAATAAACTATAAAATAATAAGACAGAGGTGATATGATCTCTGTCTTATTATTTTATCAGCAAATCCAACAAATCTTGATAGGACTGAAAATTATAAGTCGGTTTCGCTTGCGTATGATTACTCAAACTTTTAGGATTATACCAAGCCGTATCAATGCCTGCATTGTTCCCGCCCGCTATGTCTGCTGTCAAAGAATCTCCAATCATTAGAGTTCGATTTTTGTCAAAATTTGGTATTAGCTCTGCTATTTTTTCAAAAAATAGAGCATCGGGTTTTTGCGTGTGGAGTTGCTCAGAGATGAAAATCTGATTAAAATAGGGGGAGATATCCGAGTGAGCCAGTCGACCAGTCTGAATGAAACCGATACCATTGGTAGCAGCGTAAAGTTCATAATCCGCCTCTGTCAAAACATCCAAGAGCTCACTAGCTCCAGTATAGGTCTGACCTTGCTGGGCAATATGTTGCTGGTAATGGAGAGCCAACTCAACACCGTCCTTATCCACACCAAAGTGGTTAAAGAGACGAGAAAAGCGTGTGTTAATCAGCTCAGATTTGGTCAGTTTTTCCTGTTCCAAGTCCCGCCAAAGAGCTTTATTCATAGGAATATAGTAGTCTTTATAAGCCTGGATATCAGCCACACCCTGCTCTTTTAGAAAAGCAGTCAAAGCCAAATCCTCCGCCAAATCAAAATCTAACAAGGTATGGTCAAGATCGAATAGTAGAAATTTGTAATGCAATTTTGCCGTTTTCCTTTCTAGGGGATACAAACTATTTATAATTATTTGGAAAATATTCTTTTCCCAGCTGCCATAAATATTGGTCTATTTGTTTAAGATTGAATTGCTCTAGTCCGTAATAACTTCTAAAGGTCAGAATTAGATTTTTGAATTGCTGGTAATCCTTTAACTCAGCATTCTTAAACTTTGCAAAGTGATCTGTTTTTCTAAAGTACTTCAACACCTTTTCAACATAACTATCGTATATGGGATAGGCTAAAGGATTGTGATGCGAGCAATACTTAGTTGCAAAAGAATAGAATTTTCGCTGCACACCTTCTTTTATGGTTATATTTTGAATTTCATTTACTAGAAAAATATCACCACTCTTTAACCTCTCATCAATGTCAAGTGATAAAATATGTTTTGCTACAGGAAATATTGAAAAAAATATTAGTACTATAAAAGTCATTTAGTGTTGCAACCTTTAACAGAATATCTGAAATATCTGTATTTTTCGGTGATAGTTCAAAAAACAAGCGATCTAATGCAGTTTCTTGTAATTTATAGCTTTCAAGGTTAGCCCACTCTTGCAAATACTTTTCAACTTCCATGACAGTTGGTCTAGGCACAAGCATGGTACTTCGAGAAGTCTGTAAAACAGAAAGAACAGAATCTGTTAAAGAATCATAGGTATGTCTATCGTCATGACGAATAATAATTTCTTCTGTCTCTAGTTTTTTTTAATTCATCTAAGATATTCAATGTATGATTTTCCTCTCCGTAGATAGATTCAGCAAGTTCACGTTGTTTCATTGACCTACTTTTCAAGAGCTCAATAATTGTTTCTTTTTGTTCCATTGTTATCTTGAACTTCCACACTATTCCTAGTTATAATTTGCTAGACTTATTATATCATACAGTATTAACAAACAGTGTTTTTCATAATCAGCTACTTCATCTTCAAATTTTGGGCTTATTAGAAAAAAGCTGGAACAACACTCTCTTCATTTATAATCTAAATTGATTTGGAATGACAAGTACACAAAGTGTAATGAGCACTGAAAATATTTCTGCAGCTGGGAAAATCGTCAACGAAAGAATGATTCCTAAAATTTTAATTGCAATGTCCCACTTCATCCAATGCAAACGACTGATATTCAATTGTTCAATTTCTGCTGTTTGATTGACTTCGACCAATGTGTGATAATACCAAAGGACTGAGAATGAAATCAACAGAACAATGACTCCATAAAATACTCGCATAGTAGCATTGTTAAAATTTGAAGCAACTAATTTTGTCATATAAGGGAAAAATGATGAAAAGAAAAGCATGACTATAGCAGCCCAGACTGTTTTTTGACTAATCTTCTCCACTACCTGCGATGAAGAGTGAAAATTTACCCACATGGCACCGAGCCAGAAAAAGGACAATCCATAGGCAAAAAAATTAGTTCTGAGCTCCCATAGGCCTTGTAAATCAAAGGTTCTCGGCTTTTCCAGTTTCAATACCAAAATGGTCATCATAATAGCAATCACCGCATCAATAAAAGCCCTAAACGCTCTTTATCCATTACTTGACGATTCATTTTTCTCTCCTTTTAAATAGTTCTTTAAAATATGTGACATTATACCACTTTTACAGTTGTAAATCAAAAGCATTAAAAAACGGCTTAAGCCGTTTTTTAGTCCTCAACAATTCAATTTGCAGAGAATTTTATGATAAAATTTCTGCTAAATTTGCAATCATATCTTTTAATTGTTTTTCAAGAATTTCAGGGCTAGCAGTAATGCTCATTAGTAAAGTATTTAAAGATTGCTCAAATTGATTAGGAAGAAGGTTCGCATGCGCTGCTGCATATGATATCATTCTCTTCTCGCCGGGGTGGGTCAATTCATTAACTGCAAAAATGATGTCAAAATAGGATTCTAAAAAGGCTGCTACCCGATGATTGACACTGACAAAGTCTTTTCGTTTTGCCGCTTTTAAAATCTGCGTATCATAGGATGGCAAATGCCCGGTTAACAGACTGAAATTTCGTGAAATGATGTTGTCTTTTAATTTTGGAGGAAAAGGAACGTCAAACCGTTTTTTCAATTTTCCGAACTCTCCATTAGCATCATAAAGAATCTTGCAGGTTTTTAAATTGTGCCAAAAGCAAGTGGTGTAGCCATTTCCTGCTTGGTGCTTTTCGACGACATTTTCAATATCTCGCGCAAAATCACGAATATTCCGATAAAGAATATCAATATCAATGTCATTATTTAAGGTACAGTCGTCTTCCAATTCCCAAAATTGATTGCTTATTTCCATATAAGAACAATATTGGGTCAAAATCAACTTCCGACTGTCTTCATCTGGAATGCTCGTGCAGTAAATATATAAATCATAGTCCGAAGTCTCATCATAAGTTTCTCCGCTACGAGATCCGCCTAAGGCAATCGCTGTCACTTCTGGTAAATTGGAAAATGCTTTCCAAAGTTGTGTAAAAACTGTCATTTTCTCCTCCGATATAAAACTTTTCCTTATTATACATTATATTACTACAAGAAAAAACTCCTAAACTTCAATTTAGGAGCTTTTCATGTCTTACCGCACTTCTGCACCAATCGTTTCTTCAAGAGACTTTTGGATTTTTTCCATATAACGAGCTACTTCCTCATCTTCCAGAGTATCCTCTGGATTTTGGAAAGTCAAGGTATAGGCCATTGACTTCATACCAAGTCCCAGTTTTTCACCTGAGAAGACGTCAAATAATTTGATATCTGTCAAGCGTTTCACACCAGCAGCCTCAATAGCTGCAACCACCTCTTTGTGACTGATTTCTGCTTTCAGAAGCAGTGCTATATCACGTGTTACAGCTGGGAATTTGGTAATTTCTACAAATGGTTTTGCTGGTTGCATTACTTGTTCAATCGCTGTCAAGTTGATTTCTGCTACATACGTTTCTGGGATATTATAATCCTTAGCAGTTACTGGATGAACTTGACCGACAAAACCAACGACTTGTCCGTCTAGTGAAATAGTCGCTGTACGACCTGGGTGCATACCAGCTAATGCTTGTGTCGCTGTGTACTCTACTTTTAGACCCAGACGGTCAAAAAGTGCTTCCAAAATTCCTTTTGCATAAAAGAAATCAACTGGTACAGCTGGAGTTTGAAAATCCTTTTCAGTAACCAAACCTGTCAAAGCAAAGGCAAAGCTGTTGATTTCAGTTGGCAATTCTTCCTGTGGATTCCCCGTTTGCTCGAAGACTTTTCCGATTTCATACAGAGCCAAGTCCTTATTTTTACGTGCTACATTATAGGCAACAGTATCCAAAATGCCAGCTACCATATTTTGACGAAGAACGCTGCGATCTACTGTCATCGGCCACATCAGCTCTGTCAAGTTACTTGGATTAGTGCTAAATTGCACAGCTTTTTCAGGAGTAGTCAAAGCATAGGTGATAACTTCTGTCAAACCAGCACCTTCTGCAACTGTACGAACTTTGCGACGAAGTTTTTGGGTTTCTGTCAATTGACCAGCTGTTCCGTCACCTTTTGGAAGAGTTGCTGGTAATTTATCATAACCATAGATACGCGCAATTTCCTCATAAAGGTCTGCTTCAATGTGAATGTCCCAACGACGGCGTGGTACGCTGACTGTGAATTTCTCTGCATCGCCAGTAAGTCCAAAACCAAGGCGACGGAAAACATCTTCAATATCTGTATAGGTTAATTCCGTCCCAAGTACACGATTGACATCTGATAATGTTGAAACAACTTCAACATCTGATGTGTCTAATTGACCCGCTGAGACGATACCGGCTTGTACCGTTGCACCTGCAAGATCTGCAATCATGCTAGCCGCAGCATCTAGAGCTTCTGTTACTGTCGCTAGGTTAATTCCTTTTTCAAAGCGAGAGGATGATTCTGAACGAAGATTGAGACGTCCGCTCGTCTTACGAATGGAAGTTCCGTCAAAAACTGCTGCTTCAAGCACTACACGCCTTGATTGAGAAGAAATTTCCGTTGCAGCTCCACCCATGACACCAGCAAGAGCGACTGGCTTATCTGCTACCGCAATCACAAGATCGCTCGTTTCTAATTCGCGCTCTTCATCATCAAGAGTTACTAATTTTTCACCCGCACGCGCTTCGCGCACCACAATTTGATTGCCCTCAAAAGTATCTAAATCAAAGGCGTGCATTGGTTGTCCAAAGTAAAGTAGAATATAATTTGTCACATCTACCACATTGTTGATAGGACGAATCCCTGCATTCATAAGCAGATTTTGAAGCCATTGCGGACTTGGAGCAATGGTTACATTTTCCAAAATACGTGCTGCATAAAAAGGAGCCTTGTCCGTTTCAATCGCAACAGAAAGTTGTTCTCCAGCTTGCTCTTGTGTTTCCAACAACGGAAAACCTTTAAAATGAACCGACTTGTCGTAGATAGCTGCTACCTCATACGCTACTCCACGCATTGAAAGCGCATCTGCACGGTTCGGCGTGATAGAAAGCTCAATAATTTCATCATCCAAGTCAAGATAAGGAAAAACGGAATCCCCCGGTACAGCTTCTTCTGGCAAAATTTGAATACCGTCAGAAAATTCTTTTGGAACAACCGAGTCCGAAATGCCTAATTCTCCAAGGGAACAAATCATTCCAAGGGATTCTAACCCACGAATTTTTCCTTTTTTAATCTTGTAATTATCCGCAATACGAGCTCCTGGAAGAGCTACCATAACCTTGATTCCCGTTCGTACATTTGGAGCGCCGCAAACGATTTGTCGAAGCGCTTCTTCGCCAACATTCACTTGACAGACATGTAAGTGCGTCTCAGGTACATCTTCACAGCTAATCACTTCACCAACTACAATTTTTGACAATCCCTCAGCAGGAGAACTGACCCCTTCTACTTCAATCCCTGTCGTTGACATTTTTTCAGCTAATTCTTCACTCAGAACAGTTACGTCAACTAGTTCTTTTAACCATTTATAACTTACTAGCATAATTCATCTATATGAGTGCATAGAAATCTTTGAGAACTACTGTTTCTGCTCAAAAATTTTGCCTCATATTACTTCCTTTCTTTTTGAGGCTGGGACAAGTGCCCAAGCCAAGTGCTTTTTCGCTTAATTTAATTCTTTCCGAATGAGCCAGTCGATATCAACCGTTTCACCAGTCGCATATTCATGCTCACTAAAACGTTTAAAACCATATTTAAAGTAAAAGTTTTGTGCCTTAAAATTCTTTTCCCAAACACCTAACCAAACCCACGAAAACTTTCGTTTAGTAGCTTCTTGCATGGCAAAATCAAACATTTCCTTGCCAAAGCCTTGTCCTTGATGAGATTTCAAAACATAAATCCGATGCACCTCAAAAGCATTCTCCATTGAGTGTTCTGCCTCTACGGGCTCAGTCTGTGCTTGCCCCCAGTTTAATTTGAGAAAACCAACAATCTTTTCTTTCTCATCTAGTGCAAAATAAGTCTCCGACTCTACTTGCGCCAAATCCTTCTGAATCTGCTCAAGGGAGAGTTCATGGGTAAAATAATCTTGCATATCTTCCGCTTTGATATAAGGGCCGAAAGTTTCTTGATAGGTTTGCACTTCCAGTTCTCGTAGAACTTCAGCCTGTTCTTCTTTTACTTTTACTAACATAGCATTTATTTAAATTGTTCTGAAAAACGAACATCACCTTGATAGAAGCCACGAATGTCATTGATACCGTAGCGCAACATAGCCACCCGTTCTTGACCCAGCCCAAAAGCAAAACCAGAATAAACATCAGCATCAATGCCACTCATTTCAAGGACGCGTGGGTGTACCATTCCAGCTCCCATAATTTCAATCCAGCCAGTCTTTTTGCAGACATTGCATCCTTGCCCACCGCATTTAAAGCAAGAAACATCCACCTCAACAGACGGCTCTGTAAATGGGAAATAAGACGGACGCAGACGAATACTGCGGTCTTCTCCAAACATTTTTTGCACAATGAGCTGCAATGTTCCTTGAAGGTCTGCCATAGAAATATTTTTCCCGACAACCAAACCTTCAATTTGATGAAATTGATGAGAATGCGTCGCATCGTCCGTATCCCGTCGGAACACACGCCCTGGCGAGATCATTTTCAAAGGGCCTTTAGAAAAATCATGAGCATCCATAGCACGAGCTTGAACTGGGCTGGTGTGAGTGCGCAGCAAAATTTCTTCTGTAATGTAAAAAGTATCCTGCATGTCACGTGCTGGGTGATCTTTTGGTAAATTCATCCGCTCAAAGTTGTAATAGTCTGTTTCAACTTCAAAACCATCTACGACTTGATAGCCCATGCCAATAAAAATATCTTCAATTTCTTCACTTGTTTGGCTAAGAACATGACGATTCCCAGTAGGAATTTTCCGACCCGGAAGCGTTACATCTATTGACTCCTTAGCCAACTGATTGAGAACTTTTTGTTCTTCCAATAATTTTGCAGATTCTTCAAAAGCAGCAGTCAACACATCTCGTGCTTCATTGACATGTTTCCCGATAATCGGTCGCATATCAGCAGAGACATCTTTCATACCTTTTAAAATTTCTGTTAAAGAGCCTTTCTTTCCAAGGACAGAAACACGCAGATTCTGCATTTCTTTTTCATTTTCAGTTGAAATTTTTTTCAGCGACGCCAGAGTTTCTTCTCTAAGCTTATTTAATTGTTCTTCAATGGTTGACATAATTCCTCCAAATATAAAAAACCGCTTGTCAGACTCCATAAGCGGAGCGTTGACACGCGGTACCATCCGTTTTCATCTGGTTTTCCAGACCTTAATTCTAAATCCCTTTGCAAGTGAATTTACCTAGTTTTCATCTAAAGAACTCTCAGTCTCTGGTTCTTCTCCCTGTCAAACTTCCCCTAAGCTACTAGTCTTGCGGATTCTTATTTAATTAGTTGATATTATACCAAATTTTATAGGACTTGTAAATAGACCTTGTTTAAAAATGCAATTGTATTCGACACACATTATAAACAGTAGTCAATTCTATACTAACTCGCTCAAGTATTCATAGCGCTCATATTTCTCCAAAAGTAAATCGTTTTTGCCATCCAACTCTTTTTGGAGTTCAGCGAGCCGACCGAAGTCCGAAGCATATTCCTGCATTTCCCGCTCAATAGCTGCAATGTCCTCCTCAAGCTTCTCTATATCTCCCTCAATAGACTCCCACTCCTGTTTTTCAAAGTAGCTTAAGCGCTTCTTTTCCTCTCGCACTTTAGCTACTTTTTCCTTTTCAAGTTGTTGGGAAATGGCAGAGCTCTCTAGCTCAAACGCCTTTTCATCCAGATAATCAGTATAATTACCGAAATATTCTCTGATAGTTCCCTCTTCAAAAGCTAAAATCTTATCTGCTACTTTATCAAGGAAATACCGATCGTGACTAACAGTCATAACTGGGCCGGCAAAGCTTTGCAAAAAATTTTCCAGCACCGTTAATGTCGCGATATCTAAGTCATTAGTTGGCTCATCCAACAGCAAAACATTCGGCTTTTCCAACAATAACTTGAGAAGATAGAGCCGCTTTTTCTCTCCTCCGGATAATTTTTCAATCAAAGTACCATGAGTGGAACGAGGAAAAAGAAATTGTTCCAAGAGTTCGGCAATTGATGTCGTTCCCGCAGATGTCTTAACTTCTTCTGCAACTTCCTGCAAGAAATTGATAACGCGTTTGGACTCATCCAACCCTTCAATTTGCTGTGAGAAATAAGCCACACGAACTGTCTCACCAATGGTCAGTTGACCAGATTGAGGTGCTAATTTCCCAGCAATTAGATTGAGCAAGGTGGATTTTCCAACACCGTTATCCCCCACAATCCCAATCCGATCTTTATTTTGAACTAACAAATTGAAATTAGAAAGAATCTTCTTGTCGCCATAAGCAAAGCCCACATCTTTAAATTCAATCACTTTCTTCCCAATACGACTGGTCTCGAAATTCATTTCTAAGTCTGTCTGAGTTGCTTGATCAGATAAATCCTTTTTCAAATCCTGAAAACGATTGATACGTGCTTGCTGCTTGGTTGCTCTGGCCTGTGGCTGGCGGCGCATCCAAGACAATTCCTGTTTATAAAGTTGCTGCTTTTTATGGAGAAGGGCAGCATCTCGCTCGTCTTGTTCTGCCTTCAAACGGACATAATCCTGATAATTCCCTTGATATTCAAGCAAATCTCCGCTGTCCAATTCAAAAATTCGCGTCGAAACATGGTCTAGAAAATAGCGGTCATGGGTAATGAAGAGAACCGTTTTTTTGGAATTCTTCAAAAAATTCGTCAGCCATTCGATGCTATCAATATCCAAATGGTTAGTTGGTTCATCAAGGAGCAATAAGTCATCATCTCCTAACAAGACTTGCGCCAATTGCACGCGGCGTCGCAAACCACCTGACAGGTCGCCGACTTTAGCAGATAAGTCGGTCAAACCCAGCTTAGACAAAACGGTCTTAACTTGACTTTCAATTTCCCATGCTTGAAGAGCATCCATTTCAGCCATAATCTTCTCTAAACGAGATTGATTGCTTTCATCATAGTTAGACAGCAATAACTCATACTCACGAATGAGCTGCATTTCTCGCAGATTGCTTGATAAAACCGTATCTAGTACCGTTTTGTCGTCATCAAAGTGCGGTTCTTGGGTTAAGTAGCCAATCTTATAGCCCGATTTAGCTGAAAAGGGATTAACGTCCCCATCAAATCCAGATTTTCCAGACAGAACATTCAAAAGGGTCGTTTTTCCAGTTCCATTAACCCCAATCAAGCCAATCCGATCCAAACCATGAATAATAAAGGAAATATTTTTAAAAACAGTCTTATCTCCCACCGTTTTAGTCAACTTTTCAACAATAAAGTCACTCATCTTCTCTCCTCTACAAAAGCCAAAATAGCCTCCAGACGGTTGTCCAAGGTACCATTCACAATAGCTGTCTCGATCTCAGTCAAGAGCTGTCCTAAAGCAGGACCCGGCTTAAAGCCAAATTCTTTGATTAACAGACCACCATTGACGACAATTTCATGTTTATCATGAATCGTTAGTGAATCATAAGTAGAATGAATCTTTTCAAAATCAACAGCTAATCCCTGTGCTTGACGAATTTCTTCTGCTTGTATCATCAGGTCCAGTTCAAAACGATAGCATTCTTCCTTATCCAGAAAATGCCTTTGGCGAATATTATAAATCGTGACAATTTGCTCTACGCGCTTTTGAAATTCATTTGAAGTTTTCCAATGCTTGAGGAATTTTTTAACATTTTTTACTTGAAGAGTCATTAAAAGAGTAGCCCAAGCTTGCTCTGAACTCGTAAATTGAAAATCTGCTTTAACATCAAACATCTTTTCCAACTGAGATTGGCTGCTGCGCATGTCAGGCAAATAGTCTGTTGCACCACTGGCAAGCAGACTTTTCAATCCTTTACGCCAATAAGACGCTGTCAGTAGTTTGTCAAATTCAATGAAAGTCCGCTCTACAGAAATTTTTTCTAATAGTGGTGCACACAGTTTCATAGCCTGAAATGTATCTGTGTCCAAATCAAACCCTAAAGCTGCCTGAAAACGAAATCCTCGCATAATGCGCAAGGCGTCTTCGTTGAAACGTTCCGAAGGTATTCCTACAGCACGTAAGATCTGATTTTCTAAATCAGCTAACCCTTCAAATAAATCAATCACATTCCTTGCTTCATCCAAAGCCAAAGCATTAATCGTGAAATCGCGCCGTTTTAAATCTTCTTTTAGAGAACGAACAAACGTGACATGGCTAGGTCTGCGATAGTCTACATAGATATCCTCTGTCCGAAAAGTCGTCACTTCATATTCATGATTGTCCTCTAAGACTAAAACTGTCCCATGCTCAATTCCGACATCAATCGTTCGCTCAAAAATACGTTTGGTTTCTTCTGGATAACTGGAACTTGCAATATCCACATCATGAATCGGTCGATTCAATAAAGCATCGCGGACTGAACCGCCAACAAAATACGCCTCAAAACCGGCATTCTTAATCTTCTTTAATACTGGTAAAGCCTCCTGAAATTCAGAAGGCAGATTTTCTAATCTCATAATAAATATTCCAATCCGTAGACAAGCTCTTTTTTCTTGACCACTTCCTTAATACCTAAATTTACCCCCCTCATGAAAGACTTACGGTCGTACGAATCATGACGAAGTGACAGTCCTTCACCTTGACCGCCAAAGATGACTTCTTGATGAGCCACCAAGCCTGGTAAACGAACCGAATGAATGCGCATGCCGTCCATTTCTGCACCACGCGCTCCTTGTAATAACTCTTTTTCATCCATTGCACCCTGATGCTTCTTGTGGCGAACTTTGCTAATCAATTCAGCTGTTTTAATCGCTGTGCCGCTCGGCGCATCCTTTTTCTGATCATGATGTAATTCAATGATTTCCACATCTGGAAAATACTTAGCTGCTTGTGCTGCAAATTGCATCAAGAGAACCGCTCCCACAGCAAAATTAGGAGCAATCAAGCCTCCTAGCTCTTTTTGCCGAGAAAATTCAACTAACTCTTTGATTTCATCCGATGTAAATCCAGTCGTTCCGACCACAGGCGCAAAGCCCTGCTCTAATGCAAAACGAGTATTTTCATACGCCACTTTAGGAGTTGTAAAATCAACCCACACATCCGCTTCTACACCACTCAAATTTTCTTTCTGATTAAAAACGGGAACACCAGCTACTTCTTTTTCTGGAGTAAGTGGGTCAAGCAATCCAACGAGCTCTAATGCAGGATCTTCTGTCACCATGTTATAAGCAGCTTGTCCCATTTTTCCTTTGAAACCAGCAATAATGACCTTTATACTCATGGAATTCTCCTTAAATAATCGGAATATAGGCTAAGGCAATACTTCCAGCACCCAAGTGAGTTCCAATCACACTACCAAATGTCGCAATCGGAACCTCTCCGGAAACACCATCTTCTAACAATAATTGATGTAAATGTTCTGCTTTTTCCAGTGCATTTCCATGAATAATCATCACTTGGTAATTTCCTTGTGCAGTTTGCTCTTTGACAATCTCAATCAGGCGTTTCGTAGCTTTTTTCTCGGTACGAATCTTTTCATAAACCTCAATGACGCCCTCGTCATTAAAGTAAAGAATCGGTTTGATACTGAGCAAGTTTCCCAGAATTGCAGCGCCATTCGACAAACGACCGCCTTTCACCAAATGATTTAAGTCATCTACCATGATAAAAGCGCCAATTCCCTTGATTTGAACGTCAAGATTGCTTAAAATTTGCTCAAACGCTAACCCTTGTTCAGCCCAGTTCAAAATATGCTCCACCATCATTCCAAGCGGCGCACTTGTGATTTTTGAATCTGGAAAAGCAATTCCTAAACTTGGAAATTCATCTTTCAAATACTGGATATTTTGATAAAAGCCAGAAATGCCACTCGATAAAAACAGACCAATGACATGAGTATAACCTTGCCCTTCTACTAAAGACAGAGTGTTCACTAAGCTGGCGATACTCGGTTGGCTAGTCTTTGGCAATTCACTAGAGGCTGCCATTTTTTCATAAAATTCGCTAGCAGAAAGATTCTTTCCTTCGATGTACTCAACCCCGTCAATACTAACGGGAATATCTAAGATAAATAAATGCTCATTTTCGATGACTTTGCTATCCAAATATGCTGACGAATCAGTAATTACGGCTAATTTCATGCATTAAAACTCCAAATTGATACCTGGTAAATCCAAGGCGATTTCTGTTACTTCATAGGTCAAACGATTTAATATGGACAAACTTGGACGAGCAAGTTGTTCTACTTCGTCCTGCTCAAATTCACTTGGCTCATTGACAATTTGCCCCATGATATGGTTGACTTGTGAGATTGTTCCACTAATTACAAAAGCATCAAAGACAATCATAAAGCTCACAATTACAACGATAGAAGTTACTTGTCCTTCTTGATCTTGATTTAACAATTGAAAATTGACATCCACTTTTGTTTCTGGGGTTCCGTTTTCTTTTTCCCACTCTAAATTACGTGCGTCATAGTGATATTGACTGACAAATTCTTTTTCGCGTTGTAATTCCATTTCATTTCTCCTCAAAATATGCGTTATTAAAATTATAACATATTTTCCAGCACCTGACTATTTTAATCAGTATGAAAATCATCTCCTTTCAATGTTTCTTTTAGATTAAAAAAGGAGCTAGAGAATTTTTCTCCAACTCCTAGAACGATGAAACTCATCATTATTTATTCAATGGTTTGCGAAGCGCTCCGAATAACACACCACTTACAATTGCGCCAATCAAGATGAAGATGATATAGAGAAGAGCATTTGAAGTAAGTGCAATAACGAAGATACCTCCGTGTGGTGCCATGAGTTTAATACCAGCCATGCCGACAAGTGCGCCTGCTAAAGCTGAACCAACCATAAAGCTTGGAATGGCACGGGCAGGGTCAGCAGCACCAAATGGAATAGCACCTTCAGTGATGAAGGATAGTCCCATAACAATGTTTGTCAAGCCTGAATTGCGTTCTTCTTCTGTGAATTTATCTTTGAATAGAAGGGTTGCGACAAAGACTGCAAGAGGTGGAACCATACCACCAGCCATAACCGCTGCCATTACAACTGAACCACCTGTTGAAACAGTTGCTGCAAGAGTTCCTGTACCAAAGATATAAGCCGCTTTGTTGAAGGGACCGCCCATATCAATAGCCATCATACCACCTACAACGAGTCCAAGGAGGACAGCTGAACTACCAGATAAGCCTTCTAGGAAACTATTCAAGCCAGTATTGATAGCTGCCATTGGAATATTCACCAACAACATCAAGAAGCCAGTTAGCAAGGTTCCCAACAGTGGATAAAGTAGAATGGACTTGATACCCTCAAGCGACTTTGGAAGACCACTCAAGGCTTTTTTAAGGAAGTTTACAACGTAACCTGCAAGGAAACCACCCACTAGGGCTCCAAGGAAACCAGAAGGTACACCAGCAAGTGCAAGAGTAGCTTTCCCACCTTCTGCAAATGGAATTTTACCAAAAGCAAGACCTGCGGAAGCCATACTACCTGCTACAAAACCTGGCGCTAAACCTGGTTTTTCAGCAATAGAATAAGCGATATAACCAGCAAGTACAGGAAGCATAAAGCCAAAGGCCAAGCCACCAATATTCTTAAACATAGCTGCCAACTCATGATAAGTACCGAGATTTGCCAATTGATCTTTTGGTACTCCCATTGCTTGGTCAATCAAGAATGCCACCGCAATCATGATACCACCGCCAATAACGAATGGAAGCATTTGGCTACCACCACTCATTAAGTGTTTGTAGAAACCGCCTGCTGCATTTGTTGAAGAGGAGGCAGCTTTTTTATTGGCTGCATGATATACTTCTGCTTTTCCTGACAATGCCAAGTTAATCAACTCTTCTGTCTTACGAATACCGTCAGCAACTGGGCGGTTAATCAATGGCTTGCCGTCAAATCGATCCATTTCCACAGCTTTATCAGCCGCAATAATAACCGCTTTTGCTTTTTGAATATCTTCTGCGGTCAGTTTGTTTCCGATACCACTAGCACCGTTGGTTTCAACCTTGATGCCAACACCCATTTCAGCAGCTACCTTTTGAAGAGCTTCTTGCGCCATATAAGTATGTGCAATTCCCGTTGTACATGCTGTTACCGCAACAAAGAAATCACCATCTTTGGTTGCTGGTGCTACCGTTGTAGGTTCTGCTGCTTTTTCAGATGCTTGGTCAAATAATGCAATCACTTCATCTGGTGAAGTTACTTGACGAAGTTTGTCTGCAAATCCATCTTTCATCAGGTACTGTGACAATTCTGCAAGTGCAGCCAAGTGAGTATCGTTCGCTCCTTCTGGTGCAGCAATCATGAAGAACAAATCTGTCGGTTGCCCGTCTAAACTTTCATAATCCACACCCTTGTTTGATTTTGCAAAAAGAACTGTTGCTTCTTTGACTGCCGCATTTTTACTGTGTGGCATGGCAATCCCGTCACCCAAGCCTGTTGAGGTTAAAGCTTCACGAGCCAAGATTCCTTCTTTGAATGTTTCAAAATCCGTCACATAACCGTGGTCAACTAAACTATGAATCATTTCATCAATAGCAGTTGTTTTTTCAGTTGCTTGTAAATCAAGCAACATCACATCTTTTCTCAGTAAATCCTGAATTTTCATATTTTTTCCACCTCTACTTTTTCATACGTTTCGTTAATGAAATCAGCTGTCGCTAAGTCATCGGAGAAAGTCGTTGCCGTTCCGCAAGCTACTCCCCATTTGAAGGCTTCAACAGCATTTCCTGAACGAACAAATTCGCCAGTAAAGCCTGCAACCATTGAGTCACCAGCTCCGACAGAATTTTTTACGATTCCCTTGATTGGTTTTGCAAAATAAGCTCCGTCCTTTGTTACCAAAAGCGCACCGTCGCCTGCCATAGAAATAATGACATGTTGCGCACCTTTAGCTAGAATTTCACGAGCGTATTTCTCAATCTCATCCAGCTTTTCCAGCTTCACTCCGAAAATATCACCAAGTTCATGGTTATTCGGCTTAACCAACAATGGCTGAAATTCCAGTGAATCAATAAGTGTTTGTCCCTCGAAATCACAAACGACTTGTGCTCCAGTTTGTCTCGTCAGGCTAATCAGCTCTTTGTAGACAACATTGCCTAAATTTTTATTACTTGATCCTGCAAACACCACTGTATCTTGTTCTGACAGTCCTGAAAGGATTTCTTTCAATTCTGCTAATTGCTCTGGTGAGACAGTCGGACCCGTTCCATTGATTTCTGTCTCAGCGTCTGCTTTTATCTTAACGTTGATACGCGTATCCTCTGACACTTGGACAAATTTTGTCGCAATCGCTTCATTTTCCAAGGTATCAGTAATAAATTTTCCAGTAAAGCCACCAATAAAGCCAGTCGCTGTATTGTCAATTCCCAAACGTTTGAGCACACGACTGACGTTGATGCCTTTGCCACCGGCAAATTTATCATCGCTCTCCATACGATTCACGCTTCCAACATTGACCTTATCTAAACGGACAATATAGTCAATAGAAGGATTAAGCGTAACAGTATAAATCATACTTCAATAACCTCCGTTTTTTCTTTTATCTTTTCCAATTGCTCACTGGCACAAGCACTGGTAATAATACTTGCACGTTTGATAGGTGCGACTTTCACGAAAGAGGTCTGACCGATTTTTGAGGCGTCAGCTAAGACATAAGTCTGCTTGGCGTTTTCAAGAATCGCTCGCTTGACTGCTCCTTCGTCCATATCAGGCGTTGTATAGAAATTTTCATCAATTCCATTCATACCAATAAAAGCTTTATTGAAATTCAACTGACCGATTTGGTTCAAAGCAACACCACCGATACTAGCATCTGTTGAGCTTTTGACAACTCCTCCGATAATAACCGTTGGAATGTTTTTCTCAACTAACTTTGTAGCATGGTGAATGGAGTTGGTTACAACCGTCATATGTTTGCTTGAAAGCTCATTGATTAACAATTCATTTGTCGTTCCAGCATCAATAAAAATGACATCCTGTTCTTGTATCAATTCCGCTGCTTTTTGAGCAATTCGTAATTTATCTTGAACGTTTTTGATAGATTTTTCTTGATTGCTTTCTTCCTCTTGAAGAAAATGAATGCTTTCTGCTCCACCGTGAATCCGACGCAGTTTTCTTTCATCTTCCAATTCATCTAAATCTCTGCGCACTGTTGATTCAGACGTATTTAACAAACGAACTAAGCTATCCAGAGAAACAACTTGATGACGATTGATTTCTTCTAAAATCACCTGTTTGCGCTCTGATTTTAAAATAATTCCACCCCTTCCTGCAATCGTTTACAGATTCATTATACACCATTTTATTTCAAAGTCAAGCATTTTCTTTCAAAAACTATCACTTTTTTTAATAAAATAGCAAAATGCAATAAGAAAAGGCTGACATTATCATTCAACCTTTTCTCTTTTATACTGTTATACTGCTGCTTTGATTGCTGCTTCAACAGCTGCTTTTTCTTTGTCAATCAAATCAATACGAGCGGAAATTTCTTTGATTCCCATGCTGATGTTACGGCTGATAGCTAGATCTGATAATTGCGGTTCAAAGAAAGCTTTGTATTCTGCCAAGCGTTCACGCGTTTTAAAGATATTTGCTGGATAAATGACAAATTTATCAAAGCTCATATCTCCACCGAGAGCTGCCTTGATCCAATCCCAGTTTTCACGCGCCCAAGTCCAAATCGTTCCCTGAGTAAAATCATGTTGTAAGAAAGTAAAATACCAACTCATGGCCAAGTCTTGTGGCTTCACAACATCTTTATTTTTCCATTCTTTTAAAAGACGTGTCAATGTTGCTTCACTCTTCGTATAAGACAGAGCCGAAGCCAATTGACGTTGGAAGTTACCATCAACCGTTGCAATGTAGGTTGCTAGATAGTTATCAGTCAATTCTGCTGTCTCATGGTGTTTGATTTGGTTAATCAAAATTTGCAAACGAGTGGCTGCTGGAAGTTTTTCCAAGTTTTCTTGATGTGCTTCAAAAATTTGGCTAGCTTTTTGACTCGCTTTTTCATCATCAGCCGCAATCATATTCGCTACAACAATTTGACGAACCAATTCATCTTCGTCTGTTTCACCGTCTTTCGCTTCAAATCCAAGTCGGTCAAAGTTAGCTTGATTCAGCCTAACGAGTAATTTCTTGAAAGCAACCTCTGTTTCTGTTCCTTCGTCCACAAAAGTCCGCAAGCTATTTAGTACAGCCTTCACAGCAGATACTACAAGATAAGACTTTTCATTGGTCAATTTTTCGATAACTGGGATTAAGTCTGCAAATGAAACAGAACCAGCTTCAGCCAACAGACGACGTTCTTGTACTACTTGTAACTTACTTGTATTATCCAAGTCCGTAATAGTTGCCAAAATATTATCCAGCAATTCGCCTTGATAATCAGTAATGTAATGCGCAGTATTTTCTGTATTGAAGCGAAGTGCTCCTTCATTTTGAGCTGCAAGAGCTGTATAATTTGGAATTTCAAGCGTTTCTGTTTCTAGGGTATCTGGGATACCAGTCCAATTACTATTCAACGGTACAACCCATAGACGACCTTTTTCTTCTTTTTCTCCAATAAAGAATTGTTTTTGAGAAATTTTGAGAGTGTCATTTTCCACAATCGCTGTCAAAACAGGATAGCCTGGTTGTTCTAGCCACGAATCCATGAAGGCTGCCACATCACGCCCTGAAGCTGCACCGAGAGCATTCCACAAGTCGCGACCAATCGTATTACTGTATTGGTGTTTGGCAAAATAAGCATTCAAGCCTTTTGCAAAAGCTTCATCTCCTAGCCAACGACGAAGCATGTGCATAAGACGACTTCCTTTGGCATAGACAATTGCTGGGTCAAACAAGGTATTGATTTCATCTGGGTGTTTTACTTCCACATGGACAGATTGAACACCGTCAGTCGCATCCCGTTTTAGAGCCAGAGGGACACCACCTGTTTGGAAATCCTCAAAAATGTTCCATGTTGGCTCAATGGCATTCACACAGACATATTCCATCATATTGGCAAAACTTTCATTGAGCCAAAGGTCATCCCACCACTTCATTGTAACCAAGTTACCAAACCATTGGTGCGCCAATTCGTGAGCAATCACAAGAGCTACTTGCTGACGGCTTGTAACAGTTGAGTTTTCATCTACTAAAAGATAAACTTCACGATAAGTGACCAAGCCCCAATTTTCCATAGCTCCTGCAGAAAAGTCTGGCAAAGCTACATGCAGAGATTGAGGAATTGGATACTTCACCCCATAATATTCTTCATAAAAGTCAATAGAGCGAACTGCAATGTCTAGGGCAAACTCTAAGTTTGAAGCAGGGTGAGCTTTGGTAGAGTACACGCCGACCAAGGTACCATTCTTCGTTTTTGCTGTAACGCCCTGCAAATCACCAGCCGCGAACGCCAAAAGATAAGACGACATGCGAGGAGTCGTTGCAAACTTCCAGATGCCAGTTGCTTTTCGATTTTCTACATCGACTTCTGGCATATTTGAAAGTGCGATTTCTCCTGCTTCTTGGTCAAATTTCAAAGAAAGATCAAACGTAGCTTTTGCTTCTGGCTCATCTACACTTGGAAAGGCTTCACGTGCAAAATGACTTTCAAATTGAGTAGAAAGAACTTCTTTTTTGACTCCGTCAACGGTATAGTAAGAAGGATAAATCCCCGTCATATTATCTGTAATTTTACCTTTATAAGTCAGCGTTACTTCAACAACTCCTGCTTGACCAAGCTCAACGTAAACTGCTTCATTTTCATTATCTACAGAGAAAGGACGAGCTTCGCCAGCTACCTCAACGGATTGGATTGTCAAATCCTTTTGATGAAGAGAGATTTTTTCTCCCTTTGCTTCCCCGCTAATGCTGACCTTACCTGTGAATGTTTTTTGCTCCCGATTCAAATCTAAAAAAATATCATAATGTTCTGGAACAAATGTTTCAATAAAATGTGCAACTGCTTGCATGTATGTCTCCTTAATAATATAATCTGTAACTATTGTAACATAATTCACGTGTCCTAACACAATTTCTCTATCGTTTTCCTCATTTTGTGATAAAATAGAAATACGTTACTATTTTAAGGAGAAATCATGTCTGAAATTTTTGATATTACGATTGTTGGTGGGGGACCTGTGGGTCTTTTTGCTGCTTTTTATGCTCATATGCGTCAAGCAAAAGTAAATTTGATTGATTCGCTGCCTCAGCTCGGTGGACAGCCAGCCATTCTCTATCCTGAAAAGAAAATTCTGGATGTTCCTGGTTTTATCAATCTAACAGGTGAAGAATTGATTGAGCGTTTGATTGATCAAGTAAAAACATTTGAAACAAGCATACATCTCAATGAGACTGTATTAGATATTGAAAAAAACGATGAATTATTTACCTTAACAACTAGCAAAGGAAAACACATCTCAAAAGCCATTTTGATTGCTATGGGAGGTGGTGCTTTTAAACCACGTCCGCTGGAGCTAGAAAATGTAGACCAATTTGAAAACATTCACTATCACGTGTCAAATATCAATCAATACGCTGGACAAAATATTGTTGTTCTAGGCGGTGGTGACTCTGCTGTTGATTGGGCATTGGCTTTTGATAAGATTGCACCGACCAGCATCATTCACCGCAGGGATAATTTCCGTGCTTTAGAACACAGTGTCAATGAGCTAAAAGCTTCTACTGTCACGATTAAAACACCATTTGTCCCAAGTCAACTTATAGGTGAAGGAAACAAACTCACTCATCTTGAGATTACTAAAGTGAAAAGCGATGAAACGGAGCTCTTGCCGCTTGATCAGCTTTTTGTCAATTATGGCTTCAAATCATCTGTTGGAAACTTGAAAAAATGGGGACTAGAACTCAATCGCCACAAGATTATCGTCAATAGCAAACAAGAAACTTCTGTCGCAGGTATCTATGCTGCTGGAGATTGCTGTAGCTATGATGGAAAGATTGACTTGATAGCCACAGGGCTAGGTGAAGCTCCTACAGCTATCAACAATGCTATGAACTATATCTATCCCGACCAAAAAATACAGCCAAAACATTCGACTAGTCTTTAAAAAAGCAAAAAGAGGCTGGGACAAAAGTCCGACCTCAAATATAAAAAGCGAACAAAACTAGT
>OGGI01001096.1_pt1 | contig 21366 bp, 25 predicted proteins | sample 1571051 | NCBI WGS metagenome assembly OGGI01 (sample SAMEA2582075, study PRJEB24529) | metagenome | biome: Human gut stool | place: China | collected 2011 | reverse complement strand
ATTATATGAAGCACCAAAAACTGGTGCAAATTAGTGAAAATACACCAGTGGTGTCTCTTCCGTAAAAATATGGTTTGCGGTAGACTTTATAACACAAAAATAAAAAGTCCGTCAGAGAATATGTTTTTACGAAAAAAGTCCATGAGAAAATATTCTGCAAATCTAAGCTTTGAATTAGAATGAGTGATGTAATCAAGAGACAGGGGTGCTGCTATATTTGTAAAAAAAACCGTTATTGTACCCTTATCTGAGAAAAAGGACCGGGTTAGTCCCTTTTAAAATTTAGGATAAGCAAATACAATAGTTGCAACGAGTTATATAGAAGTTGCAGCGGGCAATACAAGTGTTTGATACATACCGGTAATTGCCGGAGAGAGGAGGTGAACGCACCATGGAGAAGTTATATTACACAGCAAAAGAGGTTGCTGAGATGCTTGATGTATCAGTATCTCATGCATACAAAGTAATAAGAGAAGCTAATAAGGAACTTTCCGCTAAAGGCTTCTATGTCAGATCCGGCAGAGTAAGCCGCAAGTATCTTGACAGTAAAGTATATGACTTATGCGATAAGACTGACATTATTTGAAGAATTAGATGTTGAATATAAAGAAGTGGATGGAATTTTATATCCTCTTTTATCTTTTGGTGAAGCAGAATACAATCTTGCGGATATTGGAAAATATGGTCGGATGTGGCTTAGGTATATGGAAGAAAATGAACCTTCTGAGTATCGTCATATGGCAAGAATGGGACAGCTTAGAAAGCGGGCAGAAGCAGTAAATGAAGAAGCTTATGAGCGATTGGACAATATTGAAGAGAATTGGCTGAAAAAGCATATGACAGGTAAAAAAAAAACATTTATGGAGCAGCTGCATTTGCGAAATCAGGCAAGAACGATGACAGAGGAAATCGTGATAAATGAGATCGTGTATAAGTGCAGATGAGGTTTAAAATGCTGATGCCAAAACCCTCGGAGAGCCCCCGCAGTTTTGTCAGTATGACGAAACTGCGGGGGCTCTCCGACGGAAAAATACGAATAAGAAAGGATAAAATGCCTATGGGAAATGTATCATACTCTGCTCATATAAGCAATGGCAAGAGTGCGATAACAAGTAAAAAAGCACTCGCAGGAGTTGCAAAGCATAACCTGCGTAAGTATAAATCCGCAGATTATAACTCAGATAATATTAGACTGATATATGGAACAACAGATTTGTTTCAGGATGTTAAGCGGGTATATCACAGAGAATTTGATGATGTGGTAAAGGAATATAAACGCTAAATTCGTCTAGTTTGTGCTCAGGCAAAGGATAGACGAGAATATAAGAAGATAACGAAAAATATTGCACAGCTTATAAAATGGAAGGGGAATGATACTGCTAAATCTCTAATTGAGGAATTGATGCAGAGATATCCAAGAAAACCAGCATTGTTGGATGAATTGGAGAAGGTGGGGAAGAAATTGTAATTCAAATAAAATCAATTTGGTAAGGATAGACCATTGCTCCGTCATTTGCCGCCATCTTCCAACTCTCCCCTGCAGGGTATGTCTTGTCTTCAAGACATACCCTGCATTTGTGTTTTAAAAGCCATCATGCTAAAATGGGTTAGATTGCAACAGGCAAAAGGAGGTTTTACCATGTATTATGTACCGGATGGCACAAAGCAGTGCGGATATTATGAATGTAAAAAGTGCGGGAATCGGTTTCTGTCCTTGCAGACGATAGCGCGGATTCCCTGCCCGGAATGTGCATCGGAGATTGATTATGAGATCGGGCCGGATGAAACGCTTGCGGACGTGACAGATACGGCAGTGCTTCTGCAGAAAATCGAGGGCGAGGAGGAAGTGGCGAAAATGGATGCGCTCTTAAGCCTTGCAATTACCGGCGGAGACTTTAACTGGATTTAAGAAAAGATAGAACGGGCAGTGGCTGAAACAAATAAGACACAGAACAGGAGAGGTGACAGAGATGGAACAGACAACGGCAAAAAAGAATAAATACGAGATCGATATGTGCAACGGAACGATTATGGACAAATTGATTTCCTTCTCGCTGCCGCTCATGCTGTCGGGTATTTTGCAGCTGATGTTCAATGCGGTAGATATTATCGTGGTGGGCAGGTTTTCCGGCAGCCAGGCGCTGGCAGCGGTGGGATCGACCAGTGCGCTCATCAACGTGTTCACGAATCTGTTTATCGGAATTTCGCTGGGGGCGAATGTACTGACGGCGCGTTTCTATGCGGCGGGGCGTGAGAAAGAGGTGTCGGAGACCGTACATACCGCAATAACCCTGGCATTGGTCAGTGGAATTGTCATGGCTCTGGTGGGACTTGTTTTTTCCAGGGGAGCGCTGGCGCTGATGGGGACGCCGGATGACGTCATCGGACTGTCGGCACTTTATATGCGGATTTATTTCCTGGGAATGCCGTTTTTCATGCTCTATAATTATGGCGCGGCGATCCTGCGCGCTGTCGGGGACACGAAGCGACCGCTGCTGTTTTTGGTGATTGCGGGCGTTATCAACGCGTGCCTGAATATGGTGCTGGTCATTGTATTCAAGCTCGGCGTTGCCGGTGTGGCGATCGCCACGGTCATCTCACAGATGATTTCCTGCGTGCTGGTGCTGCGGTGTCTCTGCCGGTCGGAGAGCAGTTACCGGCTGCGGTTTTCCGAACTTGGCATGAAAGGGTACTACTTGAAGCAGATCTTTTCGGTCGGCGTTCCAGCGGGAATCCAGAGCACGGTCATTAACTTTTCCAATGTGCTTCTGCAGTCTTCGGTGAATTCATTCGGATCGACGGCGATGGCAGGTTACACGGCGGCAAACAATCTGCTCGGCTTTCTGTACGTGTCGGTGAACTCCATCACACAGGCGTGCATGAGTTTTACCAGCCAGAATTACAGCGTTGGGAAATTAAAGCGCATGGATCGTGTACTGGCAGACTGTATGATCTTATCGGTTGTGGTCGCCGTAGTTTTGGGATGCATCTGCTATGGCTTCGGACCGGAGATTTTACAGATCTACACGGAGGACGCCGAGGTAATTGCGTGCGGCATGGAGATTCTTGCATACACGACGATCACCTATTTTCTGTGCGGCTGGATGGATCTGTTCCCGGGGGCGCTGCGCGGCATGGGATATTCCGCGGTGCCGATGGTGTTGTCGGTCATCGGAACGGTCGGCACGAGAGTGGTGTGGATTTTTGGCATTTTCCCATACCATAGATCACTGGCGATTCTGTTTATTTCATACCCGGCATCGTGGATCATCACGATTATTTTACAAGTCGTCTGCTTTTACTTTGTGAGACGGAGAGTGCACCGGAGAAGTCAGGCGCTCGCCGGACAGGAAGCCTGATTCCTCAATCAGCCAGGAAACCCAGTGGAAAGTGACAGGTCATCTGTCGGAACTCTGCCGGATCGAGGCAAAAGCCCAATCCCGGAATCCAGCAGGAAGTCTGGCTCAAATTCCACCCATACCCACACACGGAGACAACGATGGAAGCATATTATTACAGCAAAATGGACAAAACAAAGCAGGCGGCATATCATGCGATGCTGCAGGGACTATTGGCGTTGGAGGATGCCATTCCGATGCCGCGCCTTGAGGCGGAGGATCTCTATCAGGTATTTTTCCTGCTGCGGCTGGATCATCCGGAGATTTTTTGGGCGACCGGCTACAAGTACCGGTATTATCCGGAGTCGGCGAATCTTGTGTTCCTGCCGGAATACCTCTTTGAAAAAAACAAGATCAGAGAGCATCAGAAGGCGATGAAAGCGCGGGTGGAAAAACTGGCGCGTGCGGCGCAGAATCTCTCCGGGTGGGAGAAGGAAAAATACGTTCATGACTTTATCTGCGAAAACGTGCACTACGATAAGCTGAAAAAGCCGTATTCCCATGAGATTATAGGGCCTCTTGGACAGGGCGTGGGCGTCTGCGAGGGAATTGCAAAGTCAGTAAAGGTGCTTTGCGATGCACTTGGCGTCTGGTGCGTGATCGCACTGTGTGGAAACTGCCCTGAGAAGGGGATCAAATACCGCCATACGTGGAATATCGTAAAAATTGGCGGGCAGTATTATCATCTGGATGCCACATTTGACAACACGCTCGGTGCGGGAGCACAGATCCGGTACGATTATTTCAATCTCTGCGACAAGAGCATATTCCGGGATCATCAGCCCCTGATCGCGCCTGCGCCGGAATGTACGGATGCAGCGCATTTTTATTATCGGGAGAAAAAGCTTTCCTTCACGAAGGTGGAGGATGTCTATAAACGTGCGCTTCAGACAGCAAAAAAAGGAAAAACGTTTACCTTTCACTGGAGAGGCGGGTATCTCACCAGGGAGGTCTTTGGGGAACTGGTGGAACAGATTTCCGGGGCCGGCAGGGAGAGAGGAAAAAGCGCCAGAGTCAGCGTGAACTGGCAGCAGGCGGTGATCCGGTTCGATTATGTGGAGGCGGGCAGTGCGCCGGAGGCGCGTATTGTGATGGAAGAAGCGAATGAGGGAGAAAAAGAATGACGGAAGACTTACTGGAACAGATTCAGAGAAAAGATGCGGCGGCGTTTACACACGGAGGAAAATTTCATGCAGACGATGTGTTTTCCGCGGCGCTGCTGCTTTACCTGAATCCGGAGATTGTAATCGTGCGAGGTAACAGGGTGCCGGAGGATTTTGACGGGATCGTGTTTGACATCGGAAGAGGACGGTACGACCATCATCAGAAAGACAGCCGGGTGCGGGAGAACGGCGTGCCCTATGCAGCGTTCGGGCTGCTGTGGGAAGAACTCGGGGAAGCAATCCTCGGGGAGGAACTGGCGGCGGAATTTGACGAGGCGTTTGTACAGCCGTTGGACAACAACGACAACACCGGGGAGAAAAACGAGCTGGCGACGCTCATCGGCAATTTTAACCCGGCATGGGATGCGCAGGGCGGAAGCGACGCCGCTTTTTTTCAGGCGGTCAGTGTGGCGGGTATGATTCTTGAAAATAAATTTGAGCGCTATCGCGGAAATGAGCGCGCCGACCGTCAGATCGAGGAGGTGCTGGCGGCACATGAGCGTGCCGTAACGTCCGGGGAGACGGCGGAGCGCGATGCCGCGATTCTGATATTGCCCTATTTTATTCCGTGCCAGAAACGCCTGTCGGAGACCGGGATTGCGTTTGTGATATTCCCGTCGAACCGGGGCGGATACTGTATCCAGCCGCAGAAGCGGGAGTATTCTCTCCATTATAAGTGCAGCTTCCCGGAATGCTGGCTCGGACTGGAAAAGGAAGAACTGGCGGAGGCATCAGGTTTAGAGAGCGCCGTTTTCTGCCATAAGGGCGGTTTTCTCATGACGGTCGGGGAACTTTCCGATGCAGTGGAGGCATGCCGGATCAGTCTGGACAGCTTTAAGGAGGAGAAGGCGTTTGTAAACGTGGGCGGCGGAGAGACAGCGGATGAACTTTTAAGAGAACTGCCGGGGATGGCGGAAGCGCAGATCTATCACATGCCGCTGCCAGAGCTGCCGGAACTGGAACAGGACGGCAGTTACGGTGAAGTGGCGATGGAAAAAGCCGACTGGAAGCTTCGGAACAAGGATTATGTGAAACAGATCCTGCAGTGCCGGCCGGAGGCCGTTTACGTCGAGGGGGATGTATTTGCGGCATATCCGGTGGTGCATCTGCTCCGGAAAAAGCACGTGCCGGTGCTTGCCATGGCGGAGCGCGGCGGGGAGCGGATTCTCGTGCGGATTCCGTCCGGTTCCTAGATGGGACTTGTAGAAGACAAGCGAAAAGTGCTATGATTCTTATGCAATGTGGAATATGCTTTCAGGAATTTCTGCTTCCGGCGAAGAGGCAGGAAAATCAGATAGACATACCAAGGAGGAATGGACAATGGCTTGTACAACGATTTTAGTGGGAAAAAAAGCATCATATGATGGATCAACGATGATTGCGCGCAACGACGATTCGGGTTCGGGACATTTTACACCGAAGAAATTTGTGGTCGTGCATCCGGAGGAGCAGCCGCAACACTACGAGTCTGTGATTTCACATGTGAAGATCGAGCTGCCGGAGCAGCCGATGCGCTACACGGCGGTGCCGAATGCGGTCGACGGGAAAGGTATCTGGGCGGCAAGCGGCGTGAATGAGGCACATGTTGCCATGACGGCGACGGAGACGATCACCTCGAATCCGCGCGTGCTCGGCGCGGATCCGCTGGTGGTGTATCAGAAGGAAGAGAACGGTCAGCCGGAGATCTGCGGAGGGATCGGTGAGGAAGACCTTGTGTGTCTTGTGCTTCCGTACATCCGCAGTGCCAGGGAGGGCGTCAGACGTCTTGGAAGCCTGCTGGAGCAGTACGGTACCTATGAGATGAACGGCATTGCATTTCAGGATCGGGATGAGATCTGGTGGATGGAGACAATCGGCGGACATCACTGGATGGCGCGCAGAGTGCCGGATGATGTCTATGTGGTCATGCCGAACCAGCTTGGAATTGACCGGTTTGATTTTGCCGATGCGCTTGGGGAGCAGAGGGAATATATGTGCCCGGCGGATCTGGAAGAATTCGTAAAGACGTATCGCCTGGATCTCTCACAGGATGGCGAGTTTCATCCGCGCGACGCGTTCGGCAGTCATGACGATGCGGATCATGTATACAACACGCCGCGTGCGTGGTTCATGGAGCGCTATCTGAATCCTCACACGAAGGTGTGGGACGGACCGCATGCGGATTTCACACCGGTTTCGGATGATCTTCCGTGGTGCATGGTACCGGAGAAAAAAGTGACGGTGGAGGACGTCAAATATGTCTTGTCCTCCCATTTCCAGGGAACACCGTATGACCCGTATGCCGCTTACGGGGATAAGTCCCTGCGCGGTGCATACCGCTCGATCGGCATCAACCGGAACGATTTTCTCGCTGTGATCCAGATGCGCCCGCAGATGGAGCAGGAGAACGGCGTGATCGAGTGGCTGGGATTTGCGTCAAACGCATTTAACGTGCTGGTGCCATTCTATGCCGATGTGGAGGAGACACCGGAATATCTGGCGAACACGACAGGCGAGGTGTCCACGGAGAACTTTTACTGGTCGAGCCGGCTGATTGCGGCGATGGCAGACGCGTCCTACCGGAGCTCGGTGTTCCATATCGAGCGCTATCAGGAGCATGTGATGGCAAAGGGACATGAGCTGATCCATCACTACGACGAACTCCTCTCCAAGGAGACGGATGCCGTGATGCGCAGAAGACTTCGCGAGGAGGCAAACCGCAGCATTGCGAAGATGCTGCAGAAGGAGACGGCAGATACCCTGGACAAGGTTTTATATGAACTCAGTGGCCAGATGAAGAATGCATATTCCAGATCGGATGCATAGGGAGGACTGCCATGGTAAAAATTGATCTGGTCACGGGCTTCCTCGGATCGGGGAAGACGACGTTTTTGAAAAAATATGCGAAGCGCCTGATGGAGCAGGGGCAGAATATCGGAATTCTGGAAAATGATTTCGGCGCGGTCAATGTCGATATGATGTTACTGCAGGAGTTAGAGGGGGAGCAGTGCGAACTGGAGATGATCTCCGGCGGCTGCGATCCTGAGACGCACCGCAGAAGGTTCCGCACCAAGCTGATCGCCATGGGAATGTGCGGGTATGACCGCGTGCTCGTGGAGCCGTCGGGAATCTACGACATGGACGAGTTCTTTGACGTGCTGCATGAGGAGCCGCTGGATCAGTGGTACGAGATCGGCAATGTGATTGCTGTGGTGGACGCGCGTCTGGAGGACACACTTTCACCGGAGGCGGAGTACCTGCTGGCGTCGCAGGCGGCAAATGCCGGCTGTATAATTTTAAGCAAGTGCGACACGGCAACAGAGGAGCAGCGGCAGAATACGATCGCGCATCTGAAGCGTTCGCTTGCGACGCTCGGCTGCAAGCAGTGGGCGGATCAGAAAATTTTGTGCGAGGGTGCAGAATTGCTCTCAGATCAGGACTTTGCCGCGATTCTTTCCTGCGGTTATTATATCGCAAGCTATGAGAAGCCGGACTTTGCGAAGGGACAGGCGTTTGAGTCGCTGTATTTTCTGGATATGCATCTGGACGGAGATGCGGTTACGGCGGCGGTGAAGAAGATGTTGAAAGATCCGGCGTGCGGACATATTTTCCGTGTGAAGGGATTTTTGCAGAATCCGGATGGCACATGGCTGGAGATCAATGCAACACAGCAGGAGATCACGCGAAAGCCGATTGCAAATGGGCAGGATGTTCTGATTGTGATCGGAGAGAATCTTGTGGAAGACACCATCCGGGCGTATTGGAAAGGTTAGAGACAGACGATGATTTATGTGATGATGGCGCTCTATCAGGAGGCACACGGACTCATCCGGGAACTGGAATTAAAAAAGAACACGGCGTATGCGCCGTTTGAGGTGTTTGACAATGAGAGCGCAGGCATCCGGCTGGTTGTGACCGGTGTGGGGGAGATTGCTGCGGCTGCTGCGACCGCGGCAGTCTGTGCGCGGGATGGAGCAGATGCGGCAGACTTTCTCATCAATATCGGCTGCTGCGCGGCAGGTGGCTGTGAACCGGCAGACCGGGACATGGACAGCGGATACGGGGCGGCACACGCCGCACAGATCGGAGATCTGTACGTGTGTCACAAGATCACGGAGCAGGCAACCGGGAAAACGTTCTATCCGGATATTCTGTACCGGCACCCGTGGAAGGAACGTGAACTTGTGACCGGGATGCAGCCGCTGCAAAGAGCAGCGGCACACGGAGCTTTATATGATATGGAAGCGGCGGCCGTCTATCAGGCAGGCATCCGCTTTTTTTCTCCGGACCGGATGCTTTTTTTGAAGGTGGTATCGGATTTCGGAATTGCAGGGCAGGAGAGAATGACGGCGGAGGCGCTCACGGGGCTGCTGGAGCAGCATGTAAAGGAGGTCGCGGCATTTCTTACAAATCTACGGGAGGCGGCAGACGAGGAGGAGACGCTGCGAAACGACGGTATTTTGCAGGAAGACGAGGCGGTGCTGGAGCGGCTTTTTGCGGCGCTGCACTGCTCGCAGACGATGCGGGCGTCGGCGCGGCAGTATATCACGTATGCGGCGCTTACAGGATACGACTGGAAAGCGGAACTGGAAGAATGGTATGCGCGGGGGCTGCTCCCGTGCAAAGACAGGCGGGAAGGGAAGGTGCGGCTTGAAGAACTTAAACAGGTCTTATTATAATCCGCCGTTTTCCCATATTTATGTGGAGCGGGAAGTGGCGGAAGATCCGGAGACAAAGCGGATACTCACGCAGTTTCCGCAGGCAGAAGTGATTGCTATCGACCACTATAAGGATGTTTTCTGCCGGAGCAGGCAGGACTATGTCAGGCAGCATGCGGCGCAGAATCTGATTCTGGCGGCGAAGCACGGTGAGCTGCTCTACCCCGGCGCGCCGGTCTGCCAGAACTTTGGAAATGAGCATTTTTACTACACCTCCTGTGTGATGAACTGCGTGTTTGACTGTGAATACTGCTATCTGAAGGGAATGTATCCGTCCGCCAACCTGGTGGTGTTCGTCAATCTTGAGGATATTTTTGCGGAAGTGGAAAAGAGACTTGCCGCGCACCCGGTCTACCTGTGCGTGTCCTACGACACGGATCTGCTGGCGTTAGAGCATCTGACCGGTTATGCGGCACGCTGGATTGAGTTTGTGCGCAGGATGAACACCGACGGGCAGCGGCTGCGCATCGAGCTTAGAACTAAGGGAACCGGAGGCAGCCTGTGGCAGACGGTCCGGCCGGAGGCAGGTGTCATCTGTGCGTTTACCATCTCACCGCAGCAGGTGATTGATGCATATGAGCACGGTACGGCTTCGCTCGCCGGGCGTCTGGCAGGAGCGGAAGCGGCGATGGAACACGGTTTTTCGGTGCGTCTCTGCTTTGACCCGATGATCTATTGCAGCGACTGGAAGAAGCACTATGACGCGATGTTTGCGCAGGTCTGCGGGACGCTGGACCTGGAAAAACTGGCGGATGTCAGCGTCGGAACCTTCCGCATTTCCCAGGATTATCTGAAGAAGATGCGGAAAAATGAGCCGGACTCGGCGGTGGTGCAGTTCCCCTACCAGAATGACGGCGGGGTGTACCATTACCCGACGGCGCTCATGGAGGAGATGGAGCAGTATATGACGGAAAAACTTGCCGCTTATCTTCCGGCAGAGCGGATTTTCCGATGGAAGGAATAAGGAGAGAATACATGGAGCAGTGTAGAGAAAACGAGGCGGCGATTGTCACGGGGGCGTCCTCCGGGATCGGGGCGGCGATCAGTGCCAGACTGTGCAAAATGGGATATGAAGTGTTTGGCATTGGGCGCTCGTTCGGCAGCAGTTTCGCGGAACAGTTTCCGGACGCTGCAGATAATCCGCTGTTTCATGCGGTGGTCTGCGATCTTCTGGACACGGAAAAAATGTTGAAGCTGGTGCGGGGGATTGCTGCAGAAGTTACGGTCACGCTGCTCGTCAACAATGCCGGCAGCGCGTACTACGGATTGCACGAGGAGCTAAGCCCGAAGAAGATTCAGGAGATGGTGCGCACAGATCTGGAAGTGCCGATGATTTTAAGCCAGCAGCTGCTGCGCGGGTTTAAGAAAAACAAGGGCTGTATCGTCAATATCGCATCCGTGACGGCGCAGCAGTCGAATCCGCACGGCTGTGCCTATGGCGCGGTGAAGGCAGGACTTGCCAGCTTTTCGCGCAGTCTTTTTGACGAGGCACGGAAATACGGCGTGCGGGTGGCGGTGGTATCCCCGGATATGACGAAGACGGAATTGTACCGCAATGCAGACTTTACGGTGGGGGAGGAGACGGAGAGCTATCTTTTGCCGCAGGATGTCGCGGACGCGGTGGCGTATATCGTGGAGCAGAGAGAGGGCGTGGCGGTGTCGGAGGTGACACTCCGCCCGCAGTATCACAGAATCCGGCGCAAGCCGGTGACGAAAAAGGAGAGACCGGTCGAATGAAAGATCTTACAAAAGGAAAACCGTCAACGCTGATTCTTGCGTTTGCACTGCCGATATTCCTCGGGAATCTGCTGCAGCTGACCTACAGCGTGACCGATACGAGAATTGTCGGCTCTTTTCTCGGGGAGGATGCGCTCGCTGCGGTCGGTGCAACGACAACGCTCAGCAACCTCGTCATCGGCTTTTTGCTCGGACTGGCGAACGGGTTTGCCATCATCACGGCGCAGCGGTTCGGCGCGAAGGATATCCGGGGCGTGAAAAAATCGTTTGCCGCTTCCCTGGTGCTCGGAACGGTGATCTCGGTTGTGCTGACGGTGCTTGGACTGGTGTTTTTACAGCCGATCCTGCGGTTTTTAAATGTGCCGGAGCATCTGATTCCGGTGGCAGGACCTTACATATTTATCATCATAGCAGGACTTCTTGCGACATTTCTCTATGACGCGTGTGCCGCAGCACTTCGGGCACTCGGGGATACCGTCACGCCGCTCGTGATTCTGGCAGTGTCGGTGGCGCTAAATATCGCGGGAGATCTTCTGTTCGTGCTGGTGTTAAAGGCGGGTGTGCGGGGAGCTGCCGCCGCCACGGTTCTGGCACAGATCCTGGCGTTTGTAATCTGCTGGATCTACATGCTAAGACGATATGAAATCCTCCGCCTTGCGCGTGAGGATTTCCGGGATGCGGATACGGCGATGGTGAAAAACATGCTCGGATCGGGGCTGTCGATGGGCTTTATGAGCTCGCTGGTCAATATCGGCTCGCTGACACTCCAGACGGCGATCAATAAGCTGGGGCAGGACATCATCGTGGCGCACACGGCGGCACGGAAAATTTCTGAGATTTTTATGACGATGTTCAGCGTCTTCGGACAGACGATGGCGACCTACTGCGGACAGAATCTGGGCGCGGGCAGGATCGACCGGGTCAAAAAAGGCATCCGGATCGGCATTTTCTCCACCTGCATCTGGTGTACGCTTTCCGCGGTGGCGAGCTACACGATCGGCAGCTGGCTGGTATATCTTGTGACGGGAAGCACGAATGAGGTTGTGATCTTAAATGCGACCAGCTACCTGAAATTCGACACGCTGTTCTACTATGTGACGGCGGTGATCTGCGTGCTCCGAAACGCCATGCAGGGACTGGGCGATCATATCACGCCGCTCATTTCGAGTTCGCTTGAAATGGCCGGGAAAATCGTGATCGCCGCCACGCTTGTGCCGATGTTAGGTTACACCGGTGTCATTGTGGCGGAGCCGCTCGTGTGGTTTATCATGGTAATTCCACTCGTCGTGCAGATCTTCCGGATGCCGGTACTCCGGGAAGAAAACCGGATGAATCAAGGAAAATGATGCGTAGTTGGACGATAACAACGCTTGAAATGCCATAAAATCAAGCAATTGCAGGATTTCACAAAAAGTTCACAGAAAATTAGCACTCAACACTTGACAGTGCTAATAAACGGTGCTATAACATAGTCAGAACAAAGGAGAGGAACAAAAGGAGAACAGGAAATGAGTTCTATGAGTTCCCAGAACATCCCGGTTCCAAAGAAACAAGGAAACAGCATGAGTGTATCTGCCGAAGGCAGGTACGAAGTAGAAAAGGAGAGATGACTTATGTTAACACCTAGTATTTTTGGAGAGAATTTATTTGATGACTGGTTTGATGATTTCCCATTTTTCGATGACAGAGATTTGCGCAAGGTTGACAAGAAGCTGTACGGCAGAAGAGCCGGTAACCTGATGAAGACAGATATTCAGGAGATGAAGGATGGCTACAAGATGGAAGTTGATCTCCCGGGCTTCAAGAAGGATGAGATTACCGTAGAGCTGGATGACGGATATCTGACCATTAGTGCCGCCAAGGGACTGGATCAGGACGAGAAGGAGAAAGAATCCGGACGTTACATCCGCAGAGAGCGTTATGCAGGTGCCTGCAGCCGGAGCTTCTATGTGGGCGAGGGCGTAACCGAGGAGGATATCAAGGCTGAGTTCAAGCACGGTATCTTAACGCTGGTTGTTCCGAAGAAGGAAGCAAAGCCTGCAGTAGAGCAGAAGAAATACATTGCGATTGAAGGATAAGGATGACAGAGAGAAAGGAAGCGTATGATCATGTCAGATAAGAATCCAAAACATCCGTTGAAGAAGAAAAAAGTAGCAGCAAAGGTGAATATGGCAGACCATGAGGCGGTCGAGGAAGCGAGAGAAGCCCACAAGTCGAAAAAGCATGTTTACTAAGCGATACGCCTGCAGATGACAGGAGAAAAGGGACAGGGAGCTGCACAGCACGAAGTGCTGTGCGCCCCCTGTCCCTTTTTCGTGTAATAGGAAACTTCGTTCCTATTACACAAAAACGTGTCCAAAGATTACCCATTCGCTAATCCAACTGCATGGAGTTGAGTTTTTCTGCCAGCAGAGCCAGGAAGCGCTTGCCGAAATTACTTAGTTCGTGATCCCTGCGGGAGATCCAGCCAAGTTCGATCCGTTGATGCGTGTCCAGATTCATGACCGCGTAATCTTTTCCAGCACATTCTCACCGGACATGCCGGAACCGATGGTATAGGTGTTCATCTCCATGCCGATGCTGGCATCTGCCATCTCGTCCGTGAGGGTGATTGTTTTTTTTGCGACGGTATTCTCCACAAGCTCCTCGGAGAAGAAGCGGTCTCTGGAACTGTCGATTCCCTGAAAATAGTGGCTGTAGACATAGGGAGCCAGGTCTTCCATCGATACCTTCGTCCTGCCGGCGAGCGGATGCTGCCTGGGAACATAGACTTTGGGGCGCATGGTTGCCAGCAGATGAAAATCAAGTTCCTGCTGCTCCATCTCCCAGTCGAGAACGCGGTTCTCACGGTTTTTCAGCAGAACGCCGATTTCACAGAATTCCGAAGCGACGTAATCTAAGATCTCCTTGGTGCGCAATGGTGAGAGTCTATAAAGTGCCGGTGCTAAAGCCGGTTATGGATGTCCTTATGGCACTGAGCAAAGCGTTTCCGATGAACCTGGTTCTGCTCATCTTTTATCTGATCTGGACGACGCAGTTTTCCAGTATCGCAGCATTTTTTCATTCACAGAAGACGATCAAGGATGTCAGTCTGATGTATGTGGCGGTTGCAGCTCTGGTGTTCTGTAGTCTTGCCAGTATTTCGGAAATCATAAGAAGCGGTCTGATCTCCGTGGACAAGGGACAGTATGAAGCGGGATATGCCTCGGGACTGACAAAAGCACAGACCTTTTTCCATGTGATTGTGCCGCAGGCGGTGCGGGCGGTCATTCCGCCGCTCACGAACGATATTCTCTCTCTGGTAAAGGGAACGGCGTTAGTGTCGGTCATCGGAGTGTCAGACATTCTGACGGATTCCATCAACGCGGCAAGTGCGGCGTACTCTTACCTGGAGGCGTATGTGGCAGCAGCCCTGGTATTCTGGGGCATCGGAATTGTGTTAGAGCGGCTGAGCCACTATGTGGAACGGAAATTTTCAAAGAGCGTTAAGACACTGGCAGGCTGAGATGCGGTACGGCGTCGCACATTATTATAATAGGAAGGAAACAGGGCTATGGCAGTATTAGAAGTGAGAAATGTAAAAAAGGTTTTTGGAGATAATGTGATTTTAAGAGGAATCGATCTTGATGTACAGAAAGGGGACGTCATCGTCATACTCGGGCCGAGCGGTTCCGGTAAGACCACCTTTTTGCGCTGCCTGAATCTTCTGGAAAAACCGGATGAAGGCTCGATGGTCTTAAATGGAAGAGAATATAACTTAAAAAATGTAAAAAATAAGGAAAAGCTGGAGATTCGGAGAAATACTTCCTTCGTTTTCCAGAATTACAATCTCTTCGTGAACAAGACGGTTCTTTCCGATGTGACGCTGGGGCTTACCGTGGGACGCCATATGAAAAAGGAAGAGGCCGAGAAGACCGGAAAAGAACTTTTAGACAAGGTCGGTCTTGCAGGAAAGTACGATTACTACCCGGCACAGCTATCCGGCGGCATGCAGCAGCGTGTCGGAATTGCACGGGCAATGGCAGCGAATCCAGAGGTCATTCTTTTCGATGAGCCGACGTCCGCACTCGGTCCGGAGCTGGTGGGAGAGGTGTTAAATGTCATGAAACAGTTCGCAAAACAGGGAGTCACAATGATTGTGGTAACACATGAGATGCAGTTTGCAAGAGAAGTGGCAAGTCAGGTTATTTTTATGGCAGACGGTGTGGTTGTGGAAAAAGGAATGCCGGAGGAGATCTTTGATCATCCGAAGGAGGAGGCAACCAGAAAATTCTTAAAACGTATTTTAAAGGAAGAGTCATAGCTGTGTGCGAAGACGGAGAGGAGAGAAAGATATGCAGAAATATGTGATTTCAATTTCAAGACAATTTGGAAGTCTGGGAAGACCGATTGCAAAGAAACTGGCAGAACTTCTGGAAATTGAATACTACGACAGAGATATTGTGGAGGAGGCGTCCAAAGTTCATAACATTCCGTTAAAGGAAGCAAGCAATCTGGAGGAGTCGGCAAAGTATCTGTTCATGAGTTTCCCGCTCGGCAGCGGAACCACGGCGACGCAGGATGCCCTGTTTAAGACGGAGAGCGAGATGATAAAAAAACTTGCCGTGAAGGAATCCTGCATCATTGTGGGCAGATGTGCGGACGCAATTCTGGAGGATTGTGATCATCTGATCAGAATTTTTATCTATGCGCCGTACGAAGACCGTATTGTCAACTGTGTCAATGATCTCGGCATGGACACAAAGGCGGCGAAGCGGATGATCCGCGATGTGGACAAGGCGAGAGATGCCTATCATATGCGGTATGCGGGGTATCTGCCGAACGATATGAACCATATGGATCTGATGGTCAACAGTGCAACTCTGGGAGTCGATATGACAGCGAGACTGTTGGCGGAAGTGGTGCGTGATAAATTTTCATAAGACGGGCAGTGTGCGTAAGACTGCACAGTCCCACAGAGGATAAGGCATGGAAAAACACAGAAAAAAACTGATCAAAAACGCAGCGGTATTCGATGGGCACAGCGGCGGGCTGGCGCAAGGGAAAAAGATTGTCATTGAGGACGATATTGTCACAGAGATTACTGCGGATGAAGTATCGGAAGAAAATTTTGACGAGGTATTTGACGGCACGGGCATGGTGGCGATGCCGGGAATGACGGACGCGCATGTTCACATGGGATGTCTGTTCGCAAAGGGAGAATTCCCGGTGGATTACGCCACGGTGCCGACCGTCACAAAATGTAAGGATGCGCTGATGGCCGGGTTTACTACGTTCCGTGATGCGGGAAGTGTGAGCGATGGATTAAAGCTGGCGTTTGACGAGGGTGTGCTTCCGGGACCGCGCATCTATCCCTGCGGTGCCTACATCAGCCAGACGTGCGGGCATGGGGATTCGGAGTATGCGCATACCTATCGCGACATCCAGTACAGGCATCCGTCCAGCGCCGTTTTGGCGGACGGGGTGCCGGAGATCATCCGGGCAGTGCGCGAGCAGTTCTACCGCGGTGCATCCCACATCAAACTGATGGCTACCGAGATCTTAAACCGGCATGAGGATATCAGGCTTTTGTTCGGAACGGATATGATGATCACGGGACCGGATTATCAGGTGGAGCAGAGCGAGGATATCCGGTATTACGAAAAGCGCTTCGGAACAATGCGGGCGCTGAGGGCTTTGACAGGCACTGCAAACGAGGTGTTTGCGCTTACGACCTACCAGAATCCTTACCCGAAGGGAAAGATCGGTGTACTGGAGGCGGGAGCCTTTGCGGATCTGCTTCTGGTGGATGGAGATCCGACAAAAAGTGTATCGGTTCTTGCAGACACCGATCATCTGCGCCTGATTATGAAAGGGGGAACGGTGTACAAAAATACACTGTGCTGAGATTTTATTCCGCTAATACGCTGACTTGCATGTGGCTGAGATTCGTAGTAATCTTATTCCAAAAACTAGAAGCAGGAGGTAATTATGAAAGAGCTGCTGTACTGGATTGTGGAATGGATTGCGAAGATTCACAGCCACATTCTTCGTCTGAATGATGCGTATGAATACAATTTTACAGATAAAGAACTGCATTTTCTTGTCATTGGTATGATGGGAATGGGATTCATTTTTGTCGTGTATCCTGTTTTTAAATGGCTGGCAAAGCATGATCATGTCATGGTAATTGCGTGGATTTATGTGCTGACACTGATTATCGTGATCACGTTTGCCATAGAGATCGGGCAGAAAGTAACAGGCACCGGCAATATGGAATTTGCAGACATTGTGATGGGTGTATTCGGATTCATTGTAATGTTCCTTGTGTTCTCGGTTGTGCGGGGTATTTATAAGCTGATAAGAAATCTGATCAGAGGAGACAGGAAAGATGAATGAATTTTGGAAAAGAGTGCTCGAGACGTGCGTGGTGATTCTGGGGAACTGCCTGTATGCATTCGGTGTGGCAATGTTCATTGTGCCGGGAGGACTGATTACCGGCGGAACGACGGGAATTGCGCTGTTTGTGCACCACATGATGGGTTGTTCCGTCTCCGTGTTTGTACTGCTGTTCAATACGGTTATGTTTCTGATCGGATTTGCGGTATTCGGGAAAAAATTTGCAGCTAACACACTGGTCAGCACCTTCAGCTATCCGGTAGCGCTGGAGCTGTTTACACGGCTTCTGCACGGCTATGCGATCACGGACGATATGATTCTCTGCATGATCTTCGGAGGAATCTGTATCGGAGGAGCCATCGGCGTTGTGATCCGTGCGGGCGCATCGACTGGCGGCATGGATATACCGCCGCTTGTGTTGAACCGTTATTTTAAGATACCGGTGTCAAAGTCCATTTATGTATTCGATATGCTGATTTTGCTGCTCCAGGCGTTTGACAGTACAGGAGAACAGCTTCTCTATGGTATTCTGCTGGTGATTGTCTACAGCGTGGTGCTGGATAAGTGCCTGATGCTTGGAACTGCAAAGATGCAGATCAAAGTAGTCAGTGAGAAAATCGATGAGATCAGAAAAGCAGTCTTAACAGATATCGACCGCGGTGTTACAATGTTAAAAAGTGAGACCGGATACATGGAGCGGGAGACAGAGATGCTGCTTACGGTGGTGTCAATACAGGAACTGGCGAAGACGGAGAAGCTGATCCATTCGGTGGATGAGGATGCATTTGTTGTGATCAATCGTGTCAGTGAGGTTTCCGGCCGCGGTTTTTCAAGTAAAAAGCGTTATCTGGAAAAGGAGAATTCATGACATTACAGCAACTGAGATATGCACTGACGATAGCCGGCTGCGGATCGATGAATGAGGCGGCAAAGCGTCTGTTTTTATCGCAGCCCAGCCTGTCCGAGACGGTAAAGGAACTGGAGCAGGAGATCGGGCTGCAGATTTTTATGCGCTCGAACCGGGGAATCATCATAACACCGGAGGGTGAGGAGTTTCTGGGGTACGCCAGACAGGTGATCGACCAGTACGGAATCCTTAAGGCACGCTATGTGGAGAAGCAGCGCAAGGAAAAGTTCAGTGTGTCCATGCAGCACTATACGTTTGCGGTCAAAGCGTTTGTGGAGACTGTAAAGAAAGCAGGGATGGACAGCTATGAATTCGCGGCGAACGAGACCACCACATACGACGTTATGGAGAATGTACGCAACTTTAAGAGCGAGATCGGCGTTCTGTATCTGAACGATTTTAATGAGCAGGTGCTGATGAAGATCATCCGGGAGAAGGGGTTGGAGTTCGAGGAACTGTTTGCCTGCGATACCTATGTCTATCTGTGGTCGGGACATCCGCTTGCAGGGCAGAGCGTGATCTCCATGGAAGAACTGGACGAGTATCCGTGCCTGTCCTTTGACCAGGGACGGAACAGCTCGCTCTACCTCGCAGAAGAGATGAAGAGCACCTACGATTATAAGCGGCTGATTAAGGCGAACGACCGGGCAACACTGCTAAACTTTATGATTGGGCTGAACGCGTACACGCTGTGCTCGGGAATTATCTGCGAGGAGCTAAACGGCAGCGATTACATGGCAATTCCACTCAAGGAGACGGAAAAGATGCGGATTGGCTATGTGAAGCGCAAAGGGGCATCAATCAGTCACATCGGACAGATCTATATCGAAGAATTGAAAAAATATAAAGAGAAAATTATGTAGTGGTTGGCTATAGGTTTCACCTATAGCCAACTATCGGCTTCCTGTATTAACACTTTCCCAAACTGCCTGTTATAATAGGCAATGTAATCAAAAAACACATGCAGATAACAGACAGCATGGAGTGGAGAAGCAGGAAGGAGGAAACGGGTATGAGAGACACAGCGCGGCAGATGAGATCAGCGATGATGTGTGACAGGATGCGCCAGATGTCCATGTGTGATGGCATGGATGCAGATGTTGTGCGGCTTTTCCCGGATTCTTCAGATCTTTGGAAGAACAGATAGATACCGGCGCTATGGAGCGTGGGTTGGGGCAGCCGCAGGGGCTGCTCTTTTTTCGTTCTCTATTTTGAAATAACATTTTAGGAGGTGGCAGTGGATGCCAGCGATTGCGATACGTCATTTATCAAAGACCTTCGAGCAGAAGGGAAACAGCGTGGAAGCGCTGCGGGATATCTCGCTCGACATTGAGGAGGGAGACATCTACGGAATTATCGGAATGTCCGGTGCCGGGAAAAGTACTCTGGTGCGGTGCCTGAATTACCTGGAGAGACCGACGGGCGGTGAGGTCATCATCGGTGGTAGAGATCTGGGAACGCTGACCGAGAAGGAACTGCGGGAGCAGCGGAGCGACATTGCAATGATTTTCCAGCATTTCAATCTTCTCATGCAAAAGAGCGTGCTGGACAATGTATGTTTCCCGATGCAGATTGCGAAGAAAAAGAAGGATGAGGCGAAGAAAAGAGCACTTGAACTGCTTGAGACTGTCGGACTTGCCGACAAGGCGGACGCTTATCCGGCACAGCTTTCCGGCGGACAGAAGCAGAGAGTGGCGATCGCCAGGGCGCTTGCGACGGATCCGAAGATTCTGCTCTGCGACGAGGCAACCAGTGCCTTAGATCCGCAGACAACGCAGTCCATTTTGGTACTCTTAAAGGAGATCAACCGGAAATTCGGCATCACGATTGTGATTATCACGCATCAGATGTCCGTGATCCGGGAAATCTGCAGCCATGTGGCGATTGTGGAAAAAGGAAGCATCGTGGAAGTCGGTCTGGTCGAGGAGATTTTTAACCATCCGAAATCCCGTGTGGCGAGAAGTCTGATCTTAAGCGACCGTGCTGCGGATGCCGCGTCATATTCCGGGGCGGAAGGTGATACTGCGGATGGAGCGGAGCTGACCGGATGGAGCGGTGAGAGCAGACAGCGGGACCGCATCGGCGACGATAAGAAGCTTCGTATTGTATTCTCAGAGAATTCCGCATTTGAGCCCGTCATTGCCAATATGGTGTTAAAGTTCGGTACGCCGGTGAACATCCTCCGCGCAGATACCAAGAATGTCGGCGGAGTGGCAAAGGGTGAGATGATTCTGGGACTTCCGTCAGACGCCGGGCTGCAGGAGCAGATGGAGGCTTATCTGGTGGAAAAGGGACTTGAGATCGAGGAGGTGACCGGAGATGTGGAATAGTCAGGTAATCGTCATGCTTTTGGAGGGAATCCGGGATACCCTGTATATGACCTTAGCGTCCACATTGTTTGGATATATCATCGGACTTCCGATGGGAATTGTGCTGACTGTCACGGACAAGGACGGCATCCGTCCGAATGCGGCAGTCTACAAGGTGCTGGATGTGATTTCCAACCTGCTGCGCAGTATTCCGTTTATTATTTTGCTGATTGTGCTGATTCCGTTCACCAGATTTGTGGTGGGAAGAAGTTACGGATCGACGGCGACGATCGTCCCGCTGACGATTGCGGCGGCACCTTACATTGCCAGAATGGTAGAATCCTCATTAAAAGAGGTGGATGCAGGCGTCATCGAGGCAGCGCGCTCCATGGGAGCATCCGATTTTCAGATTGTGACCAAGGTCATGCTGGTGGAGGCGAGAACGTCTCTGATTGTCGGAGCAACGATTTCCCTTGGCACGATTTTAGGATATTCCGCGATGGCAGGAACCGTCGGCGGAGGCGGACTGGGAGATATTGCCATCCGCTATGGTTACACCAGATGGCAGACCGATATCATGGTTGTCACAGTGGTGCTTCTGGTAATTTTATTCCAGATTTTCCAGACGATCGGAATGAAGATTGCGAATCGGCTGGATCGCAGAAAGTAGCAATAACAAATTTGCATATATTTTTAAGTTTTAAGGAGGACACTATTATGAAAAAGAAAGTATTGTCAACGATTCTGGCAGGCGTGCTCGCATTATCCGCATTCGCA
>OGGI01001092.1_pt1 | contig 21445 bp, 19 predicted proteins | sample 1571051 | NCBI WGS metagenome assembly OGGI01 (sample SAMEA2582075, study PRJEB24529) | metagenome | biome: Human gut stool | place: China | collected 2011 | reverse complement strand
TATTTTTTAAGAACCGCTAATTAACTCATATCTAAATTAGTTTTTTACTTTATATTTTGTATGCTGCTTGACCGCCTTACGAATTTGACGGATGCTAGTGCGTCTTCTATTTTTAGTCACATCCACTTTGGTTTCCGTTTCTAGAGGGAGTCCAACTAATTCACGCAGATAGTTCACTTGCTCAAGCCCCATCTCTTCCCAGCCCCCACGTGGTAAGCTTTTTTCGAGCTTGATATTGCCATAGCGAATACGGATTAAGCGACTCACTTCCACTTCTTGCGATTCCCACAAACGACGTACTTCACGGTTGCGACCTTCAGTTAAAGTCACATCAAACCATTGGTTGATTCCCGTTCCCCCCACTGCTTTAATTTGCTTGAAGTTCGCAGGGCCATCTTCCAACTGCACGCCTTTGCGTAAGCGTTGTAACATCGCTTCGTCCACGTTGCCGAATACACGCACGGAGTATTCACGCTCTACTTCACGACTTGGGTGCATTAAACGATTGGCAAGTTCACCATCTGTGGTAAACAGCAATAAGCCCGAAGTGTTAATATCTAAACGCCCCACCGCAATCCAGCGTGAGCCTGTTAAACGTGGCAAGCGGTCGAAAACGGTCGCTCGACCTTCAGGGTCAGAGCGAGTACAAAGTTCGCCTTCAGGTTTGTAATACATCAACACACGGCAAATCTCTTTTTGGGTTGGAATGATGTTGATTAAGTGCCCGTCGATACGGATTTTGGTTGCCGAACTAACGACAACACGATCACCTAATGAAGCGATTTTACCATCTACACTCACGCGTCCTGCCGCAATTACCTCTTCTAATTCACGACGTGAGCCTTGTCCTGCACGGGCTAAAATTTTCTGTAATTTTTCGCCTAAAACTTTCTCTTTTTTCTCAGTGGCTTTATCTAAAGAAGCGGTCGGTTTTGCAATTTTTTTTGCAAGCGGGCGAGAAGTTGGGCGAGCCGCACGCTGTTCATTACGTTCCACTAAGCTTGGATTTTTTGCTTCTTTTTTCTCATCAGATTGACGATTAAATGTTGGTTTTTGTTTATTTTGAAAGGTTTTCATTGTTTGTCCTTGTCGCTTTCACAAGCGTCTAAATATTTTAAAAATGGTTTAAATAAATGGCGTGAGGCTGCCTGATCCCTCGCGGATAATCTCTGGACTGTCGCCAGTTAAATCAACAACCGTTGTCGGCTCAACGCCTAAATAACCACCGTGAATAATCAAATCCACTTGGTGTTCTAAAATAGCGCGGATTTCTTCGGGATCCGACTGCGTCATTTCTTCGCCAGGTAACATCAAAGAACAAGAAAGCAGTGGTTCGCCAAGGGCAGCAATCAATGCTAATGCGATCGCATTATCTGGCACTCGAATCCCGATAGTTTTACGCTTAGTTTGTAGCCTACGCGGCACATCTTTGGTAGCAGGTAGAATAAAAGTGTACGGATTCGGCACGTTATTTTTCATCAAGCGATAAGCTTGATTATCCACCATCGCATAGGTAGAAAGCTCCGATAAATCGCTACACACCAGCGTGAAATTATGATTTTCAGGCAGTTGGCGAATTCTTACGATGCGTTCCATCGCTGATTTTTCGCCAATCCCACAACCAAGAGCATAGCCTGAATCGGTCGGATAAATAATCACACCACCTTTACGAATAATTTCAACCGCTTGGTTAATCAAACGAGGCTGCGGATTTTCAGGGTGAATGTAGAAAAATTGACTCATAGCAACTCCTTTTGTGTTCCGCTAAATATTTCTGCTGATATTAATATGGGGGAGATTATACACCAGAATCGCCTTTCCCTATAGAAGATCAGACTTAATCTGACAAATCACAATAAAAAATGAATGTTTCCACAAAACGATTTTTCAGGCGTTTTATCAGGTTACCTTTAGAGAGCTATCTACAATTTGACCATACAAATCTGCACTTTAATCAGTTAGATATTTAGTGCAATATTTGAGGTAAAGATCGCATTGTATCCGCCCTTATGTATTAGCTATCGACCCGCTTTGTAAAGCTTCATCGCATCAGGAATTAAACGTTCTAGATTTTTTTGCCGATCTGCATTCGAAGGATGGGTAGAGAAAATCCCACCACCGCTACCACCAGCTTGGCTCATTTTTACCCACACATTTGGTGCAGCCGAAGGGTTATACCCTGATTTTGCCATCAACATCAAGCCCACTTCATCGGCTTCTGTTTCTTGGCTGCGTGAAAACGGTTTATTCGCAATTAAATCAGTTCCAACACTTAACAAACCTTGAGTATCAACACCCGTTGTTGCAGTCACTGCCGCATCTGCAACTTGTCCCACAATACCTGTAATCAATGTCACATTACGAGAAGATTTACCGTGTTCTTGTAAGGCGTGAGCCATTTCATGCCCCATTACGGTAGCAATCTCATCATCATTCATATTGAGCTTTTCAACCAAACCCGTATAGAAGCCCATTTTGCCACCAGGCATTGCCCACGCATTGAGTTCATTGGTACGAAAAACAGTAATTTCCCATTGGAATGGTACGCCCGTTTTATTTTCTTGTTCTGCATAAGGTTTCATTTTGTTAAAAATTTTATGTACCCGTTGAGCAGTCACGGAACTAGTATCAATCGCTTTGGCATTTTGTTGTTTCATTTGCCTATAACCTTGCGAAGCTTCTGCGTTAATTTGTTGCGTACTCATACAAGCGGTCAAAAAAGTACTCAGTATTGCGACTAATGCAATCTTTTTTAATGGTTTCATTGTATCCTCATTTAAATCTCTGTCTTGGGTTGTCGAAGATGAAAAACAATGAGATTATAGCCCATCTTTCTACAAAATAACCCCAAAATGAAAAAATCAGGATTTCAATTTAAAAAATTTTTTATCGCCCACGATAGATGTGCGATGAAAGTCAATACCGATGGCATTTTGCTTGGAGCAATGGCGGAAATAAAAAATGCCAAGCAAATTCTTGACCTCGGTACAGGTACAGGCTTGATTGCGATAATGCTTGCACAGCGAACGGAGGAAAATTGTGACATTACTGCCCTTGAGTTAGAACCAAATGCTTACCAACAAGCGGTTGAAAATGCACAACATTCTACGTGGAAAAGGAGAATTTCTATTAAACAAGGCGATATCTTTGAGAGCGATTTTCCACAAAAATTCGATCTGATTGTGTCGAACCCGCCCTATTTTCGTGACAGCCTTGCCAGCCGAACTGCAGAACGCGATCTTGCCCGCAGTCTTCAAAAAAGCCATTTTGATTGGTTGATGCAAGCGAAAAAATGGCTTGCTCAAACAGGGAAAATCAGCTTTATTTTGCCTACTCAAGAGGCGGAAAAACTGCTCGAACAGAGCAAAAAAAGCGGATTATTTTGCACTAAAATTTACCAAATCATCACTAAAAATGGGCAACCTCCGAAACGATTGATTTTAACCTTTCAGTTTGAACATTTGGATTGCAAAATTAAACCGCTTGTGATTTATAACGAACAAAACCAATACACGCCCGAATTTGTGGTTCTGACCCGTGATTTTTATTTAAAAATGTAACTTAAACCCCAATTAAAGGGAGTTTATATGCACCAAATCTATAGCATTGTATAGAGCTATGCTCATTATACTTATCAAGTCGCCTCTGAACTTGCCAGAGGCAAAATCAAATCCTGCAGTCCAATAAATCATGTTTTTTGCTAAATGTTTATTAATTAAACCACCTCAGGAAACAACATCTTAATCACATTTTTGGTCAATCGTCTTGATTTGCCTTGGTATGGGAAGATATGCATCATCATCATTGGATTAAAGTTTGCTTCAATCACGCCCCAGGAGCTAAGCGACGGCTCGGCAGGTTTCGTTAAATCAGGAATAATCAAATCCACCCCACACACTTTCGCACCCATCGCGTGGGCGATGCCGACAGCAAGTTGTTTATAGCTGTCGTGCATTTGGTCGGTCATATCAATGGAGTCGCCACCCGTGCTGATGTTGGAATTGGCACGCAGTTGCACAATTTGACCGCTTGCAGGTACACTCTCTGGCGTTAAGCCTTGTTCTTTAAGCTGCAACAATTCAATGTCTCCCAAAGCAATTTTTTTCAGTGGCGAACGGGATCCATCGCCACGCAGTGGGTCAGTATTTTTTGAATTGACCAATTCACGCACAGTTTTTACCCCGTCGCCCACCACGTTGGCAGGCACACGGAGCAATACCGCCAAGGTTTCATCGCCTAGCACGAAGAAACGATATTCTGTGCCGACCAAATAATCTTCCACCATCACTTCTTTGTCTTCGCGGAAAGCAATTTCAATCGCTTTAGCGAAGTCTTCGCGGTTGCTTACGCCTTGTTGGAAAATTGTAATACCTAAGCCGTAGTTGGTCGATTTCGGTTTAATTACTACCGCTCTGCCTTCAAAGAGTGGATAGTGCGCCACGGCTTGTTCCACATTGGTAAACTCAATGCTTTTCGGAACATTAAAACCTGCCTTCGCTAATACTTTTTTGGTCACCACTTTGTTTTCCATAATCAGTGGTGAAATGTATTGGTCGTGGCTGGTCATATTACCGTTTTTGACGTATTCGAGATGATCGCCAAATTTAAGGGCAAGGAACTGATCGTTTTCGTCCAAAATTTCCGTACTAATGCCTTGTTGAATCAAATCGAATAGCAACGCTTGAGTAGAAAGCTCCATATTGTCGAATGCCGAGAGAGCATAAAAACGCTCGAAGGCTTGGGCTTTATATTGTTGTGCAAGTTTTGCACCTAATGCTTTGTAACTGCCTGCTTGTTCAATCGCCTTCAGCAATTTACCGTTTACTGTTTGGCTTGGGTCGGCAAACTGTGCCAATTTTTCTTCCGCAACTTTTACCACACTTTCGTCCGCATTGATGGTTTTCAGCATCTCAATAATTTGGTGTAATACCGCCTCGCCTTCCGCTTGGAATACCGTTGGTTCACGCGGATCTTCAAGGGCAACTTGATACAAACGTTGTTTGCCAAGTTCCACCTCTTTTTGACCGCCTGTTTCATCTATCCAGAGCATTCCGAGCAAGAAACTGTGAATAAATTTTGCATCGCTTAAACTAATTCCATACGGCTCAAACGGGTTTAAGTCAAATAGGCGGAATTCGGCATATTGCACGCCTTTTTCCAGTAATTCACGTGCTTTTTTCGCCCCACGCAAACGCACGTTGGAATAGAACTCTTTTTCTGCAATCAAACGACCTGCTTTCACTTGTTCTTCTAGCGTTTCCACATAGCTTTCAAGACTGTCGTGATTCACCACTACATCAGGTGAATTGACATAACCATAAGGGCTAGAGCGTAGGCTTCGCACCAATTGCCCTGCTGCAAGCGGTGAATTTTCAACACCGTTTCGCGAAAAATAATTGGCTTCCACCATTGGTGTTGCTGCCAGCAGATAGACCAAAATCCACTGATAACGCAGGAAATTATTCGCCAATTTCATATATAAGGCGTTTTGGAAATCTTTGAGTTCCGTATACTCATTTTGTAAGCTGAACACGGCTTTCACAAATTCAGGTGAGAGTTGGAAGTTGTAATGAATGCCGCTCACCATCTGTTTATATTTTCCATAATTTTGCGAGAGATGTTCTCGATATTTTACGTCTTCCACATTATCAAGCTGAGCTTCTTGAATCACACTTTCAGGCGGCAAGCCTGCTGGCATACTAAACGGGAAAATGAATTCCTGTTCAGGCAAAGAACGTAAAACAACTTCGTGAATCGCAGAAAGCCAACGTAGGCTATCTTCAAGCTTATTATTTGGTGGGGTTATCAGTTCTAGCTGACTTTCTGCAAAATCGGTTTGAATATAAGGGTGGTAGGCACGATTACCGAACACCGCAGGGTGTGGTGTAGTGCCAATATTGCCGTTTTCATCAATACGTTGGCTCTCTTTTTCCAAGCCAAAACTGCCTTGTTGAAACAGTAGTCCCAACTGATTTTGCTTAATCCATTGCTGTAATTTCATTTTGTGTCCTTTTAAGAGGAAAATTATTGTCCACATCATAGCACAATTAAAGGTAGAGTAAATTGCTCAGGTTTATAAGCAAATGGAACGGAATAGAATTTTGGGTTATATCAAGGTTTTGTATATTTTTACATAGTATAATTTACAAACTAATTGCTTCGTTTTAACTTCTACGCTCACAACAACGGAAAAGCGATTTTGCCACTCTCTCTGTTTCGCACACGAACCTTTAATCTCGGTATTATTGCTAACACTTTTATCCGCCCTTCTAGCTCAGGCGTACTATTTTTATTGTCGCTTATGTTCCAACTTTCATTTGGTTATAGTGCGGAAATGTCGGGCTGGCTACTTGCTCCAATTGCGTTGATGTCAGTGATTTTTAAAACTCTGATTGGACGAATTTTGAACCGATTAGGCTATAAAACCACGCTTTTACTCTCGTCCATTTTAATAGCAGGTTCAGTGATTTCAATGGCGTGGATGTTACATCTTTTTAACCTCAATTATTTTTGCCATTTTGCTGGTGTGGACAGTCTTAAAATTACACAACACCGATGGCGATCATTTGCGTAAAAAAGTCTAGAAAAAAGACCGCTTGTATTATGACGACAAGCGGTCTTTTTCCATTCGTATTATGCTAAATCCCATCTCCAAACATTCCTTGGGTATCCTCAAAATATTGGTTCATATCAAAAGCTGGTTTTTGATCGGAAGATTTACTGATAATTCTGGCAGGCACACCTGCAGCGGTAGCATGATCGGGTACAGGCTGAAGCACCACTGAATTTGCTCCAATTTTCGCATATTGCCCAATTTCGATATTGCCAAGAATTTTTGCACCTGCACCAATCATCACGCCCTCGCGAATTTTCGGGTGACGATCACCATGTTCTTTTCCTGTACCACCAAGTGTCACGCCTTGCAGAATAGAAACATCATTTTCGATTACCGCCGTTTCGCCCACCACAATACCAGTCGCGTGGTCGAACATAATGCCACAGCCTACGCGTGCTGCAGGGTGAATATCCACATCAAACGCGACTGAAATCTCATTTTGTAGATAAACTGCTAACGCTTTGCGACCTTGCTTCCACAAATAATGGGTCACACGGTAGCTTTGTAAGGCGTGGAAGCCTTTGAGGTAGAGCAGTGGCGTTGTCCACTTATCTACCGCAGGGTCTCGGGTACGAACCGCATCAATATCGCAGGCTGCACTCAAAATTATTTGCGGATCTGCACGATATGCCTCTTCAATAATTTCTTTTAGGGCAATCGCAGGCATAATAGGATTTTCTAATTTATTCGCCAAAATATAGCTCAACGAACTGCCGAGATTAAGGTGTTTTAAAATAGTTGCGTGGAAAAAGCTAGCAAGCATGGGTTCACTTTCCACTAATTCTTGCGCTTCTTGACGGATCTCTTGCCAGATGATGGCTTGTTGTTGTGCGTTTATCATATTCTTCCTTTTTACTCACCTTTACGCTCGCGTCCTAACAAAGCTTTGGCAACATCCACGGCACTTTTTCCTTCAAACAGCATTTGGTAAATTTGCTCGACAATGGGCATTTCAACGCCTTGTTTTTGGGCGAGTAAATAAGCCTCTTTAGTGTTGTAGAAACCTTCCACTACTTGCCCGATTTCTTCAATAATATCGTCTGCTTTTTTGCCTTGTCCTAATGCTAAACCGAAACGACGGTTGCGTGATTGGTTATCTGTACAAGTGAGCACCAAATCGCCCAAACCTGCCATTCCCATAAAGGTTTTTGGATCCGCACCAAGCGAAGCACCTAAACGGCTGATTTCAACCAAACCACGGGTAATCAACGCGGTACGAGCATTTGCTCCGAAACCCATTCCGTCCGAAACGCCCGCACCAATTGCGATGACATTTTTAATCGCCCCACCTAATTGCACGCCGACCATATCGTTGTTGATATACACACGGAAAGTTTTTGAGCAATGAATACGTTGCTGCATCTCATCCGCAAATTGCGGATCGTTTGAAGCAAGGGCAATGGCAGTAGGCAAACCAGCTGCGAGTTCTTTTGCAAAAGTAGGGCCAGATAAGACCGCTAGTGAGTGCGATTTACCTAAAATCTCTTCAGCCAGCGTTTGCAATAATCGACCAGTGTTACGTTCTAAACCTTTGGTTGCCCACATAATACGATGCTCAGGGCAAATAAACGGTTTGATATTTTGTAGTACTTCGGCAAATACGTGGCTTGGAACAACAATCAGCAAATCACGTGCTTTACTTAATGCTTGTGCCAAATCGCTTTCAATTTCAAGTGCCTCAGGGAAAGGAATATCAGGCAAAAAGGTTTGGTTCATTCGTTCAGATGCCAATTTTGCCATGGCTTCAGGCTGATGTCCCCAGAGATAAGTTTTATGCCCGTTGCGTGCAAGTGCAATCGCTAATGCTGTGCCGTAAGAGCCTGCACCAAGCACGGTAACTGGGGCGGAGTAAGTTGCTGTCATATCATATCCTTTTGCAAAAAATAAGGTCAATGTCACCGCTTGAGAGGAGCTTGTAAACATTGCAAAAATACTTGCGACTAATTCGAAAATTCTATCAATCCACTCACTTTGCCGTGCTCATCTAACGCAACTAGCGAGTGAATATGAAGTGCTTTCATCATCTCTTCAGCTTTGCCCAAGAAAGTGCTATCGGCAATGGTTTTTGGACTACGGCTCATAATCTGCTCAGCAGTTTTATTCAGGCTTTCTGCCCCGAATTTGGCGAGTGTACGACGAATATCGCCATCGGTAATAATTCCACATAATTCGCTCGCTTGCATAATCACCGCTACGCCCATTCTGCCTTCGTTCATCACAGAGAGGCATTCACTGAATGTTGCCGTTGGTTCTGCTACTGGTACATTCGCATTCATCACATCACGCACGCGACAGAGCAATTTACGCCCTAAACTACCACCAGGGTGGAAGCGTGCAAAATCTTCAGCACGGAAATCACGGGCGGTAATCAAGGCAATCGCCAAAGCATCGCCCAATGCCATCGTCACTAATGTGGATGTGGTTGGAGCGAGGTTATTCGGGCAGGCTTCGCGTTCTACGTGAATATTCAGCACCACATCAGCATATTTGCCGAGCGTTGAATGTGGATTCCCCGTGATGGCGATAATCTTATTGCCAAAGTTTTTCAGACTTGGAATGAGTTTATTCACATCATCAGTTTCGCCACTATTAGAGATTAAAATCACTAGATCAATCGGTTTGAGCATACCCAAATCACCGTGGAATGCTTCGGTCGGATGTAAGAAAAAGCTTGGTGTGCCCGTGGAAGCAAAAGTTGCCACCATTTTTTTGCCCACTAAGCCCGACTTGCCAATTCCTGCCACGACAACACGCCCTTCACAGTGGAGCATTAATTCAACTGCTTGGCTAAATTCATCTGATAATCGCTGCTTCAAGCGGTCAATTTCCTGGGTGTAAAGGTCAAGGGTTTCTTTGGCGGTTTGTAAGTAGTTCATAGGATCCTTAAAAAGGCTATTGTATCAACCATTATTTGTAAATTTCTGGCACAATTCTACCGCTTATCGTGTCAGAAACCTACCCCCTCACCAAATAATCCCCCTCGCACACCCATTTGTAAGTGGTGAGTGCTTCTAATCCCATTGGTCCGCGGGCGTGCAATTTTTGTGTACTCACTGCCACTTCTGCACCAAGACCAAACTGTGCACCATCCGTGAAGCGGGTGCTAGCGTTGATGTAAACTGCAGCAGCATCTACTTGGGTAACGAATTGGCGAGCGCGTTTGTAATCACTGGTTAAAATGCTTTCCGAGTGTTGCGAGCCATATTCACGAATGTGAGCAACAGCCGCATCCAAGCCATCCACAACCACCACACTTAAATCGAGCGAAAGCCACTCTTGGCGTAATTTCTCTTGATCAAGCGGTTCAATTCCGTCTGCGTTTTGCAAATCATCGCTGTGAAGTGTTACGCCTACTGCTTTCATTTTAGCAACTAATTTCGGTAAAAATTCCTCTGCAACCGCACGATCAACAAGCAAGGTTTCCAAGGTGTTACAAGTGCTTGGGCGTTGCGTTTTCGCATTCACGATAACGTCCAGAGCCTTCTCTTGGTCGGCTGTTTTTTCCACAAATAAATGGCAAACACCAATCCCGCCCACAATTACTGGAATGGTCGAATTCTCTTTGCAAAACTGATGCAACCCCGCTCCGCCACGTGGGATAACCATATCGATGTAGCGATCGAGTTTGAGCAACTCAAGCAACAAGGCTCGGTCTGGATCGGTAATCGCTTGCACAGCTAATTTCGGTAAGCCTGCTTTTTCCAACGCATTTTGCACCACTTCAACCAACACGGCATTGGTAAATTTGGTCTCTTTGCCACCACGTAAAATGACCGCATTGCCTGTTTTTAAGCAAAGTGAAGCCACATCAATAGTCACGTTTGGACGAGCTTCATAAATGGTCAAAATCACGCCCAAAGGCACACGTTGGCGTTCTATTTTCAAACCGCTTGCTAACACACCACCATCAATTACTTGCCCAACAGGGTCAGGAAGGCTTGCCACATTGCGAACATCATCAGCAATCGCTTTTAAGCGGCTTTCGGAGAGCAATAAGCGGTCGATAATGGCAGCTGAAATACCTTGTGCTTTCGCAAATTCAATGTCTCTTTCGTTTGCTTGTAAGATTTCTGCCACACGGCTTTCAAGGCTGTCAGCAATGGTGAGCAGTGCCTGATTTTTGGCAGCTTGACCGAATAGAGCAAGTGCCACACTTGCTTGTTTCGCTTGTTGAGCAATTTGTGAAACGTTGGTCATCATTTATCCTTTTTTTGAAAACGTCATTAGCGGTCAAATTATGCTAAAATTTGGCAAAATGCAATAAGAGCCACGCAAAATATGATTGAACCATCTGAAAAACACCTCATCAATATTCTTCCTCCTCAACTTGCCAACCAAATCGCGGCTGGCGAGGTAGTAGAACGTCCTGCCTCTGTCGTCAAAGAATTGGTTGAAAACAGCCTTGATGCAGGTGCTACACAGATTGAGATTGAGATTGAAAAGGGTGGTTCGCAGCTAATTAAAATCCGTGATAATGGTTGTGGCATTGCCAAGCAAGATTTAGTGCTTGCCTTGGCTCGCCACGCCACTAGTAAAATCAGTTCACTGGAAGATTTAGAGGCAATTTTAAGCCTTGGCTTTCGTGGGGAGGCATTGGCAAGTATCAGCTCGGTCTCGCGTCTACTTTTAACCTCTCGTCCTGAAGGGCAAGCGGAAGCGTGGCAGGCTTATGCTCAAGGGCGAGAAATGGTAGTTGACATTCAACCCGCTTCGCATCCTGTCGGCACAACGATTGAAGTGAATAATCTCTTTTTTAATACTCCTGCACGTCGTAAATTTTTACGCACCGACAAAACCGAATTTCAGCATATTGATGAAGTGGTTCGCCGCATTGCTCTTGCAAAACCGCACGTGAGTTTTACCCTTTCGCACAATGGCAAAATTGTTCGCCAATATCGCAAAGCTGTGGATAACTCGATTGAACAAAAACAGAAACGTGTAGCAGCAATCTGTGGCGAACAGTTTATTCAGCACGCAAATTATTTGGACTGGCAACACGGGGATTTACATCTGCACGGTTGGATTGGCTCACCTGAACTGGCTCGTCCGCAAAACGATCTCTGTTATAGCTACATAAACGGGCGGATGATGCGGGATAAAACCATTAACCACGCCATTCGCCAAGCCTACGGAGAGCATATCGCACAAGGCGATTACCCCGCGTTTGTACTGTTTTTAGATTTAGACCCAACCCACGTAGATGTCAATGTACACCCAGCCAAACACGAGGTGCGTTTCCATCAAGGGCGCTTGGTGCACGATTTTATCTTGCAAGGTGTGCTACAAGCATTACAACCACAAGCAGATTTAATTACAGCGAGTTCAGCGCCTGTGGATAAAGTGCACGAAAATTTCCCTGTATACGTACAAAACCGCAATCGTCAGGCAGCAGGTGCGAATATGTTTGTGCCTCCACTTGCAGACAATAAACTTCACCCGCAAGCGGTGCAATTTTTAGATAGTTGTACGCAACATCGTGCACATTCTCCGCAATATACGCCACGTTCGAGCATTTCAAGCAAATCAGCACAGCGTTGGTATAATGAGTTAGTCAAAACGGAAGGCAATGCAGATTTGCAAACCAAAAGCGATTTTTTACCGCTTGCAGAGCCACAACCACATCAAGCCGCTGCGATTTTTGCAAAGCCTGAAGTACCCGAAAAACGAGCTACTGAACAAGCGGTCGAAAAAACCGAATATGTTGCAAAAACGGCAGTTTCAGCACGTTCAAGCGTGCTTGCGGTAGTGAAAAATCAAGCATTATTGCTCAAGGAAAATGACGACTTCTATTTAGTTTCACTCAATCAATTGCAACGTTTGAAATTTATCGATCAGCTCACAAAAGCCGAACCACAAACTTTGTTGATTCCACTTAGCTTAACGCTAGACGAAACACAACAACAGCATTGGGAAAAAGTGAAAGATAGGCTGGAAAATCTTGGTTTTCAAATTAGCGAGAAACATTGGCAATCGCAAACTCGCTTGATGATTTCAGCCGTGCCAAAATGCTTACGAGAGCAAAATTTCCAACAGCTGATTTTCCAATTATTAAATGAACAAGCGATCGATTTAGTCGGATTTTTTGCAAAATCTTTGCCAATGCCAACCGCTTGGACGCTCAGCGATGGAGTGAACTTATTGGCAGAAGCAGAACAACATTCTACCAAGGCATTAGAAACGTTGAAAGTAGAAGTGGATTTTTCAACGTATCTCTATTAAATTCTTCTTGAACAGTAAAATCTAATACGATATAGCAGTGCACAAAGTTATTTTTATATAAATACCATAAAATCTTATGCACCCATCGCTTTCTGTAACTGCTTGTGGAACACCACAATCGTTTTACCGTGAGCTGAAATCAGATCATCATCTTCAAGCATTTTTAGAATACGTCCAACCGTTTCTCGGGAACAGCCGACCATTTGCCCGATTTCCTGGCGGGTGATCTTAATCTGCATTCCTTCTGGATGGGTCATCGCATCAGGTTGGCGAGCTAAATTCATCAAAGTTTGGGCTATTCTTCCTGCTACATCTAAGAACGCAAGATTGCTCACTTGGCTCGAAGTTTGTCGTAAACGGCGTGCCATCTGGGCAGAAAGATACATCAAAATTTCAGGGTTAATATGTACAATCTGTTTGAAACGTTTGTATGAAATCTCAGCAATTTCGCAGGTTTCTTTGGTTTTCACCCAAGCGGTGCGAGTTTGCAGTTTTTCTTCAAAGAGGCTAATTTCGCCCAAAAACTCACCCTGTCCAAGGTTGGTTAAAAGCATTTCTTTATGCTCGTCATCTTTAACAAAAACAGACACCGAACCACTTACGATGTAATAAAGCGATTCAGCCTTTTCGCCTGCATGGATCAATGTATATTTTGCAGGGTAGCGGTGCACGTGGCATTGCGTTAAGAACCATTCCACCACAGGATCATTGATAGGTGGAGCAGGCGTTAAATCCTCAATTGGAGGCGTGCTAAGCATCATGTCTTGCATAAAAAATCCTTTTTACTTATTTTTGGTTATAGGGAAAAAGTATTGTAGCACGGTGTTTGTCTCCTAATCATTATTTTCCTAAGAAAGATCTTTTATCTTTAATATCAAGGCTTTCGTGTAATTCCGACCACACAATTACCACTTTATCTGCTTTTAGTTGTGCTAATAAACGTTCTCGTTTTTCATCTAATGAAAGTTCACGAGCACCATAATCTGTACCTTCACGTAGAATAAAGGAATCAAGCACATTATAAAGCGTCTCTTCTTCCAGTTCTTGCCAAGGAATAATCATTGTCTTTCCTTATTCAAAAAGCGGCTTGAGCATAGCCCATTGCTTTTCAAAAGATTGATATTGAGAGGAATTAAAATTTGAGCGAACGAGGCGTAAAAATTGTCCTTCGCAGAAATTTACTAAATAAGCAGCTAACGCACGCTCGTCATCAAACGCTCTACCGCCATGCAATTTACTCATCTGCAAAATATTGGAAAATTGTATCTCAAGGCTATAGAAAAATTTGGCGATACGGGCTTTTAAGGTATCATCTTCAAACATCAAAGCATGCCCTGTAAGAATACGAGTAACACCAGGATTTTTGCGAGCAAATTCAATCACTGAATAGATAATCGATTTAATGATCGCCTCTGTGCCATTTTCTCGACGTTTACTTGCTGCCACATAGCTATTCAATGTTTGTTCGATTTTTTCAATCAGTGCTTCAAACATTTTCGCTTTACTTGGGAAATAACGGTACAATGCACCTTCCGATACCCCCACTGCTTTGGCTAATCGCTCAGTAGTCACACGTTGCATACCACCTTCAGAATTAAGCTCGTTAATCAGTGTTTCCAATACCTGTTGTTGGCGTTCTGCTTTAGTTTTTTTCGGCATTTTGACTTGTAGCGTTGACATACTTTTTCTCCCAATAAAACGTTTGAATGAAAGTGTACGGTTATATTATTGTTTACCTGAATGCCCAAAACCGCCTTCACCGCGTTCTGTTTGTTCAAAATTTTCTACAATGTTGAAACTCGCTTGTACCACAGGCATAAATACTAACTGTGCAATACGATCACCTACTTCGATCTTGAACGGTTTATCACTTCTATTCCAAAGTGACACCATCAGTGGACCTTGGTAATCACTATCAATCAAACCAACTAAATTACCTAAAACAATGCCATTCTTATGCCCTAAGCCTGAACGCGGTAAAATTACCGCAGCTAAACTTGGATCCGCAATATAGATAGAAATTCCTGTTGGGATAAGTACCGTTTGACCTGCTTCTACCGTCATTGGTGTCTCAATCAAGGCTCGTAAATCTAAGCCTGCGGAACCTTCAGTAGCATACGCTGGCAGTGGAAATTCTGATCCAATACGCTTATCTAAAATTTTTAAATCAATTTGTTTCATTATTTTTCCTTTTTATCATTATACAATTGGATAATCTCTTCAACCAACGTTTTAGCTAATTTACCCTTATCTGCAAGCGGTAAGATTTTCTCACCTTTTTGCCAAAAAAGCTGTAAAGCATTTTGTTCTTGCCCAAACACTTGCCCCCCAGAAACATCATTTGCACAAATCAAATCTAAATTTTTACGTTGCAATTTACTTTTAGCATACTCTGCCACATTTTGTGTTTCTGCCGCAAAACCGACCACAAACGGACGATATTCCTGTAAGTTCGCGACTTTTGCAATAATATCAGGGTTTTTCACGAGTTTTAGCATCAATTCATCACTATCTGCCGTTTTCTTAATTTTCTGGTTTGCTACTTCTGCCACACGATAATCTGCCACCGCAGCACAGCCAATAAAAATTGCAGATTGTTGGGCAAGTTTCACCGCTTGTTCCGCCATTTCTTGGGCAGAAAGTACATCAATGCGAGCCACATTTTTGGGGGTTGCTAAACTCACAGGCCCCGAAATCAACGTCACTTTCGCCCCACGTTTGGCAAAAGCGTCTGCAATCGCAAAACCCATTTTGCCCGAGCTATGGTTGCTAATATAACGCACAGGATCAATCGCTTCCTGGGTTGGTCCCGCAGTAATGGTGATGTTTAGATCGGCTAAATCTTGTCTACCCGTAAAATGTTCGCACACGGCTTGGAAAATTTCGCTCGGCTCAGACATTCGCCCTTTACCCACATCACCACACGCTTGAAAACCGCTGTTCGGCCCGATCATCTGCACACCACGTTCCGCTAATGTCGCTAAGTTTTCTTGCACCGCTGCTTGTTTAAACATTTGCTGATTCATCGCTGGTACAAGCAGAATTGGCGAAGCGGTCGCAAGGCAAAGGGTGGAAAGTAAGTCATTGCCCATTCCCACACGAAGGCGAGCAATAAAGTCTGCCGAAGCTGGGGCAATCACTATCAGCTCTGCCCATTTCGCCAACTCAATATGCCCCATCGCGAGTTCAGCTTGTGGGTCTAAGAGCGAAGTAGAAACCGCATTACCTGAAATGGCTTGCAGAGTTAACGGAGTTACAAAGGCTTCTGCTGCAGGGGTGAGCACCACACGCACGTCTGCATTCGCATTTTTGAAATAACGAATTAACTCAATGCTTTTATAAGCAGCAATACCACCTGTAATGCCGACCAGAATTTTTTTATTTTTCAGCATAAAATGAAATAAGATGTGAAAATAAGTACAGCATTCTACAAAAACAAGCAGATACTCACAACTAAAAAGTTTTGCGATCTTGCTCGAAAAGTTGGCAATTGCCTTTTGCCTATTTACCTTATCTTTTTTATCCTCTCCACGATTTAAGGAGTAGAGGATAATATGGATAAAATATTAATGCCACGCGAAAAGTTATTACAACAAGGCGTAGAAGCATTGAACGATCAAGAGTTATTAGCAATTTTCTTACGCACAGGAATTCGCAACATTCCTGTAATGCAACTTTCAGAAAATGTGCTTGACACTTTTGGCAGTTTACGAGGATTATTAACCGCTTCAATCGAAGATTTTTGTAAAGTTAAAGGTTTGGGCAAAACACAATACATTCAACTGCAAGCCACCAAGGAGATGACCAAGCGTTATCTTTCACAGCAAATGGAAGCGAATGAAACTATTAGTGAGCCTTATACGGCAATTATGTATTTCCAATCAGAGCTTGAGCATTGGGAGCGTGAAGTGTTTATGGTGATCTTTTTAGATAATCAAAACCGCCTCATTCGTACCGAAAAAATGTTTTTTGGCACGATAAATCAAGCCAGCGTACACCCGCGAGAAATCGTAAAAGCGGCGCTAAAATGCAATGCAGCAGCGATTATCATCGCTCATAACCATCCTTCAGGCGAGTGTACACCAAGCGATGCTGACCGCCATCTTACCAGACGTATTGAACTGGCATGCGATTTAGTCGATATTCGGTTTGTTGATCATATTATTGTCGGTAAAGGCGATTATTTCTCTTTTGAAGAAGAAAAACGAGAGATGTTTTAGTATCACTTACACACCGCAAGCGACTAATTCTGTGAAATTTTTTACCAAAACATTAAAATCCCACATTTGTGATATAAATCAAAGTAAATAGATAAAGCTTATGGATAATTGATATCATCTATTTTCTTTTGCAGAGGAGAGGGTTATCCCCTCCCAAAATCGGTTAAATTTATTGGGAGGAAATAAACTCCTCTTCTGCATTTATTTTGTGATTTCTGATATGAAAACAAACCTCCCGTTTTTTAGCCTTCTAGCTGGGTTCTCATTTGCTATTTTTTCGTCTAATTTGATTGCTTCGAGTCTTGCTTACACTCCAAACAGCTTTGCACTTTTCGCTGATGAAAAACTCACCCAACCCATCGGCGAACTAGAAGCAGGCGTACCTGTAAAATTAGTACAAACCACGCAAAATGCCGATCAGCTTGAGCTTGAAATGTGGCGGAAAACCAAAGGATTTGGGCGAATTTGGTATAACCAATTTGCAAAACATATTACCGATGCGGTGTTTGATAAAACCTTCACGCAAAACGCTGCCAATTTTGAGGTGTTAGAGAACAAAGAGGATCCACTCACAGGCTTAGTTTGGCAGAAAGTCAAAACAAAAGTTTGGGTGAAAAAATCGGAACTCAGCCAAAATCTCACCGCATTCTGGGCGAATGCAGAAAACACTTTCAAAACTGAATGCAGCGTTTGCCACAAACAGCGCGATCCGAAAATGCACGATGCGAATGAGTGGGTGGCGGTGTTTAATGGCATGGTTGGCTTTACCGATATGGACAAACCGCAACAAAAACAAGTGCTTCGTTATTTACAATTACACGCTGCTGATGCGTCAAAATAGGAATTTGTATGTCTTCTCTTGAATTTTCACGTCGCCAATTTTTACAAAAAATGTCGCTGATGACCGCAACGCTTGCGATGCCCTCTTTCCTTGTTCCGCGTGAAGCGAAAGCAAATAGCAAAAGCACACCCGATGAATGGAAAGTCACAGGCTGCCAATGGGGGGCGGTGCGTGCCAAAGTGATCAATGGCAAATTAGCTGAAATCAAACCCTTTGAATTTGACAAATACCCAACCGAAATGATCCAAGGCATCAAAGGTATTTTGTATGGCGAATCTCGCGTGCGTTATCCGATGGTGAGATTAGATTGGCTCAAAAATCGCGAAAAAAGCGACCGCTTGCAACGGGGCGACAACCGCTTTATTCGCGTCAGTTGGGATGAAGCACTTGATCTTTTCTATCAAGAACTGGAACGCATCCAGCAAAATTACGGCCCTTGGGCACTTCACACTGCCAATGTCGGCTGGCGTTCTTCGGGGCAATTCCACAGCTGCGGTAACCATATGATCCGTGCCATTGCGATGCACGGGCATAGTGTTGGTACGGTGGGCGATTATTCCACAGGTGCAGGGCAAACCATTCTGCCGTATGTGCTGGGTTCAACCGAGGTTTACTCACAAGGTACTTCGTGGGAGATCATTTTAAAAGAGACCGAAAACCTAATCTTTTGGGCGAACGATCCAATCAAAAATCTACAAGTAGGCTGGAACTGCGAAACGCACGAGGCGTATGCCTATTTTGAGCAGCTAAAAAAGAAAGTGAAGAACAACGCGATCACGGTGGTGTGTGTTGATCCTGTGAAAAGCAAAACGCAAAATTATTTGGGCTGCGAGCATTTTTACGTAAACCCACAAGCGGATATGCCGTTTATGTTGGCAATTGCCCATACGCTTTACACAGAGAATTTATACGACAAAGCCTTCCTCGATGTTTACACCCTTGGTTTTGAGAAATTCGTGCCCTATTTGCTAGGCGAGACCGAAGATAAAATCGCCAAAACACCAGAGTGGGCTGCACCGATTTGTGGTGTTTCTGCCGAGAAAATCCGTGAATTTGCACGGATGTTGGCAGGAAAACGCACCCAACTGATTTTGGGCTGGGCAATCCAACGTCAACAACACGGTGAGCAACCTTATTGGATGGGTGCAGTATTAGCCGCGATGCTGGGGCAAATTGGCTTAGCAGGTGGAGGCATTAGCTACGCACATCATTACAGTTCGGTAGGCGTTTCAAGTTCTGGGGCTTCAATGCCAGGCTCCTTCCCATCGAATTTAGATGAAGGGCAAACACCGAAATACAACAACAAAGATTACCAAGGTTATAGCGAAGTCATCCCTGTGGCTCGCACCACTGATGCATTACTTCACGCGGGTGAAACCATTGATTACAACGGCAAAAAAATCACCTACGCCCCATACAAAATGGCGATTTTTTCAGGCTGTAACCAGTGGAGTCGCCAATCGCAATTGAACAAAATGAAGCAAGCCTTCCAAAAATTGGAAACCGTGGTTTCGCTTAATTACAGCTGGACGGCAACTTGCCGTTTCTCCGACATCGTGCTACCTGCTTGCACGCCATTTGAACGCAATGACATCGATGCCTATGGCTCTTACAGCAACCGTGGGATATTAGCGATGCACAAATTGGTTGAGCCGATGTATGAAGCCCGAACTGATTTTGAGATCTTCAAAGGATTATGCGAACGTTTTGGCAAAGCGGAAGAATATTGCCGCGGAATGAACGAAATGGAATGGGTGGAACGCCTCTACCGTGATTGTCGCAATGCTAACCGTGGCAAGTTTGAAATGCCCCCGTTTGAGGAGTTTTGGAAAACAGGCTACGTGCTTTTCCCAGAGGGCAAACCTTGGGTGCGCCACGCTGATTTCCGCGAAGATCCTGAATTGCACGCCCTTGGCACGCCATCAGGTTTTATCGAAATTTACAGCCAAAAAATCGCCAGCTATTGCTATGCCGATTGCAAAGGGCATCCAATGTGGTTCGAAAAAGCCGAACGCTCTCACGGCGGACCAAACTCAGAACGCTACCCGTTCTGGATGCAATCAGTTCACCCCGACAAACGCCTGCATTCTCAGCTGTGCGAAGCGAAAAACTTACGTGATACATACAGCGTAAAAGGGCGTGAACCGTTCTATATGAACCCGCAAGATGCAGCGAAACTTGGTATTCAAGACGGTGATTTAGTGCGTGTTTACAACGAACGCGGGCAAGTGTTAGTAGGGGCAGTATTATCGGATAACTTTCCAACAGGTGTGGTGCGCTTGCAAGAAGGAGCGTGGTTCTCACCGCTTGATGAAAAAGTTGGCTCAATTGACACCTACGGCTGCCCAAATACCTTAACGTTAGACATTGGGGCATCTAAACTCTCGCAAGCTACTTGTGTCAGCACTTGCTTAGTCAATGTGGAAAAATGGCAAGGCGAAGCTCCTAAGCCAAACGGCTTTAGCGGTCCGAAAATCGTGGAGCGAGCGTAATGTTCCAAAAAGAAGAGTACCAATTTATCTATCGCTGGTTTAGCAATATACTCGGACGGGAACTTACCGATGCACAATTGCAAAGCTTACAAGCGGGCGAATTTACCCCGTTTTTTGCCTTTTTGAAAGAAGCGGGCTTTGCTGCTGAAATCGCACAGCTTGAAACGGCACTTGCCAGCTTGCAGCTCTACTCACACGCCCGTTTAGAACTCGCCGCCGATTTTGCCGAATGCTTTTTGCTAGAAGGTGCAATCAGTGCAATGCCTTATGCTTCCGCTTATTTAGCAGGCGAGGAACTGACGTCAAACTTGCAAAAAATGGATGATTATTTCACAGAATTTGGTTTGCAAACCAATCGCCAAGTGAATGAACCGAGCGATCATCTTTGCGTCTATTTGGAAATTTTGCTTAAGCTTGTTGAGCAAAAAACGCTTGCTGAACAACGTCAATTTATCCGCAAACAGCTGCAAACGTGGCTGCTGAAGATGGCAGAAAAATTGGCAAAAATTCCCCTTCAAAATCAGTTTTACCCAGCACTATTTTCGTTGCTGTGTAAGATTTTGACATTGCACGCAAGTCGCCAAATTAGAGAAGAAAAAGTGGTACATGAGGTGATTATGGCAATGGATAAGGCATATCACCACACGAAAAAATAGGCAATTTTGAGAGAAGAGCTTGAATAGGCAAAGAAAAACAAGTATAATTGCAAACCTTTATTATAGTCTTTGGTCGGGTTTATACCTGACGAGGTAGTGAGTACGCTGTGTTGAGTCAGCACTCATCACCCGAACCATACAAACTTACTTAAGTAATTGGAGAATTAAAATGTCAAGAGTTTGCCAAGTAACCGGCAAGCGTCCAGCAGTTGGTAACAACCGCTCACACGCATTAAACGCGACTCGTCGTCGTTTTTTACCTAACCTTCACACTCACCGTTTCTGGGTTGAGTCTGAAAACCGTTTCGTAACTTTACGCTTAACAGCGAAAGGTATGCGTATTATTGATAAAAAAGGCATTGATGCAGTGTTAGCTGAAATCCGTGCTCGTGGCGAAAAAA
>OGGI01001084.1_pt1 | contig 21554 bp, 19 predicted proteins | sample 1571051 | NCBI WGS metagenome assembly OGGI01 (sample SAMEA2582075, study PRJEB24529) | metagenome | biome: Human gut stool | place: China | collected 2011 | reverse complement strand
CAAGTGTCAATCCATCCAACTTCCATGAGAGCCATATAGGTCTATTCTCTGCCCATTTAGCAAGGTCTTCTACCTTCTTAGTTTTTGCCAAGGATAGTGCAGGGAACTCATGTTCTTCTTTTTTACCAGTAAAATTATCGGCAGATACATTTTGTGTTGGAGAATCGGGGAGTATAATACCTGTTTCTTCTTCTAACTTTTTTAGCTTATCAAAGGCTGCATCCCATTCATAGTCTGTCATAAGTTCGTCACGACCATTGTAATAAGCGTCGGATGCAGCATTAAGTTGATTAACAAGTGATTGTATCTCTTTGTTCATTGTTTTATTTGTTGATAGACGATGGTAAATCGTACTAAATGAGTATAAGTAGAAGTTGGTTGTGAAAAGGTGGTTGAGTTTATTTCCAAAGCTGTTTGATAAGTGCCGCATCAGCCTCAGCCCAATCGAGTTTTGAGAACTCTTCTGGTTTCAACCAGCAGGAATCAATATGTGCAAGCAACTTGAAATCATTGTCATGTGCCATACAGTCATAGGCAGTAAGGCAGATTGAAAAGTCTGGATAGTCATATTCAACGCTCCCAAGTTTTGCTCCGACATAGATGTCCCAGTCCATTTCCTCAAGTATTTCACGACGCAAAGCCTCATGATCACTTTCTCCTTCATTGACTTTACCACCAGGAAACTCCCAATGTTCAGCAATGTAATTAGGACCTTTACGCAATCGCTGTGTACATAGAATCTTATCACCGTCATGAATAACAGCGCAGACAACGTTGAGATGTTTCTTTTCCATAATTTTATCTATCGTTCGGTTATTTTCGACCTCTTACTTCTTGCTTTATTTGCAAATATACTACAATTTGCCAAATAAGTCTATCTTTCTTAGAATTAATTTCAATTCTTTATAGGCAACTCATATCTTTTGCGTATCTTTGTACACTAATAAAATATTAGAAATTATAATCATTTATGTCTACACTAACAATTGCGATTATTGTAGTCTTCGTGCTGGGCTATGCGCTCATTGCAATGGAGAGCCTTACTAAGGTTAACAAGGCAGCAGTTGCCTTATTGATGTTTGTTTTCTGCTGGACACTTTACATGTTTGATCCAGCACCGTTTGTACAGCTGATGCACCCAGACTTTACGGGAACAGGTGATAAGGTTGTGTCGTTTGTAAATACTTTGATAACGGAGCATTTAGGCGATACAGCTACCACACTCTTCTTCCTTATGGGAGCTATGACGATTGTGGAAATCGTTGATCAGAACGGTGGTTTCAACTGGGTAAAGAATGTAATGCAGTCTAAGACAAAGCGTAGTCTGTTGTGGAAGATTGCCTTTATGACTTTCTTCCTTTCTGCTATCCTTGATAACCTAACGACAAGTATTGTGATGGTTATGATTTTGCGTAAGCTTGTACAGGATAAGCACGACCGAATGATTTATGCTTCGTTAGTTATTATTGCTGCTAATTCAGGTGGAGCTTTCTCTCCAATTGGTGACGTAACCACGATTATGTTGTGGAATGCAGGTATGATAACTGCAGGTGGTGTACTCAGTGAGATATTTATTCCTTCATTAGTTTCAATGTTGATACCAGCATTCTTGCTTCAGATGCTTTTGAAAGGTAATATCCAGTATGATGATATGTCAAGTGATATGTCGGGTGATCGCGAAGTCTTGGAGTTTAATGGGTTCCAGCGTAAGATTGTCTTTGCTATCGGTGTAGGTGGTCTTTGCTCTGTTCCTTTGTTCCACTTCTTTACTGATTTACCTCCTTTTGCTGGTATTTTGCTCGTATTGGGTATTTTATGGACTGTGACAGAAGTATTCTATCGTAATCTTCATAAGAAAAGAGGTGATGAGATTCAATTCTCAAAGCGTGTAAGTAGTTTGCTGAGTCGTATCGATATGGCTACTATCCTTTTCTTCCTTGGTATCTTGATGGCTGTGGCTTGTTTGGAGGAAGTAGGTGTGTTGAAGGAGTTAGGTAGTGGTCTGAACACAACCTTCAATGGCAATCATTATGCTGTGACTGGTATTATCGGTGTACTTTCAGCTATTGTTGACAACGTTCCGCTCGTAGCTGGTAGTATGGGTATGTATCCTATCGGAATAGAGCCAGATATGGCAGTGGATGGTATCTTCTGGCAGTTGCTTGCTTATTGTGCTGGTGTGGGCGGTTCAATGCTCATCGTTGGTTCTGCAGCAGGTGTTGTTGTTATGGGTCTTGAGAAGATTACCTTTGGCTGGTATATGAAGCGCATTACGTGGATTGCTTTCTTAGGTTATATTGCTGGTATCCTTTCATACTGGATTATGCGTACATATATTTTTACCACTCCGCTTTAATCACTAACTCTTAAAATACTATATTTTAGTAGCATAAGCCCTCATCTGTCCAATCTGAATATAATCATGTGGATAGGTGAGGGCTTATTCTATTCTTTAGGAAATGAGAGGTAAAGTAAGAAGTAGAATCTTTTCCATCTTACGAAAATACAACAAAGTAGTTTTATTTTTGTTTTGCTGTCACTTTTAACACTTTGTTTGAATGTTTTGTAAATCAGCAGGTTGCATGGTTAAATTAGATGATAGGAATGACAGGAAAACTTATTTTGTAGAAATTGCTTTGTTATAAGAAAGCAGAGAAACGGAATGAAAGAGGATAGAATATTACAAATATAGAATTGTCTTTGGTGAATAGTGTTAAGGGTTATCTTTTACATTGAAAGCATGCCTTATCATTATGCTTATTTCTCTATATGAAAAGAAATCGATCATTAAGCTTTCTTCCCTTTCTTTATCATTGTGTGGAGGCTCAGCATATATTGTGTGCAGGCTTAACACCAATGGTGCGCAGTCTTAACACCAATTATTATGATGGTTTATAGCTTTGAAATCAATCTGTTATTTGTAAGGTGGAAAGAACTATTATCGTGTTTTACTACGATAAAATTATAGGAGATGCACAAGTCATGCACCTCCTATTTATCGTTTATAGCGAGTTTTATACAGCCTTGACCTTATAGTGTCTGTGTTTTGTATAAAACTTTATGATGAGTTTGACGCTTTACTTAAGTTATAAAGTCAAGCTGTATAGTTTATCTTAGTTGGCAAAGCGAACGTTCTGTGCGCTATATCCAACTACAATTTTTCCCTGAATGAGTTTGCCCTCTGGAGAGTAATAGAATACTTCACTTGGCGCTGTATAGCTTGGGGTATCTATAACATAGATGTTACCATAACGGTCAACATTAACCTGTGATGGATTCTTGAGACCTGTCATGTCAAGGTCGGTTTCCTTTCCAGTTGCGAGATCATAGATAAAGAAACGCTTATTCGTATCATAGTAGGTAGCATATAAGCATACGAGTGCGTTCTTCTTAGCACTGTATGCAACTGAACTTGCCTTGAAGAGCTTTTTAACCTCATCGTTTTTAGCATTAATCTTCTGTACAAGAGCATCATCATTGTTGAACATTGATACAAAGTAAATATCACTACCAACAGCAATACTCTGGTTGTAAGGATTTTTACCTACAGTAAGTGTCTTTGTCTTCTTAAATGAGTTACAGTCAACAACAGCTACAGTATTTCCATTACCATAACCAGAGATGTTTGCATAAAGTTTACCATTAGCAACAGAAAGTGCCTCTGGGTGATCGCCTACTTCTACAGAGTCAACCAATGGCTGTACTGGGTTGTTAGGGTTCATTTTGTATACCTTACCATTGTAAGCTGAGAAGTAAACATAATTACCATCTGTTGCCAAATAGCGTGGGCTGGCATTGTGCAACTTAATTGTTTGTTCTTTCTTACCCATTCGGTCCAAAACTTCAACCTTTGAAGATGTTGTACAAGTAACGACAAGCTTAGCGCCAAAGACTATCAAGTCTTGTGCGTCACCAATTCCGTTACCATTCTGAGTTCTATAAGCATCACTGTAGATGTATGGTGCAGTTGGACGTGACTCGCTGTTATAGTCGAGAATACCCACTGTACCATCGTTTTGATTCCAGTTACCAGCACAAGCAACATATACATCTGTGTTAGATACTGTTGGCTGTGTGTAAGTAAAGTCATTGTCATCACTACAAGCCGTAAATGTAAGCGCTGACATAAGAATAACACCAAGTGTAAGAAGATTCTTTTTCATTTTTTCTTGTTGTTTTGTTTATAATTTATTGTTATCTTGTTTTGTTCTCTTTCTTATTATTTTTGCACATTCCTCTTTTGCTTTTTTGCTACTTTTCCCTCAGAGTTTCCAACTTACTGAGAGTCGCCAGTTGGTTCCTGGCATAGGATAAAAGCGAACAACCTCATAGTTTTTATTACCAAGGTTGCGTAAGTCAAACTGTAGATGTAGTTCCTGTTTAAAGAAGTTTATATCCTTCGAAATCGTGATACTATGGTCAGTAAAGGCTGCCATACGGTTATTAGGAATATTATATCCCAATGAATAACGTTCACCCATTAACAGTAGATTATAGCTTAAGTCCAGCCACGGGGTATGTAGCAGCGAACTGATTGAACCCGAATGGCGTGGAGTATAAGCTATCTGGTGTCCATAGTAAATATCGGTTGGATTAGTTCTATCGGTTGCATTGAGCATGCTATAGCTTCCTGTCACACTGAGAGTCCAGTCTTTGCCCCATCGTTTCTCGGCATTAGCGGAGATGTCAAGCCCTAATTGTCGCACCTTACCAGCATTCATCATTTGCCAGTAGAACATCTTTGGCACTGCAATAATCTTATCTGTGATATTACCGAGGTATCCATCTGCCGTCAACGAAAGCTGAAGGGTGTGATTGAAGGTATGAGAATAGGTTGTACCAAGATTCCATAGACGTGACTTCTCTGGGTTTAATCGACGATTGCCAATGCCTGTATAGTACAGTTCATTGAGTGTTGGCGTGCGGAAGATATCCTTATATCCAAAGCGGAAACGAAGGTCTTGTAAGGCTCTCCATTGTAAACTGAAGGCTGGCGAGAGACGATGGAAGCCGTCAGAGGCATTACCGAGTTTTACTTGTTCCGTTATATTCGTTGCAAGAAGTGATGTGTTGAATGTGAATTGACTTATGCGATAGTTTGCTGCCAATGCTGTCCACAGAGAGTTACGTGTAGGGTTTGCAGCCTGTGAAAGCGACATTGAAAGGTGATTATGTGCATAATCTTGTGCCAAAGAGAGATGAAGTCCTTGTAAAGGCTCGCTCCATAAGGTTGCTGTTAGATATGCCTCCTGCTGTCTGTAGATATCTTCTTTATAGCCACTGGCAGGCACATCTGAGTAGCGTGACCATGAATAATTCCATTTAGCAGCTGCTTTCAACTTGATATGCTGGCTAAATTGGTTCTCATAGAATAGTTGTGTAAAGACATTTTTGTCAACTAATCGTTCAGCAGAGTAGGTGTTATCGTAGATGACTGCACCCGGTAAGCCTCGATGAGAGGTGAAACCGTATGTCTTCCACTTCAGTATTTGCTTGTCATTGAACTGATAATCAAGGTTAATTTCTCCTCTCCAAGTCTCAATGTCACTATTGTTACGTCGTTCATTGATTGTCTTGAGACCATTTTTCAACTTGAAAGCGTAAACGCCATCAGCCCTTTCATAGCTTCCGTATGCCCCAATACCAAGGCGTGAAAACTGCTGGTGGAAGAGTAGGGAAGGTGAGAATAGACCATAACTACCTGTTCGGATGGTTGTCGCGAGCTGAGTATTCTTTCTTGTTGATTGACTATTACGGTCTGTATAGCCTTGCAGTGTACTAATATTAATCATTCCCGCAGAAGCATATGACTTTGCACTTTGATAAATATTGTCGTCTTGACCAATTTGAAGACTGATGAGTGAGATATTATCGAGGGTAAAGCGAGATAGGTCTACTTGTCCGCTTTGACAGTCACCCACCTGAACACCATCATAAACGACTCCCGTATGACCAGCTCCAAGTCCACGGATGTTGACCGTCTTCATACCGCCTACACCACCATAGTCTTTCACTTGTACACCTGCAAAGCGTTTCAAGGCATCGCCCATATCGTGGATGCCAAGTCGTTCCATATCAGCATGTGAAAGTGTCTGTACTGGCGAACTTGCCAATACATTTCCAGAAATGCGAAAGCCATTGACCACAACCTCTTCTATGGTTTGTGTTGTGTCAGATTCAATAGTCTGTGCTATCGCACCGAGCGGGCACAATAAAAGTAAGAAAGAAGCCAATTGCCTCATATCTCTTTCTGTAATCAAATGGTTCTATGCAGTGCCCTTCCTCGAGGGATGCAATGACTTGCAATGGCAGGTCTTCTGACTTGTTATCCAATGTAGGTAAGCACCTTCCCGGTTTTATATTCACCAGTGGTATCAGCTTACCAATGAGAGACAACTTACAGCTGCGGGACAGTAGCGGAATTACACCGCTTTCCCTTTTTAATCATGATAGTAATGAACCTATTGCATATGCAAAGATACGACAAAGGGGAGAGATAGGCAAATAAAGGTGTACTTTTCTACTTACAGCATAATGCTTATCACCTGTTGAAATGTAATTTTAGAGTGGCTTTTGTAGGTGCTTCATCTTATGACCTCCCCATTGATTATCACCCATATATACGAATCCTACATGGTGATAAAGTCGTTCTGCCTGAGGGTTTCCTGTGTCAACAAGTAATCCAGTAGGGAGGTTCATCTTTCTTCCTTTCTCTATTGTAGCTTCAAGTAGCTGCTTTGCCAGCCCTCGTCCACGGAAAGAATTGTCAACACAAAGTGAGTCAATATATAGTTCACCAGCTGTTGTCTCGTCCTCCATATCAGAAAAGTCACGACCGAAAGCCTCCAAAGCTCCTTCTATGAAAGCCTTTCTTAGCTCTCTAAGTTTAGCTCCATCGTAGCTGACACAGATACCAACAATCTTATTTGTTTCTGTTATTGCTACAAGTGTATTAAGATAGGAGTATTGCGAGTCTTCACGTTCCACTAATCTTGTCATTAGCTGATGAAAGTCTTCTAAGGTGTGGTTAGGACCTGCAAACCACTGACAACACTCGTGGTTCATAGCCTCCATAATCAAGCGGGCTATCACTGTAGCCTGCTTCTTTTGTGCATCTTCAATCTTAATCATAGTGCGAAGATACGAAAACTATTTGAGATAGTGTGTTTCTCTTGGATGATTTCTTTATCGTATCGGCTTGAATAATCTCCCACTTCCTTCAAGCTGTGAAGGAAGTGGGGTAGGTGATATTAAAGACCTAAGTCTTTCATTGCCTTCTGTGCAGCCTCACCAGACTTGCCCTGCATCTTTTCTGCAGCTTCCTTGGCAGCCTTCTTAGCAGCTTCTACCTGCTCAGGTGATGCTGATTGCATAGCTTCCTTAGCCTTTGACATGCCTTCAGTAATAGCCTTTGGATCAGCCTTTGAGGCAGCGTCGATAGCAGCACCTACTGCGTTTGCTGCAGCCTCATTACCAGAAGACTTCAATGCAGCCTTAATATTCTCAGAGTTACTCTGCATCCACTGCTGAAGTTTTGCAACATAAGCCTGTGCCTCTTTTGGATCTTTCTGTGCCAATTCAGCCATTTTGGTCTGTGCTGCTGTAAGCAATGCAGCTACACCCTTATCGTCCTTAGCCTTTACTTTCTCGTTGAGTTGATCGATGAGCTGATCAGCTGAGGCTGGAGCTGCTGCAGTTGTTGCTGAATCAGTTGCAACTGACTCTGTTGTGTCTGAGTCTGCATTAGCCTTTGGAGCATTAGTCTTACCGTTGTTACAACTTGCGAGGGTCATTGCTGCTACAGCAATAGCCATAATAAATACTTTCTTCATAATCTTTTTAAGCTTTAGTGAATAAAAAATTTAACTACTATATTTGCCAAAGATAGGTATAATTTTGTTTAGTTGGTTTATTTTTAGCATGTTTTAACTATAAAAGAGTATGGTTGAATGATTTTGGTTTAAGCAAGTAATTGTTATTTGTTAATGGTCGTATTCATATTATTCTAATGGCATTTTGTTTTCTTGTTGACAACATCGCGTCTTGTATTAAGCGTTCAACACTATTGGTGTTAAGCCTTCGCACCAATGGTGCGGGGCATGCGCACCACATGTGTTGGGCATCAACACGATACTAAAAGAGGGCAGTGGGAGGTGTGGTAATCGATAGATAGATACATATTAGAATGTTTTCTGTAAGCGTCTATGATAAGTGTCTTCTGATTGTTAAATCGGGTTTAATCATGTGGAAAGGCTTGGAGGAACAAATGAAACCAACTCAGGTTAAGTCCAGATTGTTTTATTATAAAGATAAAAGAGCAGTATATTCCTTTTGCATCATAGGTGTACTCTGTGTCAATAGCCTCTGTAGATGATGCACACCATTATGTTTTTTATGCTGTTTAGGTCTTATGGAAATGTTTATTATCCATGTAATGAGATTAAAACTTCGGCTACAAATGCTTATTCTACTTGTGTTTTGGGCCAGTTGACAAGGTAGAGATGTTCAGTAGCACGAGTGAAAGCGGTGTAAAGCCAATGGATATAGTCGGGTGTGAGCATCTCATCTGTCATATATCCTTGGTCAAGATAGATGTGTGCCCACTGTCCGCCTTGTGCTTTGTGACAGGTGATAGCATAACCGAACTTTACCTGTAGGGCGTTATAATACTCATCTTCGCGCACCTTCTTCATGCGGTCTGCCTTTAGAGGGATGTCTTCGTAATCCTCCAACACATGTTGGAAGAGTTGTTCGTTCTGCTCTTGAGTCAAGGCAGGGGCTTCCGTCATCAGTGCATCAAGGATAACTGTCATCTCCTCTTCAGCGTTATTATAGTCGGGAAACTCCAGTGATACATCGGCAAAGCGGAACCCATAGAACTCGCGGACATTGCGAACACGACGCACAACAGCGCGGTCGCCGTTGGCAATGAAGGTTAATACGGGTTTTTCTATCTCCTTTCCACCTCCTGAAGGGAGTTGCGTAACCTGTCTTGTCGCTTGTGTAGTAAGGCTATTTACATTATTTGTAGCATTGTTGAGGCTGCCATTGAGGGAAGGTGATGGGGGTGGGCTGTTCTTATACTTATTCTTCACAACCATCAACATGTCGCCTGTTGTCAGTTCTTCCTCACGTCCAAGAACCATGTTTCGAATACCTTGATTGAATACATTAGCACGTTTGTTGGATCGTGTGATGACCATAGTCTCATCTATTCCCACCTCTGAATAGCTGGAAGCCAGTCGTTCGATAAGTTCATCACCTGGTACGATGGAGATGTCAGCAAAGCCATTGAAACGAATCTTTGGTAGTTGCGTTACCTCATCATGGGTTATCATTTGGCGAATAACGGTGGCGTTATAGAGAATGCCTGAGTCTTGACTTTGACGGAGAACCTCGTTTAAATCACACTCATAGACCGTCAGTCCATAAGCACGGAGAACATCTGAACGTAGCGCAGGACTCTCTTCTTCACCTACAGGAGGGAGCTGTGCCTTGTCACCAACAAGCAACATACGGCAATTATGGTCGTTATAAACATATTGGATAAGGTCGTCAAGTAGGCAACCGCTACCGAAAGTGCTATTATTTGATGACAAACTAATCATGGATGCTTCATCAACCATAAATAAACGGTCATGAAAGAGATTGACATTTAGATTAAACTTCCCATCAAGTCCTGTAAATGCTTTTTCCCGATAGATAGATCGATGAATCGTTGCTGCAGGCTGGTTGGCATTCAGTGAGAATACTTTTGCGGCACGACCCGTTGGTGCCAAAAGTGTAACCTTCTGTCGTAATTCCTGCATTGTACGCACGATCGCACCTGCTAAGGAGGTCTTACCCGTACCAGCACTACCTCTGAGAATCATTACAGCACGCTCATCACGGTCGGTCATAAAGCGTGCAAAGACTTCTACGGCATGTAGCTGGTCGGCAGTAGGAGCAAATCCGAAGTTCTGTAAAATCCTATATTTTAGTTCCTCATTTACCATCGCTTAAAGTCTTTAACTCCTTATTAATACCACTCTTTTATATTAGCTTGGCTTTCTATTACCTGCTCAATGTTATCAGGAAGTTGTGAGAAGAAGTCCATTCCTGTGATACGTTCTACCTCGTCAACTGTATTGACGTAATCAGTCTTCTTGTGTCCTTTAGCCGATGCGTTCCTACAGATAAAACCAATAGCCTTCGGTTCGTCTTTCAGTCGGAGGACAACTTTGAAGAAAGCTTCAGGCACTTGCACTTTATTCTTTCCAATCGTCTTATGCTTTCGATTGAAATAGATAGGTCCACAGACAATATAAACATCGCCATATTGCTCTGCCCATGTTCGACAAAGCTTTTCTACTGTATTCCACAAACCACTGTTCAGGGCTGGTACTTGTGGACAAATATTCGTCATCAGGAAACTCTGTTCCATTGCTTTTTGGCTCCAATGGTTATCACCAGCAGGACACATGTGTCCACGATCGTATCCCGAACGCATATAATCATAAGTGTCAACACGTGGTGCAGGTATCTCTTCGTCTGCTTGGAAGGTGATACCCTTGCGCTTAATAGGTCCGTTTGTGTGAGCTGCTGTCAGGTGCCATGCCACCCAATTAGGTGTACGTGTTGCTGCGTTATACGATGTTGTATAGCCCTCACGATAGAGTATGAGAGACGGAATATTGGCCTTACCGATAGGAATTTCTAAGCCTTGTTTTACTTCAAATGTGTTTTTATGGTTCGCATTCTTCTTTCCCTTTGATGTATTAGTGTCGTCAGACCTATTGTTGTTATAGGATTCTACAAAGGGTTTGTCTAATGTTGAGAAATCTCTCTTCTGTTTCTCTCCTTTGCATGCAACTGCCAATAGGGACAGAGAAAGTATGATTGTTTTGAGGAATATATGGTTCATTTATTGTTGTTTTGAATTTAATGCTATTTATGATAGTTACGTCTCTCCCTCATTTACTCCCTTTTCTAATGAGTACAAGAGAACTTTCCGTCCCAAATCGTCGGTTAAGAATATATGGGAAGGGTAGCATCTACCTGCTGAGTTTCACACTTTGCGGTAAATTGTTTATGTTTACAAAGTTACTATTTTCTTGTTATTTAATAGGTGCTTTTCATTAAAGACTTCACCTAAAAGCTGTCTTTTATTTGCTTTTGGAGATTTTGCATGTGGTTAATGGCTTATTCTTTGAAAGAATGTATTTATCCTTTAAGGTGCGAAATATCTTTACATAATTAGTTGCTTTTAAGCCTTTTGAAATGTATAAAAGTGTGTTTTATGTTGCCTTTGTAACTTCCTTGTATTCTGATGGTTATAAAGTTGCATTTTAAAAGATGCTTAATTGGCTTCTTAAAGGGCGTTAGTTAGACTCCAAAAGGGCGTCTTTTGAAAGCCAATTAAGGCTTAATTCAGATGCTATTAAGCATGAATTGAAAATGAAACAATGAAAAATTTATTACAAATTGTGCTTTGTCGTTGTCACTCTATTTCATTTATACCTTATTTATATATGGCTATCTTTTTTCTTAGAAAACCTAAAGAGCATGATTGTTAAGTTGAGGCCTGTCATAAGAAAATGATTATCTTTTCATCACTTTTTTACTAAAATACTTGCAAGTATTGAATTTTAGTCTTACATTTGCAGTGTACTATTATAGTAGTACACTTTAGGTTAAAAAAATGAGAATAAAAAATGCAATTAAAGAAAACAATCTATTAAAAAGAAAAGCCTTATGATTCAAGTAAATGAACTGACTTTCAGCTACCCAAAAAGTAAGCATAACGTGTTTGAGGGACTGAATCTACAACTCAATGAGAACCGAATTTACGGTCTCTTAGGCAAGAATGGTATGGGAAAAAGTACGCTACTATATCTTATAGCAGGACTTCTGAAACCGAAGAAGGGTAGTGTTATCGTTGATGGTTACACCGCTTCATGCCGTTATCCAGAAATGTTAGAGGAACTCTATATTGTACCTGAGGAGTATGACTTGCCTAACATGTCACTCAGTAAGTATGCAAAGATTCATGAAGACTTCTACCCTCGATTCAGTGAGGAGGTTCTTGAGAAGTGTTTGTCAGACTTTGAAATGTCCTCTGATCTCGACTTTAAGCAACTCTCTATGGGACAGAAAAAGAAGGTGTATATGAGTTTTGCACTTGCTACTGGTTGTCGTCTTCTTCTGATGGATGAGCCTACTAACGGACTCGATATTCCTTCAAAGGCTCTTTTCCGTAAGGTAGTTGCTGGCAATATGGCAGAAGATTCGTCGTTGATTATCTCTACTCATCAGGTGCACGACGTTGAGCAGTTGCTTGACCACATTATTATACTTGATAACTCACAAATCCTTATGAACGCATCAACTGAGGAAATCACAGCTAAATACACCTTCGGTATTCGCCAAACCAATGAGATGGGAGATGACGTACTCTACGCGGAGCCTTCGATTCAGGGCAATAATGTGATTGCTCGACGTCAGGAGGGAGATAGCGAAACAACTATTAACCTTGAATTGTTGTTCAATGCAGCAACAACAGGCAAACTTAAATAAAACGAGGAGGAAGAGAATTATGAAGACAACATTTGCAAAAATCATTAATATCAGCCTAATCTCTGTAGCTTGCTTACTTGCTTTAAATTCTTGCTACATCCGAAAAATTGACTACGGAAAGGTAGTTACAGAGGAGGTTCCTGTTGATTCATTTGACACGATAGATGTTCGTGGAGCTGGTACTGTTTATATTTCGCAAGGTGAAAAGTATAGTTTAAAGTTTAAAGGACAGAAAAAGCGACTTGATGTTTTCAGTTTTGTCAATCTACAAAATAAACTGGTAATTGACATGAAAAACTTAAAAAAGAATATGGTTTTATTTTTATTACCCCCATCTGATAGGGTAACTAAAAGTATTGATATATACATTACTACGCCAACCCTTTCGAGTCTAAGATGGAACAATTCTGCTACAGTTATTCTTTCAGATTCTTTTAAGCTTAATACGCTCAGTATTGAAGCTCCCGCTGGTGGTAATTTGAAGATAAATAAGATGAATGTAAATCAGCTGAAAGTATCTATGAAGAATGCTGGAGCTATTGGTGTCAAAAGCCTAACAGCTAAGAAAGCAGACTTTGATACCAATGGGGATATTGGCTTAGGCGTAAATCTCTATCGAACTGATACGGCAATTATCTCTACGATGGGTAAAGCAAAGGCTAATATCACAGGGACAACGCGCTTGCCTTTGATAATGATAGCACGGGAATCAAGTGTTATTAACGATAAAACAACAAGAATAAAATAGAATTTAGGAGGATATAAATTATGGCACAGTTTGATTTAGACCGTTTCGGTAATGTAATGAGCAGACTCTTGGTGATACGCCAGCGCAATATAAGTGTAATCTTTAACACTTTTCTTATCATATTCTTAGCTTTTGCAATGTTCGTTATACCTATGTTTTCTGGAAAGACGATAGATGATATTGGTTACAGGCAACTCGTTATTGATATCGTAGGTCCTCTTAGGAGTTTTTCTCCATTTGTCTTCTTCGTGTTAGGTACATTTTTTATTCAAGACCTTGAAGGACATCAGCAACGTATCAATGAATTGATGCTACCAGCTACTAATCTTGAGAAGTTTGTTGCACGTTTGCTATTGGTTGCAGTGATTTATCCATTAGCTATTTGTGCATCTTTTATTGTTGCAGACGGATTACAGCAGTTGATTTCAATGATTATTGCACACGGAGAAAGGATGTCTATGGTTGTAGCCTACTTTGATATTGATACGTATGTAAGTGCAGACTCACCCCTATGGACCAAGGCTTTGTCGACACTTTCGAACTATTCAATTGCTATCTATGGAGGTTTACTCTTTCGCAAGTTAGCTTGGCTGAAGTCGATAGTTGTTTTTTTTATTGTGATTATTCTTTTTCTTATAGGCTATTTCTTCTTAAGGTTGTACCTTTACGAATACACTGATTATGAGGTTGTTTTAATAGGAGATTCTTATGATTCTATGATTTCGATTGGAGTAAGCCTATTGATGTTCTGGTCTTCCTATAAGATTTATACACGTCTGCAGGTCATCAACAATCGATGGAGAAATATTTAACACGGCGTGGATTAAATATTAAGGCTTATGAATTTCGAAAATAATAAGGCTATCTATGAGCAAATGGCTGATCGCCTTTGCGATGAGATTATAGCTGGAACATATAAAGCTGACGACCGAATACCGTCTGTCCGAGAGTATGCCGTTATGCTGCAGGTGAATACGAACACTGCAGTGAAGGCCTATGAGCTACTCTCTCGTGAGGAGATTATATACAATCGGCGTGGACTTGGCTACTTTGTTTCAGCTGGTGCACGTGAGCAAATTATAACTGCAAGGCGCAATAGTTTCCTTATGCAGTCTCTTCCCTCTGTCTTTCGTGAGATGAAACTATTAGGAATAACAATAGAAGATATAGAGAAAGAGTGGGAGAAAGCGCAACAATGACAGCCTCTTTCTAAATGGATAATAAGTAAGAGGGTTCTCTCTCTATCAGGATCTGATAATTAAAGTGAGGGATGCACAGGCTGAAGTGCATCCCTCACTTTATCAATACTTATGGATATATAGGTTTAAGATTTTGTGTTTGCTGTCATTCCTGTCATGCAGAATTAAACGTTAAGAAATTGATTATAAGTCTGTTATGATCAAATGTTAAAATGACAGTAAACTATTCTTAAACATATAATAGAGATAAAAACCTATGGTATCAGGAATGTACTTGTATGAAAGAGTTACATTCAAGTTACCATAGGTTTGTGCTTATTACTTCGTCTGTTCGACGATAGCATTCTTGATCAAGCCCTCCAGCTCTTCTGCAAGTTCTGGATTATCCTTGATCATAGTCTTAGTTGCATCACGTCCCTGTGCGAGTTTGGTTCCATTGTAGCTAAACCAGCTACCACTCTTCTGGATAATACCATACTGAACGCCCAAGTCAACAATCTCACCAATCTTTGAAATACCCTCACCGAAGGTAATCTCGAACTCTGCCTTGCGGAAAGGAGGAGCAACCTTGTTCTTTACAATCTTCACACGAACCTGATTACCGATAACCTGATCGCCATCCTTGATAGAAGTAACACGGCGGATGTCAAGACGTACAGAACTGTAGAACTTCAGTGCGTTACCACCCGTTGTTGTCTCTGGATTACCAAACATCACGCCAATCTTCTCACGCAACTGGTTGATGAAGATGCAGCAAGTATTGGTTTTTGCGATAGTCGAGGTAAGCTTACGCAATGCCTGACTCATCAGTCGTGCCTGTAAACCTACTGCAGAGTCGCCCATGTCACCCTCAATCTCCTTCTTTGGAGTCAAAGCAGCAACTGAGTCGACAACGAGAATGTCAATCGCAGAAGAGCGAATCAGCTGGTCTGCAATCTCTAAAGCCTGCTCACCATTGTCTGGCTGTGAAATCCAAAGATTATCAACATCCACACCTAACTTCTCTGCATAGAAACGGTCGAAGGCGTGCTCGGCATCAATGAAGGCTGCAATACCGCCCTGCTTCTGTGCCTCTGCAATAGCATGAATAGCCAAAGTTGTCTTACCAGAACTCTCCGGACCATAAATCTCAATGATTCTACCACGTGGATAACCGCCCACACCGAGTGCTGTGTCAAGTGCAACGCTACCCGTTGGGATTACCTCTACATTCTCTATTTGCTCATCGCCCATACGCATGATGGACCCTTTACCAAAGTCTTTTTCTATCTTAGACATTGCAGCCTGCAAGGCTTTCAGTTTACCTTCAGCTGCCGATGTCGTACCTGTATCTTCTTTTGCCATATACTATTATCTTGTTTTTGATTGATAAAATGCTATTTATTCTTCTTTCTGCTCTTTGGATAGGGTAAAACCTCTGCTAAGGTCTTAACAACCCTGACTGCAAAATCAGACCTTGAAACATCTAAAACGTAGTGTTCCTTGGCTCCTTCATAAGGGAAGCCACGTTCGGCAGATAGCATCATTGACTTAATTGCCTCGTGTTCTTTGACATAAGGTATATTGTCACAAACTATGATAACAGGCTTTTCGTCAACATAAATCATGTATTCACCGAACATCTTCCTACATCTCACAGTCCCTGCAGTAGCTATCTGACTACTGACAAATTCAATAAAGTCCAAAGAGCAAGCCATCTTCCTATAGTTCTAAATCACCACCAAACTCTTCATGCCAAGGTAAGCCCTGTTTATTGAGTACCTCCAAGAATGGATCTGGATCGAAGTCTTCCACATTCCAGACACCTGGCTTTCTCCAAAGTCCCTTGAAGAACATCATTGCACCAGCCATTGCAGGTACACCAGTAGTATAGCTAACGCCCTGCATACCTGTCTCGTTGTAAGCATCCTGATGCTTGCAGTTGTTATAGATGTAGTAAGTCTGTTCCTTACCATCCTTGATACCACGAATACGGCAGCCGATAGAGGTCTCGCCATCATAGTTCTCGCCGAGGTCCTGTGGATTAGGCAACACTGCCTTCAAGAACTGTAAAGGAACGATATTAACCTTAACTGTCTTGCCAGACCCATCTGCCAATGGTGCTTCATACTCAATCTCATCGATACGACTCATACCAAGATTCTGAATACAATCAAGGTAAGTAAGGTATTGCTGACCAAAGGTCATCCAGAAACGTGCACGCTTGATAGTTGGGAAGTTCTTAACCAATGACTCCAACTCTTCGTGGTGCATTAAGTAAGAGTCTCGAGGACCGATGTTTGGATAGGTAATATCCTGATGTACTACCAATGGATCTGTCTCAATCCATTTGCCATTCTCATAATAAAGTCCCTTCTGGGTAATCTCACGGATATTGATTTCTGGGTTAAAGTTGGTTGCAAACGCCTTGTGATGGTTACCTGCGTTACAGTCAACAATATCAAGATAGTGAATCTCATCAAAGTGATGCTTTGCTGCATATGCGGTATAAGCCTGTGACACTCCAGGGTCGAAACCACAACCGAGGATAGCTGTCAATCCAGCCTTCTCGAACTTATCCTTGTAAGCCCACTGCCAGCTATACTCGAAGTGTGCCTCATCCTTTGGCTCATAGTTAGCGGTGTCAAGATAGTTGCAACCGCAAGCCAAACAAGCGTCCATGATGGTGAGGTCCTGATAGGGTAGTGCAAGATTGATAACCAGCTCAGGCTTGAATGAGTTGAAAAGCTGCTTCAACTGCTCAACATCGTCTGCATCAACCTGTGCAGTCTTGATGTCTGCCTTGTAGCCCTTATCATGAATTGCCTTAACCAGTTCGTCACATTTCTCCTTACGACGGCTGGCAATCATGAACTCTGTAAACACGTCCTGATTCTGGACAATCTTAAAAGCGGCTACAGTAGCTACGCCACCTGCGCCAATCATTAAAACTTTTCCCATAGTTCAATTTAATTCTCTGTATTCCCATTCTATTCTCCACTCCAAAGAAGGGAGCTATGGAATGTTTTTTTGAGAATTCTTATTTTATTATTATTACTTTATTTTTATGTCTTACTTAATCTTACTTTCAATCTCTGAAGCGGATATACCCATTGCATTAAGAAGCGAGTAACCCAAAATTTGCTGTTTGAAATTACCCCCTTCGAGTGGTTGCATTGCAAACAAGGTAATATGTTTTAGCTCATCATCTACATTGCGAAGCGTAGAACGAAGTGTACTCATCAATTGGCTGTCCTCAGCGTTTGATACAACCATAATACGTTTAACCTCTTCATGATTAAGAATTGTCTTTAGAAGGTCGAGAAGAACATCGTCTTTCTTGGTTACTTCATCACCTGTGGCAATAGCATTGATAATAAATTCGCCAAGCTGTGAATCCTTGAATGCTTGCCCATTCAGTTCTTTCAGATAATCGGCTGGGGCAAAATTCTCAAGTTTTGGATTCTTCTTATCATGTAAAAGAACCACTTGTGTTTCGTGATTTCCTGGCTTCAAACGTCCATCAAGGGCAATGTTTACAACCCACTGGCTGAAATCAGCAGCGGGAATACGACGGTTCAGCATTCGCTCAAAGTTGACAATGAGATCGAAAGCGACATGGTCTATATAATCACCATCCACAATGATGATGTTCTCACTCCATTTAATGTTCTGTGCTTCTTGTGCATTCATAGCTACAAAGATACATTAAATCAAGCGAAATGCAAAATAAATAAGGTCGTTTTTATAGCTTTGTCGACTTGCGTGATTTATACATAAAGAGAATAATAGCAATAATAATAAGAGAGAAGGGTACTATTGATGACATGATAATTAATTTGACAGAACATGCTGTAAGATACAATATGACCAACAATAGGATTGGCATTATATCGCGAAGAGCTTTAGGATTCCTGTTCTTTCGATTTTTTTCGCTCACAAGACTTGTGTCGTATGGATGCTTTTCTTGGTTGACAATCAGCAAGAATATGATTAATGAAATAAGTGGAAGTGTCAGTATAAGATACTTAGAACCATAGCTTTCTGCTTCTCCACCAATGTTCCAATGTAGGATAATAGTCTCAGGTCCACTCAGAACACAATATAATGCAATTATTGTAATTGCAATGATAATGGCTAATGATAGGATTTTACTTTTCATATTATGATTGTTGTTGATGTTAGCAGAGTCTGTTTTCGTGAACAAAGATAGATTTTATTTTATAAAGTTCAAAACGAATATTTGTTTTTTTATTCGTATAAACGCTATAAAAATGTTTATATAAAACTATTACTATTTGGTAATCATTAAAAAAATCCTTGCGGAATTACCTCTATATAAAGGTAATTCTGCAAGGATTTCTATATAATTTAAGTTTTATCGGATAGCAATCTTTAGCATTATAAAATTACTTGTACTTTCCATCTATTCATAACGAGGATACCATTTTATATGCTCTACAGCAGCATGTGCATCTGTAATATTCTCTCTTGTATTCTGATGGTCAATGGCATGTTGTGCTACTACCTCGGCAAGATGCTGTGAGAAAGAAGTAATTTTGTTCACAGGAGGGAGCACTGCTGCGCCAGGTTGTGATGCATCCACAATTCCGCCTAAAGCATGTGCTGCTGCTGATAAGAGTGATTGATCTACTAATTTTGCCGTAGAGGCTATCACTCCCAGTCCTAATCCAGGATACATCAGAGCGTTATTAGCTTGCCCGATAGCGTAAGTTACCCCTTTATAATCTACAGGTGAACTTGGGATACCAGTAGCGATGAGCGCACGTCCATCAGTCCATTCTATCAGGTCAGAAGCTTTTGCTTCAGCAAGTTCTGTTGGATTTGACAGCGGGAAGATAATAGGGCGTTCTGTATGTGCAGCCATTTCTTTCACAATTTCTTCTGTAAAAGCTCCTGGATGTGTAGAAGTTCCTATTAATATAGTAGGTTTAATGGCGCTAACTGCTGAGCGCAAAGTAGGTAGAGGCTTCTGGAAGTCATTTACTGAGCGTGTAAAGAACTGCTGACCTTCTGTCAAGTCAGTCATGTTATCAGTGAGCAATCCCTGTTTGTCTACTAAATAAATATGTTGCTTTGCCTCATCAGAAGATAGTCCTTGTTGTATAAATTCTTCGTAAATCTGATGTGCAATACCTGCGCCTGCTGTTCCTGCACCAAACACCATCACACGTTGGTCAGTAAATTTCTGTTTTGAAATGTTCAGTGCACCGAGAATAGCAGCCAAAGAAACTATGCCTGTTCCCTGTATATCATCGTTAAATGTTGTAATTTTATTCTGGTAGCGTTCGAGAATGGCTGCTGCATTAGGACGACCAAAGTCCTCCCAATGAAGGTATAAATTTGGAAAGAGACGTTCTGCTGTTTCAACAAACTTGTCTACAAATTCATGATATTTTTTACCACGAACACGTTCATGACGATTGCCTAAATAAAGAGGATTGTCGAGCAACTGTTTATTATCAGTTCCCACGTCAAGTACTAATGGCAATACCTCATTAGGGTTAATACCTGCTGCTGCGGTATAAACCATCAGTTTTCCAATGGCAATGGCAACACCATTAACTCCCCAGTCACCTATACCCAATATAGCCTCGGCATCAGTAACCACAATGAGTTTTATATCTCTTCCTTCTGAAGCGTTGCGCAATGACTTCTCGATATCTTCTGGATGGTCGATAGAGAGGAATCCTGCATCTTGTGGTTTCATGAATAATTCGTCGTATTGACGAATAGCATCTGCGACAACAGGATCATAAACAATCGGCATGAATTCCTCGATGTGCTGCGCCATAAGTGCATAAAATAGAGTACGATTGGTATTGAAAAGTGTCATCAAATATACACGTTTCTCCAGATTATTTACCTTTTTCTGATATTGTAGATATGTTCTTTCTATCTGCTCTTCAAGTGTCTGTACAACTGGAGGGAGTAGTCCTACAAGATTTAACTTCTTACGTTCAGCCATACTAAAGGCTGTTCCCTTGTTGACGAAAGGGTTGTTCAAGATTTCTTTAGATGTATCCATACTTTCTTATATTTTTGTTAGTAGCGAAAGGTTACCATGCTACTTATTAGAATCTATAATTTTTTTTATTTGACAATCTTATTTATTGTCAAATTTGTCTAATCTTTGAATTGTTATAAAGATATCTAATCTAATAACTCATTATGAATAATTAATAATATTATAGTTCTGATATATAATCTAAAATACTATTTTGTTTTGTGCTATGATGTAACTTGTTTTCTCTACAATTAGGGCAAAGATATATATAATTTTTAGGAAAAACAAACAATATAAGATGTTTTTATTCTCTTAAGAAATAAAAGAAAATATGTTTATTGTGCATTGTTTCTATTTGCTTGTTGTTATTTTACTTTCTTTTCTTGAAAAAATTAGGCTTATTGGGATAAATATGTTTTTGTCTTCTACAAATAACTTATCCCCCTTATAAAGCGATGTTAGTAAATTATTTTCATGCAACTCAAAGCTAATATATGCTCTTTGGGCTTTGAAATGACGCCCAATTAACTTGCAAAAGGTGCTCTTTTGAGGTCTTACTAACGCCTTTTTGAAACCTTACTAAGCACCTTTTCTTGCACGATTTTATAACTAATTGATTTACTGCTGGTTGTAATCTCACCTTTTATATGTGCTTTTCCGCTTTATTTTATACTTTTTATCCGAAATTGTGTCATGATTTTTCAATATTCTATCTGCAAATTTTCGAAGCCTTAACATGATAAGATTTTCTGTGTTGGAGGATGAACAAGATAGATAGTCAAGACAATCTTGACTATTTTTTGTTTAATGAATTATTTTGATTCTTTGGTTAATGCTATACGATAAGTGTCTATGCATTTAACGGAATAGCTCAAAAAAGAGGCTCCTCCATGATGGAGAAGCCTCTTTGCGTATGTTATATAGTGTTTTAACTATATCCGTTTAATCTGTGGGTTAGGCGATTATGCCTCCTCGCTCCAGTCTTCCTGAGTCTTGCGAACATAGCTCTTGTAACGGAGCTTAGCCATATCCTCACAAGCCTTGA
>OGGI01001074.1_pt1 | contig 21678 bp, 22 predicted proteins | sample 1571051 | NCBI WGS metagenome assembly OGGI01 (sample SAMEA2582075, study PRJEB24529) | metagenome | biome: Human gut stool | place: China | collected 2011 | reverse complement strand
GATTTGAAGGGCTTAATAATTAAGATTTTTAAAAATTGAAATCTTTTTGTCCCAACCTCAATCATCTTTTGTATTCATCAATACCAGCCATTTGCTAACCAGAAAGTCTTAGCAGCTGACCAAGAACCATAACGACCCGCTACATAAGCGTCTGCTACTTTTTCTTGATTCTCTGCTGACAAGTCACCATTTAAATATGATAAACTCAATTGGTAACGACCATAATATTGTCCATTTTGGGCTGTATAACTGCCACTTGATTCTTTTTGCGCAATCCATTCTTTTGCAGCCGCATCTTCAGCACTCAGACCAGATGTGGTAGTTGTAGAATTACTTGACTCCGCAGTTGTAGTGCTTGTAGCGGTGTTATCTAATTCCAATACCTGCCCAACACTAATCAGATGAATATTGCTAATCTTATTTTTCTGAGCAATTTGATCAACTGTTGTATTATGTGATGCAGCAATAGCTGAAAGAGTATCTCCAGATTTTACTGTATAGCTATCCGCATTTGCAAGTGTAGGAAGAAAGAACAGCACTGTTGCTGCTAAGCTCATTAAACCTACTTTTGTTTTTTTATTTGTGTTATTTAAATTCAATATCATTTAAATTCTCCTTTTCTATGATAGAACTATCATATACCTTAATTATTACTATTGTTTTTTCCTTTCATTAAAAATATTACAAACAAATTGAAGAGAGACTAAAATCCACCCTATATTTCTTTGCTTTAAGGTTACTATAAGAAAAGTGACCTTAAAGATGGTCTAGAATTTACATCACATCTATTTTGTCAAATAAAAAAACAAAAAAAAATACTGAATTTTGATATAATGAAGATAATGAACTTATAAGGAATTACAATGAACTCACTAAAATTTCAATCTGTTTTTGATATTATTGGACCTGTTATGATTGGTCCATCTAGTAGTCACACTGCAGGAGCTGTTCGCATCGGAAAAATTGTCTCGTCTATTTTTGATGATGAACCAACAGAAGTTGAATTCCAACTATTTAATTCTTTTGCGAAAACTTATCGTGGGCATGGTACGGACTTGGCTCTGGTGGCTGGGATTCTCGGAATGGATACAGATGATCCTGGTATTCCAAATAGCCTAGAAATTGCTCATAAAAGAGGGATTAAAATTGTCTGGACTATTCAAAAAGATAGCAATGCTCCACATCCAAACACAGCTAAAATCACCATTAAAAATGAGCAAAAAGCGATTAGTGTTACTGGTATTTCCATTGGTGGTGGAAATATTCAAGTGACTGAATTAAATGGTTTTTCTGTTTCGCTCAGCATGAATACCCCGACAATTATTATCGTCCATCAGGATGTTCCTGGAATGATTGCTCATGTTACTGAAGCACTTTCTCGTTATAACATCAATATCGCACAGATGAATGTCACAAGAGAAAAAGCAGGTGAAAAAGCTATTATGATCATTGAAATTGACAGTCGCAGCTGTGAAGGAGCTATTGAGGAAATCAGGAAAATTCCTAAACTTCATAATGTCAATTTCTTTAAATAGGAGAGTTTATGTTTTATTCAATTAAAGAATTAGTGGAGCAAGCAGATTTAGACTTTCAGGGTAGTGTTGCCGAACTGATGATTGCTACTGAATACGAACTGACAGGTCGTGAACGAGATGAAGTCTTACGCTTGATGACTAGAAATCTAGAAGTTATGAAATCTTCTGTCGTTATGGGATTAGATGAAAGTAAATCTCGGAGTGGTTTAACAGGTGGCGATGCAGCCAAACTCCACAAATATATTCAATCAGGAAAAGCTCTTTCGGACTATACTGTCTTAACGGCAGCAAAAAATGCTATTGCTGTCAATGAATACAATGCTAAAATGGGGTTGGTCTGTGCAACACCAACAGCAGGAAGTGCTGGTTGTTTACCCGCTGTCCTTACATCTGCTATCGAAAAATTAAATCTTACTGAAAAACAACAACTAGACTTTTTATTAACAGCTGGAGCTTTCGGTCTAGTCATCGCTAATAATGCTTCTATTTCAGGAGCTGAAGGTGGCTGTCAAGCAGAAGTTGGATCAGCGTCAGCCATGAGTGCAGCAGCTCTTGTTTTAGCAGCAGGTGGTACCCCATTTCAAGCCAGCCAAGCAATTTGTTTTGTGATTAAGAATATGCTTGGATTAATCTGTGACCCCGTTGCAGGTCTAGTAGAAGTTCCCTGTGTCAAACGAAATGCTATGGGAGCTAGCTACGCTTTCATTGCCGCTGATATAGCTTTAGCAGGTATTGAATCAAAAATTCCCGTTGACGAAGTAGTTGACGCTATGTATCAAGTTGGAGCAAGTATGCCGACTGCCTTTCGTGAGACTGCTGAAGGTGGATTGGCAGCTACACCTACTGGTCGTAGATTATCCAAAGAAATTTTTGGAGAATAACTTTCTACACAAAAGGAAAAAGTTTACAGCCCTGTAAACATGAATTTAGACTATGCAAAATTTTAAATATATTTTTTTCGACTTAGATGGAACACTTGTTGACAGTTCTGTAGGAATCAAGAATGCTTTCCAATACGCATTCACTTCACTAAATATCAAAGCCCCTGATAGCAAAGAGCTGGATACTTTCATTGGACCACCTTTAGAAGTTAGTTTCGCTTCTGTAGTGCCAGAGACCAATGTCAATCAAGCTATTGCTTTCTTTAGAGAATACTATAAAAATAACGGTGTTTTTGAAGCTCAACTTTACAAGGGTATAAAAGAACTGTTGTTAGAATTAGAACATTCGGATTACCATGTCTATATTACCACTAGTAAAAATGAACCAATGGCCCATAAAATGGCACAATACCTAGAAATTGATAAACATTTCAATGGTATCTTCGGCTCTCTTCCAAATTCTTATCATAAAGCAGATGTTATAACTCGTGCTTTAAATAATTCTCATGCTAATCTTGAACAATCTATCATTGTTGGGGATACAAAATTTGATATAATTGGTGGAAAATCAGTCGGAATTGCTACTTTAGGAGTTCTGTGGGGATTTGGAAACAAGAAAGAATTAACTGACAATGAGGCAGATTTTATCTCAGATTCGCCTCAGAAAATTTTAACAGCTTTGGTAAATAATACTTTACATGAATTGTAAACCATATTTACAATATACAATCAAAGATTCTAAAACAAACAACTATGTTTGCTAAATCAATCACCCATAGAAAAAGACGAATCATTTTTGAACTGCACCCCAAAAGTTAGACAAGAAAACTCTAACTTTTGGGGTGTTATTTTTATGAATTTAAGTTATGAAGACAAGGTTCAAATCTATTACTTGCGAAAAAGCGGCGCAACTCTCAAGTCATTATCAAAACAGTTTAACCTCAATCAGTCAGGGATCGAATATCTGATTCGACTAATTGATAGGCATGGAGTAGACATTGTCAAGAGAGGTAAGAAGACTTATTATTCTCCTGAACTAAAGCAAAAAATCCTTCATCAAGTTCTTCGTGAAGGGCGTTCTCAATTGTCAGTCTCTCTCGATTTTGCCCTTCCTAACAGGGAGACCACCAAAGATGGGACGTAAGAAAAAGAAAACTTGGGAAGAAATGACGGAACTAGAGCGACTCCAAGAAGAGAACGAACGTCTTAGAACGGAGAATGTCTATCTAAAAAAGTTGAGGGAATTACGCTTAAGGGACGAAACCTTACAGCGCGAAAAGCAGAGACAATTAGAGAGATGGTCAAGGGAGGATTCCGATTAAGTTTCCTACTAGCTACCGCTAAACTCTCTCGTGCAACTTACTATTACCAGCTAAAACAGCTAGACAAACCAGACAAGGATCAAGAGTTAAAAGCTGAAATTCAATTGATTTATGATGAGCATAAGGGAAACTATGGTTATCGTCGGATTCATCTTGAACTGAAAAATCGTAGTTTTCATATCAATCACAAGAAAGTTCAGCGATTGATGCAAGTGATGGGACTACAAGCTCGAATTCGCCGTCAACGGAAATATTCTTCTTATAAGGGGAGATTTGGTAAGAAAGCAGAGAATCTCATTCAGCGTCAGTTTGAAGGCTCTAGGCCTTACGAAAAGTGCTATACAGATGTAACCGAATTTGCCTTACCAAACGTCAATGGAAAGCTCTATCTGTCTCCTATTTTAGATGGGTATAATAGTGAAATCATTGCCTTTACCTTGTCACGTTCACCTGACTTGAACCAGATCAGAACAATGTTAGCCAAGGCTTTTCCTACTGAAACCTACAAGGGAACCATTCTCCACAGTGACCAAGGCTGTCAGTATCAGCACCAGTCTTATCATCAATTCTTAGAAACGAAAGGAATTGTCCCATCTATGTCTCGCAAGGGCAATAGTCCAGACAATGGGATGATGGAGTCCTTCTTTGGCATCCTCAAATCGGAGATGTTCTACGGTTATGAGAAGAGTTATCAATCGCTTGATGAGCTGGAGAAAGCTATTGCAACTTATATTGTTTATTACAACAATAAACGGATCAAAACAAAACTAAAAGGACTTAGTCCTGTGCAGTACAGAACAAAATCCTTTCACTAATATTTTTTGTCTAACTTTTTGGGGGCAGTACATTTTTACTCAATGGTTCGTCTTTTTGTTTAATCATTTATCATAAAATTTTGCTTAATAGTTCCAAGCTGAAAGACCTTGAGCATTATAAGCACGGTAAGCAGCTTGAATCTGATCATCTACTGTTGCTGTTGAACCCCAACCTGGCATAGTTTGGAAAAGACCACTAGCTCCTGATGGGTTATAAGCATTTACTTGTCCGTTTGACTCGCGAGCAATAATATGCTCCCAAGTTGATGCTGGGACACCTGTCAATTCTGCCATACGAGCAGCTGCATAAGATCCCGTAGCACCAGCAGTATTTCCATTAGGAAGAACAACATTTGAAGAAGTGTTTGCTGTAGCTGGTTGCGAATAAGTAGTAGAAGCAGCAGGTGCGTTATATGTCACATCTTCATAAGTTACAGCTTCTTCTGTTGTAGTTTCTGTTGAAACTTCTGAATTTTTCTCTTCATCAAGTTCTAAAATTTGCCCAACTTTAATCAAGTCAGGATTTTCAATTCTATTGAGCTCAACAATTTTTTCAACTGATGTGTTTTTTTCTTTAGCGATTTCTGATAAAGTATCACCTGATTTAACAGTATAAGATTCAGCGCTTACAATAGCTCCTGTTGCAAAAAAAGCAACTGCCGTAAAAAGTCCTGATAAAGTCCATTTTATTGATTTTGTATTCATGTATATATCAATTTCTCCTTTTTTCGTATAATACTATATTACACATAAAATATTACTATAATCTTATAATTGTATTACAAAGATTACAGAAATATTGATTTTATACGCAAAAAACGCCCTTCAAGACGTTTTTTAGCTAACAATAATATAAGTTTTTTAACTTTTTAAGAAAGATAACATCAAACCTAAGGCAAACATAATAAAAATAGAAAAAGTATCTGCTTTTTTCCATCTCAATTGACGATAACGACTTCTTCCTACACCACCTTGATAGCCTCTCGCTTCCATAGCAGTCGCCAAAGCATCTGCACGTTTAAAGCTAGAAGCAAATAACGGAATTAAAATAGGGATAATTGATTTTACTTTTTGCGCAATACTTCCTTCACCAAAATCAACCCCACGCGCCCTTTGAGCATTCATAATCCGTGTCGTATCATCCATCAAAGTAGGAACGAAACGTAAACTCATTGATAACATCAACCCTATTTCATGAACGGGCACTTTTAATGCTGCTAAAGGCTGCAATAATGATTCAACTGCGTCTGCCAAACTAAGTGGCATTGTTGTTAAAGTTAATAGGGTAGAAAAAATAATAATCAAAAGAAAACGACTAAAAATGATACCCGCCTGAGCCAGACCCACTTCAGTAATTCTAATAAAGCCAAATTGAAATAAAGTCGTGCCACCAGATGTAAAAAATAGTTGGAATAAAGTGGTAAAAGCAATCAAAAAGACCATAGATTTTAATCCTTTAAGGAAAAAGCCTAAAGGAATTTTGGAAAGTCCAACTAATAACATTGTAAAGACGAATAATAGTCCATTGGTTACAATATTATTTGCCAAAAAGATAATTAAAATAAAGAGAAACATTGACAAAAGTTTGCTGCGAGGATCTAGTCGATGAATGATTGAATTTCCAGAAACATATCGCCCCAAAATCATACTATCCATGTAGTAACTCCTTAAATTCTTTTATGGTGATAGGTAAATACGGAAGAGTTAGCCCTCTATTTTTTAATTCTTGTGCAAATTTTGTAATTTTGGGAACTCCTAGTTGAATACTTTCCATAAATGCTACAGCTTGAAAAACTTGCCGAGGCTCTCCGCTTTTGACTAACCTTCCTTTTTCCATCACATAGACGGTGTCTGCAAAATTAGCGACATCATCCATCAAATGCGTTACCAAAACAATGGTCATTCCTGTTTCATGTAATCGTTTAAATAAACTCATCAATTCTTTTCGTCCAGCAGGATCTAAACCCGCTGTTGGCTCATCCAATACAAGAATATTTGGTTCCATGGCTAGAATACCAGCTATGGCTACTCGACGCATTTGTCCCCCAGACAGTTCAAATGGGCTACGTTCAAATAATTCTTCTGAAATTCCAACAAGAGTTAACTTTTCACGTGCTACACGTTCAGCGTCTTCCTTTGATACTCCAAAATTTTGTGGACCAAAAGCAACATCTTTTAAAATGGTCTCATCAAAAATCTGACTTTCAGCAAACTGAAAAACTAGGCCTACCTTTTTACGTACTTGTTTAATATCCTTGTTTATAGATGTTGAAGTAATTTTGACATCATCAATCACGACACTTCCTTCAGTTGGCACTAGAAGCCCATTCAGCAATTGTAAAATAGTTGATTTTCCACTACCCGTATGGCCAACCAAAGCAGTATATGAGCCATCTTTTATTTCTAAATTAACTTCAAAAAGGGCAGGACCCTCAAAAGGAGTGCCTGCTTGATAAGTATAACTTACATTTTCTAAAGTGATTCCCATAAATAATCCTGCAATTCTTTTTCTGTTAAATAGCGCTCTGGCAATTGAAAGCCTGAGTCCAGCAAAGTTGTTTTTACTTGATTTGTAAAAGGTTCATCTAAACCTAAATCTTCTAAATCCACTCGTGAGAAAAGCTCACTTGGTGTGCTGGTTGATTCCACCTGACCTTCCTTCATCACCAAAACTCGGTCACTAAGAGCCACCTCATCTAAATCATGCGTGATAGAAATAACAGTCATTCCATGTCGATCTTTAATCTTTTTAACTGTCTGGATCAACTCTAAACGCCCTTCCGGATCCAACATACTAGTTGCTTCATCTAAAATAATGATGTCAGGACGCAAAGCAACCACACCAGCAATAGCCACGCGCTGCTTTTGCCCACCAGAAAGTCTTGCAGGTTCACGCTCTTTAAAATCTTGCATTCCAACAATGTCTAATGCTTCTTGAACTCTGTCAAACATCGTTTGGTAATCCATCCCTTGATTTTCCAAACCAAAAGCAACATCATCTTCAACAGTTGCTCCTACAAATTGATTGTCTGGATTTTGAAAAACCATCCCAATATGCCGACGCTTTTCCCATATATTTTCAAGAGTTAATTTATCTCCATCAATGATAATCTCGCCACTTTCTGCTTCCAACAAGCCATCTATTAAACGAATCATCGTAGACTTACCACTGCCATTGTGACCTACAATAGACAGCCACTCTCCTTGTTTCACGTGAAACGTCACATCCTTGAGAATATAATCATCTGCATGATGATCGTATTTATACTTTAAATGCTGAACTTCAATGATATTTTTCATATTATCTAAATGTATCTTTAAAGAGATAGGCACTTCCTTTGAAGTAGTCATAACCCGAATAAATCGTAAAAATCAATGCAATATATAACAAAATTTGTCCTAGCAATGTCCAGTGTAATAGTAGAAAAATAATAGAAAACATCTGCGTAAATGTTTTTATTTTCCCAGGCATCGCTGCAGCTAAGACTGTCCCTCCAGTTTCAACCAACAATAGCCGCAAACCTGTCACAGCTAACTCACGGCAGATGATAACTGCAACAACCCAAGCAGGTGCCATATTCATTTCAATCAACATAATAAAAGCTGACAGGACTAATAACTTATCTGCCATCGGATCAGCAAATTTCCCAAAATTTGTTACAACCTTCCATTTACGAGCCAAATATCCATCCAAATAATCTGTAATGCTGGCTACTGCAAAAATAATCGCTGCAAAGACATGCATTCCAACAGAGTGGCCCAAGGATAGTACTAAAATAAAAATTGGAATTAAAGCAATCCGCAAAAGAGTTAAAGCATTGGGAATATTTTCTTTTTTCATTTTCTTTTCCTTAATTATTTATTATAAGTGTAATTGTACCTGTCAAACTTGTCAAGCCTGACGTATCAATCTGTTGATTATCAATTGTAATGGTCACACCTTGAACCACACCAAGAGTAATTGTTGAAGTGGTCCCTGGAGAGATTGTAGTTGCCACACTTTGATTCTCAGGACTTAATGTTGCCCCACCTTCTAAGTCTGTACCTGTAACACTTACCCAACTAGTCGTATCACTAACAGATAGTTTTAAATTGACAGGACTAGTTGCACCTGTCAATGTTGCTGTCAAGTTGTTACCATTTCCTGATACAGTCAAATTTGTCTTTGAACTGCTAGAAGATTCACTAGAAGTTGCCTCACTAGTCGAACTAGAAGAAGTAGTTGTCTGTTTGTTTACAATACTATAACTTGATGAAGGAGTGGTTGTTAATGAGTTATGGTGAATGTATGTCCAAACATAATAACTAACAAAAGATAAAATAGCTAATGCAAGGATCGTCAGATAAAATAATGGTAAAAAAGAAGTTCGTTGTTTTTTTGTTCTTCGACTTCTAAAATTTTCTTCCTCATCAACATCCACTTCATCATAAGTAATCATGCTTCCTTCTTCATAAGCATCAAGAATAATTCGCTCATCTAAATCAACAGCCCAAGCATATTTTCTTAGAAAAGAACGAGCATAGAAAGGACTGGGAAGACGATCAAAATCATCAGCTTCCATAGCTTCCAGTAGCTCTAACTGAATATCTGTTTTCTTTTGTAAATCTTCCAAGCTCATTCCTTGATTAATACGAGCTAACCTCAGGACTTCACCGATTGTTTTCTTTCTCATACACACTAGCCTTCTTTCTATTAAACACTATTTTACCAAATTTCACCAAAATATGAAATCATTTTGGAAAAATAGTGAAATCAATCATTTCACAAGAATCAATAAAATGATGTCCTATCTCAATCACATCAACTAAACTGATTGTCTGTAATATTTTTGGTAAATCAAATAGATTATCCCCTTCTGAAAAGGTTTCGTATTGAGTGGCAATATATTCTAATGAATTCAGTCCATGTAAAAAATCACCAAACATTTCACTTTTTATAATATCAAGATGCTCTTCTGTTACATCAGGGTCTTTTTCAAAATCACGAATCGCAGAACGAAATTGGTGAGACAGAGCAACTGGCTCACTAGTATCCATTGTTAACATCACAAAGTGAAAATCTTTTTCTACTTCAACTTCTAACGATAATGAGTTGTCTATTTTTCCAGCCTCATAAAGCGTTTGAAATCTTTTAGATGTCCAACCAAACATCATTGCAAATAGCAATTTTAAAGCAGTCTTATAACGAAATAAATCGGTTCCCGCTAACGATTGACTCCCGCGTAATCCGATTGCAAGTTTAGAACTTGCCACTTCCATTCGAACACTCCCAGTAGAAATAACAGGATTTAACGCAAGGGGAAAACGTCTAATCAAACTTTCTTCATCAATTCCCTTCAAAGATTCGTGTTGTTCCTGAATAACAGCAATGGTCTTTTCTAAGTCAAAATTACCAATCAGCAGTAAACTCATATTAGATGGATGGTAAAAGGTTTCAAAGTTTTCATCCAAATCCTCAACGGTTATTTCTGCAATTGATTCAACGCTTCCTGCAATATCTTCTGCCAATGGAGTGTCTGGATAAAGATTTGCTAAAGTGTGAAAAAACAGGCAATAATCTGGATTGTCTTTGTACATATCAATTTCTTGCTGGATAATTCCCTGTTCACGTTGAACGGATTCTTCTGTGAAATAAGCATTTTCTAGTAAACTTTGCAACAATCTCACATTTTCTAAAACATTGTCCGTCGCCGAAAAAAGATAACTGGTCTTAGTAAAACTTGTAAAGGCATTGCTCTCAGCACCTAATTCAACAAATTGTTGTAAAAGATCTTGACCATTTTCATCCTCAAATAATTTATGTTCCAAAAAATGTGCAACTCCTGCAGGATATTGAACAGCTTGATTAGAACCACGTGGAATAAAATAAGTATCAATTGAGCCAAACTTTGCTGTCATAATCCCATAAGTTTCATTGAAATCTCGTTTGGGTAAAAGAAATACTTTTAGACCATTTCGTAAAGTAGTCTGATAGACTGCTTCACCAACTGCTGGATAATCCTTCCTCTCCATTTTTAAAGTTTGCATTATTTTCCTTCCATAAAGTAAATCGCTTGTAGCCTGAGTTGTGTTGCAGCAACAATGATATCTTCTCGACTGATTGCTTCTAAAGCATTTAGCCAAACAGCAATTGGCATAAATGTTTTCTGCAAAACAGATGACATATAAGCTTGTTCTATCAACGTATTTTGCCTATCTAAAGAAAGGAGCATCGCATTTCGTAGCATTTTTTTGGTCTGATTTAACGCCTCATCAGTAAAATGTCCTTTTTTTAAATCTGCAATTTGTCGATAAATTAAACTCACTGTTTTTGTTCGATTTTTCCTATCAATTCCAGCATAAATACGCATCATACCCGAAAAAATATCAATACTACTTGAAATTGTATAAGCTAGACCCTCTTTTTCCCGAACATTAACAAATAATTTTGAATGAGCAAAGCCACCTAAAAGTCCGTTTAATACAATAAGAGGGATATGAGTCTTATCACCATATTGAGTAGAAAAATGATATCCTAATTCAACAATAGATTGATGAGTATCTTTTCGCTCCAATGATTCTTTTAAAATATTCGAAAACTCTTGATGATAATGCAATTGTAAACTAAGTTGACGAGGCTGTAAACCAAAGGTTTTCATATATTCACAGACTTCAATCTCATTAAAATCACCCATAAAAAAGATATCAATTTTATCATTTTGAAGCATTTTTTGAAAAATAGCAAAACTACTTTCTGGTGTTTCCTTGTCAACTAAGTCTGGCGTAGCTAAACGAGACGTTTGCATTTCCTTTTCTGTATAAAATAATTTATTCAGCTCTTGATGTGCGTGATAAAAATGATCTTCAATTTCAGTTTTTAAATCATTGAGTACATTCTTTTTTTCAATTTCAAAAACAGCCTGATTAAAAGCTCCTCCATTCACTAAGGGTCTTAACAAGCTATCTTTTAAAAAATCAAGCATCTCTCCTGTTAGTGTATTTTTTCGACTTAAAAATGCATCGCTAACAAAAGAGATATTCAAATCCACGTAATGTATTAGTCCTCTGCGTGATAATCCCGTTGAAAAGTTGGCACCATAAAGAGTTGCTAATCGTTCACGAAAAATCTGCGAAGTTGGATAGACTTCATTAGCTGTTTCAAGCATACTTGCAACCAGCACGCGCCCCGCTATCGTATCCGTAGACATCGGAGCTGAAAACCTCATTTTTATTCGATTCGTTTTAAATTTTTTTGATGTTATAAAATGGAGATCTACTCCAGAAACCAGCTCCATAGTGTCCCTCATGTTCTTTTAATATTGACTTCTATTATATCACGAAACGACTCCTAATTTCTCCTTCAAGCTTTATTATTTCAACTTAAAACGTTTTCTTAATGGTGTGCTTGTGATAATTCTAATATCATCTTTTCATCTAATTATGATATAATGACAAAGATCGAGGTGAATTATGGAATATAAATTATTTGATGACTACATCACTCTACAAGCGTTATTAAAAGAAGTCGGAATCATTCAAAGTGGTGGTGCTATTAAAAGTTTTCTTCAAGAAAATCAAGTTTATTTTAATGGAGAGCTCGAAACTCGCCGCGGAAAGAAAATTCGCATTGGCGATACCATTACTCTTCCAAATCAAAAATTAGAAATACTGTTGACTACACCAAATGAAAAGGAAAGGGAGGAGCATGAAAAAGAACTTTTAGAAAAAAGACGAGTTGCCACCCTTGTAAAAGAAATGAACAAAAATATCAAAAAAAGTAAATCAACAACAGTAAATCAAAAAGCCAATAAATCTAATGAAAAAGCTCCTATCCGCTTCCCAGGTATTTAATATGTGGTTAAAAAACTTACAAATTCAACATTTTCGTAATTATGAAGCAACTGAAATAGATTTTCATTCTGGTCTCAATATTTTTCTAGGCCAAAACGCTCAAGGAAAAACAAATATCTTGGAAGCTATCTATTTTCTTGCATTGACACGAAGTCATCGAACTCGTTCAGACAAAGATTTAATTTATTTCTCCAAAGATACCCTGAAAATATCTGGACAACTTGTCAAGCAAACTGGAAATATTTCTTTGGAAATTGACTTGACACCTAAAGGAAGAATTACAAAAGTTAATCATCTAAAACAAAGCAAACTATCTGATTATGTTGGAAATATGAATGTTGTTTTATTTGCTCCAGAAGATTTACAGTTGATTAAAGGAGCTCCAGCCCTTAGACGAAAATTTATTGATATAGAATTGGGGCAAATTAAACCAATCTATTTATCTGATTTATCACATTACCACCATGTCTTAAAACAAAGAAATACTTATTTAAAAACAGCCAAAACGATAGATGAGACTTTTTTAACTGTCTTGGATGATCAGTTAGTAGAGTTTGGTTGTCGTGTTATGCAGCATAGGATAGAATTTCTCAAAAAATTAGAGCACTTTGGTCAACAAAAACATTTGGAACTCTCAAGTCATTTAGAAAACTTAACCATTAAGTACTGCTCTTCTGTTCCACTTTCAGATTCCAATAAGTTAAAAGAATCTTTCCAAATTGCATTAAAGCAAAGCCGTAGTAGAGATTTATTTAAAAAAAATACTGGAGTTGGTCCCCATCGAGATGATATTGTTTTTTATATCAATGACATGAATGCCAATTTTGGTAGTCAAGGACAACATCGAAGCGTGGTTTTATCTCTCAAACTGGCAGAAATTGAGCTCATGGAAACTGTTACTAAAGAAAAACCAATTCTTCTACTTGACGATGTTATGAGTGAACTTGACAATAGTCGTCAACTTAATTTACTTGAAACTATTTCTCAAAATATCCAAACATTTATGACAACAACAACTCTAGAACATCTACAAAACATGCCTTCTAATATTAAAATTTTCTCAATTCATGAAGGACATTTAACTGAAGACAAGGTATAAACTAGATATTAACACACTTTACATGTTTGTAAAGTATGTTAATTATAAATTTGAGTTTCGGACAAAAAGATTTCAATTTTTAAAAATCTTAATTATTAAGCCCTTCAAATCTATAATTAAATGCGAAAAGCGAACAAAGCAGAATTCTGATTACCAGAAAACTAGTTTTGTTCGCTTTTTATATTTGAGGTCGGACTTTTGTCCCAGCCTCTTTATAATAGATCTTATTGTACAGAATAGTTTGGAGCTTCATTCGTAATTTGAACATCATGAGGGTGGCTTTCTTTCAAACCAGCTCCACTCATTTCAATAAATTGAGCTTTGTCATGTAGTTCTTGGAGATTGGCCGCTCCACAATATCCCATACCAGAACGAACTCCCCCAATCATTTGGAAAACGATATCTGCTGCTGCACCTTTATAAGCTACACGACCTTCAATTCCTTCGGGTACCAACTTGTTAGCTTCATTGACAGAACCTTGGAAATAACGATCACTTGACCCTTTCTTCATAGCTGCAATCGAACCCATCCCACGATATGTTTTAAACTTACGACCTTGGAAAATTTCCGTTTCACCTGGCGCTTCATCTGTACCAGCAAACATTGAACCGAGCATGACCGCATTTCCTCCCGCAGCCAGTGCCTTCACAATATCTCCTGAATACTGAATACCTCCGTCTGCAATAATTGTTTTCCCATATTCACGCGCAACTTGTGCAGCATCATAAATTGCAGTCACTTGAGGTACACCAACTCCAGCAATGACACGAGTGGTACAAATTGAACCTGGACCAATTCCGACTTTCACAACATCCACTCCAGCATCATATAACGCACGCGCACCTTCTGCAGTAGCAATATTTCCTGCAATCAACGTTCGTTCTGGAAAATGTTCACGAATCTCAGCAATCTTCCGAAGTACTCCCGCTGAATGTCCATGTGCTGTATCAATGACAATAGCATCTGCACCTGCTTCAAATAAAGCTTCTGCACGCTCAAATGTATCAGAAGTAACTCCTACTGCACCAGCAACCAAAAGACGACCATATTCATCTTTAGCTGCATTTGGAAATTCAATTACTTTTTCAATATCTTTAATTGTAATCAGACCAGATAAACGACCGTAGTCATCAACCAATGGCAATTTTTCAATACGATGCTCATGAAGTATCCGCTCTGCCGTTTCAAGGTCTGTCCCAACAGGAGCAGTTACTAGATTTTTACTCGTCATATGCGCTGAGATAGGTTGATTATAATCCGTAATAAATCGCATATCACGATTTGTAATAATCCCAACTAATTTTCGATTTTCAAGCGTTTCAACAACAGGAACACCACTGATACGATAACGTTCCATCAATTCTTCTGCATCTGATACCGTATGAGTCGGAGTCAAGAAGAATGGATCAATGATAACCCCATTTTCTGATCGTTTAACTTTCCGAACTTCATCTGCTTGTTGCTCAATAGACATATTTTTGTGAATAACACCAAGACCTCCAGCACGAGCAATAGCAATGGCCATTTTACTTTCTGTAACAGTATCCATTGCTGCGGTGATAATTGGAATATTGAGTGTCAAATTTTTAGCCAATTTTGTTTGTAAATTCGCATCATTTGGCAAAACATGACTCTCTGCAGGAATGAGTAATACATCATCAAAAGTAAAACCTTTTTTCAAAAATTTAGTGTCCCAGTTAGACATCCACAATTCCTCTTTTCTTTATTGATTGAGCACAGCTCGTATTTATTGTTAATATGATACCATTCTATCTGTATTTGTCAATCACTATTATCTAAAAAACCATCACTTTTAGTGACAGTCCTTCTTAATTTATTTGAAATAATTAATTCCCATAGCAGATTTTACATCAGAAAGGGTCTGACTAGCTACTTGACGTGCTTTTTCGCTACCTTTTTGTAGCATAGTGTAGACTGCTCCCATATCTTTTGAAAATTCAACACGACGTTCACGAATCGGTCCTAATTCGCGCTCTAAAATTTCTAATAAGTAGCGTTTTGTTTTCACATCTCCCAGTCCACCTCGTTGATAGTGTTCCTTCATGGCTGTAATTTCTCGCGCATCTTCTGGACGACCAAACACATCTAAATAATGAAAAACCATATTGCCTTCAATTTTACCAGGATCTTCAATCTTGATATGGTCAGGATCAGTATACATGCTCATCACTTTCTTTTGTAAAGTATCCATATCATCAGATAAATAGATGCCATTATTTAAAGATTTAGACATTTTTGCATTCCCGTCAAGCCCCGGCAAACGTCCTGCTGCTTCATTTTGAGGATAAATGCCCTCAGGCTCTACCAAGACATCACAATTATAAGTATGGTTAAAAGAACGTACAATTTCACGAGTTTGTTCAATCATTGGTTTCTGATCATTTCCTACTGGAACATAATTCGCTTTAAAAGCAGTAATATCTGCTGCTTGTGCAATTGGATAAACTAAAAAACCAGTTGGAATACTTTCACCGAATCTTTTTTGGGCAATTTCTGACTTGACAGTTGGGTTACGTTCCAAACGCGCTAATGACACCAAATTCATATAATACATTGACAACTCTGACAACTCAGGAATTTGACTTTGAATAAAAATGGTTGTCTTTTCAGGATCTAATCCAGCAGCTAAATAGTCTAATGCTACATTTCCAATTGACTCTACAATTGTATTAGGATCCTTAGCATGATCTGTCAAGGCTTGCTGATCAGCTAAAAATACAAATAATTCATATTTTCCTTCATCTTGTAATAAAACACGATTTCGCAAACTTCCTACATAATGACCAATATGTAATTTTCCTGTTGGACGATCTCCTGTTAAAATAATAGGTTTTGACATCACATTCTCCTTGAATTTTCTTGATAATATTATACCATTTTCAAGAAAAATGTGTAGAAACTATTTCTACACTTCTTAAAATTATTTGACAATTGAATTACCAGCTTTCACACGCCATTTATAATCAGATAATATAATATCTTTCAAAGAATAAGTTGCTTGCCAATTTAAAAATTCTTTTGCTTTAGAGGCATTTGCTAACACACTTGCTGGATCACCAGAACGACGTGCCACAATTTCATGAGGAATTTTTTGCTGTAAAATTTGCTCTGCAGTATTGTAAATTTCCTTGACAGTATAACCTTGTTCTGTTCCTAAATTGAAAATCTGTGAAGTTGACGAATCTGTAAACAAATAGTCAAATCCCTTTACATGTGCCTGCGCTAAATCTAAAACATGAATATAATCACGAATACATGAGCCATCTCGCGTTTCATAATCATCGCCATAAATTTTTAAAGCATCATTTTGTCCAAGAGCTGTTTTATTAATATTAGGGATAATATGTGTCGGATTTTTAACCCTCAAACCATTTGAAGCATCCATAGCAGCACCAGCAACATTAAAATAACGAAAAATGACATATTTCCAACCATAACGGTTGGCCATCCAATAAATCATGCGTTCTCCCATCAGTTTTGTCTCTGCATAAGGATTTACTGGATTTAATAGCGTATCTTCATTTGCCGGTTTATCCATACAATTATTGCCATAAACTGAAGCTGTAGAAGAAAATATAATTTTATCAATTCCTACTGCTGATAATACTTTTAACACCCGATTCATACCAGCTACATTTGCTGAAAAATATTTACTTGGATCTTCAATACTTTCACTAACGACTATTTCACCCGCACAATGTAGCACAGCATCAATTTTATAAGATTGTAAATAAGCTTTTAATGCAGACTCATCATAAACATCCAGTTCTTTAAAGTGTGCTCTTACATCCACCGCATCCCTGACACCTGATGCTAGATTATCCAAAACATATACATCATAACCAGCATCTAAAAGCGCCTTTACAGTATGAGAGCCAATATATCCAGCTCCTCCTGTCACTAAAATTGATTTCATTTTTCTCCTCCTTATCTTTTTACATCAATAAAAGAGTATCTTTTAGTAAGTATTGGTATGTTTCAACCAAACTTTCAATTCTATCTCCAATAAGAATCCCATCAAATCCAATAGTTAAAATCTGTTCAATATCTTCACGGTTTACACCACCACCAAAAATCAACTGATATGTAAAACCAAACTTTACACTTAAATTATCCAAATAATCTTTTAAATCTTGAAAACTTTCTTCAACATCTATAAAGGAATAATCTTTTTTTCCTTTTAATGTTGCACTCAATATTTCGTAAGCTACAATAATATGTTTATCCTGAAGATCTAGATCATCTAAATATGTTGCGCATTCAAAAATAGGATTTTCATGATTTCCTACACAAATAATAGGAATAATATCTTTCTGTAAAGCATTGTCAATCTTTGAGCGAATCATTCTTGTTGTTTCATTTAAATACTTTTGCCTTTCTAAATGACCTACAAAAGCATAATTTATATTGTAATGTTTTAAATGTTGAGGCGATAAATCACCTACATTTCTTCCTTTAATTGACAAATTTTGAACTGCAATGTCAAAATGATACACATTATAATTCGGTATGATAGGAGCAATAATCAATTGATGTTGTTTGCTTATTGGTTGATTGAACTTCTCTAACAATTCTAATTGTTGCTTGATTGACATCTGATTTTTAAAATTAAAAACAACTAACACTTTATGCCTCCTTTACACTATTTACAACTCTTTTAAAAAATAATCTTCTATTGTCTGTTTATAAAATTTAAATTGAGGATTTTTCACAACATTATGAAAAGATAGTGTTTTTCTTTTCTTTAAACCACAAAATTCCATGGTCTTATGGAATGAAATCAAAACATCATCTACATTTTTTCCATCAAAAAATGCAGCCGGATTATTAAAAACTTCTTCTGGTGCATTCCAAGTTGTGGATAAGATATATTCTTTATTTTTCATTAAACCACCTTGTCCATAAGTATCTGCAAATGAATAAAATTGACCATATTCAAAGACTTCATCCATATATAATTTCAACTTCCCAGGTACATTAAACCAATAAATAGGAAATTGAAAAATAATCAAATCTGCCCACAAAAACTTATTTCTCTCGTCTATTACATTATAGTCCTCAACTGACGATAATTGCACATCATGATTGTGACGTAATTTATCCAACATAATATTATACAAACTAAAATTTAATTCTCCTTTACAAAACTCATGTTTTTGATAACCATTTACCAATAAAATTTTCATTTTCTCCTCCTAAAAATATTCTAAATTCATTATAAATTTTTGAAATTTCTCTTACTTATCAATATTCTAAAATGTCATATTTTATCCCTGAATCATTTGAAAAAAGTCAAATTTTCTAGTAAAATGAAACTAATTACAGAATTAGGAGAAAAATATTGCTTACAGTATCAGATGTATCACTACGCTTTAGTGATCGAAAATTATTTGATGATGTGAATATCAAATTTACAAAAGGAAATACTTATGGTTTAATTGGTGCTAATGGTGCAGGAAAATCAACGTTTTTAAAAATCCTAGCTGGAGATATCGAACCAACGACTGGAAATATCTCACTCGGACCAGACGAACGTCTCTCAGTCCTTCGGCAAAATCACTTTGATTATGAAGAAGAACGAGTGATTGATGTAGTTATCATGGGAAATGAGCATCTTTATAACATTATGAAAGAAAAAGATGCCATTTACATGAAACCTGATTTTTCTGATGAAGACGGTGTCCAAGCAGCTGAGTTAGAAGGTGAATTTGCTGAGTTAGGTGGTTGGGAGGCTGAAAGTGAAGCCTCTCAACTCCTCCAGAACTTGAATATCCCAGAAAATCTTCACTATCAAAATATGAGTGAATTATCTAATGGAGATAAAGTAAAAGTTCTCCTTGCTAAAGCTCTATTTGGTCAACCAGATGTTCTGCTGCTAGACGAACCAACCAACGGTCTTGACATTCAATCCATCTCTTGGTTAGAAGATTTTTTGATTGATTTTGAAAATACCGTTATCGTTGTATCCCACGACCGTCACTTCCTCAACAAAGTGTGTACACACATGGCTGATTTAGACTTTGGCAAAATCAAACTCTATGTTGGTAACTATGATTTTTGGAAAGAATCTAGTGAATTAGCTGCTAAACTCTTAGCAGACCGTAATGCTAAAGCAGAAGAAAAAATCAAACAACTGCAAGAATTTGTTGCTCGCTTCTCTGCTAATGCTTCAAAATCTAAGCAAGCAACTTCTCGTAAAAAAATGCTTGACAAAATTGAACTGGAAGAAATTGTCCCATCAAGCCGTAAATATCCATTTATTAACTTCAAAGCCGAACGCGAAATCGGAAATGACCTCTTGACAGTCGAAAACCTTTCTGTCAAGATTGACGGCGAAGTCATCCTTGACAACATCAGCTTTATCTTGCGTCCGGGTGACAAGACAGCCTTGATTGGACAAAATGACATTCAAACAACCGCTTTGATTCGAGCTATTATGGGAGATATTGACTATGAAGGAACTGTCAAGTGGGGTATTACAACTAGTCAATCTTATCTACCAAAAGACACCAGCAAAGACTTTGCTAGTGGGGAATCTATTCTTGACTGGCTCCGTCAATTTGCAAGTAAAGAAGAAGATGACAATACTTTCCTTCGAGGGTTCTTAGGGCGTATGCTTTTCTCTGGTGATGAAGTTAACAAACCTGTCAATGTTTTGTCAGGTGGGGAAAAGGTTCGTGTCATGCTGTCAAAACTCATGCTTCTCAAATCAAACGTTTTGATATTAGATGATCCAACCAACCACTTAGACTTAGAATCTATTTCTAGCCTAAATGACGGTCTGAAAAACTTTAAAGAATCTATTATTTTTGCTAGTCATGATCATGAATTTATCCAGACACTTGCTAATCATATTATTGTTCTTTCTAAAAATGGTGTCATTGATCGTATTGACGAAACCTATGATGAATTTTTAGAAAATCAAGAAGTACAAGAAAAAGTCAATAGTCTTTGGAAAGATTAAACTTTTCAAAAAATAGGAGCTGATGAAAGATTCAGTTCCTTAAATTTTAGTATTTTACGATAGCTTATGAAAAAAATCAAAAAACTCTTCAAAAATTATTATTTGATAGCCTTTTTTATTCCATTTTTGATTCCATTTATAACTTACCTTATAAATGGAATCTATTGGAAAAGTGATACTTCTCCGCTATTAGGAGACGGATTTCATCAATATGTTATTTTTGATGTCACTTTAAGGAATATTTTGCATGGTACAGATAACATCTTTTATACGTTTACAAGTGGACTCGGTTTGAACTTTTATGCCTTATCTAGCTATTATCTAGGGAGTTTTTTATCACCTTTAGTTTATTTTTTCAATCTAAAAAATATGCCAGATGAAGTATACTTATTTACTTTGATAAAGTTTGGTTTGATGGGATTAACTTGTTTCATCAGTATTAAAGGTATCTTTAAAAAAATTTCTCCTTATCTTATATTAATATTGTCAACTTCCTACGCTCTAATGAGTTTTGCAGTTAGTCAACTTGAAATAAAAACTTGGCTAGATGTCTTCATTATTATTCCACTTATTTTACTTGGTTTACATCAGTTGATTACTCAAAAAAGACGTGTTCTTTACTTTACAGCTTTGTCAATTATTTTTATTCAAAATTATTATTTTGGGTATATGATGGCAATCTTTCTTGTATTGTGGTTTTTTGTTCAAACTTCATGGGACTTTAAAATTAGGATTAAATCTTTCATAGACTTTACAGTTGTGTCAATTTTAGCTGGTATAACTAGCCTCATCATGATTCTGCCAACCTTTCTAGATTTAAAAACTCATGGTGAAAAATTAACAAAAGTGACAACCCTACTGACTGAAAAAAGCTGGTATTTAGATATTTTTGCCAAAAACTTTGTTGGATCTTTTGATACAACTAAATATGGCTCTATTCCGATGATTTATGTTGGGCTTGTTCCATTATTACTAGCGATTCTCTTCTTCACTTTGAAGTCTATTAAGTTTCACGTGAAACTTTCCTATGTTATTTTAATTATATTCTTAGTAGCTAGTTTTTACTTACAGCCTTTGGATCTGCTCTGGCAAGGTATGCACGCACCAAATATGTTCCTACATCGTTACTCTTGGACTTTTTCCATTGTCATTATTTTCTTAGCGGCTGAAAGCTTGGAGCTGCTAAAAGAGATTAAATTCACAAACATTC
>OGGI01001064.1_pt1 | contig 21845 bp, 17 predicted proteins | sample 1571051 | NCBI WGS metagenome assembly OGGI01 (sample SAMEA2582075, study PRJEB24529) | metagenome | biome: Human gut stool | place: China | collected 2011 | reverse complement strand
TAAAATTGCTACCTTGCAGGCAAAAATCTGACAAAATGAATCGAATTTTTCATGCCCGCATCGCCTGGTACCAGTATTTTCTGCTGGTGGTGCTTACTGTAAATGCCGTCGGCGCTTTGTGGTGTAAATATATCTTGCCGGCAGTGCTACTAATGCTCTTGCTTATTGTAGTCATCGAACAGATTATTCATACGGTTTATACCGTATCTACCGATGGAGTTCTGGAGATATCCACCGGACGTTTTATGCGTAAAAAAGTAATTCCAATTGCCGAAATCACGGCTATCCGGAAGTATCATTCCATGAAATTCGGAAAGTTTTCGGTGACGAATTATGTCTTGATAGAGTATGGAAACGGGAAGTTTGCTTCGGTGACGCCTGTCAAGGAACGTGAATTTGTGGAGTTGATTAAAAAGAGAATGGAACTATAAATTTTATACCTATGAAATACCAAGTCATTATCATCGGTGGCGGTCCCGCAGGATATACAGCCGCCGAAGCTGCCGGCAAAGCCGGTTTGAGCGTACTCCTTATCGAGAAGAACAATCTGGGAGGTGTCTGCCTGAATGAAGGATGCATCCCGACGAAAACTCTGTTGTATTCGGCAAAGACTTACGACAGTGCACGTCATGCCTCGAAATATGCGGTGAATGTCTCCGAAGTCTCTTTTGACTTGCCGAAGATCATTGCCCGCAAAAGTAAAGTGGTGCGCAAACTGGTATTGGGTGTAAAGGCAAAGCTGACCTCCAATAATGTCGCGATGGTGACGGGAGAGGCGCAGATCATAGATAAAAATACAGTTCGCTGTGGCGAAGAGACATACAATGCGGAAAATCTGATCCTTTGTACAGGCTCCGAGACCTTTATCCCTCCTATTACTGGCGTGGAAACGGTGAATTACTGGACGCATCGGGATGCGCTGGACAGTAAGGAACTGCCTGCCTCCCTTGCCATTGTAGGCGGTGGAGTGATCGGTATGGAGTTTGCGTCATTCTTTAATAGTCTCGGTGTGCAGGTGACGGTGATTGAGATGATGGATGAGATTTTGGGAGGAATGGATAAGGAACTGTCTGCATTGCTTCGTGCCGAATATGCGAAGCGGGGCATTAAATTCCTGCTCAGCACTAAAGTTGTCGCCTTATCACAGACGGAAGAAGGTGCGGTTGTTTCATACGAGAATGAAGAAGGAAAGGGCAGTGTTATAGCAGAAAAACTATTGATGAGCGTTGGACGCCGACCTGTGACGAAAGGTTTTGGACTCGAAAATCTGAATCTGGATAAAACCGGGCGTGGCGCTATCAAGGTCAATAAGAAGATGCAGACTTCGCTGTCCGGCGTTTATGTCTGCGGTGATCTGACAGGCTTTTCTTTGCTGGCTCATACGGCTGTCCGTGAGGCCGAGGTTGCCGTACATTCTATTTTGGGTAAGGAAGATGCAATGAGTTACCGGGCTATCCCCGGCGTTGTTTATACGAATCCGGAGATTGCAGGAGTCGGAGAAACGGAAGAATCGGCCTCAGCAAAAGGAATTACTTATAAGGTGGTGAAACTTCCGATGGCTTATTCCGGTCGTTTTGTGGCGGAGAATGAAGGTGTGAACGGAGTCTGCAAAGTACTGCTGGATGAACAGGAGCAGATAATCGGAGCACACGTGCTGGGCAATCCTGCTTCGGAAATCATCACTCTTGCCGGTACTGCCATTGAGCTTGGACTGACTGCCGCCGCATGGAAGAAGATTGTTTTCCCTCATCCTACGGTAGGAGAGATTTTCCGGGAGGCATTATAAGATTGATCATAAGCGGATAGCCGTGATATTCAAGATACGGAAGAAGTTGAAGTAGCATGAAAGTTAATGTAGAAGGTTGATGAAGAAGTATTTGTTGTTTTTGGTTTTATCAGTTGTCCTGTTGCCCGCATCCGTATGGGGACAGGCAAATCTTTCTCAGATTGATTCACTAATCAAAAGAATGCTTCCCGAAGCATCCGAAGTCGGCATATCCGTGTATGACCTGACAGCGAAGAAGTCATTATATACTTATCGTGATACGAAACTCTCCCGTCCGGCTTCTACCATGAAGCTGCTCACAGCTATTACGGCCCTCTCCCGTCCCGATGCGGACAATCCTTTCCGTACGGAAGTCTGGCACGACGGGGTGATAGAGCATGATACGTTGCAAGGCAACTTGTATGTTGTCGGTGGATTCGATCCGGAATTTGACAGTTTGATGATGGATTCATTGATCGAAGAAGTAATCACCTTCCCTTTTTCGGTAATCAACGGACAGGTGTATGGCGATGTTTCGATGAAAGATTCCCTTTATTGGGGGCACGGATGGGCATGGGATGATACTCCGGAGGCTTATCAGCCTTATATGTCTCCGTTGATGTTTTGTAAGGGTGCTGTGGAAGTGACGGTGGTTCCCGGCTCTCTACAAGGAGATACGGCAAGCGTTTCCTGCAAGCCTGTGTCTTCTTATTATACCCTGACGAACCGGACAAAGACACGTACTCCTTCTGCCGGAAAATATTCATTATCGAGAGACTGGTTGACCAATGGGAATAATCTGATCGTAACAGGCAATGTTCCTACGTTTAGAAAGGATTTGATAAATGTCTATGATTCAGGGAGCTTCTTTATGCACGCTTTTTTAGAACGTCTCCGTGCTAAAGGAATCGTGGTTCCCGAATCGTACGGTTTTACCGAATTACCGTCCGATGGAGCAGAGCAGATGGCTCGCTGGGAGACTCCGGTGCAGAAGGTCTTGAATCAGTTGATGAAGGAAAGTGATAATTTGAATGCGGAAGCAATGCTTTGCCGGATTGCGTCACAAGCTACAGGAAAGAAACGTGTGACGGCGGAGGATGGCATTGTTGAGATTATGAAACTGGTTCGTAACCTCGGGCACGATCCGAAAGACTATAAGATTGCGGATGGTTGCGGATTGTCTAATTATAATTACCTGTCTCCTGCCCTGTTGGTCGATTTTCTGAAATATGCCTATTCACAATCCGATGTTTTTCAGAAACTGTATAAGTCCCTTCCTGTTGCCGGAATAGACGGAACGCTGAAAAACAGAATGAAGAATACTCCCGCATTCAGAAATGTCCATGCAAAGACCGGTTCGTTTACGGCGATCAATGCCCTTGCCGGTTATCTGAAGATGAAGAACGGACATACCTTGGCTTTTGCCATTATGAATCAGAATGTGCTTTCGGCTGCCAAGGCGAGGGCGTTTCAGGATAAGGTTTGTGAGGTGATTATCGGACATTGAAAGGAGCATTGAATAAGGTTGTTGATAGAAATGATAAATATCTGCTGAAAAAAAGTACTCTTTTATTTGAACGTTTGCTTTGCTCGCGTGTATGCTTTGTCAGAACGGTTCTAATTAAGCAATGTTGAATTTAATAAAAGAGTGAATAATGAAAACTATCAAATACTTGTTACTTGTCTTATTGTGCTATTGTACAGCACAGGTTTATTCTCAAAACAAGGCAAGCTGGGTCCCGGACTCTATTGCATCTCAGATTCCTGTAATTCAGAATCAGGCCCGGGAATGGAAACAGAAGATCTATGAAAACCCTAAAGATGAAAAAGCATGGATGTCCTATGCACGAACGATTCAAACACTCAAATCGCTTACTCCCGGCGATGATATAGAAAAGGAAATCAATGAGATGATGGACAAAATGAAAAAAGAGATACCCAATACTGCTACTTATGCCTTGATACAGAATATGATTTTACCTTTTGGAAAAAATGATATGACTTTTGATGAAATTATAGATAAGTGGCCTGATGCTGTGATGCATTATCCTGTTTATATGGGCTTGTCTTTTAGCAATAAGGATAGGCTGAAAGACATTTCTACCCGGTGGTATCAATCAGGTGCATATCCTGTTCAGTCTTTAAATTATACCTATAATGAATTGACTTCTGCCGAAAAGGACGCATTGATATTTACTGATGTTAATTGGACGCTGTTTGGAAGTTATCTGCTTCAATATGGAAAGGGATTGTTTGATGATAAAAAAGTAATCCTTTCAGGTTTAATCCTTCCTTCATTTTCTATGAACAGGCTTACGGAGGAATTAGGCATACCGGAGTTCAAAGATACTGACCCTGAATTTTATAAAAGTAAAACTCCTACGGCAACATTTGCAAATGAAATCAAAAAACGTATAGAGCATATTGCCAAATATACCAACCGTCCCATTTATATCTCTGTCTCAACCAATGAAGCTGTGAAAGATCTGCTGAAAGACCATTTATATACTGAAGGTCTGTTAATGAGATATTCTGCCAAACCTTATGATAATCTGGCTATCATGCGTCGCAATTATGAGAATACTTATCTGTTAGATTACTTATACGAGTCTTTTTATCCTGAGACGTTGACGAATGTTTGTCTTGATTTGAAAGGAGTAAAAATGCTTAGCATATATTATGTACCGGCTTTCAAGTCCCTTCTCCAGTTTTATAAGGAATCAGGTGATGTGACTCATTATGATAAGCTTCATGCTTTATTGGAATCTATCATTAAGAAAGCGGATTATTACAATGAGGAAGTACGTGAACGGTATCTTAAAAGTATTAATTTCTAATCGTTCTTCTCATAAAGACTATGAAAAGACTTATATATATATTATTCCTCTTGATAGGTTTTGAGCAGGCTTTGTTTGCCCAGAAAATAGATACCTTGAGAACTGAACGTCTTGAGCTACGTTTGGAACCCGATTTGGTAGGCTTTATTCCTTGTGGAAAAGAATGGTTTCAAGTTCAAAAAGATGCATGGAAGTTAGAAATCGATAAAGATGTGAGAAATGAAAAAGCGTGGGAGAATTACTATCTTGCGTGCAAAGGAATTTGGGATGAAGACACATTGCTATGGAAGAAAGAACAGCCTCGTTTACTTAAGAAAATGAAAAAGTACATTCCTGATACACGGGTGTATTATAAAGTATTGGATGATGAGGTTATGATTTCTGACAAGGACAAAAGAGAGGCAATCAAGGAGAAGATTGTTTATTTGAGACGGGATTGTGAAAGGGATTACAGAGATGATATGTGGTATTATCAACGGCATGGACAGATAGATAAGGTGAGGGAAATAGCACGCGAATGGTTTGACAGCGGATTATATTCACGAAGTATCCTGACTTATTATTATAATGAATTTGTAGGGCTGAAAAGGAATGCTATTCTTGCGGGAACCGGTCCCGAATGGGCCTACAGCGTATTGCTTCAGTATGGAGCAGGGTTGTTCAAGGATGTGGAAGTAGTAGATTTAAGTGAGTTGATGAATCCGGAGGAAGAGAGCGACTTTTGGAAGACAAAAGGAATAGATGTAAATACCCTTCCCGACCGGGGAAAGGTAAAATGTCCCGGTGCATGGTATTTTGCGGAGAAAGAGCAGCGTCCTGTATATATTTCTCAATATTCTGCAAGTAGACAAGACGTAGTGGAAATGAAAGACTTCCTCTACTCTGAAGGATTGGTATTCAGATATTCCTTAAAACCATATGATAATATGGCTATTTTAAGAAGAAATTATGAACAGGTTTATTTGCTTGATTATTTACAGTCCCCTATTATTACGGATATTTCACGTGGTGAAGATTCCTATGTTCTTTCTTTTCTTCCCCTTTTACAATTCTATCGTACAAGTGGAGACAAGAATCAATATTTGAGGCTGAAGAAGTTGTTATTAGATATTGTGGATCGTATGGATGATGGGTGTTTTGTAAATAAGTCTTGGGTAGATGCAAAGACTGCCGAACATTTGAAGTTGTTTAATAGAATTTTTGATCATGTAAGAGATATGGAAAAAAAAGGACTAACTTCTGTTATAGTTCGTTCATTTAAGGAAGAGCACCGGAAAGAATATCAACAATTAATAGAAATGGTAGAGCCATGATGCTATTCACTTCTTTCAGCCACGACGAAACAGACGAACAGCTAATGGAACGCTTTGCATTCAGGAACAGTGAGAAAGCATTCGAAGAGCTTTACTGCCGTTATGCTCCCCGGTTTAAAGGTTTCTTTATGCGGATGCTGTCGGCAGACGGAGCGTTGGCGGATGATTTTCTGCAAGAGTTGTTTCTTCGTGTTTATGAGGCAAGAGGTAGTTATCAGCATGGAAAACAGTTCTCTACATGGGCGTTTGCGATGGCGTATAATCTTTGCAAAAATGAGTACCGCCATCGTGATATAGTAGACGAGTATCGTTTACAACAGTCATATACCAATGAAGAAGATAGCTATTCCTCGCTTGAGTTTGAGGTGGCACATGATCGTCAGGTTTTCGACCGGCAGTTGAAGAAAGTACTTGCAGGGTTGACAGATGAACAACGGGCAGCATATACGCTGCGTTATGAAGAAGAGCTTCCGGTACAGGAGATTGCGCAAATCCTGTGTTGTCCGGAAGGTACGGTAAAGTCTCGCTTATATTATACTTTGAAAGTATTGCAGCGTTCTTTATCAGATTATAACCCCCAAAAATAGATGAATATGAAAAGTGATGATTTAGAAAGACTGGAAGAGTCTCAGGAAATGCAACAGTTGATTCATGCTGCTAAAGAGCAATATGAGCAGGAAAAATCAGTTCACCCTCCTGTTGCTTATGCTGCTTTTGCACAGAATCTCAGAGAGAGACAGAAGGACGGAAAGATGAAAGCGAAGCAGGAACCGCCCGAAAGGGAAACTTTTGAAGTGAAAGGTGGAAAGCGCTCAGGAATTTCTCCCTGGTGGCTGGTGGCCGCGTGTTTGTTGGGTGGGATAATAGGCTATGGGATTTCGACCACTTCAGACAGGCAGGAAGCTGGTTTGGAGAGACTTGCTGTAGCAGATACGGTGATTGTCGTACGCGAGCGGGTGGATACTGTCTATCGGGAGGTGGAAGTTCCGTCTCAGCCTTTGGTAGCTTCACGGTCAACGGTAAAGTCCAAAAGTACGGGACTTACGAAGGAACATGTTAAGCAGAGTAGGAAAGCTGTGCAGAAAGCGGAACCTGCTTTTATCTCTATTGAGTTCTTGCAACAGCAACAAAATCTGCCGGACCCGAATAGTGAGTGTTATGCTGCAAACGGGATGACTGTTGCAGAAGGTAATTATCCGTTCCATTTATTGGCGACAGTTCCATGTAAGTAGCACTTTGTTGTTGCGGATGCCAGCTTACGTATTTGTTTTTACCTGTAACGAATCAATGACTTGGTAGTCTTGCTCAATGACAAAGTTTATAGGAACAGACATACGGACTGCTACAGGACGCCCCAGTTGCATACCTGATTTCCATCGTGGCATGGATTCGATGATGCGTAATGCTTCTTTATCCAAGCTGGCAGATACGCTTTTGGTAACTTTTGCATCGCTGACATATCCGTTTACGTCGATGGTGAACTCTACGGTGACTTGTCCCTCTTCTCCTGCCTGAAAAGCTTCTTCCGGGTATTGTATGTTTTTCTTGATAAATTCATCGAACCCGCTTAATCCTCCCGGGAAGTCGGGACCGTTGATTATAAAATTAATCATCGTTTGCTCAGGCATATCTTCGGGCTTAACCTTGATGATTTGCTTTTTCTGAATAAATATATTATTAATTTGAAAAGTATCCGGCTTCATTCGCACAAGAAGTTCCGATGGAAAATCTTTATCCAATTGTATCAGCACATCTTTCATACCTATATGTGAGAAACGGAGTGTCTCTTTATGTTTGGCCTCTACAGAAAAGTCTCCGTTCATGTCCGAAGAAGTATATCTGCCGGTTCCCGGAATATAGACGCTTACAGCACGTATAGGTTCTCCCTGCAAATTGGTCACCTTCCCTTTGAACTGTTGCAGTTCCCTTTTTTGCGAAAAAACATCGTTTGTATTTGCAACGCAAATACAAACGATGAATGATAGTATGAACGACAGACGTTTCATGCCTTATCTGGCATACTCCGCCCAATTCGTATTCTTCATATCCCCGCTCTTGGCCAGTTCGGCGTGCATACCGAGTGCGGCCTGGATAGCGTGTGGAGTCTGCGCTCTGCCACCGGCCAGTTTGAGATAATCCCAGAGAAGCTGTTTATAGTCGGGATGTGCACAGTTTTCGATGATGGCTTGTGCACGTTCCTTCGGGCTTTTGCCACGCAGGTCGGCTACACCTTGCTCGGTGATAATGATATTCACGGAGTGTTCGCTGTGGTCGAGGTGAGAAACCATCGGGACGATAGCACTGATCTTACCTTCTTTGGCAACAGACGGACAAGTGAAGATAGAGATATAAGCATTGCGGGTGAAGTCTCCCGAGCCACCGATACCGTTCATCATCTTCGTTCCACCGATATGAGTAGAGTTTACGTTACCGTACAAGTCCACTTCGATAGCTGTATTGATAGAGATAATACCCAGTCGGCGAACCACTTCCGGATTGTTTGAGATTTCCGACGGACGGAGAACCAGCTTGTCGCGGAAGAAATCCATATCGTTGTAAATACCTTCCAGACAGTCGTTGGTAACAGTCAGTGAGCAGGCGCTACCGAATTTGATACGTCCTTCACGGATCAATCCGATCACGGAATTCTGGATAACCTCTGTGTACATTTCGAAGGCAGGAATCGTCTTGTCACGTCCCAGTGCACCGAGCACGGCGTTAGCGATATTTCCTACGCCCGACTGCAACGGAAGGAAAGTAGACGGAATGATGCCACGCTTCATGTCGGCAGCGAGGAAGTCGGCAACGTTCTGACCGATCTTGTCAGTCAACGGATCGGCATCGGCAAATGAGCGTGCTTCGTCCGGCCAGTTGGTTTCCACTACGCCTACGATCTTTTTCGGGTCTACCTGAATATAAGGCAATCCGATGCGGTCACTCGGCTTGTAGATGGGGATTTCGCGGCGGTAAGGCGGGTCGAGCGGTTCGTACACGTCGTGCAGACCCATGCAGGATTTGCTGTGTGCGGCGTTCAACTCAACGATGATCTGATCCGCCAGGCGGCAGATAGTCGGAGAAATACCACCGGCAGCGGTCAGATAAATCTTTCCGTCCGGAGTCACTTCGCAGGCTTCGATGATGGCTACGTTCACTTTGCCCATGAAGCCATAGCGCACTTCCTGTGCCATTTGCGACAGATGGATGTCGTTGTAGGCAATTTCACCGTTATTCACGGCTTTGCGGAAGTCGGAGTTGGTGGTATAAGGGGCGCGGTAGCGGATGGCCTTTGCGCGAGACATGACGCCGTCACAAGATTCTCCGGTAGAAGCACCTGTAAAAATTCCTACTTGAAATGGATTACCTTTGGCATGTTCCGCTTCTGCAATTTTTGCAAGTTCAGCTGTAACAGCCTTTGCAGTTCCGGCGGGAGTAAATCCGCTCAGACCGATGTTGTAGCCATGTTTGATCAGGCTTGCAGCTTCTGCTGCCGAAATACGATTGAATGACATAAATAGTATAATTTCGCGTTAAATGCGGTTGATATTTGTTGGTTAATACTTATCACTTAATACTTTCGCTGCAGGATTTCTCCCCAGATAATAGCGCGGCGGGCTTCTTCTACGGAATGGATGGAGAAATCTTCCTCGCCGGCGGGTTCCGGATGGTCATAGTGGGAACCTTGCTTCGTGTTTCGTTTATCTTGTGCGGAACTGTTTGCTATGGATGCAGCCACAGATACTTCTTCTTTTTTCTTTTTCTTTGGCACCGGTTTGGGAGCCGGTTGTTCCATAGGTATGGGCTGAAGTAGTTCGTCCAAAGTCCTGCTGCCTCTCCCCCAGAATTCGGGTATGGGAGTAGCATCAGGATCTACTTCGACCGGAGACGGTGCAGGCGGGACGGGGCGTTTATTCTGAGCCTTTTTCGATTTGTTGTTCTTGCTCACCTCTTTGAATATTCCCACAAGAATGACACCTGCTATCAGGAGAAATTTCAAAAAATCTTCCATTCTGTTTCACTTCTAAATAGTTAATCTGCCAAAGTTACGTATTATATCTGGTTTGAGCTAACATTTTGTTATGAAAAAAGGGCAGCTTCACAGCTCCCCTTAATTTTTTTAACCTAAACCTTAACTATGAAAAAATCTAATGTTTCTTTCATTGCACAAATGTGAAAAATAAAATTAAATTTAGCAAGGATATGCCCTGCAAATGTTTATTTCATTAACATTAATTATCAGAATAATGCCTGAACTACAAGTTTTTGCGTTATTTTCGTACCATTTTACCACTTATTGATTTCGAAGCCGTATCTTTGCGGACAAATTTAAAACAGGATTTGAATATGAACGAATTAACGGGAGCGGACTTTAAATCCGCAACTGCTGATGACAACAAGAAGTTGTTTATCGAGACTTATGGCTGCCAGATGAACGTGGCGGACAGTGAGGTGATCGCTTCGGTGATGCAGATGGCGGGCTATTCGGTAGCCGAAACGCTGGAAGAGGCCGACGCAGTGTTTATGAATACCTGCTCTATCCGCGACAATGCGGAGCAGAAGATTCTGAACCGCCTGGAGTTTTTCCATTCGCTGAAGAAAAAGAAGAAGGCCCTGATTGTAGGCGTACTGGGCTGTATGGCGGAGCGGGTGAAGGATGATCTGATTACGAATCATCATGTCGATCTGGTGGTCGGTCCGGATGCTTATCTGACGTTGCCCGAACTGATTGCCGCGGTAGAGGCCGGCGAGAAGGCGATCAACGTAGACCTTTCGACGACCGAGACTTACCGTGACGTGATTCCGTCGCGTATCTGCGGAAACCACATTTCCGGATTTGTATCCATCATGCGCGGATGCAATAACTTCTGCACCTACTGTATCGTGCCTTATACACGCGGACGCGAACGCAGCCGTGATGTGGAAAGTATTCTGAATGAAGTGGCCGACCTTGTTGCCAAAGGTTATAAGGAAGTCACCCTGTTGGGGCAGAATGTCAACTCTTACCGGTTTGAGAAGCCGACGGGCGAAGTGGTTACCTTCCCGATGCTGCTCCGTACAGTGGCCGAAGCTGCTCCGGGCGTGCGCATCCGTTTTACGACTTCCCATCCGAAGGATATGAGCGATGAAACGCTGGAAGTGATCGCCCAAGTGCCGAATGTGTGCAAGCATATCCACCTCCCTGTGCAGAGCGGCAGCTCCCGCATCTTGAAACTGATGAACCGCAAATATACCCGTGAGTGGTATCTGGACCGGGTAGCCGCTATCAAGCGTATCATTCCCGATTGCGGACTGACTACCGATATCTTCTCCGGTTTCCATTCCGAAACGGAAGAGGATCATCAGCTCTCGCTCTCTCTGATGGAGGAATGTGGCTATGATGCCGCCTTTATGTTCAAATATTCCGAACGTCCGGGGACGTATGCGTCAAAGCATCTTGAAGATAATGTGCCCGAAGACGTGAAAGTTCGCCGTCTGAATGAGATTATCGCTTTGCAGAACCGTCTGTCTGCAGAGTCCAATCAACGTTGCATCGGCAAGACGTATGAAGTGCTTGTAGAAGGCGTTTCCAAACGTTCGCGCGATCAGTTGTTCGGTCGTACGGAGCAGAATCGTGTGGTGGTGTTCGACAGAGGTACGCACCGTATCGGCGATTTTGTCAATGTGCGGGTGACGGAAGCCAGTTCGGCTACGCTGAAAGGAGAAGAAGTCTAGTATATCATTTTCTATGTCGGGACTGATTAAAAAATCGATAGTATCATAAATTCCCCTCCCTTCGGGAAGGAGGGGTGGCTGAAAGCCGGGGTGGTAGGTAAAATAAGGTTGACTATATTTTGTTGTGAATGAAAGGATTATGTATTCACCTACCACCTCCCCCTGCGGGTACTCCTCCTTCCCGAAGGAGGAGATTTGAGATACTGCCGACTTTTTAGTCAGCCCATGCAATATATTAAAGAAGGTATTTCAAAATGAAATGAACCCCGAAAGTCAGACAATAAACTTTCGGGGTTCACTTCGTTTAGACTTTGCCCTTTTCCTCTTTCCGGAGCAAAAGAAGCGTCATTCAAATTACATCATCATGTGTCTGCGGATGGAGAATTTCACGATTGCCATTGCATTGATGGAGCTGAAAGGGATATCCATTGGGTCGTGATGAGCGTTGTAGCTTACCAGCTTGAGGCATCCTTCCTTTTCCGAGCGGTTCACATACTTCACCGCCAGGTACTCGTCTCCTTCGATAGTAAACGAAACCAGATACATCTCACCGTAGATGAGGTTGCTGAAACTGTTAATCTCTTTAAAGCCTACGATGTCTCCCGATTTCAGTATCGGATACATGCTGTCGCCACTGATGTAGACGGCTCCGTCACATAAGGGAATGCTTGGAATCTGAATCTTTCCTACCATATACTGCCGTTTGTTGGTGAGCAGCGTTTTCAGGTTGGCGGCAGCTGTAATATCATATAGGGCAACGCTGCGGTCGTCCAACGCCTCTACTGTTTTAGGGTTGTGAATCATCTGGACCTCACCGCTTGCTAAATCGCTTTCGCAGAACTTGGCTTGATGTCTGGGCGTACCCTTTCCCACCAGCAGCCAATTGAGGTCTACATCTCTCATTTTGTTGAGCAACAGATGAAAGTCAATCCGGTTTCTGGCGCACCAGTTGGATAATGTTGCACGTGAAACACCTAAGTAACTGGCCAGTTCACTATCCTTTTTAAAGTCGAGCGCCTGCTTGGCGCGCTTCACAATTCCCGAAACATCTAGAAATGTATCCATTTTATTCTTGTTTTAAATTAGTGTAAAGATATTAGAAGTTCTTATTCGTTCATTGATAGTCAGTTATGTAATTTTTTAGCGTTAATTTCCAAAACCGTTTGTTTTATGTAAGAAAACTGATTTATCTTTGTAGCAGCAAACTTAGAAATATGTTTCAAAAATATAAATTTAAAATAGAATAACCATGAAAAACGGCAAAAAGTTTATGAAAGGTTGTAAAATGCCTCATCCACCCCCTTCCGGAAGATTCTGTATCGGATGAACACCAGTGATATTGAGCCGGTTTACAGCATCTATATATCCTGCATACAGGAGCTATAGATCCAATACGCTGGCCATATATCCCCAATATGCAGGAACTATATGTCCGATAATCACATAAACAAATATTTAAGCATGAAAACTTTAAAACGCAAAATCAATATGGAACCTTTAATGAATCAATCTCTGCACATTTGCGGGTGCTGCAAACGGGAGCTGCCGCATGAGGCCTTTTATACAAACAAACGCACTGGAACCCTTGACAATTATTGCAAGGAGTGTCGCAAGGCAAACACCCGCAAGCGTCGTGATTTGAGACGATGTACATCATTTGAAAACAAACCTGTTTCTTATCCGGTGATAACCGAGGTGAAAGATCCCGCTTTGCGGATGCTTCTTATTCTTCATGCCCGTCAGGTTGTGGCAGAAAGTATCTCACGGAAACAAGAAAAAGAAAAACTGAATACGCTATGGGAAGAATAAAACGGGGACTGGATTATTTCCCCATGAGCACCAGCTTTATGCACGATCGGATGGTGCGCCGAATTATGAGACGTGAAGGTGATTCTGCCTTTGCCACACTGGTGGAAACGCTGTCGTACATCTATGCCGGGAAAGGGTATTATATCTCTGTCGGTGACGAATTTTACGAGGAGCTTGTGGACAGCCTTTACAGTACGGAACTGGATGATGTGAAGCGTATCATCAGTCTGTCCGTGGAATATGGCTTGTTTGATGCCGGACTTTTCCGGCAATACAACATCCTGACTTCCGCCGACATCCAGCGGCAGTATCTTTTCATCACCAAGCGGCGTAGCAGTGCGCTGATAGAGCCGGACTACTGCCTGCTGGAATCGGAAGAAATCACCTCATACCGTTCGTCTCAGAGCGGTAAAAGTAGTACGGACGATTCTTTGGATAGCGAATGTGCGGAAGCGGTAAACGGTGATGCTGATCACAAGACCGCCTGTACGGTAACATCAAGCTCCGATTCTGTAACAATGGAGGATGAAATTGCAACATCGGGTACACAAAACAAAAGAAAACAAACAAAAATAAATCAAAACAAAGTAAACCACCTCCCTAACCCTCCTCAAGGAGGAGATGAAGGAGGAAAATATTTGAAAAGTAGAACGGCTATGACACAGGAAGATATTGACTGTCTGCAACCGCCATGCGATGGTGTGCAACGTAACTTCCGGGGACTGACAGATAACCTGCGGCTTTACAAAGTTCCGCCTTCCGAACAATATGCCATTATTCTTAAAAGTAACTTCGGAGCTATTGGAAACCCTGTTTGGAAGGGATTTAATACCATCCGGGGGAGCAATGGAAAGATCAGATTGCCTGGGCACTACCTGCTGAGTATAATTAATTAATTTATGAACGCACTTTGAAAAAATGATTAGGTCAGTCTGAATAATGCTCCTATCTTTGCAATGTCATTAAGCTTGAGGACAAAACTAAACGAAATTATTAACACAAAAAAACTATTACGATTATGGCAGTATTGTACAAGTCATTCCAGTCTGTTCTGGAAGACAAAAATCACAAAAAAATGTTTCATCCCCGTGTGATATACACGGCTAATATCAGCACTTCGCAGATCGCTAAAGAGATTGCCGCTTACTCGTCTCTCTCCCCGGGTGATGTGAAGAATACGCTTGATAACCTGGTGACTGTGATGGGGCAGCATCTACAAGCATCGGAAAGCGTGTCGCTTGACGGTTTCGGGACTTTCCGCATGGTGATGAAATCCAACGGTAAAGGCGTGGAGACTTCGGAAGAAGTGTCGGCTGCACAAGCTTCTCTCACGGTCCGTTTCCTTCCCAACTTCACCAAGAACCCCGATCGGACTACCGCTACCCGTTCTTTGGTGACCGGTGCGAAGTGTGTACGCTTCGACCGTACAGACACTCCGGCTTCCGGCAGTGGAAATACAAATAAGCCGGGTGGCGGCGATGGTGGCGAAGGAGATGGTGAGGAAGCACCGGACCCGACAGTATAACCTTCCGTCACAACACAAAATATAAGAACGAATGACTAAACTAAATCGGAAACTTAACTAACTAGTAATCACTTATTCACATGAGAATTATCAATTTGATCGTGGTGCATTGTTCCGCCACGCAGGGGAATCGTACGCTTTCTCCGGAGGCTTTGGACCTGATGCACCGCCGCCGCGGTTTCAACGGAACAGGCTATCACTACTACATCCGCAAAGACGGAACGGTGCATCTCACCCGCCCTGTCGAACGCATCGGTGCACACGCAAAAGGTTTTAATGCCAGCAGTATCGGAATCTGCTATGAAGGTGGTCTGGACTGTCGGGGACGCCCGGCAGATACCCGGACTCCGGAACAGCGTGCTGCGCTTCGGCTGCTGATTCATCAGCTGCTGGAGGTATTCCCCGGCTGCCGGGTGTGCGGGCATCGGGATCTCTCGCCGGACAGGAACGGTAATGGAGAGATAGAACCGGAAGAGTGGATGAAGGCGTGTCCGTGCTTTGATGCCGAGCAGGAATTTAAAGAATTAGCGGCAGAAGGTACGGAAGAAACACAGAGTAAACTAAACTATTTAAAGAACAAGAAAGGAGGTAAATGATGGCAATGAAGAGATCTGTATGGGATATGATCCTGAAGGTGGTTATCGCGGTAGCGTCGGCTGTGGCAGGCGTTTTGGGTGCTAATGCGATGAATCTGTAAAAGAAGTAATTAACGGGAACTCCCTGTCATGGGAATATGCGCGCTACTTTATCGGGCAGGGAGTTTCTTAGTATTGTGATTTTATTTAAGAAACTATTATATATCAAAGAATATGAAAAAAAGACTACTATCAGTATTTGTTTTTCTGGCAATATTCAGTTTCAACTGTATAGGTCAGCAACAAATACCTATTAAAAATGTACCCAGTCCGGAAATAGCCGGTTTGGGAGAATATGGAAAAGTTCCAGTTAGTTTATATACGGGAGTTCCGGATATATCCGTGCCTATTTATGAATTGAAAGCTGGTAACTATTCGTTACCACTTGCTGCAAGTTATCATTTGGCTTCGGTAAAGCCTAATTCCCAGTCTGGTTGTCTTGGACTTGGATGGAATCTTATAGCAGGCGGCTATATTACACGTTCTGTTCGTGGAATGTATGATGAGAAATGTCAATCAAATGGATATGCTCCGGGTTATTATGCACATGCTTCTAAATTGAAAAATATCAGTAATGAACAGTTTAAAGCAGAAACGATGCATATACAAAGCACGGAAAATGATTATTATGAATTAACTGCTGACGAATTTTCGTTTAGTGTTTGTGGTTATTCTGGAAATTTCTACTATGCCGGTAATGGAGAGTGGAATGTTGTTTCTGATCAGGATATACGTGTGGAATTTAATCCTGTTGATGGGGAAGGCTTTCTTAGTTTGTCGGAAGTCGGAAAACGTCTTGATGTAAGTAGATGGGGAGCAAGCACAAGAAACAATCGTTTTTTCAATAAATTTACGCTGATTACTCCTGATGGATGCAGGTATGAATTTGGTGGAATCAACGCTACTGAATATAGTATTCCTTATTATGCCCGCTATAACAGTGATTTAATAGCTACTACCTGGAGGTTGTCCAAAATAACAACCGTAGACAAGCGGGTAATAGAATTCAGTTATGACACTTCAGCTATCATGTGTGATCTTCGTTATGTACCCCAACAGAAAGTGGTGACCAACATACCATGCACTTATAGTGGTATACAAAGTGGGCGTTCAGGGATGACTGGGTATCTGCTTTTCCCAGTTAATTTAAAGACTATAAAAACACCTAACGAGATATTGGAATTCAATTATTACAATGAATACGGATATGGAGATAAGTTTGTTGATAGTTATTTGGCATGGAAAGACAATGCAAATTATGACCGTCAGGATATAGATAACATGAATTTTGAAGACCCGGCTAATCAATTTACTCTGTTTTTAGGAAACCAAATTGATAATACCGATCAGGCAACATTGCGTCAATCGATTAAATCAAAACTACAACATAAAATTCTTCATTGTATTTATGTGAAAGGAAAGAACTCCAAGGCTTTGAAAACTATATATTTTGACTATGCAAGGAATAATCGTACTAAATTGTCTTTAATTACGGAACGTTCAGGGAATCCGGATTTGATCCCTAACTATGTATGGCACCCACATGGATTTTATTTTCTTACTTGGTATAATATACCTGAGAATTTGACCGGAGGTCGCGTACCTGAATATCGTTTTCTTTATAATTCGGAAAAACGTATGCCAAATGATTATGTACGCCCGATTGCCGATTCGTGGGGATATTATACAGGAGGAAGTGTTGCTTTTGCCGAGATACCTAATTTTTCTCAGACTTATAGTAGTTTGCAATATACTTTGGCAGAGGTCTTGACGGAAGTCATTTATCCAACAGGTGGAAAAAGCCGTTTTGAATATGAATTGAACAACTATTCAAAAGTGGTAGCTCCTTCTTTGATGTCATTAACAGACAAAAGTGGTACTGCAGGCGGTTTGCGTATTCGGCGTATTACCAATCTGGATAATGAAGATAATGTGCTTGGTGCCAAGCAATATTACTATTCGAATACCCGTGACCGATTTGGAAAAAGTAGTGGAATATTGAAAAGTCTTCCTGTTAATGAGATGGTGTATACTCTTAAGGATGGAGATAAGGAGCCTGATCCTAAGAATGCAATATCGTTATATCTCAAATCAAAGGGAGGTTTTTTCCCATCAGTTACTAATCTGAATACACCGGATGTAGGTTATTCTTGTGTAATTGAAGAAGCGTTCGACAAAGATAATAAGTCGCAAGGTTATATTGTGCGTCATTACTCTAACTATAATGAGGATATTTATGGTAATACTCATTATGACGAGCTTGCTTTTTATTCTATGTTTGAAGGGAACTCTTATACAATGCCATTTAGCAGTCGTTCTATGGAGAGAGGAAAGTTGTTGTCTGAAGAATACTATGATGTCAATGATCGTTTGCGAAAGAAGGTGAATTACCGATACAAAGAGGTAACTCCAGGCTCATTTGTAACAGCTGATCAAATGGTGTTGTTCTTTTGTACAGATTTAGACAATTTCATGCTAGGAAAAGTGGGGACTTTAACTCGTACATATACACATGCTTATCTGACCGACTCTGTTATAGAAACTCTTTATCCTCAATCGGGAAATACGGCATTTGTTATAGAAAAGGCGTATCAATATAATAAGTATAAGCAGTTAAGCCAAATAGCCGGTAGAAACAGCGATGGAAAAAGTACTCTGACAGAATATGTTTATGCTGCAACTTTACCGGAATATAAATGGATGGAAGAAGCACATATACTATCTCCGGTTTCTAGTAAAAAAGAACAGACAGGCGGCTCTTATTTAAAAGAGGTATATCAGTATATGGGTCCTATACCTTATATAAAGCAGATTAGTACAGATAGAGATGGTTATGTGCATAAACATTACACTGTGCAGGCTGTGGATGGTTATGGGAATCCTATATATCTTCACGAAGAGTCAACGCCCGTTGTATTGATATGGGGAGCTGAAGGTCAACGGTTAATATCACGGATAGAAAATGCCACTCTTAATCAAGTGGAAGAAGCATTGGGAATGAATGTGAAGGATTTCTCTTCATCCGATATCTCTGCAACTAATTTGCTAAAAATAGAAAATATCAGGCATAAGATATCCGGAACGCATTTCTATATTTACAAATATATAAATGAGTTGCGTTTGGGCTCAGAAACAAAGCCTAATGGAATCACTGTGTTTTATAAATATGATTTTCTGGGTCGCCTGACAGAGAATTATATTATGGAATTTAAAGATGGAGATTATCAAAAACGGATATTAAATATATATGATTACAATTATTATTATGGCTCCAAGATTGAAAGTGGAGAAGTAGCCATAGAGAAAGGAGGACAACTATGAAATTGCATAAAATAATATTACTTCTAATTTTGCTATCAGGATTTTCGATAGAAATACCTGCGCAGAATTCTTTGCAGAATGAGATAGGTAAGCTCGAATATGACACGTTGAAGAGGGATATGGTTAAAACAAAACATCTGGACCATATAAACATTTCTGATACATCGTCAGTGAGTTGCGCAAACTACTTGTTTCGTGTGAAAGAACCATTATATATTTCTTTTAAGTCTAATTATTTCACTATGGGAATGGAAATGGAGAAAGTTCCGGGACAATTGGAATGTCAATTAAAAATAACAGATGATAATTTGCTCACTAATCAGGTGTATTATCAGAATGCGAAAAGTGTTGATCCGGATTCTTTATCATCAGTGAGTTTCACTGATACTCTTTTGTTATTTGCCGGTACATATTGTTTGACATCGACTGTAATAGAAAAGAACAAAGATATTCTTGTTCCTGATGATAATGGTGTGAATGCTGCAAGTGTATTGAAAACTAATACTTTTGATATTAAACCGATCGACCCGCATGAACCAATAAAGCCTTTTCCGCCGATTGATCCTTTTCCGCCAATAGATCCGGTCTTGCCGATGGACTCAATTCGACCACTTCCTTTATTTTATATCATGACTCTGTCAATAGAGACAAAAGGACTTGCTCCGGAAGAACAGCCGATGCCGGCTATTCCTTTTCCTGCAATAAATTGGGGAAATGATCTATTGCCCGAACGTTTTGGCAAAAATGCTGTTTCTGTTTTCAAGAGTAGGACAGGAAATAAGGAAGAAGGTATGCTTGTGGTTAATTACTATGATGGGCTGGGGCGTTCGAAAGAAACGGTACAACAAGGTGTGAGTCCTAGTCATAAAGATTTAGTAACCCTACAAGAATATGATGGGTGGGGGCGTAAAGCCAATACATGGTTGCCAGCTGTAACGACACAAAACACAGGTGATTTCATATCTGTAGCTTCTTGTGGAGAATTGGCACGCAATACTTATGGAGGAGATGCTTATCCGTATTTAACCTTTACCTACGAAAATTCTCCTTTGGAAAAAGTAATTAAACAGCATAATCCGGGGAGAGTATGGCGTGAAAATGGCAGATCATTGAAAATAGATGAGTACGTTAATATCGCTGGTAATGATACTTTAGGTTGTTTCGGTTTTCAATTGATCAATGGGGCAAGAGAAGCATTAAATATTAGTGTAAGTAAACAGTATGAAAATGGAAGCTTGCTTGTTACACGCTCAGAGGATGAAGATGGAGTCACTTTGTTTGAATTTAAAGACCGTTTGGAAAGAACCGTTCTGGAACGTCGTATAGAATCAAGACTGAAAGGGGATAAGCAATTGTCGGATACTTACTATATTTATGATGATTTGGGAAAACTTTGTGCTGTTCTTCCTCCTGCATTGTCCGATCAGTTGAGTGTAGGTAATATTCCTGCAGAAAAACTCGATATGTATGGATATTTGTATAAATATGATGTGGCGGGAAACCTCATGGCTAAAAAGCTTCCAGGAATTTCATGGGAATACTATGTCTATAATGTAAACAACAATCTTATATTTAGCCAGAATGGCGAGGAACGTAAAAGAGGAGAATGGAAATTTAGTATTCCGGATGCATTCGGTCGTGTATGCTTGCAGGGAGTATGTAAAGTTGCGATTGATCCGTTTGATAATCCTTATTTAAAACCTATTTTTAGTGGATTGTCGAATTGGTATGTTTGTCAATACGTAGGAAGTACTGAATATGGGGGGTATCAGTTTAGTGGAAGTCTTATGGCAGGATTAGTGGGGCCGAAACCATTAGTTCAGGTAATCAATTATTATGATAACTATGACTTTATGTATCGGACAGATCTTTCGGCAAGAGATGAATTTAGATATACCCATGAAGAAGGTTTTGCCGCTACGTCATCCGGTGCTAAAGGAATGTTGACAGGAATAGCTAAGTTGCATACGGATGCATACGATCAGTATCGTAATGGTGAATATGGAGTGGATTCTCCCTACAATTACTCAGTGATGTATTATGATGATCGTGGTCGCCTTTCTCAAACTGTTTCTGACAACCATTTAGGTGGTATGGACCGTGATTTCTTTTCCTATGATTTTAATGGGAACGCCTTGCGGCATTTACACCGTCAGACCGGGGCTGGAAATGAGATTTTGAGTGACAGTTATACCTATGAGTATGATCACGCCGAACGTCTTGTAAAGGCGCTGCATCGTTTGGGAGATGCTCAGGAAGTGATTCTTATTGACAATGTGTATGATGATTTGGGACGCTTATCCCGGAAGACGTTCCATAACGGTCTGTTGAATACGTCTTATTCGTATAATATTCGTAGTTGGCTAACTGGTATCACTGGTTCATCTTTTGAGCAAGTATTGCATTATACGGACGGAACGGGTATTCCATATTACAATGGTAATATCAGCAGTATGGTTTGGAAATCGGGTGAAGATGATATAATGAGAGGCTACCACTTTACTTATGATAATTTGAATCGTTTGACGAATGCGGTGTATGGAGAAGGCAGTGTTCTCGTTCAAAATCAGAATCGCTTCAATGAACAAGTAACCGGATACGATAAGATGAGTAATATTTTAGGGATCAAACGTTCCGGACAGACTTCATCTACCGGATACGGCTTGATAGATGATCTGGCAATGTCCTATAATGGGAACCAACTAAAATCAGTATCAGATAGGGCTACAAATTCTGTTTACGGCAATGGCTTTGATTTCAAAGACGGAGTAAACAAAGAAGCTGAATATGAATATGATGAAAATGGTAATATGACGAAAGATTTGAACAAGAAAATATTGAATATCCAATATAATTGTTTAAATTTACCGAGTCGTATAGAATTTGAAAACGGTCATGTCATTTCTTATCTTTATGATGCTGATGGAATAA
>OGGI01001063.1_pt1 | contig 21874 bp, 18 predicted proteins | sample 1571051 | NCBI WGS metagenome assembly OGGI01 (sample SAMEA2582075, study PRJEB24529) | metagenome | biome: Human gut stool | place: China | collected 2011 | reverse complement strand
CCATGCCGCCGCCGATGATGAGGGTATCGACCTTCTCCAGCAGGTTGGAGATGACATTCAGCTTGTCAGCGACCTTTGCGCCGCCCAGAATGGCGGTGAAGGGACGGACGGGATCGTTCACGGCATTGCCGAGGTACTTGATCTCCTTCTCCATCAGGTAGCCGACAGCGGTGTCCTTGATATAGTCGGTGACGCCTGCGGTGGAGCAGTGTGCGCGGTGGCAGCTGCCGAAGGCATCGTCAACGTATGCGTCTGCCAGAGAAGCCAGCTCCTGAGAGAACTCGGGCAGATTCTTGGTCTCTTCCTTGCGGAAACGGGTGTTCTGCAGCAGGACGACGTCGCCGTTGTTCATGGCAGCGACAGCAGCCTTTGCGTTCTCACCCACGACGTTGTCGTCGTCAGCAAAGACAACGGTCTTGCCCAGCTTTGCGCTCAGAGCCACAGCAACGGGAGCGAGGCTGAACTTTGCCTCGGGGCCGTTCTTCGGCTTGCCCAGATGGCTGCACAGAATGACCTTCGCGCCGTCATTGACCAGCTTCTGGATGGTGGGCAGAGCCGCATTGATGCGGTTCTCGTTGGTGATGACGCCGTCCTTCATGGGGACGTTGAAATCGCAGCGGACAAGGACCTTCTTGCCGCAGTAGTTCTGATCGTCGATCGTCTTTTTACCTAAACCCATAGTGATTATTCTCCTCTCAATTCGTTCTTCGGAATCGAATTTCGCTCACTCTCGGGGTCTTAGCCCCTATGACACTATTATAAACAAAATATGTGTGTATTGCAAGGACGGAGGATGGATAATTTATTAACAAACATTTCCCGTGATATTCGGGAATTGTGTCTATTTTGACAGTAGTCCGGCCCGGCTGCCAGAACGCCGCAGGCGGTCTCCCCTCCTGCGGCGCTTAAAACTATCAACTTTAATCCCGACGGAACAGGTCGCGGGTGTAGACTTTGTCCTGTACATCATCCAGACAGCTGTCGTAGCGGTTAGCGATGATGGCCTGGCTGCGCTTTTTGAAAACGTCCAGATCGTTCACCACTTCGCTGCCGAAGAAAGTAGTGCCATTCTCCAAAGTCGGCTCATAGATGATAACTGTCGCGCCCTTGGCCTTGATACGCTTCATGACGCCCTGAATGGAAGACTGACGGAAGTTGTCGGAGTTGGCCTTCATGGTCAGGCGGTAGACGCCGATGACACAGGGCTTCTCGTCCGCCGCGTTATACTCGTTCTCTTCCCCATAGCTGTAGTAGCCCGCCATCTGGAGCACCCGGTCTGCAATGAAATCTTTGCGGGTGCGGTTGGACTCCACGATGGCCTCGATGAGATTTTCCGGCACATCCTCGTAGTTGGCGAGGAGCTGTTTGGTATCTTTCGGCAGGCAGTAGCCGCCGTAACCAAAGCTGGGATTATTATAATGTGTGCCAATGCGGGGGTCGAGGCAGACGCCCTCGATGATATGCCGGGTATCAAGCCCCTTCATCTCGGCGTAGGTGTCCAATTCATTGAAGAAGGAAACGCGGAGGGCCAGATAGGTGTTGGCGAACAGCTTGACCGCCTCGGCCTCGGTGAAGCCCATGAAGAGGGTGTCGATATTCTCTTTGACAGCACCTTCCTGTAACAAATAGGCAAAGGTGTGTGCCGCCTCCACGAGGCGCTCATCCTGCATATCCGTACCTACGATGATGCGGCTCGGGTAGAGATTATCGTATAGTGCCTTGGACTCCCGCAGGAACTCCGGGCTGAAGATGATATTCCTGCACTGATACTTTTCACGGACACTGGCCGTGAAGCCCACCGGGATGGTAGACTTGATGACCATGACAGCCTCGGGGTTCACCTTCATCACCAGCCGGATGACCGCCTCCACCGCCGAGGTATCGAAGAAATTCTTCCGGCTGTCGTAGTTGGTGGGGGCCGCGATGATCACAAAGTCAGCGTTCCGATAGGCCGTCTCCCCATCCAGCGTAGCCGTCAGGTCGAGATTTTTCTCGGCGAGGTATTTTTCGATGTAGTCGTCCTGAATGGGCGATTTTTTCTGGTTGATGAGCTCCACCTTTTCCGGCACGATGTCAACAGCCGTGACATGGTGGTGCTGGCTCAGCAGGACAGCAATGGACAGGCCGACGTAGCCCGTACCCGCGACAGCGATGTTCAGTTTTTTGAATGCTTTCATGGCTTTCGCTCCTACGACACAAATGCAATAAACTGCGGTATTGACTTTATTGTATCATGAAGCGGATGAGGTGGCAAGTATCGACAAACAAAAACACCCTTCCCCTGCGGCGTACCGCAGAAGGAAGGGTGTCAAACTCACGGATCGGTCTTCCCGCTTATTCAGCAGGACACCTCAAGCACTTTTGAGCGTAAGAACACAATCAGCAGTTCTCAGCGAAGTACTTGATGGTACGGACCATCTGAGAGGTGTAGGAGTTCTCGTTGTCGTACCAGGACACGACCTGAACCTGATAGGTGTCGTCGTATCTACGCTAAATTTTCACGATTTTTTGTGATCGTTCATAATTTCGAAACAACAGTTACAGTACCACAGCATACCGTTGTCGTACCAAAACCGGCTTGTTCGTACCACAATTATATCACGTTTTAGCGTCATTTGCAAGGTTTCCGTCAATTTCACATCCGGCCTGCATTTCTCTCATATTTGAAAGTCTATTTTCACGGAACACATAGTTCGGAGCGTCCGGGGCCCGGAGCACCGCCGGGGCGTCTGCTCTGCCCAGATGCGCTCCTCTGCTTCCTCTTTTGCTAAAATTTCGCCGGACATGATTTTAGGCCATGGTGTGGGAAACAATGCTTTTTGTTTGACATAAAATATATATTACATTACGACCTGACAGTTACATATATAAGCACCTGTATATCAGCTCTTGGCAACATACCCGCGCTTATTCATTTTCTCCTTAACCTTGTCTGGCACATCAATCAGCCCGAACTGATAGAACATTCCGTAGATGTAGGTCACTCCCCGGATATCGCCCAAAGCTTTCGGGCGGTCAACTACTGCTCCGGCCTCTTTTACATTGCCCAGCGCCAGCAGCACCGAGCTCCACGCCAGACTTTTGCTGTTCTCTCGCCTGTCAATCCAGAGCTCTTTTGTGTATTCGCCGTTCCTACCTTTTCGCACCTCGTAAGAAAATGGTAAGCCCGTGTAAGTTTTGAATTTCACACCAGCATAGGCCAGAACCACTCCCCAGAAGTTCTCTTCTGTCGGATCAGTTCTCCACCGTTTCATTGCTCTGTATCTCCTCTGCCGCTCTGCTCCAACACTAATTTTCTCTTTTTCTGCTGTAGGGAGTAATTTCAAAGGAACTGATATGTAACGAATTCCAATCTTCCAAGTATCCAACTACCGTCTCATGTTTTTCAAGTCTTCTTGCAATCCATGAATACACCTGTCCGCACCTTTCGCAGTTGTGTTCTCCCTTTAGCTCAATCATATAGTATTCCCATCTCAAATCAATGGCTGTAAATTATCAAAATGGTGGGGTCCAGAGGAATTAACCTCAAGATGTAATCTGTTTATTAACGCCCACTTCTTCCTTAGATGTTTGCTTCATGCAGTCGTCCGGCTACGAACCCCATATGCACCTGTAGGATGTTCCCATCTGAACCAACACATACGTCACAACACCAGCTTTCATAACCGCACCTACGTCAATCCGATTCTTTTGAGCGTAGCCTTCATGCAACTCATCCATCTGCAGCTTAGCCATATCACTGTGTTGCATACCATCCACTACGTAGAGGCTGCATATCTAGCCATGCTTTGAACATAGCTTAGTCATAATCACGCAAAGAACCGATCTTCCAGCATCAGACACAGGCAGTGATAAATGGGCAAGTGCAGTTCCTGAATCATATAAGTCTCTGTCTGCGGAGCTTTAATGCACACCTCGCTCATATCCTTCAGTTTGCTGTCCTTTGCACCCGTCAGTCCAATGACCTTCATTCCCTTAGCGTGTGCAGTTGTTGCCGCAAACAGCACATTTTTGCTGTTGCCACTGGTGGAAATGCCAAGGAACACATCACCAGCTTTACCATATCCATTGACCTGCTGTGCAAAGCAGAGCAACGGCTCACAGTCGTTCATGTACGCGGTGGACAACGCTGGGTGTCCATCTAATGCAATCGCAGGAAGTGCTCCCTGTAAGTTTTCAGCAAGAACAGAACCAAACTCTTGATTTTCAGCCATAAGTTTTTCCGCGAAGAGCGTTTCTGGCTTTCGCGGCATTTTGAAGCCTTTCATCAGTTCGCCGACAATGTGTTCGGCATCTGCTGCTGAGCCGCCATTACCAGCCACGAGCAGCTTTCCGCCATTTTCAAAGCACTCTTCCATTATAAGATACGCCGCAATAATGTCATCTTTTGCCGATTCCAAAGAAGGGTATCGTTCTACCAACAGATCGATATGCTTCATCAGTCGATTTTCGAGTTCACGCATTTTATAATTTCCTCCTATTTCAAATATTGTTCTACAAAGTTTTTCAGAGACGATACTGTTACGGTCTGACCGTAAGCCCCATTTCCAACAAGGGCAGTCCGACAACCAGCATTTTGGCCCGCTTTAATATCGTTCTCACCATCACCAACCATCCAAGACTGTGCCAAGTCAATATTGAAGTCTTGCGCTGCTTTCAATAGCATCCCCGGCTTCGGTTTACGGCATTCGCAATCAAATTTCAGCTCTGGGCGCTCTCCTTCATATCCCTTATGCGGATGATGCGGGCAGAAGTAGACAGCATCCAAATAAGCGCCCTCTTTGCCCAGAAGTGTTTCCATTTTGTTATGGATCCTTTCTAGCTCTTCAAAAGACACTTCTCCGCGAGCAATCACGGGTTGATTTGTGACAACGATTGCCAGATACCCAGAAGCATTGATTTTCTTGATAGCATCCGCTACACCGTCCAGAAGTGCAAACTCATCAATATTCCGTAAGAATCCGACATATTTATTGATTGTGCCGTCCCGATCAAGGAATACGGCCTTTTGTTTGTTTTGCAGATTCTTCCCGGAAACACGTCCAGCCTTGTAATCCTTACAGACAGCATCGTAACGCTCTGGTGTACCCATGTCCTTCACATATTCCGGACTGTCATAGCAGAACATCTTGCCTGTGCCAGCAAGGGGTTTTAAGAGCTGACGATCCAAATCAACTTTAACAGGTTTTCCATTTTCGCCGACTGTTCCAACCTTATCCACATCAATTCCAGACAACTCTAAAATGCTCGGATTGATAACATGAAGCCCAGCATTGACACGATTCCGGTAATATTCTGGGCGATCATCCTCTTTTGCCAGCCATTGCTCAACCGCACCATTTTTATCAGCGATAAGCAAGCCGCTATCATACGGATGACTATTTGGATGTGTAAAGAGCGTGACCACTCCGCCGTGCTGTTTGTGAAAATCAACAAAGCGGTTAAAATCCACATCAAACATTGCATCAGCATTTAGTAGCAGAAAATCTTCTTTCAAATTTAATTTGAAGAGTGCGCCAGCATTCCCTAGTGGAGTGTTCTCTACGAAATATTCAATTTTTACGCCCCACTTGCTGCCATCACCAAAGTGCTTTTCAATTTTTTCGTGGAGATAGGACACCGTCAAGACAATGTCCCGGAACCCCTGCGAAGCCAAAGAGCAGATCTCGCGCTCGAGAACCGGGATACCGTCAATGGGAATCAGCGGCTTTGGAATGTCTGGAAATAACTCAGAAATGCGGGTGCCTCGCCCGCCGGCCATGATAACAACTTTCATGTTTTCACCTCCGAATCAGCCGCTTTATGTAGGGGCGGATGATGTTGTAATTTGCCTTTATAAATACTACAAGTGCCGCCAGTTCCATCAAAAAGCAGAGCCACAGTCCCGGCACTATGAAGGTCAGCACCATGGAGAGCAACACGGCCACCAGCCAGACTGCATTCTTTCCCCACTCAATATCCAAGGTGAAATACCGCTGGGAGTGCCGGATGCGGATCAGGAATAGAATCAGGTATGCTGCAAACGTTGAAAAACTTGCAGCTTGGAGGCCGATAAAATGGACGCACCCGATATTGACGCCAAAGTTGAGAAGTGCTGCAAAAATCGTAGTTGCGAGGCTTCTGGATGTTTCCTTGGAAATCTGGTATCCCATTCCGAGAAAGCTACAAAGCGCGCTGAACGCTGCACCCAGATAGAGGAACCCGGTGTATCGCCATGCTTCTTTATATGCCTCCGAAACGAACAGTTCTATTACAATCTTCGTTGCCGGAACAGCACAAAGGCACATGGAGAACAGAAGCACATAATACTTTCTGAATATCTCACTGAAAAATGCATCCCGATTTGGCGTATCATATTCTTTGATTGCTGTTTCCTGCCATGCCAGATAAAAAATGCTCGTTACCGTAGTAAGGATTGTTGGGAATTTTGTTGCCATCGAATAAATGCCGTTGAACGCTGCACCCAAAGCAAACAGAATGATGTACCGGTCTGAGGAGTTCACAACCCACCAGCAGATCGTATTCGGCACGAGCGGCGCAGAGTATTTTAAGATTGGTCCCAAAACTGCCTTCGACATGCGTTCTCGAAGTGCCGCGAAAATCTCTTTATGCCGGATGAGCATCGTGATAATACAGACACCGTAAGCGCACGCCTTCGAGACGATGAGCACCTCTACCCCCAGATGGAGGATTATCAAGCCGACGACTTCCATCACAAGCATCACGATGCTGTTCAAAACACCATAAAAGGCATATTCTTTGTTCAGGCCAAGGCCGCGTATGATGTCCTGAAAAAGAATGAAGAACATTGTCGTTGCCAGCAAAAGCCCCACCCAAAGAGCATACTGGATATTTACGAAAGCACAGAAAAAAGCGAACAGTATTTCCGTAATAACGGTTGTCAGACATAGAAATTTGATCGAATTTCCGATAATCGCTTTGTTTTGCTCTTTTTTTGACTCTATCAGAAACCGAAATACACCATCATTGAGTTGGAAAATGACCAGTGGCTGAATCATGGAAATCGTTGTCAGGACGACATCATAATATCCAAGTTCTTCCGGCGTAATGTAGTAGGAATAAACCAGAACCATTACATAGGAAAGGATTTTGGTGCCAAAGTTTCCGATGGCATAAATTACTGTATTGCTAGCAAGTTTTGACCTTCCAACCAATTTTTACCTTCTCCTTTTATTTTTCTATAAGATCCAGAAGAAGATTCAGATTCTGCCTTGATTTTTCTGTACGTGCTTTTAGTTCCTCCTCGTTTTTGATTCCGCATGGCGACTTTAGAATTACATCTACCGGAGGAATCGGCTCTCGGAGGACATCAACATAATTATTCTTCTGAATGCTTTCATAAAAATATTTTATCTTTGGACTATATGATAAGGTGAATGTTGGGACTCCCATAATTTCTGCCACCATCGAACTGTGCAGCCTTCCCGAAATAAAAAACGAGGCACCCGAAATTAATTTCGTTATATCCTCAACATCCGTTTTTAAGCTCAGTTCAACATCTAATGTGCTATTATTTAGTTTGTTACACATAATACTGTTGATTTTAATATCTTCGCAAGTATCCAATGGAATCGATATAATTTTTTTTATCCCGAGCTGCCGACTCAATTCCTTGATTTTTTCAACAATCACATCTGTCATTTCAAGTTGCTCTTCTGCTGTCATAAAATTTTCCAAGTTTCTCCAAGAGAACAAAATATACTTTGACGCCGCAGATTTATATACATCCGCTTTATTTTTGTACTCTAATGCATATTCCAACACCATATCATCTGTAAGTACAATAGTGTTGCTCTTGCTTAGCTGTTTTGCTTTTTCATATGACTTTTCATCCCGAAAGGCCGTAAGCGAGGAATACTTCAGAAGCAACTTGAACTTAAAAATTCTGCTCAACCTTGTCACGGAACCTATTCCACTGCTCAGGTAACAGTATTTTGCTCCATGTGCCTTCAAAAAAACAAAATGATAAAAATTCCCGTCTCCCTCTTCATCTGTAAAGATTGTTCCGCCACCCCATATATGAAGCGCCTTTTGAGGCAGCTTTTTCAGCCATGAATTTCGCTCCAATTTATTGGAATAGTCCTCTCTAATAACTTCACATCGTGGGTATTTTTCGCCACACACTCTATCCAAGCATTGTTCCTTGGATATTAAATATATTTTTTTATCACTTGCAAGCTGGTTGATGCAATTCATTATTTGGAAAAACATTATGTTATCACCATAATTTTTTCCATAATATCCCCAAAGAACAATATTATTTATTTTCTTATTCATTTTCCTCACACCTTCTTTCTCGTGTCCGCTGCTCTTAGTCATATTAGATGTACGACTAAAAACACTTCTATTCCTCACTGACATTCTGAACTCCAACATCCGAAAAAACTTTCAGCAGCAGTTTTTTAGCCATTTGAGGCGAGTATTTGTCCTCGTACAGTTTTCTCATTTCACTGGAGAACTTTGGGGGGCGGCTCTCACAAAATTCATTTATTCTTTGGATAAACTCGTTAGCTGAATTGCATCTATAGTCGTCCAGGCCCTCATATCCTTCTAACGCCTCGTCAGTACCAAGGTATCGTTTCCCGTACATCAAAGCTTCACATGTTTTAGTTTTCATTCCTTCGCCCTTAAAAATAGGACCAACAACCAAATCTGCTTTGTTGTACCACTCGTCCAAATTCTCTACACTGCCAACAACCGTAACATTATTGCGGGTAAGATTTTCTCGCAATTCTTCCATCCGATGTCCTACAATATACAGCATGATCTGAGACTTTACTTTTGGCATGACATTATCGATAAACCAAGTGATTCCCTGTATATTAGGCCAAAAATAACCGCCAACGAATAACAAAGTAAATTCATCTGTATGGACATTCTTATCAATATGTGCTGTGTCAGTATAATACACCGGAAAAATGTACTTGGACTTCACGCCATAGTATTTTTCAAGATTTCGATTGTCCCTTTCATTGAGGATGAGGCAGCAGTTCGAATATTTAACTGTGTCTTGTTCATTTTTCTTTATATTTTCCCATACCAATCTGTCTCTGAATCGTATCTTATTATTTTTTGAAAATTGTTCATTTTGGTACTGTATTATTCCATGAAAATAACTTACGACCGGTGTATCGCAAACCTTTCTTATTTTTTCAATAACACTTCCATAAATGCTATGGTCGACGAAAATCAACGCGTAATCATTTATTTTACACAAGCGAAGTATTTCATTCTCGTCACTTTTGCTCATGAGAAAAGGAACCCCCAGTAAAATGCTCTCCAATATTTTTAATTTGCTTTGCTTTACTTTTTTATAAATAATATTTATATCATCGCTAGAATAAGTCGAATTGAGCGCTACTACCTGCACATTATCGGCACCAAATATGTCCTTTAATGATTCATAATGTGCTATTGTGGACTTTTTTGCTCCTTGCTCTTCGGCTAAAATAAAATCCGATATAAACAAAATTTTCATTGTTTTATTTTCCTCGCTATGTTCTCGGCTGGCACGCCTGCCATAACTGCGCCATCTTCACAAACATCTTTTACTACAATAGCACCTGCACCAACCACACAATGGGCTGAGATTTTAACATTACCAATAACCGCACATCCCCACCCAAATGTGCAGTTATCTCCTATTTCTGCAGAAATCTTTTCTCCTTTATTGTTCCCGATACACAAATTCCCAACTATGGTTGCGTTTTTTCCGACTTTTGCAAATGGATTAACGACAATCGGGCTAGCATGCCAAATCCGCAATCCTGGCTCAAACACCCCCCCCGGTATATCAAATCCTAGTATCCTGCCTAGCTTGTTTTTCTTTCTTCTATAAAAAATCAAGCACAATAAAAAGAGTTTGTTCGCCTTTGATTTTTCAGCGTAATATTCTTCTTTTCTTAAAAAGCTTTGCCATTTAAAGATTTTGTATTTATTACTATGAAATAGTCTTTCCTTTATATATTCTTTTCGGGTAGAAAAATAAAGTTTTTTCTCATAGTGAATAATTTCCTTTAATTTCATATATCGCCATTCCTATTTAATTATTGCCAGAAGAAAACATACGGAATCGAATTCATGTTAGGCAATGCTGCGGCCACAAAATAATAAAGCAATAAACATCCCTGCAAAATTTCTATGCCCGCAAACACTCGCATATTTTTTTTCGAAATATCGACACGGGCACCAGCCAATAAAACAGTTCCAAGACCCATAATCATCGCCACTCTAATCATCTCGGACAAAAAAGATGTACATGAAATCAATGCAACTGCGCTCACGCTCATTCCAATCAAGAGATTAACACTTTCGTCTATCGGCAGGCTCAATTTTTCTTTGTTTTGCCTTCTGATCTTTATATTCAATTTTTTCAACTTGAAGCTTAATTTTCTACTTACAATCAATTTTGCCAAAGTCACCAAAAGAATAAGCAGATAAATAATCATCATTCCATTGGCCATTTCGCCCCCCTTATAACCGTAATAGTTATATGTCGGCAAAATATTTTTTATAAACTTAGTAACAAAAAAGCTCCATATTACTGGAAGCATTCCATTTAATGCAAGCAGCAATCCCATGACCATAACGATCTTTTCCAGTGTCCATCTTATTTTTTTGATAAAATATACGCTCAGGAATAGAAGGGACGTAATGTGAAACGATGTTGCAAGCACAGTCCATGCTACCATATGCCTCCATTTATCCTGCATTGCTGCATCAAGTGCCATACATAACGCTGCAAACGCCAACATTCCTCGTATCATCGAAAAGGAGTATGTAAAATATCCCATCGCCAGCAATGCTAAAAATGAGTGCACAGGTTTATATGTGTACTTACTTATAACATATGTGACAGCCACATAAAACGGGGCTCCCATCATAAATATATAAAAATTAGAGTTTTTGCAAACAAGTCCAATCGCTTTGGAATACAAATCGAAACCAATAAATTTATATTGTGTATCAGCCAATTCAAGTAATTCTAGAATTGAATGCGAAGTAATGACTTCAAAACTAGGAAGATATACTGTTACGGTATCCCACATTCCTAAGTCTTTCGAACGCAGTCCACACAGAAGCACAAACATTGCTCCAATAATTTTGCAATAATATGCTTTTCTCAACTTTCCAGCATCCACAAGAAATTGGCCAGCTAGTATGGTAATTATCAAAATGATATATACTAACAAAACTTGCTCCTTAAGTTTTCTAATTTCACTGATACTCTATACATAAAATCAATAACTTGATTCGCTGAAATACATAATTCATCTGGCATAGATTCAGCAAATTTTCTCATTCTGAATTTGTAATTTTGAGGTTGCTCTTTCAGCTTCGTTTCAAATCCGCCTTCATCCATTTTTAACAAAAATTCATTCACATATTTTCCTTTAGCTCCATAAAACCACGGTCTATTGAATGCATAGCCAGCAAAGTGAATAATTTTGGGACTATTTTTTGCCAGTTCAATTTGTTCGTCCTCATAAAATTTCTTTCGCTGTGTAATTCTCAGAAGTTGTCTTCTTGAGTACCTTTCATACGGCATCATAAAATTGTATTCAGGCCCTACCAAGTGTGTTTTCTTGCTGCAAATGTGATTTATTACACCCTGATCATTGAATTCAACATTATATTTTTGAGAGGCCAAATAATCAAACATCCTCTGTTCTATTTTTTCTTCTCTCCATCTCTTCAAATTCACAAGCAAAACGCCTGCATTCACATAATGACTTTCCGTACTCAGACCTATAGAACTGCGTGCTTGTTTTCCTGTTGTATCTGTAACACCTGCCAACAAGCTCTCTTCTATATCTACACTCCACAACTCGCTCAAATCGCCCCGTATTAAAGTATCACAATCCAGATACAGTACTTTTTCCACGCTATCCGGCAGGATTGATGCCATCTTTAATCTATAATAGGTGCTGGTATTTAATGTACCTTTAACTACAATTTGACTACTTAGAGCTGGAGGTTTAATGAAATAGATCTTGCGATTATATTTTTCGGCTAGTCCGTATATTTTTTCTTGACTATCCTTGGAAATATCATCCGCAATTATGTATATATTTATGTTCTCCTGTTTTTTATTTGTATCAAGTATTGAATACAAAGATATTTCTAATAGAAACACATAGTTTTCATCGCTTGCCATTAATATGTTCATTGTATCGGTTATTCCTCATAAAGTTCTCTCATAAACATCCTTGCATCTTCTTTTATCTGTTCTTGTACAATTTTCAGCCTTCTTTTTATGGATTCCTCATATATTTTTATATTATCTTTATCTCTATAATACGATATTCCCTCTGCTATCGAATCAACAGAAAAAGGGTTCACATATCTTATTGATGACCCCAGCACTTCAGGAATAGAAGTATTCCACGATGCAAGAACCGGTCTTCCACACATTGCAGCTTCCAGTACTGGCATTCCGAAGCCCTCTCCTTTACTAGTGAAAAGGAGAAATGCGCACTCGCTATACATTCTTTGCAGCTCCCCATAGGGAAGATATTCAAACATTTTAACAAATTCACCAGAATACGTCGGATCATGCTCAAGTTTCTTCAAAAGGCAATTTTGAACATCTTTTTTAATGCTCGTTACATACAGCATTATCTTATCTTCTGGATGCATCTTTTTATATTTGCAAAATGCCTCTATTGTCCTAAAAGAATTTTTCTCTGGTCGCCCACCGTTTACCAAAAGAATATATTCATTTTTATATACCCGGTCCAATTTTTCTTTTGGAGTCGAGTAGCAGTCCAAGATTCCTTGATAATAATAATTAATTACTTTAACATTTCGATCTTTCAATTTCTGAAGAGAATAATTTGATACCGTAAAAATCTTATCAAAATTTTTTATCCAGGAACTATATTTGAGTCCAAACAGCAGCTTCTTTCCAAAATAATCCAAAAAAACTGTGACTCCGGTTCTGCCAATCCCCGAATAGTAGTATCTGTCATATATATCGAATGGAAAATTGTGGTTCTTATCATGGATACGTCCATATATCTTTAATTTCGGGAACTTTTTCTTTAACGAATCCACCATTATCATCTCTCGTCCACACACTAGCGGGACAAAGAGAACTGCATTTTCTTTATAATCAACTTCGTCAAGCGAATTTACATATATCTTTTCAAAGAATTTCCCGTCAATTATTTTTTCTTCATATTTATCGGCAGGCACATATCCTTTATGAAGAATTAAATAATTTTTTCTAGTCGAATAATATTGAGACTCCATGATTTGAAGCAATAATAGTTTTGTTCCATTATCGCCTCCATTAAACACTTGTCCAACTCTCTTCGACAAAGATATATGTGAAAAATAATCAATATATACTGAATACATATTATTACTTTATACCCCAATTTCCTTATATACTGCAAATACTTTTTCCCACCGGAAATGTTCATATGCAAAACTCCCCGCATTTTCGCCGATTTTCTTTGCAAGTTCCGAGTCTTCCAACAATCTGTCAACGGCGGCGGCAATATCCATTAAATTATCGCTTACTATATAATCTTGCCCAGATTTGGCATTTATTCCTTCAGCTCCAACAGAATTTGTGACCACAGGCATTTTCATCGCCATTGCTTCCACAATTTTAGTTTTAATACCTGTTCCATATGCTATTGGTGAAATAAAAATTGCCGTACTTTTTACATATTCTCTCAAATCATCCACTCTACCGCAAAACTCAATTTTAGAATTTGATATATATCTATTTTTTATATCATCCGGGCACTTACCAATCACATAGAATTTATAGTCTGATTTTATGTGCGGAAGTATCTCTTCAACTATCATTTTCAAAGTATCAACATTCGATGCCACCGAGAAATTTCCAACATATGAAAGTCCTTTTTCGTCTTTTTTTCGATGAATTTCTTTCCCATAATATTCGCAATCGACTCCAACCGTAAGAGTTTTTGCTTTATCTCCATTCATCTCACAATTTAATTTATCTCTCTCAATGTCAGATGTCATTAAGGAGTAGTCATACAGCTCATAAAACTTCTTTTCCCATATCTCACAGCGTGAAGCTTCTATTTTAAGAACTGCATTTTTGACAAATCCACTGGATATGAACCGCGCTATCCAGTGCGGTAATTTGTCGCTATATGCCCCTGCAAAATTTGCCGCCGAATTTTTTGCTTTAAGTTGTCGTCTATATCTCAAAGAGAGTAAATCATCCAGATTTGCGAGTTTGATTGCTTTTGAATCTTTGAAAGCCTGGTAATAAGAGCACGTCCTAATCATTTCGGTAAATATTAAATCCGGCTTTAGTACGTTTACATACTTTTGAATCAGCATGTTATTTTCCTTACTGAAATACAACGAGCACTGAAACGGCCAACGAGCAGTGCCTAATGTGTATTTAAATATATTTAAAATCTTTTCACAAAAATCTACATCTCTAAGAGCAACAACTTTCTTGATATAATAAGGTTGATCTTCCTTTTTTACACTTTGCGAGGATTCTAAAAAACATAAAATCGTAATATCGTATTGGTAATTATCATACAATTCCTTTAGATAGTGGTTTAATGATTCTTTTCGCCCTCCATCAACTGGCCACAGGTATCTACTGAGTATCACAAGAGCATTTTTTCTCATTTTAGTGTTTCTCTCCAATAATCCAACATATCCTCAATCGTCTGTTTCATCGAAATATCCTGTTTCCATCTAGTGTCTCGCTTCAATTTGCTAATGTCACCAACAATAATTTTTTCATCTGTAGGTCTGATCAGTGCTGGGTCCACCTTGCACTCCAGCTTATGTCCGATTGCCTCTTCGATCATCGACACAAGATCACTCATCTTGTAGATATATTCAGAAGAAATGTTATATACTTCGCCAGCCTTTCCCTTCTCCGCAAGAAGGATCAGAGCTTTGATAAGGTCTCTCTGATCCATAATGGCACGTTTTGTTTCCAAATTACCTACCCGAAGCTCATACCCGCCATTTCTTTCTGCTTCAATCGCGCGACGAGTAAAATCGGATGTAACATCATTTACTTTTCTTGTTCCTGTAGAGTTAAAAATACGGGCACGGATACAGCGAATATGATCGTTCATAAAATATTGAAAAGAGATTAGATCTTGTCCAGCTTTGCTAACTCCATAGGGATGCAGTGGTAAAAGTCCTGCCGTCTCCTTGACATACACTTCTCCCTCACCTTTGAGCCGATTCAGTGTTTCGCCATACTCTGCGCTAGAACATGCAACCACCACCATCGGGTCATAATTTGGATCAATATATTTACGAGCCTTTTTGATTGCTTCATAAATGTTGATCGTCGAGTTGATATTCACATCAATCGTTTCGGTAGGACTTACCCACGATACAGTCGGATAACTCTGCGCGGCCAAATGATATATCTGCTGCGGCAGATTATCCATAATGATCTCATCGATCCCTTGTGCATAGCGAAGATCACACTGGATAAATTTTATCGGTACTTTGACCTGTTCAATATTTTTCTTGTTTTTGTGCCAGATTCCAATTACATTATCCCCTCGTTCATGAAGGATCTCTACCATATGAGAACCGACCATTCCGCCTGCTCCAGTTACCAGCACATTCATTTTTATTTCCTCCTAAGATTTATTTCTCTAATTACTTTCTAAGTTCAAAACGTTCTGGACTATAATGGACAACTCGTGTCCCATCATTTTCAAACTCAAACGGAATGTACATCAAATCCCGCATTGCCCATCGGACAGAATCCTGACGTTCCGGTTGGACATAAAACACAAGGAAACCACCACCGCCAGCACCAAGCAATTTTCCGCCAAGTGCTCCTGCGGCCATGCCTTTGGCATAGAGATCATCAATACTGTTGGTGGAAACAGCAGAACCCGTCTGACGTTTCAGCTTCCATGTGTGGTCGAGCATTCGACCAAAATCGTCAAGGTCAGAAGTCTTATCGGTCAAGATATGTTCTGCACTGTCAACGAGTGCTTTCATTTCCTTGAGCTGTGCAGATTTATCCTGCTTTCCCGTTGCGTTGGCCTTTTGAACATCAGAAGAAAATCTAGTAAAACCAGTGAAGAACATCATCAGGTTTCGGTTTAACTGTTTTTTACGCTCCGGTGAAATAATGACCGGAAGCACCTCATAACCATCTTCGTTAAAATTGATTCGGTTGAATCCACCAAAGGAAGCGGCAATTTGGTCTTGCCATCCGCCAGCTTCTTGACACAGATTTCTTTCCAGATAGATAGCATCATCCGACAGTTTTTTCTTGTCGGCGTATTTTCCTTTTAGTGCGTAAAAAGCGTTCAACATACCAACAGCAAAGGAGCTGGAAGTTCCTAAACCAGAACGTGCCGGAAGGTCTGCTTCGTATGTAAGGCGAATTTCGTGCATATCCAGCATTTTCATAGCATTACGGATTGCCGGATGCTGAATGTCTTCAACACTCGTTACACGTTCCGTTTTGGAATAAGAAAGCTCCGTAGAGTAATCGAAAAAGCGGGGAAGATGCCGCACTGTAACATAGCAATATTTGTCGAAGGTTGTTGACAATACTGCACCGCCGTTTTTTCTGAAATAATCCTCCATATCAGTTCCGCCACCAAAAAAAGACATACGGAAAGGTGTTTTTGTAATAATCATAAACTCATGACTCCTTCTATTTTTATTCTCCATGCCCCAGCAGGCACACCTTGAATGTCTTGAAAATGATTTTCCAATCCACCCAGAAGCTGCGCTCCTTGACATACTTCACATCCAGATCCATCCACTCCTCAAAAGAGAGGTCGTTGCGGTGCGGGGCGATCTGCCAGTAGCAGCTCAGGCCGGGTGTCACATACAGGCGCTGCTTTTCGTAGTCGCCATACTGCTCCACCTCGCGGGGCAGGGCAGGCCGCGGGCCAACAATGCTCATATCACCCTTCAGAATGTTCCACAGCTGCGGAAGCTCATCCAGACTCGTCTTGCGAATAAACCTGCCCACGCGGGTAATGCGCGGGTCGTCCTTGATTTTGAACACCGGACCATCCATTTCGTTCTGGTCCAGAAGGTCGTCCAGTTTTGCCTCTGCGTTCGGACACATGGAACGAAACTTGTAGAACCTGAACGGTTTGCCATCTCGTCCAATGCGCTCCTGCGAAAAAATAGGCCCGGCAGAAGGGTCATCTACCACGATAGCGATAGCTGTTGCCAGCATCACCGGCGACAGCACCACAAGCGCCAGTGCCGATAAGACCACATCCTGCGTCCGGCGTCCGACCCAATATAACCGATGTTCCCGCAGATTTTGCTTTCGGTCGATGACGACCGGCTTTTCAATTCCAATTACTTCTGTACTCATTTTTACCTCTTCACACTCTGTATTTTCTCGCACGATCCCCACTGCGCGCATTCTTACCCAGCCTTTGCTACGGGTTCCTTTTCCATTACCGCCCCATCAAACAATTCTTCCAGTAATTGTTTCTGGTCCGCACTTAATTTGGGAGAGTTATCTCGCAGCAGCCGTTTTTGGTCATATACCCACCGGCTCAACCAGATGCCATCCGCAGTTTTGTACTTGGCCGGGATTTTCAGATTTCCATGAGCCTTCTTATATTTCTGCGCCAGTTTATACCGGTGCTGCCACGGGTCAGGCTTGTCCCACTGCATCCCAATAGCATTCAGCCGTGCGATGCGTTCCGGTGTCAGCACACCACACCCTTTATCGGGGTTCAGCCGTGTGTATCGCTGCCGCTTGACCCAATTTCCGAGGTTATATCCGCTCGGCGACACATATTCTGCCGGGACGTTCAGATCACCGTGGGCTTCAAAGTAGCACTTTGCCTCCTGATAGCTTTCGTTCCACTGGCGATCATTGCGGTTGCCCCAGTACATCCCTATTCTGTTGAGCCTCTCGACCTGCTCGTCCGTCAGCTTTCCTTTCGGGTACGCCCATTGCTGACTTGTGACCCATTGCCCCAGCCGTTCACCAGCCGCTGTCACATAGGAACGTGGGATATTCAGGTTGCCGTTTTCCTCATAGTAGGCCGCAGCCAGCGCATAAGCTTTTTCCCACTTGGCATCAAAAACACTCCACACCATGCCGATCTCATCAAGCTGCGCAATGCGTTCTTCCTTCAAATTGCCATTCAGCTTCTGCTGCCGTGTTTTGATGAGCCACTTGCCCAGAGGGTAGCCGTCCGGGTCCACATACTTTCCAGCTACCATCAGATTCCCATAGGTATCATGATATTTTTTTGCCTTCTCAAAGCCACGCTGCCACGCGCTCTCTTTCTGATTTCCCCAGGCCATACCAATGCTGTCCAGCCGCGCGATCTGCTGTTCCGTCAGATTTCCGGAGACTCTCCCTTCGCGCACTCCGCGCTGTGTGACGAGCCACACCCCAAGGCTCAGGCCAGCAGGTGTCTTATACTGCTTCGGCACTTTTAAGTCGCCGTGTTCCGCATAGTAGATGCTTGCCTCAGAAAAGTAGTGCTCCCAACTGGAAGAAAGGCTTTCCTGCAGCCGTTCAAACAGTATCCGGCAGTCATGCACCTGCTCGATGATCTCGAACCGCTCGGTGACGATCTTGTCACTCTCGCCGTTGGCATACAGACGGTGGACGGCCTCCTGCATCTCGCTTTGCAGACCGGAAATACTGGTCAAGCCTTCAAAATTGTTGACCACATCGAGAATCAGCGGAGCTGCGGTATCCCCAGCGGTCAGGGCGCGTCCGATCTGCTGCTTGTAGATAATGGGCGAAATCGTGGGCCTGAACAGGATGACCCCGGAAATCCCCTCCACATGAACGCCCTCGTTGAGCATGTCGATGCAGAACAGCAGCTTCAGCCGGTTGCTGGTGTCCGTTTTGAAGTCCACAAAGGCCTTATCGGTGTTCGGGTCATCGGAATAGGCTTCGTATACCACCACATCCGGGTTCACTCCCGCGAACCACTCCGGCACATGGGACACCATCTCGTCCATGTGCTCTTTGTTGGCGCAGAAGACGATGTATTTGCCATCCTTATTCGTGATATGATGGGCAAAGACCTTGTCCAAGCCGTCTGCCTGCTCCAGTGCGCGGCGCAGGGCGTCCAGATATTTCTGGTTCACATCCTGAATGCCCTGTGTCCGCAGGTTGTCCACTCGTGCCTGATACTTTGCAAGCGCTTTCTGGTACTGGTAGACCGTGGTCACATATTTCGGGGCAGGCAAAATGCCCCTGACGACTGCTTCGCCAAGAGTCATGTCGCTCGCAACACGGTTGTCAAAAAGCTCTTCGGCCATGTCGCGGTTATTATCCAAATATCGGATGTTTGTCGCCGTCAGCCCAAGAAGTTTTGCGTCCGGGCATAACTTTAATAGAGCCACCGTGCTTTCGCCCCAGCATTCCGCACCGGCACGGTGGAACTCATCGAGTATAATATAGGCGGGCTTCTGCGCTGCTATTTCGCCCAGCTGCGCCTGCGTACAGCACATCAGTTTGGCGTAGGTGTAAAAGTGAACATTTTCCAACGGAAACTCCGGGTCGTTCCTTTTCAGGCTCTCCAGCTGGGTCTTAAAGATATACTCACTGGGAGAAAGCCAGATCACGACCTTCTCCGGGTTGTCCTCGATCAGCTTGAACGCAATAAAACTCTTTCCGGTGCCGGTGGGATGAACAATCGCAGCCTTGCCGTATTGCTCCATCATCCGGATCGCCGCATGATATGCTTTTTCGTTGTGCTCAAACAGACGCAATGCCACTCTGCTCACCCCTTCCCGCAATAAAGGGGTATCCTCAACATGGAAAATGAAAGACCATGGCCAAAATCGAGCGTTATCCCATCAGATTTAGCACTTTTCTGCCCTTTATAGACCCCTGATGGGAGAATATCCGGTTCATCTCCCGGCGCTTTCGGGTCAGATTAGAATGAACATAGCGCTGTAAGGTAATGTTAGCGTTAGCGTGTCCTAGCAACTCGCTAAGGGTCTTTACATCGCACCCTGCCTGCAAACAGGTCGTTGCAAAAGTATGGCGCAGTGTGTGCGGACGCACTTGCCGGACAATCGCCTGTTTCAGATATACCTTGATGCTTTTCCGGTAGCAGCGGGGTTCTGTGGGTTTGGATTCATTACCAGATAGAAACCATGTAGAATTACTGGCGTTTCCGTGCAGCTTTTTCAGCATCAACAATATCTGCTTTGGAATAGGAATTTCCCGGCGGGAGGTGCGGGTTTTGGGCGTTTGGATGACCACCTTCGTGTGACCATCTCCGCAGGAAATTCGGCAGACCGTCCGGTTAATTTTCAGCGTTTTGAGTTTCAGGTCGAAATCGCCCCATTGTAAGCCGCAGATCTCGCCAATACGAAGACCCAATTCCAGCCCTAATAATAAGCCGATTTTGCGGGGCGTGGGGTTCTCCTGTACATAATGATAAAGCCGTTGCTGCTCCACCGGAGAGAGCGGCGCAGAAATTTTGTCGATGACTTTTGGCAGCGCTACTTCCAGCTCCATCGGACGAATCAGGCGTAAATGTGCGGCGTACTTGCAGATACGTCGCAGCATCGAGAGGCATTCCCGGGCAGAGGAGTTCCCCAGTGGCGTGTGTGCGGCATCCGTAGGCACGATGATCTGCTGCATGGCCTGTTCCAGAAAGCTTTCCTCAAGGGAGGCGACCGGCGCTTTGCTCAAAACAGGAAGAAGATACTTGTGCAGTGTGTACGAATAATGCGCATAGGTGGATTCTTTTATGCTGTTCCGCAGGGAATGCAGCCACACATCGGCCAGTGCTTCAAAGGTCAGGTCGGTTCTTTTCAGCTTGTAGAAACCAGCCTCTGCTTTCTTCTGAATCAGCACTCGTTTGACCTCTGCATAGACCGTTCCGTAGACGTAGCCCCACTGGATTTTGCCTTCCGATGTACGCGCTTTGATATAGCGGCCTTCCCACCGGCCATCCTTGCGTTTGCGTATATTTTCTCCCCGTCGTGCCATTTTTGTTTCCTCCTGCGTCTTGGACACCCATCTGACCACTTATTTTGTTCACATGCGTTTTCATCTGGATTTTTCATGCGATACTGAGCGTTGTGCAAAAAAACTTCCACTTTTACGAAGCTTTTTCGAAGGCCATATGGGATACATTTATATAATTTTCTATTGAATCCCAGATATAACCATGATAAAATAATAAGAGAATTCAAACAACGATGTCGAAAGATCGGTATCCTCCATTTTCCATATGGGGGATACTTTTTTGTTTTTTGAGCATCATTTTCTTAACGCAAAAAGACCCCTGCCGATCACATTTCTGTGAAAGACAGAGGCCTTCTACTACTTATGATTTAATTCGGTCTGGGGAGGTGGAACAACGATCTCATTCTACCGGGTCAGTGTCCCCTTTCAGATTTTTAACCACCCTCGGAGTGCCTGATGCGGCATTTTCCTGCTCCATTCGAAGGCGTACTGCCTCCATGATGTATTCGGTCACACTTTTCCCTTCTTTTTGGGCTGCTACCTGAACCGCCGCTTTGTTGGGGAAGGCATCCATCCGAACGTCAAGAACAATTATTCCAGCAAAAAACGGGTCGCAGCCTTATAATTGCGCACAGAGCCTTTAGCCAGATGGCGGCATTCACAGTCATAGATAAATTCATCACGGAGATCTTTCAAACACATAAAAAAACACCCTTTCCTTCATGGCGGACCACAAAAGAAAGGGTGAAAAATTGCTAGATAAGCTTATCGTACCAAATCAAGCTTGTTCGTAGTTGAGCAAGACAAACTCCGGTAGACAATTCAGGCACTTTTTAACGCAAGAACATCATTAGCAGTTCTCAGCGAAGTACTTGATGGTACGGACCATCTGAGAGGTGTAGGAGTTCTCGTTGTCGTACCAGGACACGA